>ERZ807291.5-NODE-5-length-372286-cov-63.317585_pt1 | contig 372286 bp, 361 predicted proteins | sample MGYA00521257_ERZ807291 | MGnify/ENA primary metagenome ERZ807291 (study PRJEB31413, sample SAMN03169783) | marine metagenome | biome: Marine; feature: Water; material: Subsurface seawater | place: North Sea | collected 2011-04-28 | depth 1 m m ... | reverse complement strand
CAAAGGTTTTTTATAGCAATTATTGGTTTATTTTCGTTATTAGCATTTATTCACAATAGGGGTCCTAAAATCTATGGATTAATAGTAGCTCTTAGTGCCCTTGTTGGGGGTTATTTTGCCTCAAAGCAATTATGGCTTCAAAGTCTTCCACCTGAGAAAATACCTTCATGTGGACCCCCAGTAAACTATCTTTTTGATTCATTTAACGTTAGCGAGGCGATAAAAATTTTAATTCAGGGTGATGGAAATTGTGCAGCCGTTCAGTGGACATTTATAGGTTTAAGTATTCCTGGTTGGACTTTGATATGCTTCATAGCTATCGCCACTTTATCTGTATTGAAAATTATTCGAAACAATAAAACATGTTAAGAGGAATTTTGGTATTACTGATTTTTCAGGGTATCGGCGAATACGTTGTCTATTTGGGAAATATACCGATACCTTCTTCTGTTGTTGGTATGTTGTTATTTTTTTTAACCCTCCTAGCCACAAATATCACAATTCCCCTCTGGGTTGAGGAATCTTCAGATCTAGTAATTCGTTTTTTATATCTATTCTTAGTTCCTTCATGCGTGGGATGTTTATTTTTAATACAGGAGGATTTGAGTATATGGCTATACATACTAGTTAGTACTTTCGTGTCTACACTTTTAACGTTGTTTTTTGGTAGTCTTATAATGAAATTTTTTCTTGTAAGGCATGATCAAAAAATTAAAATAAATAGATGACTATGGAAATGATAAACACAATTATTCTTTGTGCTCTAACCATTATAATTTTTAGTTTAACCCACTGGCTTTCAAAAATTTCTATTAGCGTTTCTTTTTTTCATATTTTATTTCATCCCATGATTATGAGTGCATTTTTAGTATATATTTTCCTTATATCACTGGAGGTTGATTATCAATCTTATCGAATTGCAAATGAACCTTTTTATTTTTTTCTGGATACAGCGATCGTTGCATTGGCAATACCTGTATATAATCAACTGAAGCAGTTCAAAGAAATATTTAAACCCTTAATTTTGACTTTAATATTTGCTGCTTCTCTTGCTAGTTTTAGCGCACTAGGACTCGCATTTGCTTTTGGCTTAGAAGTAAACGTTCTGACATCAATCGCCCCTAAATCTGTAACAACTCCAATAGCACTTCGTATCGCTGAAGAAATTGGAGGGGACCCAAGTATGACCACGGGGATAGTAGTGGCAACTGGGTTAATGGGTATAATTTTTGGGCCTATTGTATTTAAAATATTAAACATACAGGATGACCGTATCAGAGGTTACATCCTTGGGATTTCTGCACATGCCATAGGAAGTGCTAGAGCATTTAAAATTAACCGCAGATGTGGCTCATTCGCGGTACTCGGTCTTGGAATGACGGGAGTTTTCACTGCACTAGTTTTACCATATCTTGTATTGCTGATTGTCAATTAATTGAGATTGGCATCATTCAGCTATAACTTGCTCTAGTTCTACTTCAAAAATAAGAGTAGTCATTGGTTCAATGGTGGGCATTGAGCCAGCTTCACCATAAGCAATATTCGGTGGTAAATAAATCTCCCATTTAGCACCCTCTTTCATTAACTGTAGTGCCTCAGTCCATCCTGGTATAACTTGACTTAGGTTTATTTTCACCGCTTTTGCACCATCATGCTGTGATGATGCATCAAATTCGCGTCCATCTATGTAGGTGCCTTTGTAGTGTACAAGAACATCACTATTTGAATTTGGCGATGCCCCTGAGCCAGGGATGATTATTTTATATTGTAAGCCACTATCCTTTGTAATAACTCCATCTTTCTTAGCATTTTTTGTTAGGAATTCTTGACCTGCTTTAAAGTTTTTTTCTGCTATTACTGTCGCTTTTTCTTGGAATTCAGCAGCCTTTTTTTGCTGCTCTTCATAATATTTCTTTACCGCCTTCTCTGCTTCCTTTTTTGATAATTTTGGTCGTTTGTTATTTAATGTATCTTGCATACCGAGTGTGAATGCATCCATATCGATACTAGTTTGTGACTGAAAAAACTGAAGACCTACATCCCCACCGACTATATAGCTAAATTTTTCAATATCTGTCTTTAGCTGATTATCTGGTTCAGTGCCGTTCAAAGTGGACACTTCGTTTGCTTTGACATCTACAGCTTTTGAATTTTGTTTCTCAGTACAAGCAATTAAACCAAATATTGCTACGATAATAGCGACCAGGTAAGCAAGTTTCATGAAATTATCCTTTTTGTCTCAAACTAAAGTAATTAAAATATGCCGCATAATAACCCATGCTTAAACTGAATCAAGTGAAATTCTCATGAGAAAATAATTTATTCTTTTCTGATAAAATTGGTGCATCTAAAATAACTAAGTATTTATTAATGTTGGTTATTGTCCATTTTAAATCTTTTGCAATACTAGGCTTGAAGTTCTGCAAAAGGGTCCATTCATATAAAGTATTTTGCACAGATTTTTCTGAGATAAGTTCTAATTTTTTAAGGTCACTTTTAATATTATTATTTTCTATTGCCATTGGAGATTCAGTATAATATTTTCTGGCTCTTCTTAAGGATTGAACAACATTAAGATCCCAATCCTTAATAGTACTAATTGCCAAAATAACATCTTTGATTGATATTTTTATGCCACAATATCCCAGCCAACTACAAAATAGTAATATATTTACATTACCTCTGTATGTATTTTGCAGTTCTAAGCAATACTCTTCAACACCTGGTTGAGTATACTGTATTTGGGAATACGACCAAAGGCTATCTTTTTTGAAGTTTATCATACGACTCAAATTGCATAGTTTCTCAACTTTTTATTCTTTCGCAAACAGCTAAAACTAATTTTTCGATGCCAGTTGCTGCCTCACTCATACTGCTTGCTAACATGTAAGCAGGGGTTGTTATTAAAAGATTGTCTTCATCGACACATATTTCATTTACGCTGCACTTTTGATGAATTGCTCCAGTTTTTTCAATAGATTTAGCGGTGGGTTTATCATCACCAATCGTAAAAATGACCCCCTTGCCAAACAAGACCCCCACCATAGCTGGGGCGATACACATAGCTCCTATAGGTTTTTTGGCTTTATGCATCTGTTGAACAAAACACTTTAAGTCTTTATTTATCGATAAATCTGAACCTTTGATTGCAAAATCAGATAAGTTTTTTGCTGCACCAAAACCACCAGGTATAATAACTGCATCGAAGTCTATCGCCCTAGCCTCAGATAAATTTTTTATATCACCTCGAGCCAACCGTGCTGACTCAGTAAGTACGTTCCTTTCATCACTTTTGACAACATTTCCAGTAATATGGTTTACGACGTGCATTTGAGGGATGTCTGGAGCAAAACACTGTACTTTTACTCCTATTTTGTCCAGATATAAGAGTGTGATGACTACTTCATAAATTTCCGAGCCATCATAAACTCCGCAACCAGACAAAACTACCGCCACTTTTTTTTTCAAAATATCTCCTTACTAATTATTAATCATCAACATGGAGCTCAAATATATAATATCTACAATAAACTATGAAGCTCGAGTATACAAAAGATCCCAAACTCCATGACCCAATCTTTTTCCTCTAGATTCGAATTTAGTGATTGGACGAAAGTTTGGTCTCACTGAGTAATTACCTTGACCAGCTAGGTTTTTATATCCCTCTGCATTTTCCATCACTTTTAACATCTGCTCTGCATAATTTTTCCAATCTGTAGCTAAATGGATAACGCCTCCTATCTCCATTTTAAATCTTAAAAAATCTATAAACTCCGATTGTATTAGACGACGCTTATTATGTTTTTTCTTATGCCATGGATCAGGAAAATATATTTGGATACGATGAAGGCTGTCATCAATAATACAATCCTCCAAAACGTCTTTTGCATCAGCCATATACACTTTCAGATTTTTTAATTTATGCTCTCCAGCGCTATTAATCAATCGTCCCACGCCAGGCAGATGTACCTCAATGCCTATAAAATCCTTTTCTGGTTCAAGTTGAGTCATTTTGAACAATGATTCACCCATTCCAAACCCAATTTCTAAAACTTGAGGAGCATTTCGGCTAAATTGAAGACTAGAATCAAATAGGCCATCGTGAAGACTTACACCATAATTTAGCCAATGATGATCGAAGGCCAACCTTTGGCGATGTGTCATTCGCCCTATTCGTAAAACATAACTTCGTACAGATTTTTTCTTAAATTCAGGTTTAATAATTTTCAACTTTAGTCGCTCCATAATAACTTTTTATTTTTATCAATCAGGGCGATGAAATTTATTTTTTCTTCGAATCTTTTATTAAAGAAAAGAGCAGAAGTAGCCAGCCAACTAAGAGCATACCTCCACCTATCGGAGTAATCATACCAAAAATTTTAATATCGCTGATTGCCAATAAATAGAGGCTACCTGAAAAAATAATACATCCTATTGCGAACAACCAACCAATAATTTGCCATTGAGCTCTATCGTCTCTTTGCTCCAAAAGGATTATTGACAATAATGCTAGTACATGAAACATCTGATACTGAACAGCAGTTTTCCAAACACTAATCATTTCTAAAGAAATACTGTTTTTAAGCACATGTGCCCCAAAAGCCCCTAATGCAACGGCAAGGAAACCTAATGTAGCTGTCATACCCGCCAATATTTTCATTTTGAAGTTCTTTTTGTTAGTTAACCGATAGAAGTAATCAAAGTTATTAAAAAAAAACCGCACAATGTGCGGCCTTTTTTTAAGAATACAGTTTATTTAGAATTATACTTCCATTGTCATACGAACTTTTTTCATTGCATTTTTTTCTAGTTGTCTTATACGTTCTGCAGAAACGTTATATCTATCTGCTAACTCATGCAAAGTATCTTTTTTATCTTTTAGCCAACGGCTCTTGATGATATCTCGACTTCGCTCATCTAGTTTATCTAATGCCTTGGTCATAAGATCATGGCTATTATTTATCGACTCTGCGGACTCAATTAATGTAGCCGGATCAGCTTCTTTATCTTCTAAATAGAGAGCAGGTGCTTGATAGGGGTTATCTTCTTCGTCTGAAGAAAAATCAAAACACTCATCATGGCTTGAGAGACGTTTCTCCATTTCCATGACTTGAGAAACATCTACTCCTAGATCCCCAGCTATTGCTTTAGCTTCACTGTTGGTTAGCCACGATAAATTCTTTTTTGCACCACGCAAATTAAAGAATAATTTTCTCTGTGCTTTCGTTGTAGCAACTTTAACTATGCGCCAATTTCTTAGAACATACTCATGTATTTCAGCCTTAACCCAATGTACAGCAAAAGAAACTAAGCGAACGTTTTTTTCTGGATTGAAACGCTTAACTGCTTTCATTAAGCCTACATTTCCTTCTTGGATAAGATCTCCCAAGGGTAGGCCGTAGCCATTATAAGATCGAGCAATATATATAACAAAGCGAAGATGAGACATAACTAATTGTCTCGCAGCATCAAGATCTTCGTTGTAATAAAGATCCTCGGCAAGTGAATGCTCTTCCTCGGCAGAGAGAAGAGCAATCGCATTAGCTCCCTGTATATATGCAGTAATATTTGCTCCTGGAGCCATCCAGTCTAAAATTTGTAAATTTTTACTCATAATAATCTCGAAAATATTGAGGCAATTACCTAGCAAGCTTTAATTTAACATATGCTTATTAATATAACATAACTGACTGTTTTAAATCAATAAAAATTATTTCGACTCTATGCCTGACAGCTGTCTAGTAACTGCTAGCCAGGCTCCTAATAAGCCGAGGCCTACGCCTATTGATACGAGCGATATCATGCCGAAAAACCCCAAACCCTCTAATTCTAACGAGTTTTGATATAGCGCAGAGAGTTTTTCTACAGGCATAGATAACCAGTAAACAGCAATAGCTATAAAAATCCATGATAAAATTCCGCCAACAGCTCCATACCAAAAACCTGTATATAAAAATGGTCTTCGAACGTAACTATCAGTTCCACCTACAAGCTTTATTACAACGACCTCTTCACCTCTACTATCAAGAGAGAGTGAAACTGCATTACTAATAATTAATAAAACCCCAAAAGCTAAAATCGCTCCGAGCATGAATGACAACCTCTCGCCAATCAATGATATTGCTTGCAACCTCTTTAACCACATCATATCAATCTGAATATTTTCTATAAGATGCTCTTTTTTTAATTTAAAAACTAGTTTTTTTATAAATTCAGTGTTGTTTTGAAACTTCCTATTTGGCTCGATAAGAAAAACTGGTGGCAATGGATTTTCGTCCAACATCTCTAATACATCTCCGAAACCAGATTCTATACGGAATTCATCGAGACCCTTTTGGCTTGATATATATCTAATATTTTCAACACCCTCTTCTAAGCTTATTTTTTCTTTTAATAACTCAATTTGGGGCTGAGTTACTGTAGTTTTTAAAAATATTGAAATTGTATTTGAGTTATCGGTTATATTTGTTATTTTTTGAAGATTGATTGCTGCAACATAAAAACCTGCGGGTAAACTCAATGCTATTGCTATTACAAGAGAAATGCTTAAAAACCGAAAAGGTAGAGAACTTAGCCTGCTTGTTGCGCTACTAAAAGCTAAATAATGGCTATAGAAATAACTTTGAAGCCTATTAATAAGTGCTTGATTATTAAAATCATGGCCGGAAAGCAGACTTGAGGAACTTTTACTGTTACGTCTACGATTCTGGATCATACGGTCTTTTTATCCTCTACTAAAAAACCTTTTTCTAATCTCAATAAACGTTGTGCTATTGATGAAACAAGCTCTAAATCATGTGAAGCAACCAAAACTGTAGAACCAGCTTCGCAAAATTTGTTAAAAACACCCATGATTTCTTCAGATAGCTGCGGATCAAGATTTCCAGTAGGCTCATCAGCTAGTAAAATTTTTGGCTTATGCACAACAGCCCTTGCTATTCCAAGACGTTGCTGTTCGCCCCCAGATAGCATAATTGGATTCATTTTTTCTTTACCAGATAAGCCCACCTTATCAAGCGCAGCTCTGACTCTTCTTCCAACATCTCGAGGTCGCAAGCCGGAAACGAAAAGAGGTAATGCAACGTTATCGAATATATTTCTGTCAAAAAGCAGCTGGTGATTCTGAAATACAACACCTATATTGCGGCGATAATATGGAATTTGTGTACGATCTATACGGCTAAGATTTTTTCCATCAATTAGTAGTTGTCCGCTAGTTGATCTTTCCAAAAGCATAATGAGCTTTAGAAGTGTGCTTTTTCCAGCGCCGGAATGTCCGGTTAGAAAAGCCATTTCCCCAGCCTCTAATTCAAAACTCAAGTTTATTATTGCCTGATGGCCAGACGGGTAGCGCTTATTAACTTTATCGAAAAGAATCATATATCAATAATTCCGATTGCTACTACCATCAAGAAGTGCCTGAACATACAGCTCAGCATCAAACGGCTGCAAATCGTCAAGATTCTCGCCTAGTCCTACAAATCTGATTGGTACATTAAATTTCTTAATTAATGAAAAGATAATTCCTCCTTTTGCTGTTCCATCAAGTTTAGTCAAGACTAATCCAGTCACAGCAATAGAGCTGTGGAACTCTTTCATTTGATTGATTGCGTTTTGACCGGTCCCTGCATCTATGACCAATAAAACCTCATGGGGTGCCAGACGATTAATTTTTCTGATAACACGTTTAATTTTTTTTAACTCTTCCATCAAATAATTTTTTGTATGAAGCCTGCCTGCTGTATCAGCTAATAATATGTCAATATTATTAGATTTAGCAGATTCTATAGCATCGAAAATTACTGATGCGCTATCTGATCCTTCTCTTTGCGAAACTACCGGTATATTATTGATTTTTCCCCAGTCTTGAAGTTGTTCAGCGGCTGCGGCTCTATACGTATCTCCAGCTGCAAGCATTATCGATTTACCTTTTTGACTATAATATTTAGCAATTTTTCCAATAGTTGTCGTTTTACCAACTCCATTAATACCAACTACGAGTATTATAAATGGTGATTCTTCATAATCTATTTCCAAGTCTTTTTGTGCACTAATAAGCTTTTGCATCAAGATACTTTGCAAGGTTTTGTATAGAGTATTCCTATCCACTAACTTTGTATTTTTGAAAGAGCCTGATAGTTCTTTTATTATGTCTTCGGTCGTTTCTATACCAACATCTGCAAGGATTAATCTATCTTCTAGTTTTTCGAGGAGCTGATCGTCAATTCTTTGTTCGGTTTGAAAAAAATCATTAATTTTAAGCCCTGTTTTTGTTAAGGCACTAAGAAATTTATTCCGAACATTACTTTTTTGCATATTCAAATCATGAGTCTGCTGCGATTCTTCACTCAAATGCTTTGTAACTAGATCGTCATTTTCATCACGAATATCTTTTAGTGGTCTTTTTGGATTCGACTCTGGTATTTTTTCCCGTGAAAAGAACTGCAAGAAAGTCTTTTTTTTAGCAGGCTCTATCGCAACATCTTTTTCACTCGAAGAATTTTTTTTTGTTCCTGATTCAGACATTATTTTCCCTCTGTGAAAAGTAACAATGTATGCTATCACTTTAAGACGAGAAAAACGCTTTGAAAAACTTAAATAACCCCACATTTTCACAGAATAAATCAAACAACCAAGTTCGTATTAACGGAGGTAGCCTTCGCGGAAAAAAAATAATTTTTTCAAATACCTCAGGTTTAAGGCCAACTGGGAATCGAATTAAAGAAACTTTATTCAACTGGATTAGGCAGCATGTCCAGCACTCAAATTGCTTAGATCTATTCTCTGGATCAGGATCGCTAGGAATTGAGTCTATCTCACACGGGGCTAGAAGTGTCACAATGATTGAGAAAAACCACTTTGCATTCTTAGCGATAAAAAATAGCTGCGAGCGACTAAATATAAAAAATATAACTATTATAGAGGCTGATGCTATAAAATGGATCAGTGGGGAAAACAACGGGGCGACTTTTGATTTAGTTTTTTTAGATCCTCCTTTTATGTCTGATCTAGTTCCTGTATGTTGCGAGATACTGGAAAAAAATAAATTACTATCGAGCCCTTGTTATATTTATGTCGAAACAACTAAGAAAGAAAAAGGTTTGTGTGTCCCAGAAAATTGGATACTGCTCAAAGATAAAGTTGCAGGGCAAGTAGCCTACAAGCTGTATCTTAGAAATTGAGTTCTAATTGTAATGTATATAACATAAGAAAATAATAGAGAATTTAGAAAATTGAAAACTATAGTTTACCCAGGAACATTCGACCCAATAACCAACGGTCATATTGATCTTGTAGAGCGGGCGAGCAATTTGTTTGATCATGTAATAGTTGCGATTGCCAGTAACAAAAGAAAAGAGCCCCTTTTTGGTATGCTTGAAAGAATCAAACTATCTCGTGAAGCGCTCAAAGATTTTAGCAATGTAGAGGTTCTCGGTTTTGACTATCTTTTAGTAAACTTTGTTAAAGACCAAAATGCTGATGCAATCCTTCGTGGCCTTCGTGCAGTATCAGACTTTGAATATGAATTTCAATTAGCAAATATGAATCGTGCTCTTTCACCGAAAATAGAAAGTATATTTCTTACGCCTTCAGAAAAACTATCTTATATATCATCTTCACTAGTCAAAGAGATCGGATTGCTAGGTGGTGATATTAACGCCTTCGTACCACCGTGCGTTAGGAATGCACTGGCCTTGAAGCTCAATAAACCCTAAAAGGAATAGTGGCAAAAAAATTATTTTTGACATGTTGAACAATACACTGAGGAGCGCTGTCCTAGCCTTATTTCTCTGAGTAAACTTGTACATTTTAGACAAGGTTTACCTCCTCGACCATAAACATAAAGCTCTTGTTTGAAATAACCAGACTTTCCATCATTGCCAGAAAAATCTTGTAATGTCGTACCACCTTGTTCAATTGCAGACGAAAGAACCTCGATGATATTAAACACTAAAGCCCCGTAGGCAGGAAAAGAAATTCTCCCCGCGGCCTTTTTCGGATTTATGCCGCTTAAAAATAAAGCTTCGTTTGCATAAATATTTCCCACACCTACTACATTTTTATTATCCATCAAGAACTGTTTTACTGATATTACTTTTCCACGCGATAATGAATATAATCTACTGGCATCAAATTCTGCTGAAAATGGCTCGGGGCCTAAATTACGCAACAGCTTATGTTCTTCAGGGTTTCCTTCGACCCACAAAATAGACCCAAACCTTCTAGGATCTGAATAGCGCAATAAAACTTTATTATCAAAAAATATATCTACGTGATCGTGTTTTTCAGGAAGAGAATCATCTGGCAGCACCCTAAGGTTACCGGACATTCCCAAATGAATCATCATATGTCCATGAGGGAATCTAAAAAGCATATACTTCGAGCGCTGTCTGCCACTTTCAAGTTTTCGATTATTTAGTATTACAGACAAGTCTTTAGGGACTGGCCAGCGTAAATTCCCGTTTCTAATAGTTACATGCGATATTTTTTTTCCTAATATATAGGGTAGAACCCCCTGTAAAGTTACAACTACCTCTGGTAATTCAGGCATATTTGCCTCTCAATAGAATTTACTAAAATGTATTATCCAGAACGACAAAACCCCGATCTCTCGAGGTTTTAAAATTTAAAAATTCGATTTTAAATCAACGAATTATTTAATTTTTGATTCTTTATATGCAACATGTTTTCTTACAACTGGATCATATTTGCTGAATTCTAATTTATCAGGTTGAGTGCGTTTATTCTTATCAGTAGTATAATAGTGGCCTGTGCCAGCACTAGAAACTAACTTAATTTTATCTCTTCCTTTAGCCATATTATGTCTCCTTAAATTTTCTCGCCACGCTTACGAATATCTTCGAGAACTTTATTAATACCCAGCTTATCGACTATACGTATCCCCTTTGCAGAGAGACGCAATTTAATGAAGCGTTTCTCATCTTCGATCCAAAACCGATGTGAGTGCAGATTAGGCTCAAAACGGCGTCGGGTTCTATTTTTCGCGTGCGAAACATTATTTCCTGACATTGGTCGCTTGCCCGTAACTTGACATACTTTAGACATTTTGTTGCCTCTAATGCTACACCGTCGATTTTGACGACTATTTATTTGTTAATTTCAAGAAATTAAGGATAGCTATACAAAATATTACTTGAAATGATTTAAAATATTACTTGAAATGATTTTGAGTCGAGATTTATACCAGAACCGTCTTGTTGAAGCAACAACAATTCTCTTGAATTGTTTGTATTTTAAAATTAAATGTTTATTTTGTAGTGATATAATATTGATGAATTTCGAAAATTAATCACTCAATGTTATCTTATAAGGCTTAGATAACATTTTTTAGGGCAGTATTATGCAATCCTTAGTTAATAAGCGTATTTTGCTTGGTGTTACAGGCGGCATAGCAGCATATAAAAGTGCTGAGGTCATCAGGCGCTTAATAGATTTAGGTGCTATAGTCAAAGTCGTAATGACTCCGTCAGCGCATGATTTTATTACTCCTCTTACTCTACAAGCCCTTTCGGGGAACCCTGTCCATACTAAGCTTTTAGATACAGAAGCTGAGGCAGCTATGGGTCATATCGAACTTGCAAGGTGGGCTGACGTAATATTGATAACTCCTGCATCAGCAAACTTCATAGCAAGAATGGCAGCTGGTCAAGCTGATGATCTGCTATCAACATTATGTTTGGCTAGTCGCTCTGTAGTAGCTATCGCCCCAGCTATGAATCAGGCTATGTGGAGAAATAGAAGTACACAAAACAATCTTACAAATTTAGGTAACCGTGGAATAAAAATATTTGGTCCAGACGAGGGATCACAGGCATGCGGTGATACAGGGCCAGGAAGAATGCTTGAGCCGCAAGATATTGCGAACCTCACCTCTGGACTATTTGAAACAGGATCTCTTGCTGGTTTAAGAGTTGTAATAACTGCAGGGCCAACAAGAGAAGATATTGATCCAGTGCGTTATATAAGCAATAACAGCTCTGGGAAAATGGGGTATGCTCTTGTTGAAGCAGCCCTTGAAGCTGGTGCAGAAACAATACTAATAAGTGGGCCTGTGGGCTTAAACCCACCAGATAGAGCTAAAACTATTTATGTCAAGAGCGCTGAAGAAATGCATAGGGTCTCGATAAGAGAGGCTGCAAAATGTCAGCTTTTTATTGCGTGTGCTGCTGTAGCAGATTATCGACCAAAACAAAAATTAACAAAAAAAGTTAAAAAAGATAGTGATTTTATGGATATAAGTCTTATCAAAAACCCAGATATAGCCAGTGATGTGAGCGCTCTTTGCAACAAACCTTTTACAGTTGGCTTTGCAGCAGAAACACAAGAAAACAATGAATCCTTAGAAAAGATTGCATTTGAAAAACTTCAAAGAAAAAAATTAGACTTAATAATAGCTAATGACATATCCAATGGATCAATTGGTTTTGATAGTGATTATAATTCTGTTGTAGCAATTGACGAATATAGCTCAGAGATTTTCCCAAGAGTAAGAAAAACTCAGCTATCGAGACAACTGATCTCGAAAATTTCACAAAAGATCAAAATTAAAAATAAAGAGTTATAATGTTGTAATCAACTAAAAAGAAATTTAAAAATTACACATGTAATCAGGATTAAAAATGTCACTATCAATTGAAGCAGCTAAGAACATAACAACGGTTCTTTCAGAAGCGTTACCATATATTCAGCAATTTACTGGAAAAACTATTGTTATCAAATTTGGTGGCAATGCAATGGTCGACGATAAGCTGAAAGCTGGCTTTGCTAAGGATATAGTGATGATGAAGCTAGTGGGCATTAATCCAGTTATAGTTCATGGGGGCGGACCCCAGATTGGAAATTTATTAACAGAGCTGGGTATCCAATCTCATTTTGTAGATGGTATGCGAGTAACCGATAGTAAGACTATGGATGTAGTTGAAATGGTTTTGGGCGGTGCAGTAAATAAAGAGATTGTTCACCTGATAAATCAGGCTGGAGGTAAAGCTGTTGGAGTTACAGGAAAAGATGGCCAGCTAATAAAGGCTAAGAAATTAAAACTATCTGAAAATACATCAAAGAAAAAAGCCCCTGAATTGCAAGTACCAGAAATTATCGATATTGGACAAGTAGGAGAAGTTTTATCGATCAATACAGATGTTATAGATATGTTGACTTCGAGCAATTTTATACCAGTAATAGCACCGATAGGAGTAGATGATCAAGGAAGATCATATAACATAAACGCCGATTTAGTTGCTGGAAAAATAGCTGAAGTCCTCAAAGCTGAAAAATTGATGCTTCTTACAAACGTATCCGGTTTACAAGATAAAAATGGTAAAGTTTTAACGGGATTATCAACGCTGCAAGTGGATAACTTAATTACAGATGGAACTATTTATGGAGGTATGCTTCCCAAGATTAAATCTGCCTTAAATGCTGTCAAATCTGGAACGATAAGTGCTCATATTATAGATGGTCGAGTTAATCATGCTGCTCTATTGGAGATTTTCACCGACCAAGGTGTTGGGACAAAAATTACTAGCAAGAAAGGATAGGAATTAGTCTGCGAATGGCTATTAAAAAAAATTCTAGAAAACAGCAAATATTACAATCTTTAGCCTTGATGTTGGAAAAGACTCCCGGCGGAAAAATAACAACTGCTAAATTAGCAAAAGAGATAGGTGTTTCAGAAGCGACGCTATATCGGCATTTTCCTAGTAAAACAAAAATGTATGAGGGTTTGATTGATTTCATCGAGAATACTATATTTAGCCGTATAGTAACCATTTTAAAAGAAGAAGCAGACATAACCGAACGCTGTTTCAGAATACTCATGCTAATATTAACTTTTTCTGAACGTAATCCCGGTATCACTAGAATATTAACAGGAGATGCCTTAACTGGAGAAACCACAAAGCTTCACGGGCGCGTTAGACAACTATTTGATCGAATAGAGGTTCAGTTAAAACAAATTTTACGTGAGGCTGAAATCAATCATGGTGTTCGAACAACCTTCACAGTGTCTGTATCAGCAAATATGTTATTAGCTTTGACGGAAGGTCGTATGGCTCAGTTTGTCCGGAGTAACTTTGAGTATCCCCCGACCAAAAACTGGGAGGATCAATGGTCACTTGCCATGGTTGGGTTTTTTCGGGATTAGTCAGTACCATATTTGTAGATAAAGAAAAAAATTTAGTCATAGCTCGAATGTATAACGTAAAATAGATTTTTGATTGTGTTCTTACCCCATTTCTATGGAGAAAATTAAATTCAGATGCCAGATAAAATTCCACAAGACTCTATAGGACTTGTCGTTCCAGAGACCATTAAGTTTGATGAACCACTAGAATTGGCCTGCGGGCGAACTTTGGTTGACTATCAGCTCGTTATTGAAACATATGGCAAACTCAACGAAGAAAAAAATAATGCTGTTCTTATATGCCATGCACTAAGTGGTAATCATCATGCTGCTGGATATCACTCCCCCGCTGACTGGAAACCAGGATGGTGGGATAACTACATTGGGCCAGGAAAACCAATTGATACTGATCGTTTTTTTGTAGTTTGTCCAAATAATTTAGGCGGTTGTCATGGAAGTACTGGACCTAGCTCGATAAATCCAGAAACAGAAAAAGTATGGGGTATAACATTTCCCCCCTTAAGAGCTAGGGACTGGGTTAATAGCCAAGCTAAACTCGCCGATAAGCTCAATATAAAAAAATGGGCCGCTGTAATAGGGGGAAGCTTAGGTGGCATGCAAGCTATGCGCTGGGCTCTTGAATTTCCAGATCGTATCGATCATGCAATAGTTATTGCCTCAGCAATGAAACTTAGTGCGCAAAATATTGCATTTAATGAAATGGCGAGAAACGCCATCAAATCAGATCCCGATTTCCAGAATGGCAATTTTGTTGAAAAAAATACACAACCGCGTAATGGTCTAGCTCTAGCAAGAATGATCGGTCATGTGACATATCTTTCTGATGAACAGATGGGTAGTAAATTTGGTCGATCAATAAGTGCTGGCTCTTTCCAACAAGGTCAATATAACCCAGTCGAATTCGAAGTAGAGAGCTACCTACGACATCAGGGTGATGCATTTTCAGGTAGTTTTGACGCTAATAGCTATTTGCTAATGACGAGGGTATTAGATTATTTTGATTTGGCCAGAGAGTACGATGACGATCCAGTAAAAGCATTTAGTGTAGCTGAATGCGATTTCTTAATAATTTCTTTTTTATCTGATTGGCGATTCTCTTCAACACGTTCGGAAGAGATTGTGAGTGCTCTAATAGATGCAAAAAAAAATGTTTCATATGCTGCCATTCAATCTAATTTGGGACATGATGCATTTTTACTTAAAAACGAAAATTATGAAAAAACTTTGGCTACATATATGAATCGTATACTCACTAAGAATAGACGTGAGAGGCAAACTGATACTGAGAAAGGAAAAACATCATGAGCCCACGAACAGATTTAAAAATTATAAAGAATTGGGTGGCAGCTAATAGTAGAATTTTAGATTTGGCCTGTGGGGATGGTTTATTGCTCAAAGAGCTCCGACTAGAAAAAAGGATTGAGGGCTATGGTCTAGAAATTGATCCAGAAAAAATCACTGAAGCAATATCGAACGATATTAATGTCATTGCAACCAACCTTGACGTTGGATTATCTCAATTCTCTGACAAGAGTTTTGATACCGTGATAATGACTGAGGCCTTGCAGGCAATGAAAAATCCAGATCTTGTATTAGATGAGATGCTTAGGGTGGGAAAAAACTGTATTGTCACTTTTCCTAATTTTGGTTACTGGCGCGCAAGAATCTCTTTAGCAGTTTATGGTCGTATGCCTGTTACCAAGAAACTTAACTATCAGTGGTATAATACACCTAATATACATTTCTGCACCGTCTCTGATTTTGAAGCATTATGTGCAAAAAAAAATATTCTTATAAAGAGCAGGAGATTTGCTGCAGAACATTTTGCTGATAAGTTTCTCAAAGGAATTTTACCTAATTTATTCTCCGATACTGCAATTTACCTATTAAGCAAATAAATAAAGTACATCTATATACCCTTAGGAGCATCGATAATGCTTAATTTAAAAAAAATTGTTCTCATCTGTCTTCTGTATCTATTACATTTTCCTGTTTTTGCAGATAAGAAACCTTACAAAGAAATCGGTGCATATAGGGTATTTTATAGTGCTTTCAATAGTAGTTTTATCCTACCAAATATTGCTGAAATATACGGAATAGCTCGTGGTAAAGATAAAGGGTTAGTAACTATTGGAGTAACTATAGATGGAAAGATTGGGGGAGTAGAGGCTATTATTGCTGGCAATATTTCAAATATGCTTTCACAACAACAAAACTTGAAGTTCATTGAAATCAAAGATCGTGATGCTATTTACTATATCGCTCCATTCAAATATTACAATGAAGATTTTTTGACATTTAAACTTACTGTAAGAACAAAAGAAGAAGATGAAAGTTTTCCGATCTCGTTTCAAAAGAAATTTTATTATGAAAAGTAATAAATTTTATTATAGTATCTTTATGATTGGTTATATTAAATTGAAGGACAGTAATTTATGAAAGCTGTAATTGCTACAAGCAATCAAGGTAAACTTCGTGAATTTGAACGTCTATTTGATGATATTGCAATTGAAATTGAGCCACAATCAAAATTTAACGTGCCCGATGCTGTTGAAGATGGTTTAAGCTTCGTAGAAAATGCTCTGATTAAGGCTAGGCATGCCTCGAGACTCACAAATTTACCCTCAATAGCAGATGATTCTGGTTTAGAGGTTGATTATTTGAAAGGAGCTCCTGGAATATACTCATCACGATTTGCCGGAAATAACGCAACAGACGAAGAAAATATATCAAAATTATTGTTAGCCCTAAATGGTGTTCCTTTTGCCGAGCGTATAGCCCGCTACCAGTGTGTTATAGTAAAAATTGATCACCCTAATGATCCGACTCCAACTATTGCTCAAGGAAGTTGGGAGGGTTTAATTGCACTTGAGCCTAAAGGTCATCAAGGCTTTGGTTATGATCCAATTTTTTATCTACCAGAACTAAAATGTATGTCGGCTGAACTAGAAAATAATGTGAAAGACAAAATTAGCCATCGAAGTCAAGCAATGACTGTGCTCATGGAAAAATTATGTTTAACTTCGAATAATGATTTAAAAAATTAATTATAAAATATACGGGGATATCATGAAAAAAACAGCGACACTGCTTGTTAGCTGCCCTGATAAGAAAGGTATCATTCAAGCAGTAACTAAGTTTTTATTGTCTCATAACGCTAATATTTTGCATGCTAATCAACATTTAGACACAGAAAACAATTTATTTTTGATGAGACTAGAGTGGGATGTTGCTGACTTTTCCCTTTGTGAAAACGAGTTCCACTCTAATTTTGAAGAAGTTGCTAAAAAATATGGCATGGACTGGCGCCTAAAGTCCAATCAAATAAAAAATAGAGTAGCCATAATGGTTTCTCATTATGATCACTGTTTAGCTGATTTGCTGCACAAGCATAAAAATGGTGATCTAGATTGTGAAATTTCTGTTGTTTTAAGCAACCACAAAAATGCAGAAGAGTTAGTCAACTTTTATGAAATCCCCTTTCATTATATTAAAGTTACAAAAGAAAATAAGGAGAAGGCTGAACAAAAACAAAATGAAATATTGAATAGATTAGATATAGACCTTATAGTTTTGGCTAGGTACATGCAAATTTTGTCTCCTGACTTTATCAGAAGATATCCTGAAAAAATTATCAATATACATCACTCTTTTTTACCTGCATTCATAGGCGCCAAGCCATATCACAGAGCTTATGAGCGCGGGGTAAAATTGATTGGAGCAACAAGCCATTATGTTACTGAAGAATTAGATGGGGGGCCAATTATCGAGCAAGACATTGCTCGTGTTTCACATCGTGACCAGATTACAGATTTGACTAGAAAAGGCAGAGATTTAGAGAGAGTTGTGCTTTCTAGAGCCATAAGAAGGCATATTGAAAACAGAATATTAATTTATGCGAATAAAACGGTTGTTTTTAAATAAATAATACAAGTTCTAAACATCTTAAGCGTAAATTTATGCATCATCCAAAATTATGCCTTCCACCACTTTCACTTTATATCCATATTCCATGGTGCATAAAAAAATGTCCATATTGCGACTTTAACTCACATACAAAAACAGCAGATATACCAGAGAAAAAATATTTAATGTCTCTCATAGATGATCTAGATAAGTCATTACATCTTGTTCAAGGGAGGAAGCTAACTTCAATTTTTTTTGGTGGTGGGACACCGAGCTTATTCTCAGCAAATGCAATTGGAGAAATAATTGAGGCGGTGGGAAGCCGTGTAGGCTTTAATGAAAATATAGAAATTACACTGGAGGCTAACCCAGGGGTCTTTGAGCAAAAAAAGTTCGCTGACTATAAGGCTAATGGCATTAATCGGCTGTCTATCGGTATACAAAGTTTTAATAACACTCAATTAGTGGCACTTGGAAGAATACATTCTTCAGAACAAGCTCTTTATGCTGTAGAAAATGCAAAACTTGCAGGATTTGATAGTATAAACCTAGATTTAATGCATGGTTTGCCTGGTCAAACAATTGATCTAGCAATGGATGATCTTATGTATGCTATCAAATTAGCCCCTAAACATATTTCATGGTATCAACTTACTATTGAACCAAATACTGAATTTTTTAATAAACCTCCATTACTACCAACTGATATACTGCTTGAAGAAATACAAAATAAAGGGAGAACGTTATTAGAAAATTCTGGTTATAAGCAATATGAGGTGTCTGCATATTGCAAAGGAAGTAATGAAGCTTTACATAACATGAACTATTGGGAATTTGGAGATTATCTTGGTATAGGGGCGGGAGCACATGGAAAAATATCTTTGCCAAAAGAGAAAAAAATTATACGAACACAAAAAACTAGGTCTCCAAAAGACTATCTAAATGAAAAAAAATTATATGTATCTGAATGCAAGGACATTTCTTTAGAAGAGCTACCATTAGAGTTCATGATGAACGCACTTAGAATAAATCAGGGTGTTTCAAACAAAATGTTTGAAGATAGAACTGGACTATCTTATCAAGACATACTCCCATCGCTCAAAAAACTAAAGGAACAAAGATTAATTAAAGATTCAGATATAAGTATTTGTCCAACCAAAAAAGGTCGTATGCTTCTAAATTCGATACTAGAGTATTTTTAAAATACAAATCCTAGTATCCAAAAAACATAAATTGTCTGTTAAAATTACAAGTTCGTGGTAGAGTTGAAAAATTTAAGGAGCATTTTCTCAATTTAAATTATATTCAATTAGCATATGTATATTTTAATCATTATTCGTAATAAATTTGCGATTGATGTTTGTTTGCCGCCTAGAGCAAGTGCTATTATTACAATATCATCTTGTTTTGATTTTTTTACACTAATAATGGAGATTTTCTAATATGAGCGAAAATATCGTTCACGTCACTGATACAAGTTTTGAAAATGATGTTACAAATTCCAAAATTCCTGTTTTACTCGATTTTTGGGCTGCATGGTGCGGGCCATGTAAAATGATTGCACCCATGCTTGACGATATATCAAATGATTACGCTGGTCGCATTAAAATATGTAAAATGGATGTAGATGATAATCCGAGTACTCCCAACAAATTTAACGTTAGAGGTATTCCAACTTTAATAATATTTAAAGATGGTAATGTAGAAGCAACTAAGGTTGGTGCTCTCTCAAAGGTTCAACTAATTGAATTTATAGAGTCAAATTTATAATATAAGCGTCTCATTCTTACGTTTAATCTATTGCGGTTTACTGTTTTCAAGCCTATAATTACTTGTACTGCAGTGTATTTATCCTAAAATCGAGAAAATCAAAAATAATTACAACTACAAATTCTGTAATAGCCACATTATTTTTTGGCTATTACTCCATCTAAATTTAATAACTGTGTATATCTCAATCTATGAATCTAACCGAATTGAAAACTAAACCCATTGATGAGCTTATAAAAATAGCCTCGGAAAATGGTCTAGATAATCTAGCTCGCTCAAGAAAACAAGATGTTATTTTTAGCATATTGAAACGCCATGCAAAAAGTGGTGAAGATATTTATGGTGAAGGTGTTTTGGAAATTCTTCCTGATGGTTTTGGTTTTTTAAGATCTTCAGATGCATCTTATTTAGCAGGTCCAGACGATATTTATGTATCACCAAGTCAAATTCGCCGTTTTAATCTTAGAACCGGGGATTCAATTGCTGGAAAAATTAGGCCGCCAAAAGAGGGTGAGCGGTATTTTGCAATGCTTAAGCTTGATAAAATCAATTTTGATAAACCTGAAGATGCACGTAATAAAATTTTATTTGAAAATTTAACTCCTCTTTTTCCAGACGAGCGTCTAGTTTTAGAGGCGGGAAATGGTTCTACAGAAGATCTAACTGGAAGAATAATTGACCTAATTTCACCAATAGGAAAAGGTCAGCGTGGTCTAATAGTTGCACCCCCTAAGGTCGGTAAAACCATAATGATGCAGCATACAGCTCAAGCTATTATTCGAAATAACCCTGAGTGTCATATTATTGTACTTCTTATAGATGAAAGACCAGAAGAAGTTACCGAAATGCAACGAACTGTTCGAGGAGAAGTGGTTGCATCAACCTTTGATGAGCCACCCTCGCGCCATGTGCAAGTTGCCGAGATGGTAATAGAAAAAGCCAAAAGACTTGTTGAACACAAGAAAGATGTTGTAATACTACTTGACTCTATCACGCGTCTTGCTAGAGCTTATAATACTGTTCAGCCATCTTCAGGTAAGGTTTTAACTGGAGGTGTTGATGCTCATGCTCTTGAAAGGCCAAAACGTTTTTTTGGTGCAGCCAGGAATATTGAACAAGGGGGTAGTCTAACGATTATAGCGACTGCACTTGTAGAAACTGGCTCTAAAATGGATGAGGTGATATATGAAGAATTCAAGGGCACAGGGAATCTTGAGCTCCATCTAGATCGAAAGGTATCTGAAAAAAGGGTTTACCCGGCGATAAATATCAGGCGTTCAGGTACGCGTCGCGAAGACCTTTTGATGTCTGAAGAAGATTTACAGAAGGTTTGGATTCTCAGAAAATTACTCCATAGCATGGAAGATTCGGACGCTATTGAATTTTTGATAGATAAGCTTAAAGGATCGACTACAAATAATGAGTTTTTCCTTTCTATGAAGAAAAAGAAATAAGGTATCTAATACTTAAGATGTTTAAGTATTATCATGGTGATAGCCGAAAAATAGACCAATTTTTTCCATCAAGCTTATACTGGAATCTATCATGAAGGCGATTTTTCCCGCCTTGCCAAAACTCAACCTCAATAGGAACTACTCTATACCCCCCCCAGAATTTAGGTAATGGTACATCCGTATCAGCATATTTCTCTTCTAGCCGAGAAAATTCATCCTCAAAAGTCTTTCGAGAATCTATCACCTCACTTTGTGACGAAGCCCATGCTCCAATTTGGCTAGCTCTTGGGCGTTTTTTAAAATAAATATTAGATTCCTCTATTGAAAGTAATTGTGCTTTTCCACCAACTATTACCTGACGATCAAGGTTAAACCAAGGGAACAACAGGCTTACATTTGAATTATTTTTTATATCTATAGCTTTTCGACTTTTAAGATTGGTATAAAATGTAAAGCCTTTTTTATTGAAACCTTTCAACAAAACCGTACGTTGCCATGATTCTCCATTCTTATTAGTTGTCGCTAAGGACATAGCGGTTGGATCAGAAAGATTCGCCTGAAGTGATTCATCCATCCAACAAGAAAATTGATCTATGGGACATTTTTTTAGTGACTTTCTAACTAAAGAGTCATATTGATATTCTCGACGAGTATCTTCAAGGGACATTTATGTTCTCCAAAGCATACAAATTTTTAGATCGCGCGTCAGAGTTAGGGGAGCGATTTAAAGAAACCTGACACTCAATATTCCCTCTACACTAGATATTTTTTCTAGCAGTTCTTGAGTGGGCTCTGATTCAACATCTATGATGTTGTATGCTATCTCGTTCCTACTCTTATTGACCATATCGATTACATTAAGACTGCAGTCAGCCAAGAGAGTCAGAACATTTCCTAAAACTTTTGGGACATTATTGTTGCAAAAAGTAATCCTATAGCCTCCATGTCTTGGCATTTTTGTTTTTGGAAAATTGACCGAATTTGAAATATTACCTTGCTCAAGGTATTCCATCAATTGATCCGCAGCCATAACAGCGCAGTTTTCTTCTGCTTCACTTGTACTAGCTCCGATATGTGGCATCAGTAATACATCTTCACGGCCTAAAATATCTGGTGAGGGGAAGTCTGTTACATATTTACTTAGTTTGTTATTTTCTAAAGCCTGTTTTACTGCCGACGAATCTACAACCTCCTCACGAGCAAAATTTAATAGGACGGCAGATCTCTTCATGAGCGTTAATGCTTCGCTATTAATTAAATGTTTAGTTACATCCAGTGCTGGAACATGCATAGTTATGAAATCTGCCTGAGATAGCAAGCTTTGGAGGCTATCCATCTTTTTAACTTTATGAGACAAACGCCATGCAGCCTCAACTGACATTGCTGGATCAAAACCAATAACATTCATACCTAATTCTAGTGCCATGTTTGCAACCATAGAGCCTATAGCTCCAAGGCCTACCACACCCAATGTTTTTCCAGAAATTTCAGATCCCGCAAATTGACTTTTTTGTTTTTCAAGTAGCTTGGACATTTCAAATGGATCTTTAATTTCAGTTAACCCTTGCACATAATTCATACCCCCAAAAATATCTCTGGAAGATATTAAAAGCGCAGATGCAACAAGTTCTTTTACTGCGTTAGCGTTTGCACCCGGAGTGTTGAACACAACAACTCCTCTTTCAGTAAATTTATCAATTGGAATATTGTTTACGCCCGCTCCAGCTCTAGCAACAGCTTTAACACTAGGTGGTATTTCCTCATCATGCAGTTTTTGACTTCTAAGTATAAATGCATCTGGATCAGAAACATTATCAGTAACAGTATATTTTCCTGCTTCAAAACGACTGAGACCTTTAGGCGAGATTTTGTTATAAGTGCGTATTTTATGCATATTTTTACTCTATGTATGTGTTGTTTAAAATATTCTTATAATACCTGATGGTACGCCCATTTGATCCAAGGCATTAATGCTTCAAGGTCTGAAGAATCTATTGTTGCGCCGCCCCAGATCCTCAAGCCTGCTGGAGCATCACGGTAAGAACCTATATCGAACGCCACCTCTTCTTTTGCCAACAATTTGACTAATTGTTTTACCTTGTCGGCCTCTAGATCTAAAATTAAACAAATACTAGTATTCGAAATCGTATCATAATCTGTTGCTAAAAAATTAATCCAGTTATTATCCTTGACAAATTCTTTAATAACTTCAAGATTATTTTTTGATCTTAATATTGCTCCTTGTAGCCCTCCGATAGATTTAACCCAATTGATGGCATCGAGGTAATCTGCAACACAAAGCATAGAGGGAGTGTTTATAGTCTCACCTCTAAATATACCCTCAATTAGCTTACCATTCTTAGTCAATCTAAATATCTTGGGCATAGGCCAGGGTGGCGTGTAACTCTCAAGCCGCTCAACTGCACGCGGACTTAATATGATGACTCCGTGAGCACCCTCACCACCTAAAACTTTTTGCCAACTAAAAGTTACTACATCAAGTTTTTTCCATGGCATATCCATAGCAAAAACAGCAGATGTTGCATCACAGATCGTAAGGCCTTTTCTATCAGATGCAATCCATTCGGCATTGGGTACTTTAACTCCAGATGTAGTACCGTTCCATGTAAAAACAATATCATTATCTGGATCTGCTTTGTTAAGATCGGGAAGATGACCATAATCGGCACTAAAAGATTTTACATTTTTGAGTTTCAGTTGGTTTAAGATATCAGTCACCCATCCTTTACCAAAGGACTCCCATGAGAAAACGTCAGTATTTCTTTGTCCAAGTAAAGACCACATGGCCATCTCGAAAGCACCAGTATCAGAAGCTGGAACAATACCAACCAAATAATTTTTTGGTAAACCAAGTATCTCTGATGTCTCTAGACAAGCTTGGCCCAAAGCAGCTTTTCCAACTGTAGCTCGATGCGAACGACCTAATGCCTGAAGGTCTAAATGATTCACGTCATAGCCAGGCCTCTTGCTACAGGGTCCTGAAGAAAAATTAGGATTAGTTGGTTTTATTGATGGTTTCATAATTTTTTGCCTGAAAAAATTTAGTATTAAAAATTTACGAAAATCTACTTAATAAAAACCTATTTTTTTAATCGCTATTTGGAGGTATTGCGCTCTTTTTCTATTAAGAAAGAAGCAACTTTTAGCATATCACTTTGACTACCAGCACTTCTTCCTGAGATTCTATATTTTCCATTGATTACTATTTCCGGAGTGCCTCTTAACCTATATTTTTCTTGTTTTTTTTCTGCTATATCCACAGCCATTTCTATCGCTCCTGAATTAAAAATTTTAGAAAAATCTTTCAATTCTATGCCATGAGTAATAAAGATATCTGCTATTTCGCTTTCGCTTTTCAATTTCTTGTTTTGAAGGTTCATGGCATCAAAAATGGCGTTATGAATTTTATCGAAAACATTTAAAGCTTTTGCTGAATAATACGCTTTTGCATGTAGTCGCATCTCGGCTTGCCAAACCGCTGGCACACCCACGAAATAAACATCGTCCGACTGATTTTTTTGCCATGACTCAAGTTTCTCTTTAAAAGTATAACAATGACTACAGCCATACCAAAATAAATCTACGACCTCTATTTTTGAAGAATTTTTAGTTAAAACTGGTTTTGTAAGAATTTCGTAATGCACATTAGGTTGATAAGTTTCCGCTGATGCTTGAGTAATAAATACACAAGACATAATTCCGGCTAACAAAAGGTTGGTCAATACATTCATAGTCGATAAGAACCCTTATTTATTACAGTGTATATTCGTAGAAAATTTCTCTCTGTTAATAATGCGTTATGAAAGGCAAATGTGAGAGTAGCTTCAGAAAAATACCTAACAAGCAAACCTAATTATTTCAGTCCAGCAATGAAATTAGCTACTGCATCTATTTCTATGTCACTCATATGCTCAGCAACACCTCGCATAATCTTTGAGTCACCATCGTTATTTCTAGCACCATCATTCTCTGGATCATGAGCACCAGTTCGCCATGCTCGTAATTGCTTCGCAGTATATTGTGCATATTGGCCGCCCAACATAGGGTAACCTGCGGGGCTATTACCTTGGCCGGAGGGCGAATGACAACCAGTGCAAGCAGGCACACCAGTTTCTATATTGCCTCCTCTATATATAGCCTCACCAAGCTGCAATTTTTCTTCTTGTGCACCAGATATCTGCATTTCTTTCGATGCATAGAACGCAGCCATATCAGACAAATCTTGCTCAGAAAAAGAGTCGAGTATCCCGGTCATTGAAGCTATTTTTCGACGCCCATACTTTACGTCTTTTAATTGCTTTGTAAGGTACTTCTCACCCTGTCCCGCCAGTTTTGGGAAAGAGGGCACCACACTATTTCCGTCGCCGCCATGACAACCGGCGCACATTATTACTTTTGATTCACCGGCTGCTGCGTCTCCAGAGGAAAAAGCTGCCACAGGGGTGATAATACAACAAGACACTATAACAAAATTTAAAATCTTTCTTTTCATTAGTCTAATCCATTCTCCGCATACTGCATACTGATAGTATATACAAATTAGTGTTGTCTGACTTAAAACTCAGGCATTATATACTAACTTTTTCGTTATCCGAATAGAGAAATAGGATACATCATAGGCTAAATATGTCTAATATCATTTTATTTAACAAAACTAGTTTTCTAATGAGTGCTCCCTCTATTAAACAATCACCTACCGATGAGGGCAAAGAGGTTGCTTTTGCTGGACGATCCAATGCTGGTAAGTCGAGCGTTATTAATACTTTGACGGACAATAAAAAACTTGCAAGAACCAGTAAAACTCCTGGTCGAACTCAGTTGCTTAATTTTTTTTCCTTAAGCGAAGATCGACGTTTGGTTGATCTTCCTGGCTATGGGTTTGCCAAAGTACCAACTATTATTAAAAGAAACTGGGATCGTAAACTTGCAGAATATCTTCAAGAAAGGCAATCTCTTGTGGGTGTGGTTATATTGATGGATATCCGGCACCCACTTCAGAAATATGATTGGCAAATTATACGCTGGGCATCAGAATCTAAGATGCCTGTTCATTTATTGCTAACGAAGTCAGACAAATTAAAAAGAGGGGCGATAAACAATGTGCTCTTGAGTGTAGAAGAAGAGTTAGCTAAAGAAAAGTTAAGTGCCAGTTTTACTATACAAGCTTTTTCATCGATTAAAAAGTTTGGTCTCGATGAGTTAAAGCAAAAACTTACAATTTGGTTTAATTAAATTGTATCCATAAAAAAACCCAATCGACGGCGGTGATTGGGTTTAGGTGTGACACTGAGAGAAAAAAGTCTTTATTAGGAAAGAACAAAATCTTAATTGCGTATTAAGTTAGACGCATCTTACCGAAAAAGTTCAATAAAAAATAAAAAAATTTTAATGTGCTTCATCCCAATTATCGCCGCTTCCTAAGTCCACTACCAATGGAATGTTTAAGCTTACAACTTCTGTCATTAATTTTATTAAGCCCTCTCTGATAACGTCTTCTTCGGCCTCTGGTACTTCCAAAACAAGCTCATCATGAACCTGCATTATCATTTTAGAATTTAACCCTTCTTTTAATAGCCATTTGTCTACCTCTATCATTGCTAATTTAATTATATCTGCAGCCGTACCCTGCATTGGAGCATTAATGGCTGTTCTCTCTGCGGCCTGCCTTCGCAAACCATTGCTCGAATTTATTTCAGGTAAATAAAGGCGGCGTCCAAATAAAGTTTCTACATAACCTCTTTCAGAAGAACTCTTACGAGCATCATCCATATAAGATTTTACGTCAGGATAGCGACTAAAATACTTATCTATATATTCCTGAGCCTTTTGCCGGCCGATATGCAACTGGCGGCCTAAACCAAATGCTGACATACCATATATTAATCCAAAATTAATTGCCTTAGCGCTTCTACGTTGGTCCTTTGTAACTTTGTTCAGGTCAACACCAAACACCTCTGCTGCTGTTGCTTGATGAACGTCCATTCCTTGTAAAAATGCATTAGTTAAGCCCTCATCAGAGGATAAATGAGCCATTATTCTTAGCTCTACTTGTGAATAGTCGGCAGCTAATATTTTAGTTCCTTTTGGTGCTACAAATGCTTGTCTAATTCTTCTTCCTTCTAATGTTCGAATTGGAATATTTTGTAAGTTAGGGTCGGATGAAGAGAGTCTTCCAGTTGCTGTTACAGCCTGATGGTACGATGTATGTATTCTACCAGTTATCGGGCTAATCATCTGAGGGAGCTTGTCAGTATAAGTAGACCGGAGTTTAGATAGCGTTCGATGCTCTAGTAATATTTTAGGTAAAGGGTAATCAATCGCTAATTCGGTTAGGACTTCTTCTTTAGTCGAAGGTGCTCCTTTTGCGGTTTTTTTTAAAATTGGAATTTTTAATTTTTCAAACAAAATCTCCCCTATTTGTTTCGGAGAGGCCAGATTAAACTTTCCCCCTGCCAATTCATATGCATTCTCTTCTATTTCCTCAAGCCTCACACCTAGCTCTTTACTGTGCGCGCGAAGCAATTTAGCATCCACTAATGCCCCATTTCTCTCGATGGACGATAATACTGGTATAAGTGGGATTTCTATATCTCTTAACACTCTTGATGGGCCTATCTGATTTTCTAAAAGTGGATGAATATTTTGATGGAGTCGTAAAGTAACGTCAGCATCCTCTGCAGCGTATGGAGCTGCAACTTCCAGTGGAATTTGATTAAAAGTAAGTTGACTAGAGCCTTTACCTGCAACCTCTTCAAAACTTGTAGTTTTTGCATCTAGATATTTTAAAGCTAGACTATCCATATCATGTCGACTACCAACTGAGTCTAAAACGTATGACTCAAGCATGGTGTCGAATTTTATTCCCGATAAAGAAATTCCGTAATTTTTTAAAACATTCATATCATATTTAAGATTTTGACCAAGCTTAAAAATGAAGGGGTCTTCAAGAATTTTTTTTAATTTTTGTAAAGTTTTTTCACAGTTCATCTGTTCTGGTGCACCAAGATAATCATGTCCTAAAGGTATATAAACTGCCTTGAACGGTTCAATAGCCAGAGATATCCCAACGATTTTAGCTTCCATATAATTTAGACTTGTTGTTTCAGTATCAAACGAAAAGTATTCAGACGACTCAAGCTTTTCTAGCCAGCTTTCGAGTTCAGCCTCTGTATATATAATATGATACTCAACTTTTTTGGTTTCTATAGAGGTCTTTATGTCATCTTTATGTTGATTGATTGTTATCTCATTGGCCCATGTTTTTAATTCTAGTTTTTTGAACCATGAAAGAAGTTCTTGATCGTTTGTTTTCTCGTTGACTAGGCTATTAATAGTTCGATCAAGCTCAACATTTGTTTTTATTGTTGCTAATTTGTATGACAAGTCTGCTAAATCTTTATACTCCAACATCTTTTGTGGTATTTTGTTTGCGCCTCGGAATTCTAACTTAGCGATACTTTCGATATCCTTATATATGTCCTCGAGGCCACCAATTCCTTGCAGCATACCCAGTGCTGTTTTTTCTCCGATTCCGGGTACTCCAGGTATATTGTCTGATTTATCACCCACGAGAGCTAAATAATCAATTATTAGTTCTGGAGGTATACCAAATTTGTTAATTACACCCTGACGATCCATAAATGTATCTGTCATTGTATTAATAAGACTTACATACGGGCCCACTAACTGAGCCATATCTTTATCACCAGTAGAAATTATCACATTTCTTTTTTGAGCTGCGGCGTTTATGGCTAAAGTGCCGATAACATCATCTGCTTCAACACCTTTTTCAATTAGTATCGGCAAGCCCATTGCTTTAATAATTTTGTGGATAGGTTCTATTTGTGTACGTAAGTCATCCGGCATAGGCGGCCTCTGTGACTTATATTCTGTATATAAGTCATCTCTGAAGGTTTTACCTTTGGCATCAAAAACTACCACAATTGGACTATCTGGGTAGTCCTTTATCATTCTTCGCATCATCGCTATAACACCTTTAACTGCACCAGTTGGCTGGCCTGACGATGTTGTTAAAGGTGGCAAAGCGTGAAAAGCTCTATAGAGATATGATGATCCGTCTACTAAAATTAGTGGGGTATCATTAGCCATATTTATCTACCATGGTCATGAATTAATTTACTTTAAACACTCTACAACTGTTTCAGATAATTTACTGAGAAAATCTATATAACTATTTTTACCTAATGGGATATTATGTCCCATTAAATCCAATTCTCTAGAATTTATATTAAACTTTTTTGCTAACTGATTTGCTACTTTACTAGTATGTTGAGGGTCAGTGAAAATACAAGAGGTCTTATCGATTAATTTATTAAGATTGCCTTTATGTTTGGCGCTTGGAGAAATATCATCTGTTAAATCAACTATACCTAATTGATTAAGTTCATAAAAATCGACGAAGTGACGATACCCATCATGCGCAACGAGGAATCCTTTATGTTTTATTTCTTCTAGCCTTTCTCTAATTGTTATATTCAAAGATTTTAGTGATGCTTCAAAATTATTTGTATTTTTTTCAAAAAATTCTTTTTTATCAGGGAATTTTTTCCCTAAAAGATCATTGATTGTTGCAACAATCGCTACCGCATTTTGTGGGCTTAGCCAAATATGATGATCTCTATTATCCTTAACACCTTCGTAGCTCTCATGTTCGTTATCGTGACCATGGTTGAGGTTTGAATGGCTATGGCCTAACTCGCCAGTGGTTTTAGGCCAACTAAGATCATCAATATCCATTAATTTAATAATATTTGTCGTGCCGTGAGTTTTAACTGCTTTGGATATTCCACTTTCAAGATTAGGGCCTATCCAAAAGAATAAATCAGATTCTTTTATTAACTTAATATCTGAAAATCTAAGTCGATAATTATGTGGTGACATATTACCTGGTAGTAATATATTTACTGAGGTTTCATCACCTGTGACAGCCGTAAGCAGCATGGCTATAGGTCTAATAGAGCTTGCTATCGAACTATTCTGTGACGCAAATACAGGGTTAATTATGAAGGATATAATAATAATTAAGCAAGATCTAAGCATTTTTGTACCTCTGAAATAATTTAAGTGTTATATTATAACAAAAATATGTATTTTATTTAGGCTATTCAGTATTAATTGAAATTTAAATAAATAAAATTTGTTATGTTATAACATTATTAAAATAGGTGATGTATATGTTAGCATATTCTCGTCTTGCATATAAAAATCATGATCATGATCAATGCATTGTTGTTGCTTTAAAAAAAGCTGAAGCAGTATGCGAAAAAAAGAATGTTCGACTAACTGCAATAAGAAAACACGTTTTTAAAGAAGTATGGTCTAGCCACCAACCTGTTGGGGCATATGATATAGTTGATAGTTTAGCTCTGAACGTCAACACAGGGAAACGAATTAAAGCTCCCTCTGTATATCGTGCCTTAGAATTTCTAACGAAACTTCGTTTAATCCATCGTATAAGTACATTAAATGCATATATAGGAAGATCTTTTTCTGAAAAAATATATAATAATTTTTTTCTTATCTGTCGTAATTGTCGCGTAACTGCTGAATGCAGTACCGACCAAATTAATAATGTAATTGAGCATACAGCTGAACGAACAGGTTTTTTAGTTGAACAACAGGTAGTTGAAATAATTGGTTTGTGCCCTGAGTGTAAAAAGGAAGAATAAAATATGAGCTCTCCACTAATTACACTTAACAAAGTAAGCAAATATCATAATACGAAAGAAACCTTATCCTCAGTGAGTTTAACTATAAATCCAGGACAAATTATCACACTTATTGGTCCCAACGGGGCAGGTAAAACGACACTTGTAAAAATTATTCTTAATCTGATTGATATTGATGAGGGGGTAGTTTTTCGATCCCCTGATTTACGAATTGGCTACATGCCACAAAAACTTCATATCGATCAGACTCTTCCAATAACTTTGGAAAGATTTTTAAGGCTAACAGAAAAAAATACTAAAATATGTAGTGAGGTTCTAGAAGAAGTGGGCATTATTAATCAGATGAAATGCCCGTTATCATCTTTGTCAGGTGGAGAAATGCAAAGAGCTCTTTTAGCTCGAGCAATTTTACACAAACCAAACTTCTTAGTTCTCGATGAACCTGTGCAAGGTGTAGATGTTGCTGGGCAAGAGGCTCTTTATAAACTTATAGAAGAATTACATAGAAAACTAAATTGTGCAGTATTAATGGTTTCCCACGACCTACATGTAGTAATGTCTTCAACAAACGAAGTGCTATGCTTAAATAATCATGTATGTTGCCATGGTCGACCTGACCAAGTAAGCAAGAATCCTGCATTTATAGAACTTTTTGGTGAAAGTACTAATACTTACACTACATATACACATCATCACGACCACAAACATGAATTACATGGAGAAGTAAAATTATCAAAGTTAGATGAAAATGGATTTAGTCATGATTGACGTTCTTTTATTTGCGTTACTTGCTGGTATAGGCGTTGCATTAATAACCGGGCCTCTTGGCACATTTATTGTGTGGCGTCGTATGGCATATTTCGGAGATACACTTGCGCATTCGTCATTACTAGGCATTGCCCTCGGTTTAATTTTTTCACTTAATACGACACTATCTGTAATTTTTACTTGTCTCGTATTTGCATTAATACTTGTCGGATTAGAGCAAAATAAGAATCTTGCTTCTGATACATTACTTGGAATACTTTCGCATACATCTTTAGCATTTGGATTGGTTGTAATTACATTGATGCCAAATGTGAAGGTAGACTTAATGAGTCTTTTGTTTGGCGATCTTTTAACCGTAAATTTTAAAGACGTTATTACTGTATATATAATAAGTACTATTACATTATTAATGTTAGTAAAAATATGGGATCCGCTATTAGCGATAACTATTGATGAGGATTTAGGTAGGACCGAAGGTGTAAAATTTAAATTAGTTCGAATGATGTTTATGCTGCTTATAGCACTAGTAATTGCTGTTGCCATGAAAGTGGTTGGCGTGCTATTAATAACATCACTGCTTATTATTCCGGCGGCGACAGCAAGGAGTTATTCAAAGACACCAGAACAAATGGCTTTTTTTGCAAGCCTAATAGGTTCTTTTTCTGTTGTATTAGGGCTGCTGGCATCATGGTTTATAGATACTCCTGCTGGACCATCGATAGTTCTAAGCGCAGGACTTCTATTTTTGATTTCACTCACCAACAAAAAAAATCAATGAAATTAATGTTGTTTATCAAAGGCAAGTATAATTGATTCTAAGGAAACTTTCATTTTTTCAGGGTCAAATGGAGGCCTGAAGAAACCATGATAGTGCCCATAAGGATTGATGATAACTATATTACCGCTATGATCAATTGTATAATTTTTTTCATCTATTGAAACTTTTGAATAAGGCGCATTCAACTGAACACCAAGACTCATTAATACGTATTTGTTAGCTGTAGCTCCTATAAAATCTTTATTAAAATAAGCTACATATTGAGAGAGTTTTTCTGCGGTGTCTCTCTCTGGATCGAGAGAAATCAGTGCAATTTGTATCTTATTTTGATCCTCACCTGATAAGGAATCATAAAAGTTAGCTGCCGTAGCCATAGTAGTTGGACAGATATCTGGACAATGGGTAAAGCCAAAAAATAATAATGTCCATTTGCCTTGTAAGTTTTTCATAGTGAAAGGCTGTCCATCGTGATTAACCAGATCGAATCCACTAAATTTCCTTGGTGTATCTAGCAAGACTGCACCTTTGTCCATTAACTCTTCATGGGTAAGAATATACTCAGTATTAATTTTATTGAGAAATGCGAGCATAATTAAGAATACAAATATAAAGATTCCTAACAGAGTATTGCGAATCCCTTTATTAATTATTTTTTCAGTCATAATTACTCAAACCTTCCTGTACTGATGACACTGTAATTTTCTATAAACAAAGCACTTCAAATGAAATAATGATCGACTAGCATAATTATAAATAATGCCATTAAATAAACTATAGAATACTTGAAAGTATCCATACCTGCGTTTGGATTACGATCAAGCATCATCATAATCGCCCAATATAAAAAACCAGCTCCCAAGATTAGTGCCCCTAAAATATATAGCCAACCACTCATTCCCACTGCAAAAGGTAATAAAGTTACCAGTATCATCAATACGGTATATAAGAGAATGCTTATTTTTGTATATTTTTCTCCATGTGTAACTGGCAACATAGGAATTTCTGCTTTTGCATATTCATCTTTACGATGAACAGCTAAGGCCCAGAAATGGGGCGGTGTCCAAGCGAAAATTATCAAAACTAATAGTAATGCATGGCCGTGTATCTCACCAGTTACAGCCGTCCAACCCAATAATGGAGGAACTGCTCCAGCTAATCCACCTATGACAATATTCTGCGGTGTTGCTCGTTTTAAGTACGAAGTATAAAGTACTGCATAACCGAACAAAGAAGCAAGTGTTAACCATGCAGTTAAAGAATTGATATAAACTAGCAAAATAGCCATACCGATCAAACCTAGTATCGTCGAAAAAAGCAACGCCTGATAGGGGCTTACTCTTCCTTTAGCAACTGGACGGTTTAGTGTTCTAGACATTTTGAGATCAATTTTTCGATCTACCACATGGTTTATAACGGCAGCGGCACCAGCACATAGAGCTATTCCCACATTGCCTAATATAAGTACATCTATAGGCACCATACCAGGCACTGATAAAAACATACCAATAATTGAAGTTAGGATCATTAATGCAACTACTTTAGGCTTAGTCAGCTCCAAATAATCCCTGAAACTAGTCTTCTCTAAATCAGTCGCTGCTATTTTTGTCACCTTAACACCTTAATTAAAATTGTTGTTGCTAACATAAGTCATTTTGACTGCAAGACCAGCAAGAACTAACAATAACGTTAGGCCTCCTAAGTTATAAACAATTGTTAAAAAAACTATATCTTGTAAATATCCAGCATAAGCTAAAAAAATCATTCGGATGAACAAAATACACATCAGCACTCTAGCTGCTTGATTTATCTCATAGAAAGGCGTCTTTAACAAAAAAATAGACAAACCTAAAACATAAATCGTTGCAACCAAAACCCCAAGCCTATGCACCATATGTATAGCTATGCGAGGCTGACTGTCTAAAGCCTCTAAACCTAAAGGTTTGTTAAAGTTAAACCCTTCCTTCAAGTCCATCGCTGGCCACCATGAATTTTGGCATAATGGAAAGTCTGTACAGGCAAATGAAGCAAACTTTACACTTGTCCACCCTCCTAGTGCAATCTCTATCATGCTTATTATAATCGCTAAAGTGATCCATGGCTTAGTTTTATTAAACCTATGAATGTTTTTTTTTGATACTGACCAGTTATTTTTCTGAGTTCTCACTGCGTATATCCATAATAGTAGAGATATGATGACACCCAATTTAAAATGCAATAAAGCTATTTGAGGTAAAACGAACATATCAGAAAACCACATGCTCATGAAAGTATGCAAAAAAATTGTAAGCAATATGAAGATTGATAATTGATATAAAATTTTGTTTTTCTTTCGTAGAAACCATGATTTGATCACCAAGATCGTAACCGTAACAATCAACATAAAATGAGAAATTTGGTTTATTATTTCCTGCCAGCCAATCACACTGATGTAGTATCTTAAATTACTAATTAAACTTACATCGGTAATATAAAAATTACCCATGCAATCTAACCATTCTAAGCAATCAAAGCTAGTATCTTCAAAACGTGAATAAATATTAAGAGTTAAATTAATAATAGAAAAAATAACAGCTGAGGTCGCCGTTAAAAAAAAGCATTTATTGGATAAATTTACACCTAGACTTAGCAAAATGTTTTAATTCTTATCCTTTGAATTTTTTAGTTTATAAGAAGTGTGCAGGGGGCAAACTACTGAGAAGAATACTTCATTAAGTGCTCAATATCTTCTATGATTTCGGTTCCTTTGTGAGACAAATCATATGACATCATGGCAAAGCCCTGTTGATCAACAAGATACGCTCGGTTAGTTTTGATATCTTGCTTATAAAAAGGAGTACTAGTTTTTGCAAGCATAGACTCGAATTCTTTTTCATCCCCATGTATAACTTTTAAAAAAGGGTGATTCAATTTTAAGAACTCTAAAACCTCAGCTCCCATAGTTTGATCCAAAGAAATATAGAGACGCTCGAATCTTCGACTATATTTACCTAAACTAATATGAACTTGTCGTGTGAGATAAAGTAATTCTCGACACTGGTCTGAACACTCTTGATCACCAGCGATTATTAATCTCCATTTAGGTTTTTTATCTGAAAAATCCCAGATTTGACCGTCTACGGATTTTAGATTTAAATCTTTAATCGATGCGGGAGGAACAATAAAATTACCGTGATTAGTTGTTCCTAATTTAGATAACAGACTATTTCTTTGATCTTCGGTTTTAGGGTAAATCAAAAACCCTAAGGCAACAACACCCCCGAGCATTATTATCATAAACCATACTTGCCATTGTCCTTTCATATTACTTTTTTCCACTACAAGTACTCCATCTAAGATTAAATTTTACTACGCCTAGAACCGATGACCTGCCCTAGATTTGAGTTAGCAAAAATTGCTAAAACTATTAAAGCTAGCGCGAGTGCTGACCATTGAAATGCATAACCTGTATGTTTCCTTGGTTGAACGTTTACGACAGGCCACCCTGTTTTTAAAGCGCCAATCTCTGATGCATTTAACCTAAGACTAAAATCATAAAACTTAGTACCTAATTTTTTGGATATTATTTCAGGATCGAGACTTTGTATGACTATTGGGCTTTCTCCTTTAACCCATGGATCGTCACCAAGCATAATTTGTTTTCCAGGAGAACGATATAAGTAACCGGTTATACTTACCGATGCAGTGATAATAGGTATTTTAGGTAATATTCTACGGTCTAGATCTGCAGCAATCCAACCACGATTGACCAAAATCCACTGCCCATTGACTGCCTTAAATGGGCTTATTACATCATATCCAGGTCGACCGTTGCTGACGCGATTATCTAATAACAATGTGGATTGATTATCATATTTTCCATCTATGTTTACCCTCACATAATCTGGGCTCTCGATCTGATTGCCGCTCTGAGCGTAACTGCTTTTTACTAAAGAGAGTGAAATTGGTGCAGCTTCAGCTCGACCTTTATATATGCTCAACAAATTATTTTTTTCCTCTGCTCTATCAACTTGCCAAAATGCCAAGCTAACAGTTACCGGTAAAAAAAATAATACGAATAAGATAATCTTCCAATTAAATTGCCATTGGAAATGAGTTTTCGTTTTCTTAGTTTGTTGTGTCACTGCTCACCTTTCAAATTTCTATTGAAAAAGATAACCATAAAATTTTTTTTGATTTACCTATTTTAATATTTAAACGCTACAATACAATAACATTTAGGTTCACCCACCAGAGGAGGAATATTTATGCTTCTAAAAGTTGTTATAGTTATTTTATTTATAGGTATTATAGTAAGTCTCAGTAGTGCTTTAGTTTTTCTAATGAAAGATGTTGGAAATTCTAAAAGGAGGACTCTTTATGCTTTGGGAATTCGAGTCTCATTAGCAGTACTATTACTTTTGACAATTTCTTGGGGGGTTTATTCGGGCCAACTCGGTAGTAAAGCGCCATGGGATAAAAAGCTACATCCTGAACGACTCATCCCACTAACTACAAAACCTTAAATTTAAATTTTAAATGTTAATATTCGTAAAATTTATTAGGCCAGAATATAAACAAATAAGAACAACCCAACCCAGACAACATCAACGAAATGCCAATACCATGATGCCGCTTCAAAACCAAACTGATCTTTATCGTTAAAATGGCCTTTTAGGCCTCTAAGGAACTGAACAAGTAGCATAATCGTTCCAAATGTTACATGAGCTCCATGAAAACCTGTCATCATAAAAAAGATCGTGCCGTATATTCCAGACTCAAGTGTTAAACCCATGTGCACATAGGCTTCTATATACTCCTCAGCTTGAAGCACCAGAAAAATCATACCGAGTAAAACTGTTATACCCAACCATAAATTAAATTTCTTACGATCGTTATTTTTAAGACCTGTATGTGCAATATGAACAGTAACACTCGAACTAAGTAAAATAACGGTATTCCAAAGTGGCAACCACTGCAATATCCTATCCCAGCCAGGAAAACTCATATTTTGCTCTGGTCCCGTAAATTGCGCAGATTCACCGTTTGCTGCCTGATCAGGAGTTACCATTAATGGCCATGTTGGCTCGAAGCCTGACCACAACAAATCATTTGATGTTGTTGCTGTAGTTTCACCGCCTAGCCAAGGTAAAACTAATGCCCTTATGTACCATAGAGACCCAAAAAATACGGCAAAGAACATAACTTCGGAAAAGATAAACCAGCTCATGCCCCAAACATAGGATCGTTTCAACTGATCGCTATTCATACCGGCCATATTTTCATTTATTACTATACTAAACCATTTATATAAAGTCGCAGCGATAACAAATGATCCAACCCAAAATGTTAGGGAGCTTTGGCCTTGCACCCATGAACCCGCACCTACTGCAATTATACCCAACCCTATAGCCGCAAAAAGAGGTAACTTACTTGATTCTGGTACGTAATATTCGCCTTCGGTTGACATTAACTATCTCCTTTATTCTTTTTGGCGGCCACTAATTAAGCTGTGCAACTGTTAAGTCATTTGTACTTTCAGTTATATCAAAAAGTGTATATGACAATGTAATAGTATTAACTGATTTTGGAATATCTTTATCAACTATGAATACTAATGGCATATCTATTTCGTCCCAAGCATTTAGTGGCTGTTGGTTAAAACAAAAACATTCAGTTTTATGAAAATAATTAGTCGCATTAAATGGAGTAAGATTTGGCACAGCTTGAGCAACCATGTTTTTTGAAGTCCTATTCTTTGCATAAAAAGTAACAGCTTTAGCTTCTCCCGGGTGAACAACGACTTCAGTAACTCTAGGTGAGAAATCCCATGGCATAGAACCATTATTTATTGTAAGGAATTGCACTTTTACCGTTCGGGTTGTATCAATTGTTGTATCTTTCGATTCATAGCGACCAGCTGTTTTACCGCCAATGCCAGTTAGGTCACATAGAGCATAATATAAAGGGGGCATTAGAAAAACCGCAAACACAAACATCCCAATTGCTCCAACTGATAGTTTAAGCAAAGTCTTTTTAATAGAGCTTTTTGGGATATTGTTTTCCATTATTTTACTGCCGGGGGTGTAGTAAAGGTATGATACGGAGCTGGTGTAGGTAGTGTCCACTCAAGCCCTTCAGCACCATCCCAAGTTTTTGGTTCACTAACTGGTTTTCCAGAGCGAATTGTAGTTATCACATTATAAAGAAACAACAATTGTGCTGTTCCATAAATGAAAGCTCCTGTACTGGATATCATATTCCAATCAGAAAATTGTAATGCGTAATCAGAGTATCGACGTGGCATTCCTGCGAGTCCTATGAAATGCTGCGGAAAGAAAGTCACATTAAATCCAATGAATCCAATCCAAAATTGAACTTTACCCATTGTTTCGTTGTACATTTTACCAGTCCACTTGGGTAACCAGTAGTAAACAGCTGCTGTGCTAGAAAAAATAGCTCCGGCTACCATTACATAATGGAAATGTGCAACAACAAAATATGTATCGTGATATTGAATATCCGCTGGAGCGACAGCCAGCATAATTCCGGTGAATCCGCCAATAGTAAATAGAATGACGAAAGCAACCGCATATAACATTGGTGTTTCGAAGGTAAGCGAACCGCGAAACATAGTTGATATCCAGTTAAAGACTTTCGCAGCGGTAGGAACAGCGATGAGCATTGTTGCGTACATGAAATAGAGCTCCCCACCTATAGGCATACCAACTAAGAACATATGGTGCGCCCAAACAATGAAAGACAAGAAGGCAATAGAAGCTGTTGCATATACCATAGAGCTATAACCAAAGAGCGGTTTACGGCTGAATGCTGGAATAATATGAGATATAACACCAAATGCTGGGAGAATAATAATATAAACTTCTGGGTGCCCAAAGAACCAAAATACATGCTGGAATAACACTGGATCACCACCACCTGCAGCATTGAAAAAACTAGTACCAAAATTGATATCCATTAACATCATTGTTACTGCACCGGCCAGTACTGGCATCACGGCAATTAACAAAAATGCGGTTATTAACCATGTCCAAACAAACATCGGCATTTTCATCAGTGTCATACCGGGCGCTCGCATATTCAAAACTGTAGCTATTATGTTTATAGAGCCCATAATAGAAGAAGCACCCATGAGATGAACACCAAAAATAAAATAGTTTACTGTCGGTGGAGCATAAGTTGTTGACAAAGGCGCATAAAAAGTCCACCCAAAATTTGGTGCTCCACCTTCCATGAATAAGGTAGCTGTTAGTATGGTAAATGCCATCGGTAAAATCCAAAAGCTTAAGTTATTCATGCGTGGTAGAGCCATGTCTGGAGCACCGATCTGCATTGGGATCATCCAGTTAGCGAGGCCAACGAAAGCTGGCATAATTGCACCAAAAACCATAACTAGACCATGCATGGTAGTCATTTGGTTAAAGAATTCTGGTTTAATAATTTGCATACCTGGCTGAAAGAGCTCAGCACGAATAACCATTGCAAAAAAACCACCCATCAAAAACATAGCAAAGCTGAACCAAAGGTACAGAGTTCCTATGTCTTTGTGATTTGTTGTAAAAAACCAGCGACCTATGCCTTTAGCAGGACCATGTGCCATTACTACGTTCTCCTTAATTTATCTTTTACCTTTTTTCCAATTATAGACGTCAATAGGCTGAGTTATATCTCCAACGTTGTTACCCCAAGCATTTCGCTCATAGGTAATTATTGCTGCCTGATCTAATTCTGATAGTTGGTCTCCGAAAGCTTGCATCGCAGTTCCAGCTTGACCGTTAACAATTATATCAATGTGTGCTTCTACCGGACCAATTGCAATTCCTTGACCAACCAGTGAAGGGAAGACGCCAGGGACACCCTGACCATTAACTTGGTGGCAACCGGCACAACTACGATTATATGCAGCTTCTCCTATTTCCATCAATTCATCCATGGTGAAGGTTTTATTCGTAAGTTCACGAATAGCTGCTTGTTCAGCTTTTTTGTCTATTAACCATGTTTTATATTCTTCTTTTTCTAAAACGTTAACTACGATTGGCATAAACGCATGGCCCTTACCACAGAGTTCGGTGCACTGTCCCCTGTAAACTCCTGGCTCAAGTACATTAGCCCATGTCTCGTTGACAAAACCAGGTAGTGCATCTCGTTTGACTCCAAAATCTGGGACCCACCAAGAATGTATTACATCTTGACCAGTGATTAAGAAACGCACTTTCGTATTAGCTGGTAAAACAAGGGGCTCGTTTACTTCCTCATGATAATATTGACCTTTGGGAGCCGTATTATAAATTTCTGATTCAGGAGTTGTTAGCTCGCTGAGGAATTTTACATCTTCTCCTAAATACTCGTACTGCCACTTCCATTGAAGACCAGTAACTTTAATATCCATTTCAGCTTCTGAGGTATCGTATATATCAAGAATCGAAGTGGTAGCAGGTATACACAAAAGAACTAGTATCACTGCTGGTATTGCTGTCCATACAATTTCTGCAGTTGTATTTTCATGAAAGTTAGCAGCTACAGCTCCACGTGACTTACGGTGTGCATACATAACATAAAACATGACTGCGAAAACAAGTACACCAGTAATAGTGACTATCCAAAAAACTAGCATATGAATATCGTAAATTGAATTACTTACAGAGGTTACACCTCTAGGCATATTTACGGCCCAATTACCGGCTTCTTCTGCTAAAGCACCAGCTGAAATCGCTAGTGATACAACAGGGGCGAATATAAGCGTGAAAAGCATTTTTGCTCTTCTTAACATTACCCTATCTCCAAAAAGTTGTTGTTTAAGTTTTTAGCTTATTTAGTAAATAAACTGGTTAATCTTCTTTTTTTAAAAAAATTAGACGGCACTATATCAAACTTTGGCTATTGTCCTCTAGTATTTATAGTCAATCTTCTTAGGAAATTTGCTAAATTAATCATAATATTCAATATAAATGTTCTTAATATTAAACTGTAAATCATAAATAATGTTGATATTGAAAATTAACCACATTAAAAATTTTACTCGCAAGAAAATTTTTAATGTATATTTTTAGGGTCAATAAGAGTTACTGTTTGTGTTTCAGCTAATTTTTCTTCTTTGCTTACATTTACCCTGGTTTCTAGTTCTTTCGGGTCACTTTGTAAAAGCATCTTGTCATTAAAGCCACATTTAACACACTGTCGAAAATCTTGACCGCTTTCATTATAAATTGTTAGTTTGTCCATCTCACTACATTTTGGACATACTGCCCCAGCAATAAAACGTTTTTTTGCCTTATATTTGAACATTTCGGGGTCTCATTTAATAAATTTTACCTTTAATTGATATTATTTATTTTAACAAATATAAAGTCTTTTTTCATGCATTATCATCGAAAAAACTTGAGCCTTTATTTTGTAAGGCTATTATAAAACGATCTTTGAATAACTGTGGAGATGAAATGATAAAAAATATCAGGCCCTATAAAAACATAAAGCCTATATTGGGCAAAAAAGTATACGTAGATGATGCAGCTATTATAATCGGAAATGTGACATTAGGTGATGATGTTTCGGTTTGGCCTGGAGCTGTTATACGTGGTGATATGCATGAAATTAGGATTGGCTGCCGTACAAATATTCAAGATAATGCGGTTCTTCATATTACTCATGCAAGCTCCTTTAACCCTGAAGGGTGGCCACTTATTATAGGGGAGGATGTTGTTGTTGGACATGGTGCAATATTACATGGTTGTAGTTTGGGTAATAGAATTTTAGTTGGCAATGGAGTTATCATTAATGACGGTGCAGTAGTGCAAAATGAAGTGCTCATAGGCGCCGGAACAGTAGTTCCTCCCGGAAAAATACTAGAAAGTGGAAATCTGTATGTTGGAAGCCCGTCTAGAGTCTCAAGAAAAATTACAAAAAAGGAAAAAGATTTTTTCGTTTACTCACCTGCAAACTATGTTAGTTTAAAAAATGAATATCTCAAGGACGCACAATCACAATTATAAGGATGATAATTGTTTTTTCAGCATTGAAATTACCGCTCTTGTTTGCGGTCTAACCCCCCTCCATACGTAAAATGACTCTGCAGCCTGTTCAACTAACATACCTAAACCGTCTGATATCTGAGCGGCGCCATTATTTTTCGCCCATTCTAAAAATATAGATTGTTGGCTACCGTACATCATCTCGTAACAAACTGCATTTTTTGACAACAAACCTCTCGGTAAGGGTGGAATTTTATTTGATAGAGTGGCACTTGTGCCATTAATTACAACATCAAACTGCTGGCCATCAAGCATTTGGTAATCGCAACCGAGCAGATTACCCATATTAGCGAAATTTTTAGAAAGTTTTAGTGCTTTTTCAATAGTACGATTAACAATAACTACATTCTGAGGAAGAAGTTCCAGTATTGGCTGCAATATGCCTCTAACTGCCCCTCCTGCCCCAAGCACAAGAACTTTTTTTCCATTAATTGCCCAGCCAAGATTGTCAACAATATCCCGGGTAATTCCAATACCGTCTGTAGTATCCCCTTGAATTTTTCCGTCATAACTAACGCTAAGAGTGTTTACTGCTCCAGCTATTTTAGCCCGCTGTGTAAGCTTTTCTGCGAAATTGTATGCATTAAGTTTAAATGGCACAGTAATATTTAAACCTTTACCTCCAGATTTAAAAAATTTTTGCGCCTCCTTTTCAAACTCACCCATATCAATATGTTGTCTTTTATAAGAGATCTTTTCATCGTTAGCCTTCGCAAAGGCAGTGTGAATATCTGGAGATTTGCTATGTTCAACTGGATTTCCAAAGACTGCGTAATTATCAAGCATAACCCATGAACCTCTTGTATAGCCTAGCATGATCTGAAGATTTGTCTTCAGAAATGAAACCTTATATCCAGTCTTGTGGACGAAGGTACTTATCGTATAGTTCTGCCTCCGGAGATCCTCTAGTTGGATTCCAATCATAGTTCCACTCTACAGTTGGAGGTAAAGACATAAGTATAGACTCAACCCTACCTCCAGTCTGTAAACCGAATAAGGTGCCTCTATCATAAACTAAATTGAATTCAACATACCTACCTCTTCTATAAAGTTGAAATTTTTTCTCCCTTTCACCCCATGGGGTTGACTTCCTTTTACGAACGATTGGTAAATAGGCGTTTACGAAACTGTCACCTATCGAAGACATCAAATTAAAGCTTCTATCAAAACCATACTCATTCAAATCATCAAAAAATAAACCTCCTATACCTCTCGGTTCGTTACGGTGTTTAAGGAAAAAATACTCGTCACATTGTTTTTTTAGGCTAGGATATATATTCTCACCGAACGGTAGGCAAGCATTTCTTGCAATTTGATGCCAATGCTTACAATCAGATTCGTTCGCATAGTACGGAGTTAAATCGTAACCCCCGCCAAACCACCACACAGGATCCTTTCCAGACTTCTCTGCAACAAAAAAACGTACATTTAAATGCGCGGTCGGCACATATGGGTTGTGTGGATGCATAACTACTGAGATTCCCATAGCCTCGAATGACCTTCCCCGTAATTCTGGTCTAGATGTTGTAGCTGACGGGGGTAGTTCATCCCCATGAACATGTGAGAAATTAACACCGCCCTTCTCAAAAATTCTGCCATTAGTAATTATTCGACTTGAGCCACCTCCGCCTTCAGCTCTAGTCCATTTATCTACTTGAAATTTGGACTTCTCGTCTTCAGCTTCTATAGATTTACAAATTGAATTTTGTAGATTTAAAAGATATTGTTTTACATGTAGTTTTTCTTTCATAAAGTTGATACCAGTAGACAGCACCAAACAATAAGCGGCGCCATAAATAGCTTAGTGCATTTAACTATTAACCTGAACGTAAAATCTTACCAGTTTTAAGATTTTTAATCGGGGTTGGATTAGAAAGCTCTCCGAGTAAACCCGGTACTACATAATCTAGTTGTTGATCAAAATAAGTGTTTATCTCAGACATATTTTTTGCAGGCGGCAATCCACTGGGATTTGCTGATGTCGAAACTAGTGGGCCGCCAAAAGCACTACATAAGTTAGATGCAATGGGATGGTCAGTTACACGGACAGCTAGAGTGTTATTTATTCCAGTAATCCAACTGGGTGCATGATTGTTATCTGGTATTAACCATGTCTGAGGTCCAGGCCAACTTTGTTTTAATTCAGTCATCTCTGCTACCGATAAACCTAATAAAAAAGGATTTAATTGCTCTATATCTTTAGCTATCAGGATCAATCCCTTGCTACGTTTTCGTAACTTCATTGCTAATATCCGCTCGACAGCTATCTCAGAAAAAGGATCACATCCAAGCCCCCATACGGCCTCTGTGGGATATGCAATAACTCCATCCGTCTGAAGTACTTCCAAAATTTTTCTAGTATCTGATGAATCAGGGAAAGACTTCATCATTGCTGATTGTTTAATTTCTCTTGCAAATGAGCATCTTTTTCAATAATAGTTAAAGCATTCTTCTCGCGCTCGTTGATGAGAGCTTTATGAATCTTAGTATCTGAAGTAGCGATGATTTGCATTGCAAGGTAAGCAGCATTTTTGGCTCCGGCTTTTCCAATTGCAACGGTAGCGACAGGTATGCCACCAGGCATTTGAACTGTTGAAAGCAAAGCATCTAGGCCATCCATAGAAGCGTTAATTGGAACCCCGATAACAGGTCGAAGAGTTGTTGCTGCTACAGCACCTGCCAAGTGTGCAGCCATACCTGCTGCACAAATAAAAGCTGCGCAACCTTCATGATCACAATCTTTTACAAACTTGTGTGTAGCTTCAGGAGTTCGATGCGCAGAAGTAATTTTGACTTTAAAAGGTACCTCGAACTGTCTTAAAATATCAATACATGATTCCATTACTGGTAAATCAGAATCAGAACCCATAAGAATTGCGACAAACGTCTTACTCATTGTGTATAATTCCTTTTTAATTATAAAAGCATATGTTAGCAGTGGTTAATACCTAATGGCTAGATACTCGTTAAAAATATCATGTCTTTATTGAATATTCTTAAATTTCCTGATTCGCGTCTTCGAACAGTAGCTGAGCCTGTCGATAATATAACCGGTGCAACTAGAAAATTGATTGAAGATATGCTCGAAACTATGTATGAAGCTGAGGGTATAGGTTTAGCAGCAACACAAGTCAATGTTCATAAGCGTATTATAGTGATTGATATAGATAAAAGTGATAAAAATCCAATTATTCTCGTTAACCCAATTCTTGAAATATTGGACGACTCAATTAGCCCGACTGAAGAGGGATGTTTATCTGTGCCTGAATTTACAGAAATTGTTGATCGGCCTCAAAATATTCGAGTAACCGCTCTTGATAAAAGAGGTCAATCGTTTGATTTTGAACCAAGAGGTTTACTTGCTGTATGTGTTCAACACGAGATTGACCATCTTAATGGTAAATTATTCGTAGACTATTTATCTCCACTGAAACAGACACGACTCAAGAAAAAGCTACAAAAAAAACTGCGCTATGATGATCGATAAATGCAATAGCTGAAACTGGTAGTCAGGAGGGTTTGTTAAATTGCGTATAGTATTTGCTGGTACTCCTGAATTTGCTGCTAAACATTTGTATGCGTTAATTTTCGAAAACTCTACTCATGAGGTAGTTGCCGTTTATACCCAACCTGATCGACCATCGGGTCGGGGTAAGAAAATGGCCTCTAGTCCAGTAAAGATTTTAGCTGAAAAGGCTAACTTACCATTGTATCAACCTGAAAACTTTAAATCTGATGAAGATAGATTAATCCTTTCAAACCATAGACCTGATTTAATGATAGTGGTTGCTTACGGCTTACTTTTACCTATAGAAATATTGAATATACCCAAATACGGTTGTATCAACGTTCATGCCTCACTTTTACCACGATGGCGTGGTGCTGCACCAATACAGAGAGCTATAGAGGCTGGAGATAACGAAACTGGAATAACTATGATGCAGATGGATGTTGGCTTAGACACAGGCGATATTTTAAGTACTATTAAATGTAATATCGAATCAAACGAGACTGGAGGATCTCTCGAAGCAAAATTGTCCAAGATAGGCCCTGCAAAACTTATTCATACATTAGAAAAAGTTGAGCAAAGAACTTTAACTCAAACTAAACAAGATCATGATCAATGTACTTATGCGAAAAAAATTAATAAAGAAGAAATGCTTATTGATTGGTTAAGACCGGCAGATTTATTATTTAAAAAAATATTAGCATTCAATCCCTATCAAGTTACCTATACTTATCTGAATGGAATACGAATAAAAATCTGGAGTGCAAAATTATCCTCTGACAAAAAAAAATTTACGCCTGGAACCATAATCGATGCCAGAAATGAGGGTATTCTAGTTAGTACAGGAATGGGAAGTATTTTATTAACTGAGCTACAGTTGCCTGGTAAAAGTCGATTAAACGTTTCGGAGCTACTTCGATCTAAATCTGGATTATTTGCACCTGGAAATATTTTTAGAGATATGGGTTAGATATAAATGGATCCTAGAATTGCTACAATTCATATAATTACTGGCATACTTCAGGGTTCTGGTTCACTAAGTAAATTAGTTCCAAAATATATTACAAAAGTTACTGAAACTGACCGAGCTTTGGTACAAGAGTTAAGCTACGGTACATTGCGTTATTATCCAAAGTTGCAATTATGTCTAGATTTTTTGCTCAAAAAACCATTTAAACAAAAAGATAAAGATATTGAAGCGGCAATAGTGTGTGCAATATATCAAATCACAGAAACTCGTGTACCATCCCATGCCGCTGTAAATGAATCAGTAAAAGCATGCAGAGTTTTGAATAAGCCCTGGGCAACAAACCTTGTAAATGCTGTTTTACGTAGATTTCTACGCGAAAAAATAGAGCTAGAAAAAAAGCTAGTAAAAAACGTAGGCTATACTACTTCTCATCCGAAATGGTTGGTCGATCTATTGGAAGATGCTTGGCCGCAACAATTAGCCTCTTTAATTGAATCAAATAATACTAAACCACCAATGACCTTGAGGGTCAATATAAACCATAATAATCAAGGCGAATATCTAAGCTTGCTGAGAAGTAATAGAATCGATGCTTCAGCTACACTTACTAGCCCCGATGGAATAACCCTAAAAAAACCTTTGGATGTCTTCAGTCTACCTAATTTTTCAATAGGTGCAGTGAGTATTCAAGATGAAGCTGCTCAGTTTAGTGCACATTTGCTTGAGTTAATGCCAAAACAAAGAATTCTTGATGCTTGTTGTGCGCCAGGAGGAAAAACTGGTCATATTTTAGAATACATTAAAAGAAATTGTCTCGATAATAGCAATGTTATAAGTGTTGATATATCAAAGGAACGTTTAGATCGTGTGCAAGAAAATTTAGATCGCTTACAGCTACACACAAAACTTATTGCTTGCGATATATTTGAAACAAATATTTGGTGGGATAAAGTCCTTTTTGACCGAATATTATTAGACGCACCCTGTTCTGCTACAGGCGTAATTCGACGAAACCCAGATATCAAGACACTACGTAAGTCGAAAGATATCCAGAAACTTGCTATTTTGCAGTTAAAGCTTCTGAATACTGTATGGCCTACCTTAAGAAAAAACGGGCTTTTATTATATGCAACGTGTTCCATATTACCTCAAGAAAATGATATGGTAATTTCAAGATTTCTAGATTGTGCATCTGATGCAGCTGTTGAAAAAATAGAGCTTCGGGCTGGAATAGAAACTTCGCATGGAAGACAATTACTCCCATCAGTGAATGGGTATGATGGTTTTTACTATGCTCGACTCCGAAAACTCTAGATCTAATATAAAAAATAGTTAAAGATTAGTATATGTTATGACTGTAAATAAAATAAGCAGCATAAAAACCCAATACAGATATAAAGTATGATAATAAATTTCCTCATTTCTAAGCATTAAAGGCTATCCATTATGAAAATAGTAATTGTTGGTGCTGGTAAAGTTGGAACTACTCTAGCGCAACACCTATCAGCCGAATCAAACGATATATCGGTGATAGACTGGAACGAAAAAAAATTACTAGATCTACAAAAACGTATTGATATAAGGGTAGTGTGCGGAATCGGATCTCACCCCGACATTCTCATAAAAGCGGGAATAGAAGATGCGGATATGATGGTAGCAGTTACGAAAAGTGACGAGCTTAATATCGTTGCCTGCCAAGTAGCGCACTCTTTATTTCGCACTGAAACAAAAATAGCACGTGTTAGAAGTACAAGCTATACATCAAAAAAATATCGTAGTCGATTATTCCATGATGATAATTTTCCAGTAGATTTTTTTATATCTCCAGAAAAAGTTGTAACAGACTATATTTGTCGACTTATTGCTAGACCAGGTGCACTTCAGGTTGTCGACTATGCTCATGGGCTAGCTCAATTAGTTGCGGTTAAGGTTGCCCAAGGTGGTCCGCTATTGGGAAAAGAGCTGAGGGTTTTAGGTGAACACATGCCTAAAGCTGATGCTAGAGTAGCAGCGATTTTCCGAAAAGATCGCTCCATTATCCCTGAAGGGGATACTCTTATCGAAGAAGATGATGAAGTTTTTTTTATTGCTGCTAAGAAAAACATACGCAAAGTGATGGAAGAGCTTGGGCGTCTAGATAATCCTTATCGTCGAATAATTATCGCAGGTGGAGGTAATATAGGATTTCAAGTTGCTAAATCACTTGAAGAAGATTTAAGTGTTAAAATTATTGAATATTCAGAAGAAAGATGTGAGTTTATATCAGAGCACCTAAATAATACTATAGTATTGCATGGCTCTGCTGCTGATCAAGAAATATTGTTACAAGAAAATATAGATAAAACAGACGTATTTCTAGCTCTTACTAACGATGACGAAGTAAATATTATGTCCTCTTTGTTGGCAAAAAGACTTGGGGTCAGATCGGTTATGACATTAATTAATAATCCGGTTTATGCAAATTTAATTCAAGGTGGTGAAATTGATATAGCTATTTCTCCCCAACAAGCAACAACTAGCACCCTTCTGGCACATGTGAGGAGAGGAGATACCGTAAGTGCAAATTCTCTGAGAAGAGGAGCAGCTGAAGCTATGGAAATAGTTATTCATGGTGACTATAGGTCATCAAAAGTTGTAGGTAGAACTATAAGCGAGATAAAGTCACCTAAAGGGGTTACTGTTGCAGCCTTGGTAAGAGATGAAGAAGTTATAATCGCTCACCATGATACTGTCATAAAAAGCAATGATCATGCGATTATTTTTGTTGTGGATAAAGAAAAAACACGTGAAGTTGAACGGCTTTTCTCGGTTGGATTAAATTTTTTCTAATTGAAATATTAGGTTATATAAAGCTATCTAGATAGCTTCGAATGCCTTAGGACAACTATAAAAGAATTATGAATTTTTCAATGATTTCAAAAGTTCTTGGCATACTGATGATGATATTCAGCCTAACTTTATTGCCCCCAATTTTTGTATCTTACGTTTTTGAAGAGGGTGCTCATCAGGACTTTTTGCTGTCTTTTGCCGTTATTTTTTCAATAGGCATGATTATGTGGCTGCCATTTAGCGCAAAAAAAACAGAGCTTCGTGCACGAGATGGCCTCTTAATAACCGTAATGTTTTGGCTGGAGTTAGGTATTGTAGGTGCTCTACCATTTTACCTAGCTGACTCTATAAATCTCACTGTTACAGATGCGATTTTCGAATCAATGTCAGGGCTTACCACTACTGGAGCAACCGCAATATCAGGTTTAGACTTGCTTCCAAAATCGATTCTTTATTATCGGCAACAGCTTCAGTGGCTAGGTGGCATAGGTATAGTCGTGATTGCTATTGCAGTAATGCCAATGCTTGGTGTTGGAGTAATCGAACTATATAGAGCTGGGGCAACAAGCGACAAGAAACTAACGCCAAGAATACAAGACACAGCAAAAGTTTTGTTTATTATCTATATGTGTCTGACTTTGTGCTGTCTTATCGCTTATTGGGTCGCAGGGATGACTTTTTTTGATGCAGTTTCACATAGCTTTTCCACTGTAGCAATTGGTGGTTTTTCAACTCATGATGCAAGTATGGGGTTTTTTAACGACACCCCAGCTATCATGATCATTTGTATAATTTTCATGGTTCTCTCTGGACTGAGTTTTGGGTTACATTATTATGCTTGGATAAGAAAATCACTAAAACATTATTTACATAATGAGGAAGCTAAACTCTATTTATCAATTCTTGTATTTGGGTCTGCTCTGGTAGTAATTTATTTATATTCTACAAATGTATATAGTCAAAGTGACAGTTTATACCATGGCGTTTTTCAATTTGTATCGATCATGACAACTACAGGATTTGTAACAAAAGCATATACGAGTTGGCCTAGTTTTTTACCATTTTTTCTAATTTTATGTTCTTTTTTCGGATCTTGCGCCGGATCAACGGGTGGTGGAATTAAAATAGGCAGGGTACTAATTATCGCAAAACAAATAATCTGTCATACGCAAAGATTCATCCATCCCAACGGTGTCTTTCGAATCAAAATTAAAAATAAGAATGTGCCTAACTCGGTTACTGACGGTGTCTGGGCTTTTTTTGGTATATATATAGCGATATTTTATTTAATGATTTTATTGTTAATGGCAACGGGTATAGATTATGAAAGCTCCTGGTCTGCCGCCGCAGCGTCTTTAAATAACCTGGGTCCTGGACTTGGAGTGGTTGCAGAGAACTATGCTAATATAAGTATCTTTGCAAAGTATGTTTTATGTTTTGGGATGATTCTAGGGCGTCTAGAAATATTTGTATGTCTTATATTGATAACGCCAATGTATTGGCGAAAGTAAAACTATAATAATTGGTTCATCTTTTGTAATTTTAATTCTTTATTTCTCTAGCTTGGTAGTAGGATTGCTCAGAAATCTTATGATATTTTTTTATTTGTTCTTTAAATGCTTCCTGTGACTCATAAACCTTCTTAAATACTGGGTCCTTGGCTACCATATCTTTTAAGACTTTTTGTGTAATATTTTTTAATTTAGATAATACTGGATCTGGAAGTTTTTTTAGCTGAACCCCATGAGTGTTTACTAACAGATCAAGTGCTTTTTGATTTCTAGCTGTGTATTCGTCAAGCATGTCTTGATTTATTGCCCGTGCAGCGACTTCGATTATAGCTTGCAAGTCTTGAGGTAAACTGTCGTATAACTGTTTATTTATTATCAGTTCCAAGGTGGGTCCAGGCTCCTGCCAACCCGGATAATAATAATATTTGGCTACTTGATGAAAACCAAGTGCTAGATCGTTATATGGTCCTACCCACTCTGTGGCGTCAATCACACCGGTTTGCATTGCAGTATATAGCTCTCCACCTGGAATATTGACTGTTTCGACACCCAGTTTGCTGATAACTTCACCGCCAATTCCGGGTATTCTCATCTTTAGCCCTTTTAAATCCTCAATGCTATTAATTTCTCGATTAAACCACCCAGCCATTTGTACTCCAGTATTTCCTGCCGCAAGTGGTACTAGATTGAATGGCTCATACAGCTCTCTCCATAATTCTATTCCGCCCCCGTAATGTAACCAGCTGTTCATTTCTTGCGCATTTAAACCAAATGGTACTGTAGTGAATAGGGCCGCCGTTTGTATCTTTCCTTTCCAATAATAGGCGGAGCCATGACCTATTTGTGCTGTGCCCTGGGATACAGCATCAAAGACTTCAAGTGCTGGAACAAGCTGACCAGCTCCATAAACTTTTATGAGCAAGCGCCCCCCACTCATTTTACCTACTAATTTCGAAAAATTTTCTGCGGCAAACCCTAACCCTGGTAAATTTTTTGGCCAAGTAGTTACCATTTTCCATTTATAAACCTTTTTCTCAAATACACTATCGGTTTTCTCTGATAATGCTCTATTCTCCGAGTCTCCGCATCCAGATAATGTAAAGGTACAAATTAATATTAAGGATAAATTTTTTAAAAAACATCTAATAAGCATTTTTGGTATCACTTCATTTAGTTAAAATTAGAAATCAAAATTTTTACAGAGCTTCAAGTTTAGCGTAAGACTGAACCAGCCACTTACTTCCATTGTTAGAGAAATTTACTTGTATTCTTGCGTTAGGTCCATTGCCCTCAAAATTCAAAATGACCCCTTCACCAAAAACCTTATGTATTACCCTCTGCCCTAGCTTCAAACCAGTATCTGTTCCCTCGTCACTAAACTGACTAACAGATTTTTTTGCATAACTTGTAGGGCTTGTTATTTTGCCACCTAATCTAATTTCCTCTATATGCTCAGTAGGGATATCACGCACAAAGCGTGAGACAGTATTATAGCTTTCTGTACCGTATTGCTGACGAGACTCAGCAAATGTTAGGTATAGTTTTTTCATGGCACGAGTGATGCCTACATAAGCAAGTCGACGCTCTTCTTCGAGCCTTACTGGATCTTCGATTGACATTTTATGCGGAAAAAGGTTTTCTTCCATACCTGCCAAAAAAACAATAGAGAACTCTAAACCTTTTGATGAATGAAGTGTCATGAGCTGAACTGCATCCTCATTTTCACCTGCTTGTTTATCTCCGGCATCCAAAGCTGCTTGATCTAAAAACTGTGGTAATGCTGACTGTTCTGCATCGTCGGGCTCAAAAGCTCGGCATGCAACAACAAGCTCCTCCAGATTCTCAATCCGAGATTGCCCCCTATCACCTTTTTCTCGTCTATAAAAATCAATAAGTCCAGATTCAGTAACTACACTATCTGTTTGATCTGGTAAACTGAGATCGGAGAAATTTTTATCTAGCTTGTTGACTAGATCCATAAAAGCCTGCACAGCACTCAAAGCTCGCCCTGTGAAATTTTTACCGCTAATTGCTAATTTTACTGCATCCCACATAGATATGTTTTCACCACGAGCAAGCCCTCTCAATACCTCAATAGTTTTATCTCCTATTCCTCGTGTGGGCGTATTTACTATTCGTTCAAATGCTGCATCATCATTACGATTAACGACTAATCGTAAGTATGCTAAAGCGTTTCGTATTTCCTGTCTTTCGTAAAACTTCTGACCACCATAAATTCTATATGGAATTTGTGCACGCAATAGTGCCTCTTCTAGAACCCTTGATTGAGCATTAGAGCGATATAAAACTGATACCTCATCTCGCATACCACCATTTTTCACCCAGTCATCAATAGTTCCAGATATAAAGCGAGCTTCATCATGCTCATTAAACGAAGCATAGAGTGAGATCGGCTCTCCCTCGATCTCTTCTGTCCACAGATTCTTTCCCAATCGATCTGTATTATGAGAAATAACCGCATTAGCTGCAGATAAAATATTTTTAGTAGATCTATAATTCTGCTCAAGCCTTACTATGGTAGTTTCTGGATAGTCATGATTAAAATTTAAGATATTTTCAACTTTTGCACCACGCCAACCATAAATAGATTGATCATCGTCTCCCACTGCAGTAATCCTAACGCTATCGCCAGCAAGTAACCTTAACCAAGCATACTGAATAGCATTTGTATCCTGAAACTCATCTACTAAGATTTGATCAAAACGTTGCTGATAATGGCACAGTAAGGCTGGATTTTGTGACCATAGCTCATATGCGCGTAAAAGTAATTCGCCAAAATCAACCATACCTGATCTGACACACGTATCCTCATATGCAATATAAATTTGGGTCATAATGCGCTGGTAAGGATCATCTGCAGGTGGCATATTCTTTGATCGAAGCCCATCATCTTTTTGTTTATTTATAAAGCTTTGAGCTTGTCTGTAAGGCCATTTACTATCGTCGATACCAAGTAAACGGTAAACACGCTTTACGGTTCTGAGCTGATCGTCACTGTCTAAGATCTGAAAGTTTTGCGGCAAACCTGCATCTTTCCAATGTAGCTTCAACAGCCTGTGAGCAAGGCCGTGAAAAGTTCCTACCCACATGTTTGAAACGGAAGCTCCCAACATGTTTTCCAAACGGCCTCTCATCTCTTTAGCAGCTTTGTTAGTAAAGGTGACGCCCAAGATACTGTGTGGTGATATATTTTCAACTTGTACTAACCAAGCAATTCGATGAACTAGAACACGCGTCTTTCCGCTACCTGCACCAGCTAACACTAACAAATGTTTGTCAGTGCTTGATACTGCTTCTCTTTGCGCAGCATTTAGAGGGTCAAGTATAGATGTAACGTCCATATTATCGAATTTTAACAGATCCACAATCGAATGGGTCGATATTGAACACTTAAAGAACATTATTTATCCTTATATTGCTTCAATTACATTTTCTTATAATTTATCTACAATAGGTCTTTAAAAGAGGATTTGTTTATGAAACCTGCAGAGCTTACAAATACGATAAGCGAAAATTTTTCTCTCATGAGAAAATCTGAACGGAAAGTAGCTAAGTTTATTTTAGATAATTTAGCTGAGGTTATTCATATGAGAATCGTTGACTTAGCTGAGGCTGCAGAAGTTAGTGAGCCAACAGTAGTAAGATTCTGTAGAGCAATAAATTTCTCGGGTTTTCAGGGATTCAAACTGGCTCTTGCTCAACAGCTTGCATCGAGCCCAAGCCAAGGAAAAATCGCAGTAACAGAAACTGACTCTGTATCTGAATATACATTTAAGGTCTTTGACTCAACCGTCGACACCCTTTTAAAGGCTAGAGATTCAATAGATTTGCACATGCTTAATCTTGGTGTAGAAGCTCTTTGTTCCGCAAAAAGAGTAGAATTTTTTGGCTTTGGGGCCTCAGCAGCAGTTGCTTTTGATGCTCAACATAAATTTTTTAGGCTGCAAATTTCGACTGCTGCATATGCTGATCCGCATCTTCAAAACATGTCTGCGACATCAATGGGGCCTGGCGACGTTGTGGTCGCTATATCTCAATCCGGTAGAACGACCACACTAATCAATGCTATTGAAGAAGTAAAAAAGAGGGGAGCAATAGTAATAACGATTTCGCCTTCAGACACACCTATTGCTTTTGCTGGAACAATTCCTATTTGTATAGATGCCAAAGAAGATATTGAAATCTACACTCCTCTGTCCTCACGCATAGCCCATCTAGTGATTATTGATGTGCTAGCTATTGGTGTTGCTAAGCACAAAGGGGGTGATTTGCAAGAACATCTGCTAGATCTTCAGATTGGACTAGAGAGCTTACGAGCACCAATTAATAGTTAAATTTCAGTTCGATGTTTTTTTAGATAGTCATATGCTGCTTGTATTTCTTGTGACCTTTCTGTAGCAACTTTAATCATATCCTCCGGTAAACCTTGCCCCATTAATTTATCTGGATGATTTTGACTCATTAGCTTGCGGTAAGTTTTCTTTATTTCTTGGTCTGTTGATTCACTGGTTAAGCCAAGAGCCTTATACGCGTCAGATATGCTAGATTCACTTGTAGGACCATTCCCAGAAAAATGGCTTTGGTTAAAAATCATCTCCACGAAATTTTTAAATTCAGTTTGACTATAACCGAGCCGTACCGCAATTTTTTCTAAAAACTTTTCTTCAGATAAATCTAAATTGTTATCAGCCAACGCCATAACGATTAAGTACATCAGAAGTGCCTGTTTTAACTGAGAGGTCTGTCCGCATACCTGAAAAAATACGTCTAGTGTGCTTGAAATTTCATCGTCAGATGCTTCAGCTCCTCTTTTAAACTGCTGGATCGCAACCTGTCGGTGAGGTTCGGTCATTCCTATTTTTTTTATAAATTCCTCAGTATGACTAATTTCGTCTTTTGAAATATGGCCGTCAGCTTTAGCTAGTTTTCCCATTAAAACAAATGTTGTTTCTAAGAAAACTTTTTGACGCCGTGCGTTACCAAGAGGGTTTACACCACCAATTCCATAAACTCTTGCTCGATCAATACTACTGCCAATACAATAACCTAGAAAAGCACCGAATAAACCTAACAGCTGAAAACCTAGCAGTGCAAAAATAAATTTATACATAGTAATCCGCTCTTATGTTGTGGTTCGTTTATAATGTTCCATCATAACAGTTGAAAGATGCGCTAGAAAGAGGGCCAGCTTAGTATGACAGATACCGCAAGCAACTTATTTGTAATCTTTGGGAATCAATTATTTGATCCCAAAATACTAAAAGAATATGACTGCAAAATAGTATATATGGCGGAGGACTATGGGTTATGCACTTACGAAAAACACCATAAGCTTAAAATTTACCTATTTCTTTGTGCCATGAGAGAATATAGGGATGAATTACAGCTCAATGGTATAAAGGTACATTATCTAAAATTAAATCAACGAAAAAAAGATCTTCCTTATTCGGATTCTTTAAAAGAGTTTGTTATGAGTAATCAGATAAAAACGATAAATTTTTTTGAAATTGAAGATAAGCCACTAGAAGTTGAAATTGTTGCAAGGCTTGATAAAGAAAAAATAGCTTATAAAGTTCATCGTTCACCGATGTTTATGTTTTCAAGGCAAGAATTTCATGAGGCTGTTAAGGATAAGAAAAAATTCAGAATGTCGTCATTTTATCAACTCGGTAGAAAGAAATTCAATATTCTGTTGGATGAAAACAAAAAACCTATTGGTGGCAAGTGGTCGTTTGATGAGGATAATCGAAAAAAGATACCACCAAATACAACTATTCCAGAAATACCAAAAACCTCCCAGTCGATTCATCATGATGCGGTAATAAGTGCCATCGAAAACAATTTTCCAAGTCATCCAGGTTCATTAAAAAATATTTGGTTTCCAGTTACTAGAAAATCTGCGCAAGTGCAGCTCGAGATTTTTTTAAAACAACGGCTAGACAATTTTGGGCACTATGAAGATGCGATGCTCGAAGGGAAAAACTTTTTATTTCATAGCTGTCTCAGTGCATCGATGAATATTGGTCTGTTGTCTCCTGCCAACGTTATTGATAAAACACTTTCTTTTGCAAAACAAAATTCAACTCCATTGAATTCAGTAGAAGGCTTAATTAGACAAATTTTAGGTTGGAGAGAGTTTATTCGAGGGATCTATCAAGAAAAGGGTGAGTACCAACAGAACCAGAATTATTGGAACCATAAAAACGGTCTAACATCTAGCTGGTATGACGGAACAACTGGAATATCACCTCTTGATGACTGTATAAGAACCGCCCTTGATGACGGATATAGTCATCATATACCAAGATTAATGGTAATTAGTAATCTAATGAATCTCTGCGAAATAGACCCTAAAAATATTTATACCTGGTTTATGGAGATGTATGTTGATTCTTCTGATTGGGTTATGACTCCAAATGTTTTTGGAATGGCTACTTATGCAGACGGCGGCCTGATGTCCACTAAACCCTATACTTGCGGTTCTAATTATATATTGAAAATGAGTAATTATAAAAAGGGGGATTGGTGTGATGTGGTGGATGGTCTATATTGGAGGTTCATGGAAAAAAACAGAAAGTTTTATGAGTCAAATCCTAGGCTCTCTGTACTAGTTAGATCTCTAGATAGAATGGATATTGATCGGAAAACTTTGATCTTTGAAAAAGCAGAGCAATTTATCAAAGAAAATACCGAAAAAAACTAAACGTTCGTTATTTATATTTAAGATTCAACGAATGCTCTTTCAATAACATAATGGCCAAGTTTAATGTTCCGTGCCTCGGTAAAATCTTTTGATTTAAGAATTGCCACTAAATCTTTAATCATGCTTGGGCTTCCACAAATCATAAAACGATCGTCATTTACGTTAGGATGAGGTTGGTTTAAGTCTAAGAATAATTTCCCACTGGTCATTAGTTCAGTTAAACGCCCGTTATTTTTATAGGGTTCACGAGTTACTGTAGGATAGTAAACTAATTTTTCACGGACTATTTCGCCTAAATATTCATCATTTGGCAATATATTTTCAATATAATCAGCATAAGCTAACTCTGATATTTCACGAACGCCGTGGGTAAGTATCACGCGGTCAAACTGATCGTAAATCTCGGGATCCTTTATGATGCTCATAAAGGGTGCAAGACCAGTTCCAGTGCTCAATAGATAAAGATATTTTCCAGGAATCATATTATCCGGAATCAGAGTACCATGTGAGCGTTTACCAACTAAAACTTCATCACCTACTACAAGGTTCTGTAGTTTCGAGGTGAGCGCTCCATCAGGAACCTTAATACTAAAAAACTCAAGTTCGTTTTCATAATTAGCACTAGCGAAACTATAGGCCCTTAAAAGTGGGCGACCTTCTGATGGTAATCCGATCATTGTGAAGTGACCGTTTTTGAAACGGAAACTTTGATCACGAGTAGTTCGAAAACTGAACAAAGTGTCATTCCAATGATGCACATGTGTTACTTTCTCTGTCATTATTTCCGTCATACTTGCCTCTGATTGAAAGAACTAGATTTTAAAATATGTATTTTTAAATTTGAGTCTATAAATAATTTCACACATATTACTTACAATAATTCAATTTAATACGTATTTTATCCTAAATAAAGACAAACGATAAACAAACTCTTCGTTATATTGACAAGAAGCCAGGATTATATGTTTTTATCTATAGTAAAAGCATTTTTTTTTACGGAGGACCAATAAATATAAACTAATGTAATCAAAATAAATATGCTTAAGCTAGCACTTGGAAACACCCGCTGAAGAATTAAACCTAAAACTAGTAAACTGGAAGCAAAAAATAAGATAATTAGTAAAGCTTTTTTAGGAGAAAAACCGGCGTCTAAGAGTAAATGGTGGAAATGCTGTCTATCTGCGGATAGCGGTGATTTACCAGTGCGAATACGCTGAAAGCATACGGTGAAAGTGTCTATTACTGGAATGGCGACACACCACAAAACTGATGTTGGAACCATTGATCTAGAGTCACCCTGACTCAAAAATACTAAAATCCATGCCAAAATAAAACCAATCAGCAAGCTGCCAGCGTCACCTAAAAATATTTTTTGTGCAGAAATAAGGTTTGTGAACAAATACGGCAAGAGAGCGGCACTAAACATTAATAAAAATCCTAACAACGGCGGGTTTTTTGTCACAGCATCAAATAAAATTATACCGATGATAGTCACAATTGCCAGAGATCCAGCCAAACCGTCAATACCATCACTCATATTAAACGCATTAACAAGACCAACTACTGCAAAGATTGTAAAAGGAATAGCAAGCTTGCCTAATTCAATTTCGTTTGAGCCGAATGGGCTGCCTAAGGACGTAATACAAGTATCGGTAAATAATACTAATAATAAACAGGAAATAATTTGGACTAGGATACGCGGCCATATACCCAAGTCTTTAAGGTCGTCTAGTAAGCCGATTAACAAAACCAATGAGGCAATCATTAGCAAATAAAATAAATTATCTGGTAAAGGCTGGGTGATGTAAATTGCTACCATCAAACCAAAATATATCGAAAGGCCACCTATGAGCGGAACACTTCCATCATGCTGTTTTCGGTCATCTGGAATATCTACTAAATTTATATCTATAGCTATTGGCCGAAGAATTTTTATCGCGCATAGAGCACTGATCATTGCAATTAGACTTGCCTGCCAAAATTCTAATATCATGATCAATATACAACCTTCAGCTCTTGTCTCTGCTTAACATTATATGTAATGAGGGGAGTTCCAACAAACTGATCACAAAAAATGACCAAATTATTTTTTGTTAAGAGATAAAGTAATTTTTAATACACCAAGATGTCCAAACATCTAGGCGCTAAGATTGATCTAAAATGATTTAATTATAACTAGTTATTGAAATATTTTTGGTTTCCAAAGAACAGCGTTTTTAGCTTTCAGGCGATTTGTAAATAATTTATATTTTGACTGCTCGGCCTCCCATTCGATGAGCCATTTGTGACCGTCGCGTTCTGCATCAATAAATACAGCATTTGTTATAACTAAAGGCACAAGCACAGATAAATGAATAATTATGCTTGTTACGGTGCTGTAATTCACTAACCCTAAATGAACTGAAGCAATAAATCCAAAAAATACACTCCAAATAACAAACAAAACTAGCATAAAATAAGCTTGAAGTTTTGGGCAAGGAACATATTTTAGCGGGTTATATTTCACATTCATAATAACTCTCCACATCAACACAGAAAGCATTATCATTCTTTTGAAGATATTTGGTTTTTTCATATCGAAAGATGCCTCATTACAATAAATACTATTATTCAAAAATAACTCAAAATACATAGATAGCCAAGTTATTTTTTAAATTTAATTACCTCAGAACCGATAAGTATATAACGACTTTGACGCTTTCAATAAGAAACAAAATTTATAAAAACGGATATAATTTTACCCAAAGTCTTTCAACATTGCCTTTAGTTCTAGTGAATGTTGTTCCTCTTGCCCTATTAGACCACGTGCATATTCTTCTAAATAAATTGATCTGTCTGCAACATTCTCTAAGAATTTTTTATAGAGCTTGAGTGCGCCTTGTTCATGGGCCAAACTTTCTTCAAGAATATCTTTTATTGAATGCCTGTGGGTTTCTTTAATTTTAGCAATACGTTGGCTGGGGTGGCCGTCCAGTCCAACGATTAATTCTCCAGCCTGCTGAGCATGTGTCAATGATTCAGAAGCCTGATCTTTTAAAAAATTAACAATTGGAAGCCTGTATGGTCCACTGACCATCATGGCGGAGTGAGTGTATCTGACAACGCCAGCTAATTCATATTCCATGATTTCATTTAATATATTACACACAGATTCTGAGTTAATTTCCTTCATTTCCATAAAAACCTCTGTCAGTTAACTAGTGAAACTAAAATATTTGATTCTCTTTAAGAAATCAAGACGGTAATAATTTCTTTAGAAGATCGTCAACGGCCTTATCTACGTCCATTTTCTTTTGTAAGAAGTATCGCCATCTGCATATCTGTGATTAATTTCACTGTGATGTTGTTCATCTGCTCTTACACATTTTATAAGGTCGGATAACTTTGCATTCTTTTTCATTTTATAATATTCAATTGCTAAACTAGGTGCAGGGACATTTTCTACTTCACCTCGTTCTACAATATCCAAGTAATCTGTATAACTTTTTACTGCTTCTTCTTCAAAGCATCCGATCATCCTATGTGCTGTTTTATAACTTACTATATATAGAATTGTATAAAATATCATAAAAATTAATTGTGCAGATAAAACCAATAATCTTTCAAATATATTTGGTTGTACTATTTCTATAAAAAACATTAAATGCATTCGCTCGTTTTCTGCTTCTGCTAACATTTCTCTAATATCTGGACCGTATCCTGTTTTCATTTTGCGTAGACTTTTCATATGCAACCACATACCAGCTACCATACCTGGTACACCTGCTATGGTTTCTAATACTATTGCTCTATGTCCATAACGTTTGGCAAAGAATGTGTCTGCCATAAAACGGAAGAACTTTGTCATTGACACTGCAAACCAATCTCTCATGTCATTACCTCTGCATTCTTATTAGTATTCCACCAGTTTTCTATTTCAGGAAATGCTGATGGAAAATCTGTATCTTTGTGTTTATCAAGTTGCGCAAAAAATTTATAAAATCTGACTTGAGTTTAATCCACTGTTTATGTTTATGCGACGACAATAAATTGAATGTAAACAATATAACGATGGTACCCCAATTTACTACTTCAAAATATACTGATTAACTTATACTCATTATTTGTATTTTGAACTTACAACCAAAGCTAATGGGTTTGCCCGTACATAATTTGGACGAGATTGAAAAATCTAGATTAAAGGTTAAAGTACGAATTAAAAGTTTTAGTAATAATGCTTTTAGTAGAAAAAGAAGAGATAGAGGCGGTGAAGGAATAGACACTTTAAATAGAAGTAATATAGTAAATTAGTTACTTCTAAGAACTGTGATATTTTAGTTGCAGTAAATAAAAAATTCTGAACTATTTATCTTCTCTAAAAATGAAGTAGATGACTTACCAATAAATTCTATAGATAAAAAAGATTATATGAAAAATTGGGAAAACTGGTGAAAATTCAATGAATAAGTCTTATAGACTCATTTATAAAGATGGAAACGATAAGACAAAAAGATACAAGATTTCCGAAGGAAAAAACAAGAAGAAGACCCCTTTTCTTGATGTATCAAGTGCAGTTGGGCAACCTAAAAAGACTTAAATAAAGATAATTCCCTAAAAGAAAGGGAAGACTTCACCTACTCTACTGTGACAGACTTAGCTAGATTCCTTGGCTGATCAATATCGGTACCCTTAAGCACAGCAACGTGGTACGAAAGTAACTGGAGGGGTAAAGTATAAATGATTGCTTCTAAGCTCTTAGGCACATGGGGCAAATTGATTACTGTTACACCTGATTCATTTTTGAACCCAGCATCCCGATCTGCAAAAACAAATAGCTGACCACCCCTTGCTTTTACTTCGTGTAAATTAGATTTTAATTTTTCTAATAATTCATTATTTGGCGCTACCGCTATGACTGGCATTTTTTTGTCTATGAGTGCTAGAGGGCCATGCTTAAGTTCCCCAGCAGGGTATGCTTCGGCATGGACGTAAGAAATTTCTTTTAATTTTAGGGCTCCCTCGAGCGCCACGGGGAACTGAACTCCACGACCTAAAAATAAAGCATGGTTTTTATCTGAAAAAGACTGAAATATTTTTTCTATAATATCACTCAACTCTAAAGTTTTGCTACAAAGCTGGGGCAGCTGATGAAGCGCCTTTATAAGCTGTTGTTCTTTTTCACTATCAAGGCCGTGATCTTTACCTAAACCAATGAATAATAGCTGAAGGGCCACTAGTTGTGTTGTGAACGCCTTTGTTGAGGCTACTCCAATTTCTGGTCCAGCATAGGTCATTAATACTAGATCGGATTCGCGCACCAGTGAGCTATTGGCAACATTGCAAATAGCTAAGGATGCTAAATAGCCGGAGTTTTTTGCTAATTGAAGAGCTGCAAGAGTGTCAGCTGTCTCGCCTGACTGTGAAATAGTCACAAATAATGTATCTTTAAGAATCACCGATTTTCTATAGCGATACTCGCTTGCTACTTCTACCTGACAAAGTATTCCCGTCCATTCTTCTAACCAATACTTTGCAATTAAGCCTGCATGATAACTAGTTCCACAAGCTACTATATGAATACCTTTAACCTTTGCGAAAATAGCAGGGGCCTTGGTGCCAAATGCTTCGGGTAAAACATGTTTATCGCTGATTCTACCTTGCAGTGTTGCCTGAAGCATTTCAGGTTGTTCAAATATTTCTTTAAGCATAAAGTGCTCATATTTTCCTTTTTTCGCAATTTCATCATTATCAGCAATTATGACTATTTTTCTTTTTACATTTTTTCCTGATGAGTCTGTAAGGTTATAGCTTTGAGTTCTGAGCTCTACTAGATCACCTTCTTCCATAAAAATAAACTTATTTGTAACTTGTCTTAAAGCCATCTGATCTGATGCAATAAAGTTTCCATTATCGGTAAGTCCTAAAACTAAGGGGCTACCTTTACGCACTCCAAATAATACACCGGGCTCCCTAGCACACATTATCCCTAAAGCGTAAGCACCCTCTAAACGTGAAATTGTTTTTTGAATGGCACTCTTAAGAGAATTTAAATTAACAAAATAATAATGTATTAGATGGGCTACTACCTCGGTGTCAGTATCTGAGACAAATACGTAACCATAATTTTGCATTTCACAACGCAATTCTTCGTGGTTCTCGATGATGCCGTTATGAACAATAGTGACGTCTGAGGATCTATGAGGATGGGAGTTTATCTCTGAGGGTTCTCCGTGGGTAGCCCATCTCGTATGTGCTATTCCAGAGAAACCAATATTAGGCTGATTTGCTAGTATGCTAACTAAATTTTTTACTTTGCCTGAGTTCTTGTAAGTATGTAATTGGCTATTTTCATCAAAGAAGGATAAACCGGCAGAATCATATCCCCTATATTCAAGGCGCTTTAGTCCTTCTATTAAAATGCCAACTACATTTTGTTCTGACAAAGCTCCAACAATTCCACACATATAGTTTTCCAGTAATTAATTAAACGAGCTTAGACTTTTGTTTAATTCTCCCAATATTACTTTTTCTTTTTTGGACGCTCCCATCCAGACTTATTTAGTTGTGGGCTTCTGGATACAGACAATTCATTGTCTGGTATATCTTTTGTTATAGTCGAACCAGCGCCAATTGTAGCATTTTTACCAATAGTTACAGGTGCGACCAACGAAGCGTTTGAACCGATAAAACTATCATCGCCTATAATTGTTTTATTTTTATTAGCACCATCATAATTACATGTAATGGTACCTGCTCCAACATTTACATCTTTACCTAGTTGGGAATCCCCAATGTAGCTTAAATGACTAATTTTACTGCCTTTACCAACTTCTGTATTTTTTACTTCTACAAAATTTCCTATTTTAGAATTATCACCAAGAAGTGTTCCTGGTCTCACTCTAGCGAATGGTCCAACTTCTACATCATTACATATTGTGCTATTTTCGATAATCGTATTAGCCTTAATTTTTACATTGTCTCCTATAGAGCTTTCTGTAATGAGACAGTTGGGGCCAACGGACACATTCTTTCCTAACTTCACCTCACCTTCGAAAACAGTATTAACATCAATAAAAGTATCTACATCACAAAATATGGTCCCTCGTATATCCACTCTTGAGGGGTCGGCTAATGTAGCACCATTCACCATTAATCTATCTGCTTGCTTCTGCTGATAAAAGCGCTCTAGCTTGCTTAACTGCTTCCGTGTGTTCACGCCTTTTACCTCTTCAGGGGTGCCAGGGTTTACAGCTTCAATTTTAATTCCCGCTTTATTAGCAATTGAAATGAGGTCTGTCAAATAATATTCATTTTGTGCATTATCATTTCCAATCTGAGGTAACCATTTTTGCAAAAGATTTGTGCTAATTGCGATGACACCTGTATTCACCTCTTGGATTTCTAGCTCTTGAGGCATCGCGTCTTTTTGCTCAATAATCCCACAGATGTCGCCTTTTCTATCACGCACTATTCTTCCGTAACCCTCAGGTTTTTCAAGTACTACAGTTAACAGGCCCATTGTATTGTTATTAACGACTTTGAGTGTCGATAAGACAGTTTTGGTAGAAATAAGTGGCACATCACCATATAAAACTAAAGTAATCCCATTAGAATCTAAATTAGGGGCAGCTGTCTGTACTGCATTAGCTGTACCAAGTTGTTCTGCTTGATACACATATTTTAAATCTTTCCCAGCTATTGAATTCTGTATTTGTTCAGATGCATAACCAGTTACAACAGTTATGTTAGAATCAGGTATGGTTTCAGCCATATTGATTACATGCTGAAGTAGCGGTTTCCCGGCCAAGGGGTGTAACACCTTGGGAAGGAGAGACTTCATTCTAGTGCCCTGTCCGGCGGCAAGAATTACTATATCAATGGTCATAAAATTCTATATTCAGTAAATTTTCTTTATTTAATCAGGAACTTTACAAGATTGCTACAAACTAACACTATCATCGTATATTCAAGATAAATAGAAGTCCAAAAAAAAGGGTGGCTATTGCCACCCCAATATTTTTATTTGTATTTATTTTTTACTTCCCAATTTTTTTCGTATCTGATCAATAGTTTTGAGCTGTGCTGCTGCAACTGCTAATTGCGATGCTGCTTTAGAGTAATCAAAATCGCCACTTTGATTTGTTATTGCTTCTTCAGCTTTAATTTTTGCTGACATCGCTGCTGCCTCATCAAGATCGTCTCCACGAAGTGCCGTATCAGCTAAAATTGAAATGACATTAGGTTGAATTTCTAAAAATCCACCAGAAAGATAAAAAACTTCTTCTTCTCCGCCTTTCTTGATTATTCTTACAGGGCCAGGTTTTAAATTAGTTAAGAGAGGAGCATGTCCATGTGCAACGCCTAGCTCACCTTGAGAGCCAGTTGCAACTACAAGTTCCACCAGCCCAGAAAACAAGGATTGTTCGGCACTTACAATGTCACATTGGACTGTCGACGACATATTCAACTCTCTTATTTAAGTGTTGCTGCTTTTTCTACAGCTTCTTCAATAGAACCGACCATATAAAATGCCTGCTCTGGCAGCTCATCATAGTCTCCGTCAAGGATCCCCTTAAAGCCTGCAATTGTTTGTTTCAAAGAAACATATTTACCAGGTGAACCAGTAAAAATCTCTGCTACATGGAACGGTTGTGATAAAAACCTTTCTATTTTTCTAGCCCGAGCTACAACCTGCTTGTCCTCTTCGGATAGTTCATCCATTCCCAAGATAGCAATTATGTCTTTTAGCTCTTTGAATCTTTGAAGAACTAATTGAACTCCACGAGTTACCTCATAGTGTTCTTGCCCAACAATTAGTGGGTCCAGTTGACGAGATGTAGAGTCTAGTGGATCTACTGCTGGATATATGCCCTTAGATGCGATATCACGACTTAACACAACGGTGGAATCTAAGTGAGCAAACGTTGTTGCAGGTGATGGATCTGTCAAATCATCTGCAGGCACATAGACTGCTTGAACAGATGTAATTGACCCAGTTTTTGTGGAAGTAATTCTCTCCTGAAGAACACCCATTTCTTCTGCCAAAGTTGGCTGGTATCCAACAGCTGATGGCATACGACCAAGCAATGCGGAAACCTCTGTTCCTGCCAAGGTATATCTGTAAATGTTATCAATAAATAACAATACATCTTTACCTTCATCACGAAATTTTTCAGCCATAGTTAGCCCAGTCAGTGCAACTCGCAGTCTATTGCCGGGGGGTTCATTCATCTGCCCATAAACCATAGCTACTTTTGACTTACTTGGAGTTTCTATATTAACAACATTAGACTCCTGCATTTCAAAATAAAAGTCGTTACCTTCTCTAGTCCTTTCACCCACACCTGCGAATACTGACAAACCTGAGTGTTCTGTTGCTATATTGTTAATTAGCTCCATCATGTTTACAGTCTTACCAACACCCGCTCCACCGAATAAGCCAACTTTACCGCCTTTTGCAAAAGGGCAAACCAAATCAATAACTTTTATGCCAGTTTCTAACAATTCATTTGATGCAGCTAACTCATCATAAGCAGGTGGTTTTCTGTGGATAGCAGATTTTTCTTTTTCGCCAATGGGACCCCTTTCATCTATAGGGTTACCAAGAACATCCATAATTCGTCCCAAAGTCTCTATTCCAACAGGAACAGAAATAGGAGCATCTGTATTATTAACATTCAGGCCTCGACTGATTCCCTCTGAAGAACCCATAGCAATAGTGCGAACAATACCGTCGCCTAATTGCTGTTGAACCTCGAGAGTTAGTTCTTTTCCTTCAACGACCAATGCATCATATACATTAGGTATTTGATCACGAGAAAACTCTACATCAATAACTGCACCAATAATTTGAACAATACGTCCACTACTCATTTTCGGTTCCTCTTCTACTAAACCTTTAAAATACTTGGTTAAACTGCTGCTGCGCCGCTAACAATTTCTGACAGTTCCTGGGTAATGGCTGCCTGGCGTGCCTTGTTGTAAAGTAGCTGTAATTCTTTGACCAGCTCCCCTGCATTATCGGTCGCACTTTTCATTGCTATCATTCGCGCTGCTTGCTCGCAGGCCTTATTTTCTACAACTCCCTGATAAACTTGTGATTCGATATATCGAACCAACAACTCATCTAGTAACTCTTTAGCATCTGGTTCATATAAATAATCCCAGTGATGGGACAACTCTTCATTTTCAGCTGGCTTAAGGGGCAACAATTGTTCTATCAATGGGGTTTGCGTCATTGTATTTACAAACTCGTTTGAAACAAGATAAAGTTGGTCTATGGTGCCCGCCTCGTAGGCATCTAACATCACTTTTACCCCACCAATTAAGTCATTTTGTGTTGGTGCGTCTCCTAAATCTTTAACAGTGGCAACTATATTCCCACCAAAACCGCCAAAAAACCCCGCTGCTTTATTACCGACGACACACAAATCGTTAGAAACACCCTTGTCTGACCAATCTTTCATTGATCTGATGACTTGTTTAAACAAATTAGTGTTCAGCCCACCACATAAACCACGGTCTGTAGATATAATGATATACCCGACACGTTTGATTTCACGTTGTTCCATGTACACATGTTTGTATTCGCTCACCGCTTTCGCAATTTGGCCCACAACAGAACGAATACGAATCGCATATGGTTTACCTACAGCTCTTCTTTCTTGGGCTTTGCGCATTTTACTTGCGGCAACCATCTCCATAGCACTAGTTATTTTTTGAGTGCTTTTAATACTAGAGATCTTAGTTTTAACTTCTTTACCAACAGCCATTTTTGTGCCTTAATCTAAAACAGTTTTATTTTATCTTAATCCAGAATTACCAAGTTTGCGTACTAGAAAATTTCTTAAGTGCCGCTTCAAAGCTTGCCTGAATGTCATCGTTCCAGTCACCCGATTTATTAATCTGATCGAGAAGATCGCCATGCTCGGCCTTGAAGTAAGATAGAAGCGCCGCTTCAAAATCTCCAATTTTGTTTACAGGTATCTCGTTAAGATAATCATTATCAGCTGCATAAATCATTAAACCCATTTCAGCAACACCTAGTGGGGCATACTGTTTTTGTTTCATGAGCTCAGTGACGCGCTCACCATGATCAAGTTGCGCTTTAGTAGCGTCATCAAGGTCAGACGCAAATTGTGAGAATGCTGCTAGCTCTCTATATTGAGCCAAAGCTGTACGAATACCGCCTGATAGTTTTTTCACGATTTTTGTTTGAGCGGCTCCACCTACTCTAGAAACAGAAACACCGGCATTCATCGCTGGCCTCACGCCGGCATTAAACATTGCTGCTTCAAGGAATATTTGACCGTCAGTAATAGAAATAACGTTAGTGGGTACAAAAGCAGAAACATCTCCAGCTTGTGTTTCAATAACTGGCAAGGCGGTTAAAGAGCCGGTTTTACCTTTGACTTTTCCTTTAGTAAACTTTTCAACATATTCTGCATTTACACGAGCAGCTCGCTCAAGCAAACGAGAGTGAAGATAAAATACATCACCGGGATATGCTTCTCTACCTGGGGGTCGCCTCAGCAAAAGTGATATTTGTCTATATGCAATTGCTTGTTTTGTCAGGTCATCGTAAATAATTAAGGCATCTTCGCCTCTATCACGATAATACTCACCCATTGTACAACCACCAAATGGAGCCAAATATTGCATTGCTGCTGGATCAGACGCTGTGGCTGCAACCACAATTGTATGATCCATTGCGCCATGTTCTTCTAGTTTTCTCACAACAGCTGCAATTGAAGAGGCCTTTTGACCAATAGCTACATAAATACATTTAATACCAGAATTTTTTTGGTTGATGATCGCATCAACTGCTATTGCAGTTTTGCCAATCTGCCTATCACCAATGATTAGTTCTCGCTGGCCGCGACCAATGGGAACCATTGCATCAATCGCCTTTAGGCCAATTTGAACCGGCTGATCAACAGACTGTCGGGCAATAACCCCGGGAGCGACCTTTTCGAGTGCATCTGTAAGCTTAGCTTTTATTGGTCCTTTTCCGTCAATAGGGTTACCTAAAGCGTCAACTACTCGCCCCTCTAACTCTGGTCCTACTGGCACCTCGAGAATTCGGCCTGTGCATCTAGCTTTTTGGCCTTCTGCCAGAGACTGGTAGTCACCAAGAATGATCGCACCCACAGAGTCGCGCTCCAGGTTAAGGGCCATACCGTATATACCGCCATCAAATTCGATCATCTCACCATACATTACGTCTGCTAAACCGTGTATACGAATGATGCCGTCTGATACAGAGACGATTGTGCCTTCATTGCGTGCTTCAGGTGAAACTTCAAGACTATCTATACGTTGCTTGATTATTTCGCTTATTTCAGATGGATTCAATTGCTGCATTTTTTCAGTTCCTCGATCCTAGGAATGTAATACTTGAGCAAGTGTTGTCAATCTACCGCAAATAGAGCCATCTATAACAGTGTCTCCTGCTCGAATAACTGCTCCACCAATAAGTTTCGTATCGACAGATACTTGCATATTGACTTCTCTTTCAAGCTTTGCGCTAAGTGCACTTGCCAGCGTATTTTTTTGTTTATCGCTAAGTTTAATAGCGGAAACCACATCTACATCTATGGTTTTCTCTCTATTATCTTTTAGCGCCTCAAACTGCTTTGAAATTTGTGGTAATAACTTAAGTCTTTTGTTCTCCGCCAGGACTGATACAAATCCTTTTGTTTTTTCGTTTATTTCATCATCACATATTTCGGTCATTAACTTTGCTTGCTGTGCCGAAGTAGAGTTGGGCGAATTAAGCAAATTTAACACTCTTTCACTCTGACAAACAGCAACTAAAATCTTCAAACTATTTGACCAGCCCTTAAGATTTTTACCTGCAACAGCATATTCAAAAGCTGCTTTTGCATAAGGCCGAGCTAAAGTGCTCAATTCTGCCATGTCAGATCCTTATTAAAGTTGTGATGCCAAGTCATTGACTAAAGCTGCATTTGTTTTTTCGTCAATATTGGCTTGCAGTATTTTTTCTGCGCCCGCTAAAGCTAAAATTGCGACCTTACTGCGCAACTCTTCTTTGGCCCTATTTACTTCCATATCGATTTCCGCTTTTGCCCCAGCCTTAACTCTTTCAGCTTCGGTTTTAGCTTGATCTTTCGCCTCATCAACGATTTGACTAGCTCGCTTATTGGCTTGCTCTATAATTGCTGAGGCTTCTTTTTTAGCATCTTTAAGTTTTTCTGATACTTTCTCTTTAGCAGCCTCTAGATCCCTGGATGCCTTATCTGCCGCATCTAAGCCATCTGCTATTTTTTTCTGTCTTTCTTCCATTGAGCTAATTAAAGCCGTCCATACAAACTTCTTGCAAAACCAGATGAAAAAAAGAAAAGAAATCGACTGTCCGATTAGGGTTAGGTTTATATTCACACCAACACCTCGTTTTTTTTGTGATCTGTAAAAGAAATATATGTCAAAATTAGCCTGCTACACCTGGTGCAACTGCAAAAATTAAATACATACCGATACCAACACCAATCATTGGAATCGCATCAATTAAACCCGCCAACAAAAACATTTTTCCTTGAAGCATTGGCCCCAATTCCGGCTGACGAGCAGTTCCTTCAAGCAATTTTCCACCTAATAAACCCATGCCTACTGCGGCCCCTAAGGCGCCAAAGCCAACCATAACTGCAGCTGCGATCATGATAAGTCCCATTTTGTTCTCCTAATAACTAAAGTTAATTGAAATAATTAGTGATTCTCGTGTGCCATACCAAGGTATACAACGGTTAACACCATAAAAATAAACGCTTGCAAAGTGATAATTAAAATATGGAAAATTGCCCAGCCAAGCTGCAATGCTCCTCCAAAAGCGCCTAATACTATACTGCCACTCATATACATAATGGCAATTAAAATAAAAATCATCTCCCCCGCATACATATTTCCAAAAAGCCTGAGCCCTAATGAAAAAGGTTTTGCTAGCAAGCCAACTAATTCAAGCGCAAGATTAATTGGTATAAAAATAGCTTGAATAATTGGATTTTTTGCTGAAAAGGGCTGAAGTGTCAATTCACCCATAAAGCCAGTAATACCCTTTATTTTTAAGCTGTAGTAAAGAATCATACTAAATACTGCTAAAGCCATACCTAGTGTAATATTTGGATCAGTTGATGGAACTATTTTCTGAAACGGGACACCGCTCATCTCAAACAAATGTGGAATAAAGTCAACGGGAATTAAATCCATTAAATTCATGAGAAAAACCCAGACAAAAATGGTCAAGGCTATTGGTGCTATCCAAAGATTGTGTCCATGAAAGCTATCCTTAACTGTACCATCCACAAACTCAACCATCATCTCTATAAAATTTTGAAAACCAACGGGAACGCCACTTGTTGCTCGAGTTGCGGCATACCTAAATATGAATGCAAAAATCAAACCAAGTCCTATGGACCAACCTAAGCTATCCACATTAACCGACATGAAGCCCATTTGTGCTGCTTCTTGACCACTATGGGCAAAACCCCACCCATTCTCCGTTTGACCAAAAGTTAGATTGGTCAAATGATGTTGAATATAGCTTGTTGATGTAAGTTCTGTATCGCCTGCCATCGTTATCCTGCAAATCAGCTAAATTAATTTATATGTTCATTTACTGCCTTAGCAGCACAAAACCATTGAACAATTATCATAAAGCAATATGCGAGAAACAAAACTCGCACATCTAGCGCATCAAGAAAGTAAAAAGATAACCCAAACAAAACCGCGGTTATTAATAATTTTCCAGATGCTCCTTTTTGTATAGCTCGCACTATTTTTGGTGCTTGTTGTGCCCCTGTGTATCGAAAAGCTAATAAAGAAAAATAGGCTTGTGGCACTATTTGTATTATCCCGCCAATCAATACTGAAAAAGAAACTGTTATATCTAATGGCGCTAATATTACAACTGCAATAAGCAAAATCAATGTTTGAGTTTTTGCTATTTGCCTAACTGGTGGTGCTTTAATCGTAGTCTTCATGCATTACCAGTATTATCTTTGTCGGTACTTTACTTTTTAAAGCGCCCGCAATTATAGGGAGTACGAACAACAGATTCAAGATATCTTTGATGTATTATTATCAAATTAAGTGTAAATTTTTCATGTGACGGTCATTTTTCTAGTAAATAGGGAATTTTGAGTACAATTATTTTATGTGCTCCAAGATGCCGTCCAGCTCTTCTAGGCTGTTATATTTTAATATTAGACGGCCTTTTCCATTAGCCTTGTGTTGAAGAGCTACCGGGGCACCTAAGGTGTTTGAAAGTTGGTCTTCAAGGATTTTGATGTCGGGAACGGATTGTGTTTTTAACTCGGTGGGTTTTTTCTCTTGCAGTAAAAGTCTAACATATGCTTCTATTTGTCTCACGCTCATGCTTTTTGAAACAGCAATTCTGGCTGCATTAAGCTGCATGCTTCCATCAAGGGCCAATAAAGCTCTCGCATGTCCCATTTCGAGGTCACCATGCTCTAATAATTTGCAAACTTCTTTTTCTAGAGACATGAGGCGGATTAGGTTGGTTACAGTGCTTCGAGACTTGCTGACCGCATCAGCAACCTCTTGTTGTGTTAAGTTAAACTCATCCTGAAGTCGGCTTAATGCGCGAGCCTCCTCAATAGCGTTAAGGTCTTCACGTTGAATGTTTTCAATCAAGGACATTGCCAATGCAGCGTTATCAGAAACATTTTTTTCAAGCGCTGGAACTACATCCAAGCCCGCTAATTGTGCTGCGCGCCACCTTCTCTCCCCAGCGATTATTTCATACTTTTGATGTTCTATTTTCCTAACAACAATGGGTTGCATAACACCATGCAACTTAATTGATCCAGCTAACTCATCAAGGGCTTCTGGCGACATGTCTCGTCGTGGTTGGTATTCTCCTCTTATTAAGAACTCGACTGGCAAGTTAACTAGCAGCCCCTTGTTGGCTTGATTTTTATCTGACTTTGTATTGTGCTCATCATTTTTTCCGGCATCTAACAAAGCGTCCAACCCTCTCCCCAACCCTTTTCTTTTTACCATTTTTCGACCTATTTTTTTAATTAATGAGCTCTCGTTCTCGTCTGAGTATTTCGCCAGCCAGACCAAGGTATGCTAATGCTCCTTTTGATTTTCTATCATAAGCAAGCCCTGGTAAACCATAACTGGGAGCCTCGGCAAGGCGCACGTTACGTGGTATTGCGATCTGGTACATTATCTTTCCAAAATGCTTTGTTAACTGGGCTGCTACTTCGTTGGAAAGGGTGTTTCTCGGATCGAACATTGTCCTTACTATTCCTTCCAACTTTAGTTTTGGATTAAATCGTTGACTTATTTTACTTATGGTTCCGATTAAATCGGACAATCCCTCGAGTGCGAAATACTCACACTGCATTGGAACAATTACACCATCGCAAGAAACCAACGAATTAATGGTAAGCATGCTCAATGAAGGGGGACAGTCAATTATTATAAAATCAAAATCATCTTTTACGTTTATTAGTGCGTGTCTTAGTCGGCTTTCTTTATTTTTGAATTCTAATAATTCCACTTCTGCTGCTGTAAGGTCACCATTTGATGGAAGTAAATCATAGCCTCCAGCCTGACTTTTCTGAATGCTATCTGATACATCGGCATCTCCGGCCAACACATCGAGTACAGATGTTTTAAGGTCTAATTTATTTACACCACTACCCATGGTGGCGTTTCCTTGTGGGTCCATATCAACCAAAAGAATACGTTTTTTATAGTTAGCCAAAGAGGCGGCCAGGTTTATACTGGTTGTGGTTTTTCCTACACCGCCTTTTTGATTAGCAACAGTAAATATTTTGGCCACAAAACTTCCTCAGGGGTTTTTAATTATAAAACTCTATCTCAATAAGGTGTCGATCACTTTTTATGCCTGGTACTAATAATTTATGTGAACCAATGACCTTATAATGTTTTGATAACATACTCAACTCTTGTCGTGGAAGACAGCCTTTCATTGCGTAAAATTTGCCTTCTTTTTTTAAGAGATGTTTGGTTTTTTGTGCCATATCAGACAGAGAAGATAGCGCTCTGCTAGTGATTGCATCAAAGAGAACTTTTGGTTTGTAATCTTCTAGGCGACATTGAACTTCTGTCAGATTTTTTAGGCTTAACTGATTTTTCACTTGAAAGATAAATCTTATTTTTTTTCCGTTTGAGTCTAGCAATGTGAAGTGTCGATCGGGGTAAAGTATTGCTAAGGGAATTCCAGGTAAACCTGCACCAGTACCTGCATCTAGTAAACTCTTTCCTTCGATAAGTGGAGCTATGCTTAGGCTATCTAAGATATGGGTCACTACCATTTGATCTCTGTCACGAACGGAAGTTAGGTTATATGCATTGTTCCATTTGTGAAGTATTTCTAGGTAAAATAGCAGTTGTGAGACTTGTGGAGCTGAAATTTTCAAGCTTAGTTTTTCAATACCAACTTCAAGCATTTGTTGCAGTGGCTCTATCATTTCTATGCTGTCTTTTTTTCTGAATGTTTCTTTAAGTAAACAAGTAGTATAGAAATTGCAGCTGGCGTTACCCCGGGAATACGTGAGGCTTGTGCTAGGGTTTCTGGTCTAACATCTAATAGTTTTTGTTTTACTTCGTTTGAAAGACCTTGAATCTGATTAAGTTTAAGGCTTTTTGGAATCTTGGTGTCTTCTTGTCTGTGAAGTTTTTCAATCTCCTGTTTTTGTCGGTCAATATATCCAGAATATTTGGCTTGGATTTCTATTTGTTCAGCAACATCTTGTGGGGTACTCATTGGGTCATCTGGTTTCACTAAGTCGTGATACCTCAACTCTGGCCTTTTTAATAAATCTAACATGTTGTACTCATGAGTTAGGGGGGTATCAAATTTGTTGCTTATTTCATTAGCTAGGGCTGAGTCAACCTGGATCCAGTTGCTTTTGAGTCTCTGTTTTTCTAGCTCTATGGCTTCTCTTTTTTCGCAAAAAGCTTTCCACCTTTCATCGCCGACCAGGCCTATATTTCTACCTTTTTCTGTCAGGCGCAAATCAGCATTGTCTTGTCTTAACAACAAGCGATACTCCGCTCTACTAGTAAACATTCTATAGGGCTCAGTTGTTCCCATAGTAATTAGGTCATCCACCAAAACGCCTATATAACCCTCATCACGACCAATCGACCATGAATCTTTATCTTGAGAAAATAAGGCGGCGTTAGATCCAGCTAATAGGCCTTGTGCAGCAGCCTCTTCGTAACCGGTGGTCCCATTTATTTGTCCCGCAAGAAACAAGCCGTCTATATGCTTGGTTTCTAACGAGCTCTTTAGATCTTGTGGGTTCAAAAAATCATACTCAATTGCATAACCCGGTCTTGTAATGTGTGCCCCTTCAAAGCCTTTGATTGATCTAACCAGCTCAACTTGAACGTCAAATGGAAGGCTTGTAGATATGCCATTAGGGTAAATTTCGTTTGTCGTGAGACCTTCTGGCTCTATAAAAATTTGGTGTGAGTTTTTATCAGCAAAACGAATAACTTTATCTTCTATGGATGGACAATATCTTGGGCCCACCCCTTCTATAATACCGGAATATATTGGTGACCTATCAGATCCTTTTTTTATAATTTCGTGTGTGTTTATGTTTGTATGGGTTATATAGCAACAAACTTGTCTTGGGTGCTGGTTGGTGTGCCCCAAGTAAGACATTGTTGGTTCCGGTTTATCTCCCCATTGGGTTAACAGACCACTAAAATTTATAGATCTAGCGTCAAGTCGTGGGGGTGTTCCTGTTTTTAGCCTACTAATTTTAAAAGGTAGATCTCGTAATCTTTTTGCGAGCTCTATTGATGGCGGGTCTCCGGCTCTTCCGCCTGATTCGCTTTCTAAACCAATATGTATTTTACCACCCAAAAATGTACCGGTTGTTAAAACGACTGTCTTACCAAAAAAACTTAAACCCATATCTGTTATAACACCTGAAACACGCTCGCCATCGAGGATTAAATCATTAACCGCTTGTTGAAATATCATTAAGTTTGGTTGGTTTTCTAGGGTGTGTCTCACCGAAGATCTATACAGGGCTCTATCTGCCTGGGCTCTTGTAGCCCGAACTGCAGGGCCTTTTCTTTCGTTTAAAACCCTAAACTGTATACCGCTTTGGTCGGTTGCTTTAGCCATCAATCCATCTAGAGCATCAATTTCTTTAACTAGGTGGCTTTTTCCTATGCCACCTATGGCTGGATTACATGACATTTGGCCCAATGTTTCAATATTGTGTGTTAGTAGTAGTGTTTTCCTACCCATGCGAGCAGAGGCCAGACATGCTTCTGTTCCAGCGTGTCCACCACCGATGACTATTACATCAAATTTTTCACTATATTTCATAAACAAGGGTTCTAAGAATTATTTTTTGCAGGGCCATTATAAGATCATAAACATTAAGTGCCAACGTAATCTCAATTAACAAGTTATATATGTGTTTATGTATATATATTATTATTGTAATTATTATTACAGGAGCCCTTTTTTGTGTAAAACTAAAAAAAACATAGTTTTATCATATGTTTATTAGCAATTAAATCCTTTTTGTAAGTTGAGCAAAAGGTGTATTATAGCTCTGTGCAAGTTGTGAACAAAATGACCTGTTATCAACAGAAAATAAAAAGCCGCCTTTATTCACAAAACAATCCACTACCCATACATAAGCTTTCATGACCTTTTTGCAATTTTATTCACAAACAAAAGGAGTTTAAACAATACAAACAAAACTGTATCCAAAAAAAGCAAATTCTTTCATTGATCTAAAGAAGCTTTTTCATTAAAATCCAACACGTTAATGAAATATACTAGTTAGTAAACGGAAACCTGTCATGAAAAGAACATTTCAACCCAGCGTACTTAAACAGAAGCGAACTCACGGATTTCGTTCACGAATGGCCACAAAAGCAGGAAGAGCAGTCATAAATCGCCGACGAGCGAAAGGCCGCAAAAGACTCGCATCGTAGCCTATAGGTTGAAATCACCCTCATCTTGTGAGCCACCGTGTTTTAAACAAACATATCATCAATATCTAATATGCCCAATTTCAACTTCGAGAAAAGCAAACGGCTATTAAACGCACAATCCTTTCAATCCGTCTTTGAAAACACAGATCTTAAAGTTTCTAACTCCAATTTTTTATTATTGGCTCACCAAAATAAACTTAAACATGCTAGGCTCGGAATGATTGTTGCAAAAAAAAATATACGGCTTTCTGTTGGCCGAAATAGGATAAAGAGGGTTATAAGGTCATCTTTTAGACTAAACCAACAAAATCTCGCTGCTTTAGATATAATATTTCTTGTTCGGAAAGGTATGAATAAACTATCATTTAAAGATCAATCTAAGTCGATTTCTTTGGGTTTAGATCAACTAAAAAACAAAACATAGAACCCGCTATGATCAAAACTTTACTAGAGACAGCATATATTTTTCCCATAAAACTATACAGATATTTACTAAGTCCCTGGATGGGAAACAATTGTAGATTTTATCCAAGCTGTTCTTCTTACGCTGAAAAGGCTATAAGGGCACATGGTATTTTTAAAGGAACACATCTTTTGTGTTGCCGACTTATAAAATGTCACCCCTTTGGATCTAGCGGCTATGACCCCGTACCTCATTTAGATAAAAATAACAGGAAGCAATAATATGGATTGGCAGCGTTCTTTTCTCATTGGTGCTATGTTGGTTGTTTTGTATATGCTTTTTCTCGAGTGGGATGGTTTCCAGTCAAAAAGAAATCTCATCCTAGCTGACTCTTCAAACCAGCTGGTAATCCCTGATATTCCAGCAACCACCAAACCTCAAACAAAAGAATCAATGGACGATATTCCTGTAAGCTCACCGCTATTAAATGCAGAAAAAACATCAAACGTCACCGATACATCCACCGCTGATGATATAAACACTGATGCTCGATTGGTTGTTGTTACTACAGATGTTTTAAGGGTGCATATTGATACTCATGGTGGAGATATTGTTAGGGTTGAGCTTCTCGAACACCTACAAAATATTACAGACAAGGAAACACCCTTCATCCTATTAAATAGAGCACAAGACTCAACTTTTTTAGCCCAAAGTGGACTAATAGGCGTAAATGGAACGGATACAAAAAAAGGAAGACCAGTATTTACAACAGTTGCTGGTCAATATGAGCTAAACGATAGTGAGGAAAACCTTGTTGTTCGCCTGATGCTTGAACAGGAAGGGGTTCAGATTGTTAAGCAGTTTACCTTTAAAAGAACAGATTACTTAATTAATCTAGAGTACCAAATAAACAACCAAAGCGCTTCTGTCTGGCAGGCCGGGCTCTATGGTCAAATAAAAAGAGATAGCCACAATCCAACCAATGTTACTGCGATGGGAATGCAACCCTTCCTTGGTGCAGCTTTAACCACTAATGAAAAAAACTACAAAAAACTAAACTTTTCTGAAATAAGCGATGAAACTTTTAAAGACACCGTTGATGGTGGTTGGGTGGCAATGGTCCAACATTATTTCGTAAGTGCTTGGGTGCCAGATCAAAATATTCGAAATAACTTTAATGTAAGAAAGATCAGCAACCAAGATTTTTATATCATGGGTTTTACTTCACCCCAAGTCCAACTAAAACCTGGAGAAAAGGCCGAGCTCGAAGCAGCTTTTTATACGGGCCCTAAGGACCAATATCGTCTTGAAAAAATTTCACCATATCTTGATTTGACTGTAGATTATGGGTGGCTGTGGATGATTGCAAAGCCCCTTTTCTGGGTTTTGTATCAACTACACGAGATCTTCGATAACTGGGGCTGGTCCATAATTATGCTAACGATTTTAATAAAAGCAGCTTTTTTTCAGCTATCAGCGAAAAGTTATACCTCTATGGCCAATATGCGCAAATTACAACCAGAAATGCTCCGCTTGAAAGATCTTTATGGCGATGACAGACAAAAAATGTCACAAGAAACAATGAGTTTATATAAACGAGAAAAGGTTAACCCAATGGGAGGTTGTCTGCCTATATTGGTGCAAATGCCAGTTTTTATAGCATTATATTGGGTGTTAATGGAAAGCGTTGAGCTAAGACACGCACCTTGGGTGCTTTGGATTAATGATCTTTCTGTAAAAGACCCGTTTTTCGTTCTTCCTTTGATTATGGGAGCTAGTATGTTTATACAAATGCAGCTTAACCCAACGCCCCCAGATCCAATTCAGGCCAAAGTAATGAAGATCATGCCTATAGCGTTTACTTTCTTCTTTTTGTTTTTCCCCGCAGGCTTAGTGTTGTATTGGACCGTAAACAACTGTCTTTCTATTCTCCAACAGTGGTACATTACTCGCAAAATAGAGAACGCTTAAATCAAAAAGGACACACATACCGATAACATGCATGAATATTTGAGGCTATGAATGACCGTAATCACTGATACTGACAATATATGTGCCATTGCGACACCACCTGGGAAAGGCGGGGTCTCTATACTGCGTATTTCCGGCTCGAACCTTTCTGTTTTTTTATCAAAATTTGTTTCCAAAAAACTTGAACCTAGATCAGCGGTATATGCAAGCTTTACAGACGATGAAAATGTAATCATAGATAAGGGCATAGCTATTTATTTTCCCGCACCAAACTCATTTACTGGAGAAGAGGTCCTTGAGCTGCATGGTCACGGCGGCCCAGCAGTCATGGATTTGTTATTACAGCGTAGCCTAAAACTGGGAGCTCGATTAGCTCGTGCAGGCGAGTTTTCTGAACGTGCGTTCCTTAATAATAAAATAGATTTAATACAAGCCGAGGCTATCTCCGATCTAATACTTGCATCTTCAGAACAGGCTGCAAGGTGTGCTATAAGATCGCTACAGGGTGAATTTTCTAAACAAATTGCTACTTTGTTAGAAAACTTAGTAAGTTTGCGCACTTACGTTGAGGCTGCAATAGATTTTCCGGAAGAAGAAATTAATTTTCTCGCTGATCCAAAAATAAGCATAGAGCTGGAATCCTTGCTCAGCCTAGTTAAAAAAACTAAAGAGAGAGCCCACCAGGGTTCATTGGTTTCAGAGGGTATGTCGGTAGTCATAGCTGGTAAACCTAATGCTGGAAAATCAAGTCTTTTAAATGCTCTTTCAAAAAGAGACAGTGCAATTGTTTCAGATATAGCTGGTACCACAAGAGATGTTTTAAGAGAACATATCCACCTAGACGGTATGCCCCTGCATATAATAGACACAGCCGGGCTTCATGAGACAAAAAATTCCTTAGAACAAGAGGGTATTAAGAGAGCTTGGGATGAAATTGATCAAGCCGATAGAGTCTTATATGTGATAGATAGCAATTCAAAATATTCTTTGAATATACAAGAAAACTGGCCTGAATACTTCAGTCGTTACCCAACGAGGAATAATATCACTTTTGTACTAAATAAATCTGATATTTCCGACCTGTCTCCCGGGATCAGACAAGACAAGCTTGCTACAGTCATTCTTTCTGCAAAAAGCCACGATGGACTCGAGGCGCTTGGAGATCATCTGAAGAGCTGTATGGGCTATACAGGAACTAACGAGGGCTCTTTTGTGGCGCGACGTCGACATATTGAAGCGCTAAATAATACAGAAAATTATCTAATGTCAGGAAAAAAACAATTGTTAAGAGCGGCCGCAGGAGAATTACTGGCTGAAGATTTACGTCATGCACAGCAATCTCTGTCATCCATAACAGGTGTTTTTAGTAGTGATGATTTATTAGGACAAATATTCGGTAGCTTCTGTATCGGAAAGTGACTAATAAATGATTTTAAGTCATAAATTTATTATATGAATTTTGGCCAATAACAACTAACATATTAAATGAATAATCCACAAATAATCCACAAATAATCGTCAAATTATCAACATCTTATACACAGCTTCTACTTATATAGAGCTATTATTTGTGAAAATATGCTGTCTATAAACACAGTCAGTCGTATTTTATAACTTGTTGTTTTTAAACGTTTTTATTTGTTCTAAGCCTTTTAATTTTTTTTATAAAAGTTGTGGATAACTCAACTATTTGTGGCTAGACTAGATCGTAAATAAAAGTAAATTTCTTGTATTTGAGGGGTAGTAAAGCTTGGCTCAAGTCGTTTGGAAAAAATGTTTGTGTCTTCTCGAAGAAGAGTTGCCAAAACAGCAATTTAAAACCTGGATAAAGCCTCTTGAGCTTGGTTCAATCGATGAAATCGCTCTTGATAAAGATGTGCTCTTGTTAGCACCTAATCATTTCATACGAGATTGGGTTCTGGATAAGTTTATTTCACGTATCACAGAAATATTTCAACAGCTAAGCGGGGTGCGCTGCTCTGTTAAAGTAGAGTCGTCTCTCGGAAGTAAATCATCAAACAAACCTGATTCACGTGAGGCGCCACCTGCTCAACCACAAATTATTACTAGCAAACCATTACCAGCAACCACTTCTATAAGAATACCGCCAGACAGGACAACTGACACTGTAGAGGGTGGCCTCAATCATAAAAGCTTCCTGAACTCCACTTTTACATTTGATTCTTTTGTCGAAGGGAAGTCTAATCAACTAGCTTTAGCAGCATCAAAACAGATATCAGAAAATCCTGGTGGTGCCTACAACCCGTTGTTTATTTATGGTGCAGTGGGCTTGGGTAAAACTCATTTAATGCATGCAGTTGGTAATAGCCTACGACAACAAAAACCAAACGCTAAAATTATATATTTACATTCTGAGCGGTTTGTTGCAGATATGGTTAAAGCATTACAATTAAATGCCATCAATGACTTTAAAAGATTTTATCGCTCTGTAGACGCACTTTTAATCGATGATATGCAATTCTTTGCGGGCAAAGAGCGTTCACAGGAAGAATTCTTTCATACCTTTAACGCCCTGTTAGAGGGAGGAAAACAAATGATACTTACTTGTGACCGCTACCCAAAAGAGATTGATGGCTTAGAAGAACGTTTAAAATCTCGTTTTGGGTGGGGTCTCACTGTTGCGGTAGAACCACCAGAATTAGAGACCAGAGCTGCAATATTAATAAAAAAAGCTACTCAAGCGCGCGTTAATTTACCAACAGAAGCAGCCTTTTTTATCGCACAAAGAATACGCTCTAATGTACGAGAGCTCGAGGGGGCGTTAAAAAGAGTGATAGCAAGTGCTCACTTTACAGGTAGTCCGATTAATGTCGATCTTATACGTGAATCTTTGAAAGATTTACTTGCCATACAGGATAGGCTGGTAACTATTGACAATATACAGAGAGTAGTATCTGAATACTACAAGTTAAAAATGTCCGAGCTTTTGTCTAAAAGACGTAGCAGATCAATAGCAAGACCCAGACAAGTAGCAATGGCCCTCGCCAAAACATTAACTAATCATAGTTTACCCGAAATCGGTGAAGCATTCGGAGGTCGTGATCATACTACTGTATTACACGCATGCAGAAAGATTAAAGAGCTCGAAGAAGAAAGTTTGGATATGCAAGATGACATGAAACATTTACTGCGTGCCTTAACTACTTAAATATATTTACTCATAAGGTGTAAAAAACAAACTTCAAATTGGATTATTAGTAGATGAAATTCAAAATTTCCCGTGAAGATTTACTCCAGCCCCTACAATTAGTGGTTGGGGTGGTTGAAAGAAGGCAGACACTACCAATACTGTCTAATGTTTTAATAGCATTAAAAGATAACTGTTTATCCATGACAGGAACTGATCTTGAGGTTGAAATTGTTGGTCATGTAATGCTTAGAGACCCTGAAGCAAATGGCGAGATAACTGTACCTGCACGTAAATTAATGGATATCTGTCGATCTTTACCAGAATCAACAGATATTACGTTTACAGAAAAAGATGGAAAAGTTCAGATAATAAGCGGTCGAAGTCGATTTACACTTTCTTCCCTTCCAGCTGACGAGTTTCCAAGTATAGATGAAGGTGATTCAGGTAAATCATTTAATATCAGTAACAAAGAGATAAATAATCTTATTAGTCGAACATCTTTTGCGATGGCTCAGCAGGATGTGCGTTATTATCTGAATGGTATGCTGTTAGACTTGGATGATAACAGAGTTAGAACAGTAGCTACAGATGGACACAGATTAGCTATGATGGATTCTGGGAAAATAGAACTTCATGGCGAAAAAACTCAGGCAATAATTCCAAGAAAAGCCGTTATTGAGCTCTCTAGATTGCTACCCGATAATGGGGAGGCTCTAATAACACTAAGTGATAATTACATGAAGGTGGTAACCGAGGGTTTTCGTTTTACCTCCAAACTGGTCGATGGGGCTTATCCTGACTATGATCAAGTCATACCAAAAGATGGCGATAAACAGATGGTAGGCTCAAGAACTGATTTACAAAGTGGTTTTAGTCGAGCAGCTATTTTATCCAATGAGAAATATCGAGGCGTTAAACTAATAGTTCAAAAAGGTACCTTGACGCTCTTGGCTACAAATCAGCAAGACGAAGCGAGAGAAGAGGTTACTGTTAAATATGATCATGATGACCTAGAGCTTGGGTTTAATGTAAGCTATATAATTGATATTCTTAATATTTTAAGCGGTGACGATGCAAGTTTTACTTTTTCTAATGCTGGTAGCAGTGTGTTAATCGAAGACCCGGCGAATCCAAATTCCACATACGTTGTAATGCCAATGCGTCTATAACCTGAAATTATGCACCTTAAAAAAATTGGTATACACGGCCTAAGAAATTTAACTAGCAACGAAGTATCGTTATCTCCAACATCTAATTTCTTTTTTGGTGAAAATGGTAGTGGAAAAACAAGTGTCCTCGAAGGATTGTATGTCCTTGGTCGTGGAAGATCATTTCGATCACGCACATTAGACCTTGTAATTAATGAAAACGAAGAGTCCTGTACAGTTTTTGGGTTAATCGACAAAAATGATGTAAACATATCTCTGGGTGTCACAAGAACTCGAAATAACGATTTTAGGTTTAAAATGAATGGGCAAAAGGTCAATAATTCATCGTCTTTAGCAGACACAATGCCCCTTTTACTCATTAATTCTGATACATTCAAGTTGTTAGACGGCGGACCTCAATTTAGACGACAATACCTGGATTGGGGATTGTTCCACGTGGAACATTCATACAGAAAATCACTTAAAAACTTTAAACGAACTCTTAAGCAGCGGAATTCATTGTTGCGATGTGATAGAATAAACGTTGATTTACTTAATTCATGGAATACCGAGTTTGTAAGCTTTGCAGAAGCAATTGATAAATATCGAAAGATTTATCTTGTGGGCTTAGTTGAAAAAATAAAGTGGGTTTTAAGTGAAATTACAGATCTGGGTAACTTTGAATTCAAGTATTATTCAGGTTGGGATACTGATAAAAAATTATTAGAAATACTAGAGAAGAATCAACAAAAGGACATAAACATGAGAGTAACGACTCATGGGCCTCAGAGGTCAGATTTACGAATTAGCCTTGATGCAAAACCGGCCAACGAGGTTCTGTCTAGAGGTCAATCAAAAATTTTGGTTGCTGCAATGCAAATAGCTCAGGGGTATTTGTATTATGAAAAAACAGCAGAAAAGTGTCTATATTTGATAGATGACTTACCCTCCGAGTTAGATTTTTCTCATAGAAAAAAAGTAGGTAAATTATTGTGGGATTTAGGGGCACAAACTTTTGTAACTGGTGTGCTTAAGGAAGACCTGCTAAACAGTTGGCCCAAAGAAGACCTTAATATGAAAATGTTTCACGTGGAACATGGAAAGATTACTCAATGATCAAAAAAATATTTATCTAGGATTTATATATGAGTAAAGATCAGACATATGATTCAGACAGTATAAAAGTTTTAAAAGGCTTAGATGCAGTCAGAAAGCGCCCAGGAATGTATATTGGAGATACAGACGACGGCACTGGACTGCATCATATGGTCTTTGAGATAGTAGACAATTCCATAGATGAGGCCCTTGAAGGGCATTGCTCCGAAATTGTTGTTACCGTTCATCATGATGAGTCTGTAACGGTTTCTGATAATGGTCGCGGCATACCTACTGAGATACACGAGGAGGGTGTGTCAGGTGCCGAAGTAATCATGACGGTTTTACACGCGGGCGGAAAGTTTGACGAAGACAGCTACAAAATATCAGGCGGTTTGCATGGGGTAGGTGTCTCAGTGGTAAATGCATTATCACGACATGTGAAATTAACCATAAAGCGTGGCGGCGAAATACACGAACAAACTTACAAGCATGGCATTCCTGATTCACCGTTAACATTGATGGGAAAAACAAAGGAAACCGGCACTGCTATACACTTCATACCTTCTACGGAAACTTTTACTAATATTCAATTTCATTATGAGATTTTAGTTAAAAGGCTCAGAGAGCTCTCTTTTCTAAATTCCGGTGTGAGGATTGTGCTAAAAGATGAGAGAACAGCCAAAGAAGATATTTTTGAGTATGAGGGCGGATTAAGAGCATTTGTCGATTACTTAAATACCAATAAACTTACTATTAATAAACCTGTGCATTTCTCTAAGTTTCGCGACGATGGAGTTGGAGTAGAAATTGCGCTTCAGTGGAACGACACCTATCAAGAAAATATTCTATGTTATACGAATAATATCCCTCAAAGGGACGGTGGAACTCATTTAGCTGGATTTAGATCAGCACTTACTAGAAGCCTCAATACTTATATTGAGAAAGAAGGTATGGGTAAAAACAATAAAGTGAGCACTTCGGGTGACGACGCTAGAGAAGGCTTAACAGCTATTGTTTCTGTAAAAGTTCCAGACCCTAAATTTTCGTCGCAGACAAAAGAGAAATTAGTAAGCTCTGAAGTAAAATCCGCTGTTGAACAAGAAATGGGAATACATTTTACAGACTATTTACTTGAAAACCCTCAAGAAGCAAAAAGCATAGTTAATAAGATGGTAGAGGCTGCAAGAGCTCGTGAGGCAGCAAGAAAAGCAAGAGATATGACTCGTCGCAAGGGGGCTTTGGATATCGCAGGCTTACCTGGTAAGTTATCGGATTGCCAAGAGAAGGATCCAGCATTATCAGAACTCTACTTGGTTGAGGGTGATTCTGCTGGTGGCTCAGCAAAGCAAGGAAGGGACCGAAGAACCCAAGCGATCCTCCCATTGAAAGGCAAGATATTGAATGTTGAAAAAGCAAGATTCGATAAAATGTTATCTAGTGCAGAAGTTGGAACACTAATAACAGCGCTAGGTTGTGGAATAGGTTCGACAGAATTTGACCCAGAAAAGCTTCGCTATCATACTATTTTGATAATGACGGATGCCGATGTTGACGGTTCGCACATACGGACATTGCTTTTAACTTTTTTCTTTAGACAGATGCGTGAACTAGTAGAGAGAGGCAACATTTTCATAGCACAGCCACCGCTTTATAAGATCAGCAAAGGAAAGCAGGAACAATATCTTAAAGATGATCAAGAGCTAACTAGTTTCTTGACGCAATCAGCACTAGAGGGGACGAGCTTGCACGTCAACAACGATGCTCCGGGTATAAGTGGCGGACCTCTTGAAGAACTAGTATCTGAACATCGGCAGGTTATGGCTATTATAGAAGGATTATCCCGAACTCACCCAATAGAAATATTAAAAGCACTAATTTTTCTACCTAAAATTAACCCAAAAAATATGAATGACGAGTCTTTTGTTAAAAAATTAGCCCAACAACTGTTGGAAGCTATGGAGACAAAAAAGACCTCTGGCAGCAAAAGCTATGTTATTTCATCCCACAGAGGAGAAGATCAGTACTTTTCTCTAGAAGTACTTATAACAGCACATGGTGTTCCGACTCCTTATTACTTCACGCGTGATTTCTTTGCCTCAACAGAGTACGACACCATTGCATCTTTAGGTCTAAAATTAACAGGCTTGCTAGAAGAGGGGGCATATATAATGTGTGGGGAAACAAAAAAATCCATAGAAAGCTTTAGTGACGGCATAGATTGGCTAATGGCTGAATCAAAGCGAGGCTATAACATACAAAGATATAAGGGTTTGGGAGAAATGAATCCATCTCAGCTATGGGATACAACGATGAATCCAGAGGCCAGGAGAATGCTCAAAGTGACAGTTGAAGATGCAATTGCTGCTGACCTAATGTTTACAACTTTGATGGGTGACTTGGTTGAACCTAGACGTGATTTTATTGAAAAGAATGCATTAACTGTTACTAATCTAGATTTTTAATTCTTTTTGAGCAGTTTCGATTATATTCTTCACATGTTCAGTTAAATGTCGGCTGTCCATATTTTTTGTATTAATAGCATCAGCAATAACAACATGAATAGTTCCAGGCCACTTTAAAAAACTATGCTTTGGCCAACAATGCCCAGCATTATGTGAGATCGGGAGTATAGGAACATTTGCAGCAATAGCCAGAGCAGCACCACTTCTACCATAGCGACCAATTACTCCAGGTTTGACCCTTGTTCCTTCAGGATATATGAGGACATTTTGACCATTTGATAACCTATCTGTTCCTTGACATAGAATTTGCTTCAAAGCTTTTCTAGGGTTACCACGATCAATAGCAATAGGATGCATAAAATACAGAGCCCAGCCGAAAAAAGGGATCCAGAAAAGCTCTTTTTTTAAAATAGTGCTTACTGGCCTAAGTAATCGCTGAAGATAAAAGGTTTCCCATCCTGACTGATGCTTGCTCAGTATAACGCAAGGTGTATCGGGTATATTCTCTAAGCCATCAACTATTAGTTTTATCCCACAACTCAGGTGTAGCCACTTAATGATAATTTCATTAGCAAAAGTAGCTACATTTTGGCGTAATTTGATCGGGAGAATAGCGCCGAACGTGCAGGTAAATGTTCCGAAAATGGTTATAACTATACCGTATAAAGTATAAAATATAGTTGAACGTATAAAAGAAATTAATATTTTCATATTTATATAAAGTGATAATTTAACCATCGCATAAGTAGTCTGCAACGCAGGCTAAATTATCAAAAATTCTTGTTTGTTTTAAAATTAGGTTCTGTTCTTTCTTTAGTTGAATTTCAGTATTATTTCCCTTGCCTGTTCGAACTAAAATCGGTGAACAATTATATTTAAGGCCAGCTTGAAGATCACGAAGACTATCACCAACTATATGAACACCTGTTAGATCTATATTTAGTTCTTCAGTTATCTGATCTAAAAGTCCAGATGCTGGTTTTCTGCATCCACACTCATCTTCAGGTGTATGAGGACAAAAAAATATTCCGCTAAGCGTGACATTAGAGCTTAGTAATAAATTTTTGAGTTTTAAATGCATTTCTTCAAGTGCATCGTAACTAAAAAAACCTCGCCCAATACCGGATTGATTTGTGGCGACAACTACTTTATAGCCAGAACGAAACAACCTTACGATGGCGTCAATACTTCCGGGAATTGGCCTCCACTCATCGGCTGTTTTTATATAAGTATCTGAATCTTGGTTTATTACGCCATCCCGATCAAGAATAATTAGTTTGACCATAAGATAAGCTTACCTTTGTAAATTCTTATAAAATCAATCTGGGTCCATCATCTCTCTGGAACCAATAATGAAATATCAGCTACCTGGAGAAATAAAGCCCTTAATTTGTGCAACAGTACAAGACGATTGATACGTGTTTCATCATCGTCAGTCACAACCATAACATCATCGAAGAAATTATCTATAGGTATGGCAAGTCCAGACAATAGTTTTAATACTGACGTATATGACTGTTCTTGGAGCAATGGCTGTATTTTTTTCTCAAGATTTTCAACTATTTTAGTTAATGCGAGCTCTGACGGCTCGCACAAAAGGTCCTTATTAATTGGCGCTGACATATCCTTTAATGGATTTTTTGCAAGTATATTAGATACTCTTTTGTTTGCAGCGGCTAATGTTACGGCTTCAGGGAATCTAGTGAACGTATGGACTGCATATACGCGCCGATGTATATCGAGAGGGTTATTTAGGTTTCTGGCAGAAACAGATAAAAAAACTTCAGTTGGTATACCTTCTTCTTCATACCAAGCTCTAAAGCGTTCTTTTACGTAAGTGAGTACTTGCATACAAATTTGATCATCATCAGTTTGCAGTTGCTGGTGCCCTGTAGCTGCCTTTTTTAAAACTTCATAAAGATTTAAATTTATATTATGTTCAATGATTATTCTCAGTAGCCCTAGACTGGAACGGCGGAGTGCAAATGGGTCTTTTGAGCCAGATGGTTGTTGTCCGATACCAAATATTCCAACTAATGTATCTAGACGATCACAAATAGCTAAAGTTATACCTATAGCTGTTTTGGGTATTGCATCCTTAGAAAATTTTGGCAAGTAGTGCTCTTGTATCGCCTCAGCAACTTCAGGCTTTTCTCCATCGTTAGTTGCATAATACTTTCCCATGATTCCTTGAAGACTTTCAAACTCTCCAACCATATCTGTTACTAAGTCTGACTTACATAACTGAGCTGCTCTAACTGATAATGATATATCGGCATTAACTATAGGTGCAATATACTCTGCGAGAGCACTAAGGCGGTCTGTCTTTTCGTATATAGTACCGAGCTGTTCTTGAAAAATTATAGACTTTAGTGACTCTCTCCTTTTCTCGAGCGTAGTTTTTTTATCAGTGTTATAAAAAAAAGCAGCATCGGATAGCCTCGGCCGAATAACTCTTTCATTGCCACGAATTATTTGAGAGGAATCTTTGCTTTCAATATTAGAAATTGTTATGAAAAGTGGTAAAAGCTCACCATCAGTATTAGTTAAATGAAAATATTTTTGATGCTCTGCCATTGACGAAATTAGTGCTTCGGTTGGCACTTCTAGAAATTCTCTGTCAAAGCTACCTAGAAGCGCTACAGGCCATTCATTAAGTGCTGTTACTTCATCAAGCAATGAAGCATCAACAATAGCTATTCCGCATACTTTTTTTGCTATTTTCTTTATAGCAGAGCTTATTAGCTCTCTACGTTCAGAGAAACAAGCAATTACATTGGCTTCGCGGAGACAAGATTCATACTCCCTTGGCTCATCTACTATAATTTGATTCTTGCTATGAAATCGATGACCGTAGGTTATATTACTTGCTTTTAAACCCATAATTTGTGAATTGATAATTTTGTTACCAAACAAAATTAATACCCATTGTAAGGGGCGAATAAACTCAAAAGCATTTGAACCCCATCGCATTTTCTTTGGAATTGGTAGTGCGCTTATAGCTTCTCTAATCAAATTTTCTGCAAGGTCTTCTACTTTTAACCCTGGTTTTTTCGATTTACTGAACAATTTTTCTTTTCCTTGGTTGTTTCCAACCATCTCAGATAATGATTCTATCGGAATACTATTTTTTTTTGCAAACGCTATGCCAGCCGCGGTTGGTTCACCTGCTGCATCAAATGCAATTTTTGTAGGAGGTCCCCAGATAGTGATTTCTTTACTAGGTGCTTGTTTATCAAGATTTTCGAGTAAAATTGCTATTCTTCTCGGAGTGGCAAAAACTTTTGTCTTGCTGAAGCCAAAGGTATTATTCTTGAACCCATTAGCAACATGATCATGAAACGCGTTAGCGAGATTCATTAATGCTTTAGGTGGAAGCTCTTCTGTGCCTATTTCCACTAAAAAATCAGCCATTACTTTTCCCCCCAATACGCCTTATTGCCCTGTCTGCCATTTCTTTTGATGCTAATGGAAATCCAAGTGCACTTCTAGAGTTGAAGTATGCTTCTGCAACAGACTTAGCTAGAGTTCGAATCCTTAAAATATAACGCTGCCTCTCAGTTACCGATATTGCGTGGCGTGCATCAAGCAAATTGAATGCATGCGAAGCCTTTATAACCATCTCGTAACCTGGTAACGGAAGTCCTTTATTAACAAGTCGCCTACAATCAGATTCGAGTTGATTAAATGTTTCGCGCATGAAATCAATATCAGCTTCTTCGTAGTTATATGCTGACATTTCAACCTCGTTTTGATGAAATACATCTCCGTAGGTTACAACACCCTCATCGCCACTGGTCCAGACCAGATCATATACATTGTCAACTCCTTGAAGATGCATGGCAATGCGCTCAAGACCATAGGTTATTTCTCCAGCCACTGGAAAGCATTCAAGACCGCCCACTTGCTGGAAATATGTAAATTGTGTTATCTCCATTCCATTAAGCCATACTTCCCAGCCGAGCCCCCATGCACCGAGCGAGGGAGACTCCCAGTTATCCTCAACAAAACGAATATCATGTATTGTTGTATCAATTCCTAACATTTTGAGTGAGTCTAAGTAGAGTTGTTGTATATTTGATGGCGAGGGTTTTAGTATCACCTGAAATTGATAATAATGTTGAAGGCGATTTGGGTTATCGCCATACCGACCATCAGCTGGCCTTCGACATGGTTGTACATAAGCGGAGTTCCAAACTTCAGGTCCAATAGCACGCAAAAAAGTAGCTGGATGAAATGTACCTGCACCAACTTCCATATCAAGGGGTTGCAAAATAACACACCCATGATCAGACCAAAATTTTTGTAAGGATAAGATTAACTCTTGAAACGAAGTACAATCCTTCTTAATTTGCGACACCTAGGCTTCCTCTTAGAATATAATATTAATGATTATAAGGCTGCAGACAATGAATAGTAAGTATTTATAAAATCAGTTACTGACATCTTGCTGTGGTCCTTTATTTTTTATTTTTATTTCAAATATTTTATCAGGAAAAATCTCTTATGATAGATAATAAAATTGATATATTTACTATATATGGACATCAAGCATGTGGATTTTGTCGTCAAGCAAAGACAGTTCTTCAGGCAAATCTTATACAGTTCGATTACATTGATATTCATACAGAAAATATAAACCCAGATGATCTAGCTCAAAAAATTGGAAAGCCTGCAAATACAGTCCCACAAATTTTTTACAATAACTCATACATAGGTGGGTACCAAGAGCTGATGAAATATCTTAGAGATAAGAATATGATCAACTAGTTCTCGATCGTTAGTTACTCAAAGATGGAAGCCACGTTGCAATTGAAGGCCAAATGGCAAGTTGTGCCATGAGTATTATTTGTATTGCTATAAAGGGCATCACTCCTTTATAAATATCCTGTATGTGTACGCTATTTGGCGCTACACCTTTAAGATAAAATAATGAAAAACCAAATGGTGGTGTTAAAAAAGAAGTTTGTAAATTTACTGCAATCATAATACCAAGCCAAATCGGATCAAGACCTAATCCAAGCAAAGCTGGGGCAACAATTGGAACAACCACATAAGTTATTTCTATAAAATCGAGAATAAATCCAAGAAGAAATATTAGCAACATAACCAAAAATGTTGCTCCAAAAAGACCTCCAGGTATATTTTTCAAAAGATCTTCTACTAGTTGGTCTCCACCAAAACCTCTAAAAACTAAAGAGAAGATAGATGCACCAATTAATATCAGGAAAATCATAGAGGTAATTTCGGTAGTTTTTTGGGCCACTTTTTTTAATAAGTCATATGAAAGCATATTCGCATTATAAGTAAGCAGAATCGCCCCAATTGCACCTATGCCTGCTGCTTCAGTTGGGGTGGCTAAACCGAACAAAATAGATCCTAGTACTGAAAAAATAAGTATTACAGGCGGCATTAAAGGTTTAAGTAGTTGAAAAAAACTACTTTTTATTTTTTGTTCAGTAACAATTGGCATAGATCGTGGTTCAAAACGTGCGACAAGCGTCAAATAAACTATATACATCATTATTAATAGCATTCCTGGGACAACTGCACCTAAGAAAAGATCACCAACGGATATAGTTTTTGGAGCAAAAACACCCTGAGCAAGCTGGGCTTGCTGATAAGAATTTGCAATGATATCGCCCAGTAGCACTAAAGCGATTGATGGCGGGATGATTTGTCCAAGAGTTCCTGTCGCACAAATAGTCCCAGATGCTAGAGAGGGAGAATACCCCTGTTTGAGCATAGTAGGTAAAGAAATCAGCCCCATAGTCACTACAGTTGCGCCTACAATTCCTGTGCTAGCAGCCAACAGCATACCGACCATAACAACCGATATACCGAGCCCTCCTTTAAAATTTCTTAATAATTGAGACATACTATTCAGTAGGTTTTCAGCTAAGCTAGACTTTTCTAGCATTACACCCATAAAAATAAATAAAGGAACTGCTATTAGAATAGTATTATCAATTATACCGTATAATCGATTTGGCAAAGCATGCAAAAAATCCATATCGAAGATATTGGCTACGTTACCGTATACTGCAAATAAAAGTGCAGTTCCTGCCAATGAAAAAGCTACAGGGTAGCCCGCCATGATTATTACGCAAACAGAAGCAAACATAATTATAGGGATATATTCAAGCATCTGAACCACTCTCTGCTTCACTTTTAATTTGATCAAATAGAAATAAAGAATTCTTTATAACTTCAGAAAGTCCCTGTAGTAAAAGACATGCAGGCATAGTTATTAATAATGTTTTCAATAGATATATATACGGTAGGCCCTCTGCCTCCATTGAAACTTCTTGTATAGACCAACTGCTTATTACGTAATCCCAGCTGAGAGTTAAAATCACAATGCAAACAGGCATCAAGAACACTAATGTACCTAATACTTGAATTACCGCCTGAGTGTGAGGACTGAACTTCTGGTAAAAAATATCGATACTAACATGCCCTTTTCTCTTTAGTGTAAAAGCTGCGCCCATCAAAAAAACTAGCGCATGCAAGTAAGTTAAGGATTCCTGTAGAGCAATCGACCCGATTTCAAAAAAATAGCGCATTAAGACTATTAAACCCATTAAGAAAACCATTAATAGGACTGCCCATGAAACTATTTTTCCTGTCCATTCAGTAAAATTATCTATACTTGTCGCTATCTTACGAACAAAAAGGTGAAATTTACAGTTGACGAAATGTTTAATGTTCATAATATGCGTATATTTTACCAGTCAATTATCATTTGTTGATTTTGTCATATTACTGTCATGAATGTAGATTAAAATGATTCTCAATGAAAAATCATCAAAGGAGATTCAATATGAGAATCATTAGTATAAAAAATTACATTATTGTTGTTAGCCTACTTTCTTTTAGCTCTACTCTGTTCGCCGCATCTCGTGACTATATCAGTGTTGTAGGATCCTCAACAGTGTACCCTTTTGCCACAGTGGTGGCAGAGCGCTTTGGAAAAAATACTGGTAGTCTGACACCTAAAATAGAATCTACTGGTTCAGGTGGTGGAATGAAGTTATTTTGTTCTGGCATTGGTACAAAATACCCAGATATTACAAATTCATCAAGACGAATAAAAGAATCTGAGTTTAAAAAATGCCAAGATAACGGCGTAACGGAAATCATCGAAGTTCTTATTGGTTACGACGGCATTGTATTGTCAAATTCTATTCAATCAAAAAAAATGAATTTAACACGTAAAGATATTTATTTAGCTTTGGCAGACAAAATTCCAAATTCAAACGGCAAATTGGTAAAAAACCCAAATAAAACCTGGCAGGATGTTAATCCTTCACTACCGGATAAAGCAATTGTCGTGATCGGTCCTCCACCAACATCTGGAACTCGTGATGCTTTTGTAGAGCTTGCAATGGAAGGCGGAGCTAAAAGTTTTAAAGCTCTCAAAGCTTTAAGAAAAAGCAAGGATAGCAATAAAATTATAGAGATGATGAGAGATCTCGATATACCTGCGAGTGCTTTTAATGAGAAGGGTAAGAAAGTTTTTAAGGCAATCACTCATGCTATTCGCGAGGATGGCGCCTACATAGAGGCCGGTGAAAACGATAACTTGATTATTCAGAAATTAGAAGCCAATCCAGATGCATTAGGTATATTTGGATATTCTTTTTTAGATCAAAATAGTGACAAGGTTCAAGGCTCAACAGTTGAGTTAGTAGAACCTACATTTGAAAGTATAGCTGATAAAAGTTATTCGATAGCACGTCCCTTATACTTTTATATTAAAAAAGCACATATAAATGTTGTACCTCGAATTGCTGACTATGCTGCAGAATTTAGTAGTGAAAAAGCATGGGGTCCAGAGGGTTATTTGGCTGATAAGGGTATGATCCCTATGAATAAAGATTTACGATCTAAGTTTTCAGATGACATAAAAAACATGACCATAATGAAGGGTGTGGAATAACTAGAATCTCTTGCCCACCCCTTCGTTATAGTCTGCTGAGATATTTCTCAGAGAGATTGCAAAAAAAATTTGCTTATTATTATGATAATATCCGGCTTGTGAGTATACTCATGAGCCGTTTTCAATTTCGAAATATGAAGGAATTTATGTAATGGGATTTGGTTCTTTAATTCTAGCTGTGCTTGGACTTAGCTTGATAGCATTTTATGCATCACGCGTAAAAGCTTTAAGTATGGCAAAATCTCTCGGCGGCATTCAGCAGCTGGCGTCACTACCCTTTTTTTATGGTATGCGTGCAGCAATATGGTGCGCCTTACCTGCATTAGCATTATTAATTATATGGTCTTTGTTTGATAATCACATAATTAGCACAATAGTTCTAAGCAACTTGCCAGATAGCGTCAAGCCAACCAATACTGATCAACATAATCTGTTGATAAACAGTATAGAAAATATATCAAGTGGTTCCCTAGATCCACAATTTGCTGACCCAAATTTGGTGTCTGCTTCAAAAATACTAGATCAGCTAAATAATACAGCCCAAAAATTACTAACTATATTAATATTATCCGTTTCTATTTTTTTTATGTCCTTTGCTTGGATAAAAGTTTCACCTAAATTGCATGCCAGGCAGATGGTTGAAAAAATGTTTAAATGGACACTCCTGATCGCGGCTTGTTTAGCTATTCTTGCTACGCTAGGTATTATTCTTTCAGTATTATTTGAGGCAATAAGGTTTTTTCAGCTAGTGCCGGCAAGTGACTTTTTATTAGGCACTGAGTGGAGTCCACAAATGGCTATTCGCTCAGATCAAGTTGGATCAACTGGAAGTTTTGGTGCCATACCACTATTTGTGGGCACCCTCTTAATTTCTTTTATTGCAATGTGTATAGCAGTTCCCGCTGGCTTAATGTCTGCGATTTATCTAGCAGAATACGCTAAACCTGTAGTGAGAAATTTTGCTAAGCCAGTACTTGAAATTTTGGCAGGAATTCCAACAGTAGTATATGGATTTTTCGCAGCTTTAACTGTCACTCCCTTTTTACGTGAGTATGGCGCAACTATTGGATTAGAAATATCGTCAGAAAGCGCTCTGTCTGCCGGGCTTGTAATGGGGGTAATGATAATACCATTTGTCTCTTCTCTAGCAGATGATGTTATAACTGCAGTTCCACAAAGTCTCAGAGATGGCTCTTTAGGCTTGGGGGCAACCAAATCTGAGACAATTAAAAAAGTCATTTTTCCAGCTGCATTGCCTGGAATAGTTGGAGGAGTTTTGCTTGCAGTTTCTCGCGCTATCGGAGAAACAATGATTGTAGTCATGGCAGCAGGTTTAGCTGCAAAAATGACCATTAACCCACTTGAAACTGTAACCACAGTGACAGTACAAATTGTTACCTTGCTAGTTGGAGATCAAGAGTTCGATAGCCCTAAAACACTTGCAGCTTTTGCCTTGGGGTTAATGTTATTCGTTGTAACCTTGATATTGAATTTTCTAGCACTGCGTATTGTGAATAAATATAGGGAGCAATATGACTAGTCTCTCTACAGCAGCGCGTCAAGAAAAAATTCGGTCAGGCTTAAAAAAACGTCATCGTGCAGAAACTCGTTTTCGATTATACGGTGCAACTGCTATTACATTTGGATTAATGTGTGTTCTCTTTTTATTTTCTGATATCACCAGCAAAGGGTACAAGGCTTTTCAGTTAACTTATATTAATCTTAACGTAACTTATGATGAGGATGTTTTGGGTGTAAGTGACGCAAGCGATCTTTCTCAAATGGCTTTAGGTGATTTCCATGGCGCTGTGAAGGCTGGCTTAAGAGACAGATTTACTGATGTTAATGGCCGCAAAAATAAACGAGAGCTCTACAGTATATTAAGCAACGGAGCTGGCTATACTTTACGTGACCAATTGAAAGAAAATCCGAACCTATTAAACACTACAGCCAACATGTGGCTAATAGCCGATGATGATGTAGATACTTATTTTAAGAGTCTTAACAATAAAGATGGTCCTTTCAAAGGAAGGATGACAGAGAATAAGGAGACTTGGCTGCAAAGCTTAATTGAATCTGGCGAAGTAGAGACACGCTTTAACACAAATTTCTTTTCCAAGGGAGATTCTCGAGAGCCAGAGCTAGCAGGAATATATGGAGCTACGATGGGTTCTTTTTATACACTACTTATTACGATAATTCTTGCTTTTCCGTTGGGTGTTGCCGCTGCAGTCTATCTCGAAGAATTTGCACTTCGTAATAGATGGACTAATTTCATCGAAGTCAATATTAATAATCTTGCAGCTGTTCCATCTATAATTTTTGGATTATTAGGCTTAGCAGTTTTCATTAATTTTTTCGATGTACCTCGTTCAGTACCACTAGTGGGTGGTTTAGTTCTAACATTGATGACTTTACCAACAATAATTATTTCAAGCAGAGCAGCTATTAAGTCAGTTCCGCCGTCAATACGTGAGGCTGCCATCGGAGTGGGCGCTTCTCCTATGCAAGTTGTCTTGCACCATGTGTTACCTCTTGCAATGCCTGGAATGCTAACAGGAGCAATAATCGGAATGGCAAGAGCTTTGGGTGAAACAGCTCCTTTATTGATGATTGGCATGGTGGCGTTTATTGTAGACGTTCCAACGGGATTTAATGATCCTGCAACAGCATTACCTGTTCAGATTTTTCTTTGGGCAGACAGCCCAGAGAGAGCTTTTGTAGAAAAAACATCAGCTGCGATCATGGTATTGCTGGCATTTTTGGTAATAATGAATACAGTAGCTGTAGTTTTGCGCAAACGCCTTGAGCGTCGATGGATGTAGGGATTAAAAATTATTATGAGTATAATTAAAAACCACGGTAAAGAAGCTAATTATCCAGAAGAAACAGTTGGTGTGCCATTAATAGAGAATCCAAAAATGTCTGTTAGAAACCTTAATGTTTCTTATAATGATAAACAGGCTATATTTGATTTATCCTTGGATATTGGAAAACACGAAGTAATCGCAATGATTGGGCCTTCAGGCTGCGGTAAATCTACATTTCTAAGGTGTTTAAATAGGATGAATGACACTATTGAGAGCTGTAAGGTTGCTGGAACGATTACTTTAGACGACCAAAATATATATTCAAATTCAATGGATCCTGTTGCATTGAGAGCACAAGTAGGCATTGTTTTTCAAAAACCTAATCCTTTTCCTAAATCAATTTATGATAATGTCGCATATGGACCAAGATTACATGGACTGGTTAGCAGTCGCGCCGAAATAGATGAAATTGTTGAGAAAAGCCTTACTAGAGCCGGCTTGTGGGGGGAGGTAAAGGATCGTCTTGATCAACCTGGTACAGGTTTTTCAGGTGGTCAACAACAAAGACTATGTATAGCAAGAGCAATTGCAATAAGTCCAGAGGTTATTTTGATGGATGAACCGTGCTCTGCACTGGATCCGATTGCTTCTGCAAAAATAGAGGAACTGATCGCCGAGTTATCAGAAAATTACACTATAGCTATAGTAACTCATTCCATGCAACAGGCAGCTCGAGTTTCGAATCGAACGGCATACTTTCACTTGGGGCGCTTGGTGGAAGTTAACGATACAGAAAAAATATTTACCGCGCCAACACATCAGTTAACAGAATCATATATAACTGGCCGTATTGGTTGATGGGTCGACTCTTTAATTTGGAGGGTAATAATAATGAGTCCTAAAATAGTTATGGATAATTTAAAGCTGGATAAACACATTTCAAAAAAATTTAACGAAGATCTCGAGGACATCAAAACAGCCATGCTTGCTATGGGTGGTTTAGTAGAGAAACAGCTTGAAGATTCTATCGCGTCAGTTATAAACGCAGATAGTAAGCTTGCTGAACATATTATTTCAACTGAAAACAAAATTGATGAGATGGAAAAAGACATCGATGAGACATGCATAACCCTTATTGCCCGCCGACAACCTGCTGCTACAGATTTACGCTTAGTAATGGCAGTTAGTAAAACAATAAGAGACCTAGAGCGTATTGGAGATGAAGCTCAAAAAATTGCAAAAATGGCTATTAAATTGACTGAGGAAGGCCATCCACGTGGCTATCAAGAAGTAAGACATATCGGAAGCTGTGTTCGTAAAATGCTTAGAGATTGTCTAGATGCATTTTCAAGATTTGATGCTGACTCTGCAATTTCAACTATGCTTCAAGATGAGCAGGTGGATAAAGACTACAGAACTGCTATACGTGAAACAATTACTTTTATGATGGAAGATCCACGAAGCATATCACGCTCTATGAACGTTCTTTGGGTGCTCAAGTCACTTGAGCGTGTGGGTGACCACGCCAAGAATATTTGTGAACAAGTAGTGTATCTTGTTCAAGGTAGAGATATAAGATAATCTCAACGATTTCGCTATATATGAAATAGTTTTTTAACTATATTTTTAGTGTTTCATTAAAAGGTTCTTTGTTGCACTCGTAAGGTCCCAATTATCTTATGTCAATTTTCTGTGGATTTGAGTTATGATACTGACAATTAAAACTTGGAGCTTTATCAGTGAAAGAGTTATTTATCAACAATATAGCATGGGCACAAAAAGTAAAAAAAAATGACCCTGCTTTTTTTCAAAGACTTTCTTTGCAACATGCGCCAGATTATTTATGGATCGGGTGCTCAGATAGCAGAGTACCGGCTAATGAAATCATTGGCTTGATGCCAGGCGAGCTCTTCGTTCATAGAAATGTTGCCAATCTAGTAGTTCATGATGACCTTAATTGTTTATCTGTAATTCAGTACGCTATTACAGATTTGAAGGTTAAGCATGTAATTGTTTGTGGTCATTATGGTTGTGGAGGCATAACTGCATCTGTAAAAAATCAAAAGCTCGGAACACTAGTTGATAACTGGTTGCTCAATGTAGATAATGTACAAAACCTGCATCGTGCCAGCATAGAAAAAGAAAATACCCAAGAAAGAATTATTGATCAGCTATGTGAATTAAATGTTATTGAACAGGTAGCCAACGTATCAAAAACTAGTATCGTTTCAGATGCTTGGTCTCAAGGTCAAAAAGTTACGATACATGGATGGATTTATAGCATGACAGATGGATTACTCAGTGATCTTGATATGAATATTTCTAGTGCTGAAGATCTGAAGATTCAGTACACACAGGCAATTGACAGAATCAACGATCGTTTCAAGCTCAGTTCGGAAAATGAGTAATTTAACTTGATTAGGTGATATAGGTTTTTTTATGCTGGTTATCATTTCCCCCGCAAAAACTTTGGATTATATTACACCCTCGGCAACCATTGATTTTAGTATACCGATGTTTATCAGTGACTCGGCCGAGCTCATCGACCAGCTAAAGCAACTGAACCCACAAGAAATTTCTAATTTAATGAAAATTAGTGAAAAATTAGGGAATATTAATTTTTCACGGTATTTAAGTTGGGATTCAGAACCTAATTTTGATAACGCTAAACAAGCAGTTTTAGCCTTCAAGGGCGATGTCTATACCGGCCTTGATGTTGAAAGTCTCTCGTCAAAAGAACTTAATTGGGCACAAAATCATCTAAGAATATTATCAGGCCTATATGGCTTGCTGCGTCCTTTGGATTTAATGCAACCTTATCGATTAGAAATGGGAACCAATTTCAAAACGACTCGAGGTAAAGATTTATATGAATTTTGGGGGAATAAGATTACGAGTAAACTTAACCAAACACTCCATAAAGATAATTGTGGCGTGGTTATTAATTTAGCTTCCAAAGAATATTTCAAAGCGATCAAATCAGATTCCCTTGATGCAAGAATAGTGACTCCTGTATTCAAAGACTGGAAAAACGATAAATACAAAATTATTAGTTTTTTTGCGAAAAAAGCTAGAGGTATGATGAGCCGTTATATTATACAGCGTCAAATTCAAGATCCTGAGGAAATAAAATCGTTTGATACGGGTGGGTATAAGTTCGATAGTTCTGAATCAACAAAAAACGAATGGATTTTTACAAGAAAAGCGATGGAATAAACACTACATGGCGTTAAAAAAAACATTCTCCAAAGCCTGCGAGAACAACCGTCAACCGATATTAAATCGACTTATTAAAATCTTTTCTAATACATCTAATGTATTAGAGATTGGTAGTGGCACTGGGCAACACGCAGTTTTTTTTTCCTCAAATCTTCCACATCTTGTTTGGCATGCGTCAGATCTTCCATGTAACCATGGCACTATCAATGCTTGGATTGAGAGCAGTTCAGCCTCAAATGTGCGGAGCCCATTAGTGTTTGATGCTAATTCTACGCAATGGACAACTAGCTTAGTTGACGGATTATTTACAGCAAACACTTGTCATATTATAACTTGGTCATCTTTAGCTAATTTTTTTGGACGCCTTCATACTATACTAGCCCCCGGTGGAATTTTTGTTATCTATGGGCCATTTAAGTATGGTGGAAAATTTACAAGTCAAAGCAATCAGGAATTTGACCTTATCCTTAAAAATAACCACTCTCATCAGGGCATAAGAGATTTTGAGGCACTGGATGAACTAGCAGCTGGTGCAGGGTTAAAATTAATAGAGGATTATCCCATGCCCGCAAATAACCAGCTATTAGTATGGAAACGTGTGTAACAAAATTAAATTACTTATAAGGAAGTTTATTAGAAGCAAGATTTATGTATTCCTTGATATGAACTTCTTCTTGATTTAAAAATTTTTGTATTGCATCCGAAAAATCTGGATGTTCAATCCAATGAGCAGAATAGACTTCTATTGGTACAAACCCCCTTGAAATTTTATGCTCACCTTGAGCACCCGCATCAAAATAAGATAAGTTCTTTTCGATCGAAAACTCTATGCCTTGATGATAACAAAGTTCGAAATGAAGAAATTCATATTCTGCATTACATCCCCAGTAACGTCCATAAAGACCATTATCATCAAAAAAGAATAATGCTGAAGCGATTTTTCCCCCATCGCTACTACCCTTTTTCTCTGCTACAGATAGCATTATTTGGGATCCTAGAACATTTCCAATATTCTCAAAAAATTTTTGTGTGAGGTACCCATGTGTACCGTTTCTTTTTAGGTATGTCTGATGATACACCGAGCACATAAATTCCCACCAATCCGCTGTAATCTCTTCTCCTACCAGACGGGTAACATTAATATTTTCAGAGGATTTTCGTCGTTCTTTTAAAAGATTTTTTCTTTTTCTTGATGCGAACGTGCTTGTAAAATCATCGAAATCGCTATAATTATGGTTCTTCCAGTGGTATTGCACCCCAACACGCTTCATTAACGACTGCGAAAAAACACCATTCAGTAGCCTATATCGCGGAAATAGTATGTGCCAGCTGGAAGCCCCCCATTTTTTTGCAAGAGACTTTATATTTTTTAAGAGCACTAGTTCAATTAAATCCGGATTTATTCCGTCAGCAATACCTATGCGAGGGCCAGTTACAGGAGTGAACGGTATTGCAGTAACTAGCTTAGGATAATATTGGATACCATGCTGGTGATATGCATTTGCCCAAGAATGGTCAAACACATATTCTCCAGATGAGTGATTTTTTAAATAAAGAGGCATAGCTGCAACTGGAACACCGTCCTGTTCTAATAAAATATGCTTGGGAGTCCACCCAGTTCTATCACATACACTTCCAGAAGATTCCAGTAAAGAAATAAAAGCATGTTTAAGAAATGGATAATCAGTGCTGAACAACGAGTCCCAAATCTTTGAAGAACACTCATCAATTGACTGTAATATTTTTATTTTCAAGTACTAACTCTTACTACTTAAATGATGTTTTTCTGAAAACTTACATTGAAAGGAAGTGCCTTCACGAACCTTACTTTTTATTTTTAGTACTCCACTATGTCGAATTAAAACATGTTTTACTATTGCAAGCCCTAGTCCAGTACCACCAGTTTCTGTAGAGCGGCTTTGGTCAACGCGATAAAAACGCTCTGTCAGTCTAGAAATATGCTGGGAATCTATACCGCAACCATCGTCAGAAATTTCTACTACAACAGAGTTATCTGCATTATAGGCTCTTATATCAATTGATGTTCCAATAGGATTGTGCTTGATAGCATTTAAAACTAAATTGGAAAATGCACTATATAATTCTTTTTGGTCTCCCGTGAGTTGAATATTTTGCTCTAAATCAAGTGATATTATATTTGGTTTCCCAGGAAAAATATTCTCACTAATAATTTTAGCGTCATTATGAACCTGCAATAGCAGTTTTTCTAAGTCAATAGGTGTTTTTGGAACAGGCACGGTGGTTGATTCAAGCTGTGAGAGCATTACTAAATCATCAGCTAAATAAATCATCCGATTCGTTTGCTCTTGTATTTGGGATAACGCTTTAACCCAAGTATTTGGTACACTCTTGGTATTATCCATCAGAGTTTCTGTATAGCCGGATAAAACTGTTAGCGGCGTTCGTAACTCATGAGATATATTTGCTAAGAAATCTTGCCGCATTTGTTCCAAATGTTTAAGTCGAGTTATATCTCGTGCAACCAAAATTATCTCGCCTTCGCCAAATGTAGTAGCACTAAATATAACAGTTCGGCTTTGATCATGTGCTGCCTTCAACTCAAGTTGTGTTGAGATATCTGGCTTTTCAATGAAGGCTATAAATCTTGGATCGCGAACTATATTAACTATAGATTGACCTTTGTCACTGTTCTTAAAGCCCAGTATTTTTATAGCAGAGGGATTCCACCACTGTAATACCCTCTCAGATGAAAGAGTGGCTATAGCGTCTGGAAGGGCAGAGGTTACTTGACCAACTCGATCAGATAGATTTTTGCGCCTTCTATCCGTTCTTATGTTTCTTTGTTGCATACGATACAAGCTGTTTGCCATATCTGCAGAGATACCAGTCACATCTGGAGGTGCCAATTTACAGTCGGCTTCAATCCATCTATATACTTTTAAAAAATTTATAAATACCCAGATAAGATATAGAAAAAAAACTATTAACATTGTGTAAACTAAAAAGTCATTCGCAAGACCAATAATTAATGCTAGAAGAGATAACAGCGAGATTACTTGTATTTCTGTTTCCAGTCCTCTACGCAAAATTCAAACCTCACTTTGTTGGGTGATATTAGCAGAAAAGCGATAGCCAGAACCCCTAATAGTTTGTATTAAGCAATCATGCTTATCGACCATGATTGCTTTACGGAGTCGCCGGATATGCACATCAATTGTCCTCTCATCCAGATATACATTTTGTCCCCATACATGGTTTAATATCTGGTCACGTGTAAATACTCTGTTTTGATGCGTTAAAAAAAATTTTAATAATTTAAATTCTGTAGGTCCAAGATTGATGACTTGATTAGATATAGTCACATGATGACTGATGGGATCAAATTTTAATTGACCGATCTCTATTATTTGCTCAGCACCTTCAGCTTCGAAACGTCTCAATATTGCCTTGATTCTAGCTTTTAAATTTTTTGCTGAGAACGGTTTCGATATATAATCATCAGCCCCTGACTCTAAACCCTGTACTATATTGTCTTCTGTGATTCGTGCAGTGAGCATTATAATTGGAATATTTTTTGTTATATCATCTCTTTTCAAGCGCCTCATAAGCTCAATTCCTGAAGTTTCCGGCATCATCCAATCAAGCAAAATTAAATCTGGTTTTTTTTCTAAAATTATTACGTGAGCATTCTTAGCATTTTCGGCTTGCAAAACATTAAATCCTGCAATTTCAAGTGATGTTGTAATCATCTCACGTATCGAAGCTTCGTCATCTACAACTAGGATAGTCTTATCAATCATAGTATAACCACTCTAAATTAAATGTAGTATTTCTTGATCGCCCCCACAAAATAATTACTATGGTAAATCATTTATCAAGATAGCTGGTAATCCAAGGCCAAACCGATAAAAATAATTAGTCCAACATAGTTGTTATTAACAAAAGCACTCAAGCAATTAGCAGCTTCCCTGTTGCGTATTATATATTGCTGATAAATAAACAAAGCAATAACACACACTAAAGACATGAAGAACCATATACCACGTTGAAAATATTCACCAGTCATAGTAAGTAGAATCAGAACTAATAATTGTAAGCATGCAGTGATGCGTAAATCCATTTCACCGAACAGTATAGCTGTGGACTTAATGCCAATTTTCAAATCGTCTGCCCTGTCAGCCATAGCATAAAAAGTATCATAAGTTACCGCCCAAATAACAACTGCTAGATATAGAAACCACAGTCCATCATCTATTTTATTTGTCACAGCTGCAAAAGACATAGGTATACTCCAAGCAAATGCAGCGCCTAAAAAGATCTGAGGTAGATTGGTATACCTCTTCATAAATGGATAAATTGCCGCTAAAAAAACACCTATAAATGAGAGCTTTAAGGTAAGTGTATTTGTAAAAGCAACTAATGAGAAAGCTAACATTGAAAGGAATAAAAAGATGATAATGGCTTCTCTTGGACTAATTTCTCCATTGGGAATAGGGCGACTATTTGTTCGCCTGACATAACCATCTATATCTCGATCTGCAAAATCGTTTATTACGCAACCCGCTGAGCGCATAATTACTACACCGAGCATAAAAATGAAAAGTATTTTTATGCTCGGTATGCCGTCACTTGATAGCCATAAAGCCCACAAAGTTGGCCATAGGAGCAATAAAATTCCAACTGGCTTATCAAGCCTCATCAGCTTTATATAAAGAGTAAACTTTTCTTTAAAAGATTGTATTCTTAAACTGTACATATAATCATCATTATTGAAAATTGCTTAAAAATCTTACTAAAACTACTCATGTTCTATAATATTTTGAAGTGCTGGCATAAATTGCTCACTAACCAATAATGGTTTTTTATCAATATAAAATAATGAGCGACGACCCCATATTTCCAAATCATTTGTGGTAACAAATTTATGACGAGAATGAGGGTTAATTTTTGTAGAGCCAATATCTATGATTCCCCGTTTCATAGTAGCATCTTTAAACAAAAGAGCCCCTAGTGCTTTATTTTGCAGGTTTTGTAAATATCTTAATCTTCCGGTCAAAGTTCTTAGTGGAATTACACTTCGTGCATAGACCAGTGGCTCATTGTGACAATATAGAAAAACTTGTCTAATAAGTGCCTTTTGGCGTAAAGGGATTTTTAAGGCCCTAGTTTCTGATAGTGCTGGAGTGGAAATATTTTGCTTGAGAACTTTTACGCGAAAATTGCCCCTACTAAGTTTTATTAATCGTTGCGTTAAAGACCCCCTATCAAGTAGCCAACCCCTCATATTGAGTGAAATAGAGATATTAGGAGTTCTTTTATAGGCGTGCCAGTTAGGCTCATGTATAAATATTTGATTAGATTTTTTAGCAGCAGTCAATGTTTTTCCTATAATTACAAGTTGTGCAACAAACTTCTATTTTAGCCTGTATTTACATTTTATATTAGACACTATACCTGTCCATATTGTTCGTCACTACCAAGCCACCTTTGAATGAGGAGTTCGACATTTGATGGGTATTCAGATAGAAGTAATTGGGCTATTTTTTGTACTTCAGATATCAGGTGAGCGTCTCTATTCAAGTCCGCGATCCTAAATGCCATTTCCCCTGTTTGCTTAGTTCCAAGAACCTCACCTGCTCCTCGAAGCTTAAGGTCCATTTCAGCTATTTTAAATCCATCATTTGTTTGCCTCATAACTTTTAGTCTTTCACTGCTATTTCTCGATAAAGGTGGGCTATATAATAATACACAGTGACTTTCTTTTTTCCCGCGCCCTACTCTACCTCTGAGTTGATGAAGTTGTGCAAGTCCGAGCCGTTCAGGATTTTCGATTATCATTAAGCTTGCATTTGGTACATCAACACCAACTTCAACTACCGTTGTAGCAACAAGTAATTGAATTTCTCCAGACTTAAATGCTGCAATTGTGGTAGATTTTTCATCCGGCTTTTGTCTTCCATGTACTAATCCAATTTTTAATTTTGGAAGCAATAGGTGAAGTTCTTTTGCTGTCACTTCAGCTGCCTGAGCTTCCAGAATGTCTGATTCCTCAATGAGCGTACATATCCAGTATGCTTGACATCCATTAGCGCAAGCATGCTGTATTCGATCAATCACTCTTTTCCTATGCCTATCTAACATAACAACTGTATTGACTGGCAAGCGACCGGGAGGACTTTTATCAATAACAGACACATCCAGATTAGCATATGTGGTCATAGCTAGTGTTCTAGGAATTGGTGTCGCTGTCATTATCAGTTGATGTGGGACTTGGTTACCACTACGTCTTTTTTCTTGTAGGGCAAGTCTTTGATGTACACCAAATCGGTGCTGTTCATCTATAATAGTTAAAGCTAGATTATGAAAACAAACTTCCTCTTGAAACAGCGCATGTGTTCCAATAACGATTTGAGCTGAACCATCCTCTATGGAATCTAGCTGCTGTATTCTAGCCTTGCCTTTCATTTTTCCTGAGAGCCAACCTAACTTTACTCCGAGTGGATTTAACCAATCCTTAAAAGATGAAAAGTGCTGCTCTGCTAAAATTTCTGTAGGGGCCATCAAAGCGCACTGTTTTCCATTAGCTATACACTGAAGTGCTGCTATTGCTGCAATAACCGTTTTGCCAGATCCAACGTCACCCTGAAGAAGTCGAAGCATGGGTGTAGAGCTATTTAAATCGTTTTGTATCTCTAAACTCACCCTATTCTGTGCAGTAGTAAGCATAAATGGCAGAGAATTTAAGAATCTTTCATGCAGTATATTGTTCACTTTGAGAATTGGCCCTCCCCTTTGTTGTATTGATTGGCGAAGTTTCAACAAGCTAAGATTATGTGCTAGCAGCTCTTCAAAAGCTAAGCGTTGTTGTGCGCGGTGTTCTCCTCTAATCAATTCTTCAATTGGAGTATCACTAGGTGGCTGATGAATAAATTTTAGCTCATCTTTGAGTGGTAATTTTTGTAATATATTTGGTAGCAGTTCTTCTAACTTACCTGTATCTATCAAAGCTAGTGCCTGTAGCACTATATTCCTCATTCTTTGTTGAGAGATACCCTGAGTAGTTGGATAAACAGCCGTCAAATTTTCTTGAAGAGACGTGGGTTTATCCGGGTTAATAAATTGATATTCTGGATGGTATATCTCGATTCCTGAACTACCAATTTTGGTTTGACCATAACATCTTAGAAAAGTATTTTTTTTCAAGCACCTCTGAAGAGAACTATTAAAATGAAAAAAACGTAAACTTATAGTTCCTGTTATATCTTCTAACCGACAAAGTAAGCTTCTGCGTCGACCATAAATCACTTCAGACCCAATGATCTCACCTTCAATAACGACCTCTTGGTCAGTCTCTAGTGTTCCGATGGGAGATATTTGTGTTCTATCAATATACCGAAGTGGTAAATGAAACACTAAATCTTGTATGGTATAAATCCCTAATTTGGATAATTTTGATGAGATTTGAGCCCCCACTCCATTGAGGGTAGATACATGAAGCTGGTCAAGATTTGGACTGTTCATATATGCTTAATCACAGCTAGATAAATAGGTTTATAGAAACAATTCAGTTAAGGTTATTTATGATCTTTCATTTATAATAATAGCGAAAATAAGTAATAAAAGGAAAGCTAATTGAAAGTCTTGTTTGCTGGTTGCGGAGATATCGGTGTTCGGGCAATCCGAACGATTTCAGATAATAGCTTATATGATCATTGGCAAACACTTGCAATGCGGAGAAAACCGTCTGCCTTACCATCAGATATAGAAGCGATACAAGGAAATCTGTGTGACAGTGAAAATTTTTTATCTATATTAGATAATTCAAATGTTGATGTTATTGTTGTTACTTTAACTCCCGATTCTATGAGCGATCAAGGATACTTAGATAGTTATGTCAATGGTGCGAACGTTTTAAAATCAACTATTATGAAAATATCATATCGCCCACAGTTAATTATATGGGTATCAAGCACAGGTGTTTACGGTCAATCTTGCGGAGAATGGGTGGATGAATCATCAGTAGCTTCCTCAAAATCATATAGGGGAAAGAGGCTATTAGAGGCTGAAAATTTAGTTAAATCCATTTCTAAAGAATTAGTCACGAATAACAGCAAATTAATAAAGTCAGTCGTAGTGCGTTTTTCTGGCATATATGGTCCAGGTCGAGGGAGGCTATTGAATCAAATTAAAAAAGGAAATATTGCATCTAAGCATCCAGTATCCTGGACAAACAGAATTCATGTTGTAGATTGTGCCGGCATCATAATTCATATAATAGACCTGTATTCACAAAAAAAAGATATATCCGATCTATATATTGGAACTGATAATCAGCCAGTTCCGGCTTATGAAATACAAAGCTGGCTAGCTAGCCATATGCGAGTAAAAATAGAAGAAAATAATGAAATTCCTAAAAACATAGATAATAAGAACGTTAATCGTAGATGTAACAATAAACTAATAAAAGATAGCGGCTATAATTTTATTTTTCCAGATTTTAAAAAAGGCTATATACCATTGTTGTTAGAAAATAATTCTACTTTTAAATTACCATAATGGCGTCCATTTCTACCTCAGCTTCTTTTGGCAACCGACTAATTCCAATTGCAGCTCTTGCTGGATAGGGCTCCTCAAAATGAGAAGCCATGATAGTGTTGACTATAGAAAAATTGGCTAGATCGGTTAGGTATACGTTTAATTTCACTATATTTTTTAAGTCACCACCCGCTGCTTGGCATATAGCAGCCAGATTATTGAAAACTTGATTTATTTCAGACTCGATACCACCTTCTACCAGTTCCATAGATTTTGGATCAAGTGGGATTTGGCCAGATAAATATACAGTATTATTCACCTTAATTGCTTGCGAGTAAGTTCCAATAGCCGCAGGAGCATTCTCTGTATTTATGATGGCTTTATTAATCATATGGATGTCCTATGTTAGTTAGTTGTACGGTATACCCGTTGTACTTGTTTTAAAATTCTGATACGTTTGATAACTCGAGCTAAGTGAAGTCGACTTTTTACCTCAATTAGTAAATCGATAATCATAGAGAAACCATCTCTTTCTTCTGTTTGAATTTTTAGTATTGCGGCCTCTGTCTCTGAAATGCGTGAAGCTAATGAAGCAACGATACCCCTCTCAGAGGCTAATTCAACCTTTAATGCTACTGCAAAATCACCCTTTAACTTAGTAGACCAATTGAGAGGTATACACTTTTCTTTATTAGTGCGAATTTCATCAAGGTTCTTGCAGATATCTATATGGACAACAAGCCCTTTGCCGGGACTGAGGTGACCTAGTATAGAGTCGCCTGGTATAGGATGACAGCAACGAGCATAGTTTATAATTAAACCTTCTCTTGTATCAATCATAATAGGTGATTCGAATTTTTCGGGTATGATGTCTTTTCGCATTGACGGAGGAGCCATAAGATTAGCCAATGCATACGCCATTCTATCACCTAGACCAATTTGTTGAAGTACTTCTTCAAATTTAGTGCAGCCTGTTTCTTTTAGAGCTCTTTTGATCCAAGATTTTCGGATACTTTTATAGTTTGTACCGAAACTACCAAGAGCCCTATCGAGGAGATTTTTTCCTAATATAACAGAATCGTCGTGTTGTTGATGCTTAAGAAAATGACGTATTCCACTTCGAGCTTTAGCTGTCATCACGAAATTTAGCCAAGATGGGTTTGGCTGGGCATCTTTAGCTGTAATAATCTCAATTCTGACCCCACTTTCAATTCTTTCCGAAAGAGAAATTAATTGACCATTACTTTTGCAAGCGATACAGGTGTTACCAAGTGCAGTGTGAACTGCATAAGCAAAATCTACTGGCGTGGCACCTTGAGGAAGAGAAATAATTTCACCTTTTGTTGTAAAAACATAAACTTCGTCTGGAAATAAATCTGTTTTTACATGTTCAATAAATTCTAGTGAATCGCCCGCCCGCTTTTGTATCTCTAATAAACCCTGTATCCATCTATAAGCTCTCGGATTTCCTTCATCTTGAGATTTATAAAGCCAGTGCGCAGCAATACCGTAATTTGCCATATCGTCCATATCTTTTGTTCTAATCTGAATTTCAATTAGTACCCCATGCATGCCTACTAAAATATTATGTAGGGATTGATACCCATTGACCTTAGGTATGGCAATATAGTCCTTGAATTCACCAGCTACTGGCTTAAATAGATTATGCATAATACCTAACGTACGATAGCAGTCGTCCACAGATTCAACAACGATGCGAAAGGCGAAAACATCCATGATATCTCGAAAGGATTTCTTCTTAGTTTTCATTTTTTGGTAGATACTCCAGAGATGTTTCTCTCTACCTGTAACTTCAGCCCCTATAGACTCCTTATCCAGTCGATTATCTATACTATCTTTAATTTCCTTAACGATTTCGCGTCGTGGACCACGTGCAACTTTAAGTGCTTCCATCATTCTTTTATGTCGGACAGGATACATAGATGAAAAACCTAGTTCTTCAAACTCTACCCTGACATTGTTGATTCCTAACCTTTGCGCTATGGGCGCATAAATTTCTAGGGTTTCTCGTGCAACCCTGCGACGTTTTTCTGGGCTTAAGCCCTCTAGTGTCCTCATATTATGAAGCCTATCGGCCAACTTTATAAGCATCACTCTTACATCTTTTGACATAGCAAGAGTCATTTTTTGAAAGCTATCTGCCTGTCTCTCAGCTCTTGACGTTGTTTCTATTTCATCTAGTTTAGTGAGCCCGTCGACTAAATCCGCAACCGTGTTACCAAAAAGATCCTTAAGCTCCTTTTTATTCACATGTGTATCTTCGAGAACGTCATGCAGTAGTGCAGCCATTATCCCTTCGTGATCTAAATGCATTTCAGCGAGAATTGTTGCTACAGCAAGAGGATGAGTTATATATGGTTCACCCGTCTGTCTGATTTGACCTTCGTGACATTGTTCTGCGAACTTATATGCTTGCAGGACACTATAGATTTGATTCGTTTCGAGGTATGGGGAGAGTTTCTGACCAAAAGCCTCGGCTACCTTAGAGGTTACCAAGATTTCATCTCCTCCATCTTGTTATACTGCTTCTGTGTTGTGAGGTGAGATAGAATTTTCAGCAGAAACATCGCTTTTTAATGAAGAATCATCAGTTGAATTATCATCATCTGAGTTGTGCTCGTCTGATTCAGACATTACTTCAGAACCCAAAGAAAAATCATTTGGCTTTTTCTCTATTAGGATATCAGCCGTTATCAAACCTTGCTCAATTTCTCGTAAAGCAACAACTGTAGGCTTATCATTTTCTATTGGCACCAAAGCTTCTTTTTCGCCCAAAGCAATTTGGCGCGCTCTTTTAGAGCTAACCATTACAAGCTCGAAGCGGTTATCTACATTTTTTAAGCAGTCTTCTACGGTAATTCTGGCCATGTGTGGATCCGTTATAGTTAGTATTTACAGTTAAAAAATTAATATCACAATTTTGATCATTCATTGTACAAAATTGCTGGTTTTAGGACAACAAGCTATTGAGTAAATTGAGATTTTTTTGTTTTTGAGACTGAAGTTTCAGACGTTCATGCAATATAATCGAGTTGAACTCCACCAATGTTTCATCAAATCCATCATTAATTAAAAGGTAATCAGCCATCATATAGTGCGAGATTTCCTCTTTTGCAGCAGCAAGACGTCGTTTAATAACGGTTGGATCGTCTTGACCACGTTTTATTAGTCGCTCTTCCAGTGCCTCAAGAGATGGGGGTAGTATAAAAATACTTTTACTTTCAGGTATTAAATCTCTAATTTGTTCAGCGCCCTGCCAATCGATTTCCAGAATTACATCTATTCCCCCAGATAGTGTTTTTTCAACCCATTCTTTCGATGTACCATAAAAATGGTTAAATACTTGAGCATGTTCCAAAAAGGCTTCTTTATTTATTAACGAAAGAAACATTTCTTCACTTACGAAGTGGTAATTGACCCCTTCTTTTTCGCCTGGTCTCATTGGTCGAGTTGTATGAGATATAGAAGCCTTTATATCAGGCATATTTTTTAATAGAGCTCCAACTAAAGTTGTTTTTCCTGCACCAGAGGGTGCCGAAACTATATAGAGTGTCCCTGCTTTAGACATCTAATTTACTTCCTCCAATTATTATTTTGTAAATGATAAAGAGATTCGATTTATGGAATCTATCGCTCAAAAATAAAATTATTTCATCATATATTAACATGAAGGTATATAAGCGAAATAAATCAGTTAAAATAAAAGTTCATTTTAAGGGAAGCAAATAATATGAATCGACCCAGTGGCCGTTCTTTAAATCAATTACGTGATATTAAAATTACGCGAAACTTTACTAAACATGCTGAGGGATCGGTTCTCATTGAATTCGGTGATACCAAGGTAATTTGCACAGCTAGTGTAGAAAATAATGTCCCACATTTTTTGCGAGGGAAGGGGCAAGGCTGGGTTACAGCAGAGTACGGCATGCTACCTCGCTCCACCAATTCAAGAATGAACAGGGAGGCCAGCCGAGGCAAACAATCCGGAAGGACGCAGGAAATCCAGAGGCTAATAGGTCGTTCTTTGAGAGCAGTGATTGATCTCAGTGTCTTAGGAGAAAATACTATTAAAATAGACTGTGACGTTATTCAGGCGGATGGGGGCACACGTACAGCTTCTATTACAGGAGCCTGTGTTGCACTCAGTGACGCCCTTATAAGTCTTCAACAAGCAGGGAAAATTAAAAAAAATCCACTCATTGGGATGGTTGCATCTGTCTCAGTCGGTGTTTTTGAGGGACACTCAATATTAGATTTAGACTATGACGAAGATTCAACAGCAGAGACCGACATGAACATTGTCATGAATAGTGACGGAGGGTTTATTGAAATTCAAGGTACTGCTGAAGCGGCTCCTTTTACGCACCAGCAACTTAATGAGATGTTAGGTCTTGCCAAAAGCGGTATTAATCATCTATTAAAACTACAAAATGAGGCATTATTGAAACAATAGACATCTAGATGCCAGCTACTATATGGGATGGCAACATAAGCTCTGTTGCTATTCCGTATATAAAGTAATCGATCACATTTAAGACTATAAAAAAAAGCATAGGCGATAAATCTATCATACCTAATGGTGGTATTAGCTTTCTAAACGGATCCATTGCTGGATATATAATTTGATTTATAAGTGTAATTGCGGGGTGTTGGCTTTGGGGTGCAATCCAACTAATAACAATTGTTGCAAGCAGACCATACATATAAATATTTAAAATCATTGATAGAATACCAACAAAACCCCAAGAAATAGCTATAAAAAAATTCACAACACCCAAATTATTAATAGTATAAGTGAGCTGTATAATTATCCATTGAAGAAGAATTGCAAGCACTAAGCTAGCTACATCAAAGGATCTAAATGCTGGCAGTAATGCTCGGATAGGGCTACTTGCTAATTGGGTCGCATTTACTATAAATAGAGATATAGGATTGTAGAAATCTGCTTTAACTAGTTGTAATAAAAAACGTAAAATTACTAGAGTAAGAAAGAAACTTCCTAAAGTTTGTACTAAATAAGTAGATACTGCACTCATTGTTGTCATAGGTATTTTTGCCGGTTAGTGGTGGCCGTATTCTTTATAGGGAAACAAGCTATAAATAAATTATACTCTAATTATGGGTGTTATTTTCAGCTTCTTTTGCCATTTCCGTAGCTCTTTCTAGAGCTTTATTCATTGCTTTATTAAATAGCCCCATAATATCTCCCTCAAGGAAAGCATTAACAGCCTTTTCTGTTGTCCCACCAGGTGAAGTAACGCAAGATCTAAGTTCGGAAGGATTCATGTCAGATTCTGCTGCCATTTTTGCTGCGCCTAATACGGTCTGTATAATCAATTTTCTAGAAATCTCTTGATCTAAGCCTAAATCTATAGCTACTTTTTCCATAGCCTCCATAAAGAGAAAAAAATATGCAGGTCCGCTTCCAGAAACTGCAGTAACAAGATCTATATCCTCTTCTTTTTCCAGCCAACAGCATAAACCAACAGCATCAAAAATTTCTTCAGCTAGATTACGTAATTTTTTATCAACTTTTTGATTTGCAAACATTCCTGCAGCTCCACTTTGGACTAGTGCAGGTGTATTAGGCATACATCTAATGATCGGTGTGTCTTCTCCTAACCAATCCATAAGCAACGATAGAGGTATACCAGCGGCAATCGAAATTGCCGGGGGCGTTTGATTTAAAGAAGCTTGGAGCTCCTTACAGACCGATTCAAGTATTTGTGGCTTAACACACAGCACTATTAAGTCAACGTCTTTAGCCGCAATAGAGTTATCTGAAGTAGTAGCTATACCAAACTTACGATTCAACTGGTCAAGATTTCTTTTTACTGGATCACTAACGGAGATACATCTCGATGAAAAACCTTTATCTATAAGGCCACCTATAAGGCTTTTAGCCATATTGCCCCCACCTATAAATGCTAGCTTTGGTTTATCCACATGAATGTCCTTAGTTATTAATTTTTTTAATAGTTATCTTGTGCCAAAAATAGCTGAGCCTAGCCTGACTATATTTGCACCTTCTTTAATTGCTCGTTCAAAGTCTGATGACATACCCATAGAAAGTGTATCCAGTGTGGCTGATTTAGATGAATTAATCCTTGTTTCTAGTAAAAGGTTTGACATAGTTTCGCACACTTTTTTATGTTCTTCATGACTCATATTATTTTTAGGCATTGCCATTAAGCCTCTGAGGTTTAAATAAGGGTAAGTTGAAATTATATTAGCAATTTTAATGCAGTCATGTAAGGAAACTCCCGATTTAGTAATCTCTTCGCTAACATTCACTTGCATGCATATATTAAGTAAAGGCTTGCTAGCGTCTCTTGAGTTACTCAGCCTTTCAGCTATTTTTACTCTATCAACAGTATGAACCCAGTCAAAATTATTTGATATCTTACTTGTTTTATTAGACTGTATCGGACCTATGAAATGCCAACATATATCTAATAAGTCGGCTAGTTCATACTGTTTTTTTTGCGCTTCTTGCAAATAATTTTCGCCAAAATGCCTTTGTCCACACTCATAAGCAACTCTTATGACATCAGACGACTGACCTTTACTAGCAGCAACGAGAATAATATCTTTTGCAGGCCGACCCGAACTTTCTAGAGCCAGATTAACTCGCTTATGTATATTTGCTAAATTTTCAGGCACGTCAGTCATATTCACAGTAAAAATTTAATTTTTATTAAACGCTTCGGAATCTTTATGGCTTTACACCAATAGACTGATCTGCCAGCCATGTTTCTAAAATTAATACAGCTGCAATATCATCTACGAGTATTTTTTTGTACTTATATCGTTGATTTTTAGTCTGATATTGATCTTTAGCCGTAAATGTGGAGAGCCTCTCATCTACCATGGCTACTTCCACCCCATACTTACCATGCAGTCTTCTACCAAATTTTCGAGCTCTGAGACAAAATTGACTCTCGCTACCGTTCATATTGAGCGGCAGTCCCACAAGAACTTGATTTGGCATCCAGTCATCAATTAATTTCTGAAGTTGGCTCCAATTAGGGATACCATCTTTTGCTTTAAGTATAGTTAAAGGATTAGCAGTCTTTAATAATTTTTGGCCACTAGCTACACCTATCTGGCGCGTACCAAAATCGAAGGCTAACACAGTGCAAGTTTCATTATCGCTGATCGCTTATCCCTACCATATTTAAACCATATAATTTTATAGCTGTATAAATATTCTAGATTCCATAGAAAAATCATAGTGATCTTTCGATCACATCAAATAATTTGCCACCAATATCGATCGACTTCTCGCGCTCTATTTCTCTGACGCAAGTCGGACTGGTGATATTAATTTCAGTTAAATAGCTACCAATGACATCCAAACCAGCAAGTGCGATCCCTTTCTCTTTTAGAAATCCACCTACCTGATTAGCAATCCAAAGATCACGATCGTTTAGTTCTTGTACAATACCTTTTCCACCTATTGCTAGGTTGCCGCGTATATCTCCTTTCGGGGGGATTCTTGCTAAGCAATATGGAATAGGTTCGCCTCCAATCATCAGTATACGTTTATCACCTTTAATAATATCAGGGATAAATTTTTGTGCCATTATAGTTTTAGTTCCTTTACAGGTAAGTGTTTCAATTATTACATTTAGGTTTGGGTCAGAGTTGCCTACTTTGAAAATAGAGGACCCACCCATACCGTCTAATGGCTTAAGAATTATCTCACCTTGCGTACTAAGAAATTTTTTTATTTTTCCTGAGTGGCTACTAACTATAAGAGGAGGTATACATTGGGGAAATAGCGTAGAAAAAATCTTTTCATTATAATCCCTAAGGCTCTGTGGTTTGTTTATGACGGTTACGCCTAATTTTTCTGCAGCTTCGAGTATATAAGTAGTGTAAATATATTCGATATTAAAGGGAGGATCTTTTCTCATTAAAATTACATTAAGATTACTTAAGGGTTGAAATTCAATATCGCCTTTAGAAAACCATTTCGCCTCATCATCTTGAACCTTCAATTCCACCATACTCGCACTAGGAATGTTATTATTAAGGTATAGGTCATTTTGCTCCATATACATAATTTTCCAGCCACGAGTTTGCGCAGTTAAAAGCAATAAAAGAGTGGTATCTTTGTATGGGGTAATTGATTCGATAGAATCCATTACAACACCGATAGTTTTCGTCATGCGCCTGCCTTTGAGTTAGCAAATTCTGTAAGTTTGTTATTTCAGATCCAAGGTATACCTATTACCATTAAATCATTCTTTATTTTTTAAAACTATATCAACTTGCTTATGTTTTTTACTCTTATATTATTTATTTGCTCGTAATTAAAAATTTTAGTTATTGGAATTTGTATTTAAGGTAAGATAATAATATAAAATATTTGGATTTTTTCCTCTGGAGACCGGCCAGCATGAATAAAGCAATACAACAGACCGAAAAATCCCTAACTTTGATAATAATGACTTTTATTTTGTTAGCTTTGCTGGGTTTCTTAGGCTACATGGCCTGGGTAGTATTTTCTTTACCACTTATGAAAGAGCAACTAACGAACACAATATCTGTAGTTTTATTATTGGATGATTATCAAAAATTTTCCCATCCTATTCTCTATGCCTTAATAGTAACCTGCCTGATATGTCTATTAATTATATTAGAGATATACCGGAGATCAGTAAAAAGAAAAGAAATAGAAAAGATTCATCATCAGGCCATACTTTCATTGTTAGATGAGTCATCATTTATTGGAGATGCTGATACTAATATTGGAGATGCTGATACTAAAAAAGATTTTGAGGTAAGTGAAGCCATTAATTTAGTTATCAGTCGACTCATGTCTCACAATAAAATCACCCAAGAGATATCAGCTTCTCTTAGTGCAGCGGTAAATGAAACTCGGGTAGTTTCGTCACAATTAGCTGAGTCCTCTGAACATCAATCAGAAGAAATAACAATTATAATTAAAATGATGAAAGATATGGCAGCATCGATGCAAACTCAATCTGCTGAGTTAAAGAACACAGTCATAGACGTTCAACAGATATCTGCTTTATCTAAAAAGAGCAATGTTATTATTCAAAACTCAGTAATAGGTTTGAGAAATACTCAAAACAAGATCAATGATAAAACTAAAATTATCAAGAAACTAAGTGAAAAATTTAAGGATATAGAGAGTGTAGCATTCTCTCTCGATGATATGGCAGATCAGGCTCATATACTCGGTTTAAATGCAGCTATCCAGGCTTCAACAGCTGGAGAATCTGGAAAGGGTTTCGCAGTAATTGCAGAAGAAATACAGAAACTGGCGGAGCGATCTGGAACATCTATTAAGCATATAACTTCAATGATCAGCAATATCCGAGAACAAGTTGATTCATTTGGCCTTTCGGTAGATGAAGTTGCACATACAATTACTAAAGATAAAAAAGTTTCTGAAGAGGCGAGCCTAACGATTAAAAAAATCGACGCCACTTCTTCACTTTTAGTTAATAAAATCAATATTGTGATTAATACTTTATTAGAACAAGAACAACAGAGCGCTAAAGCCACTAAAATGCTTAATGTGATTCAAGATATATCATCCCAATTACTTTTCGGAACAAAAAATACAGCTGATATTATGGATGAAATCGAAGATAAAACTTCATTAACTTCAAATAATAGTAACGAATTGGATAGATTAAAATTTTTAAATCAAAAACCAATAGCTGGTGAATAAGTTTCAACTCAAGCCCCAGACTTTAGTTTTAGTCCCAGTAAAAAAATAAATTTTTTTAATTTTAATGAGTGCTGAAAAGTTTCGCACGTACAGTTTCTCTGTATTTGCTTGGAGAAGCAGCATAATGCTTGCTAAAAATTTTACTAAACGACGCAGCATCTTGGTAGCCACTATGAGCTGCAATTTCGTAGATAGTAAGATTCGATTTTTGTAGTAACTCTCCAGCATTTTTTAAGCGTACAGCCTGTAGATATTGCAGAGGTGTTTCTCCCAAAGCGGCCTTAAAGCGTCGATTGAAGTTTCTAGTGCTAAATTGAAATTTTTTTGCCACCATATTGATTGAAATAGACTTACTATAGTTATCCTCCAGCCAGATTTGTGCTTGCACAACTTGTTCATCTGGATGTTGCTGTACTTCGTCAGAGAAGTAGCTAGTAGGTTTAAATGAACTACGAATTTCATGAAAGAAATTACGTTCAACTTGTTTAGCTGCATCTCTCCCATAAAGCCTTGCTGAGAGATGGACCATTAGTTCAGCCATTGCATTTACACTTGCAGCGCAATAAAGATTTCCAGCTTGTGTTATGAAATATTGTCTCTTCAATGAAACTTTTGGAAAGTCTTTATGGAACTGATCAAAATAATGCCAATGAGTTGTAGCTGGCTGGTTATCTAGTAGCCCTGCTTTGGCAAGAAAACAGACACCAGTACCAACAGCAACAAAAAGTGCTCCATTAGCAGCTTGATTAATTATCCAGGGTATATAATCTTTGTATTTAACTAATGCTGGTCTTGGGTTCCTCCATAGCGCTGGTAAATTAATAATATCAAAATTTTGTTCTTCATTTATTACAGCTGATGGGCGAATATCAAAACCTGAGGGAGAAGTTATAAATTTTTCATCAATGGAGAGAGTAAAGGCTTCAATTTTTCTAGTATTTTGATTTTTGGGTCTAGCTGATGCTTCAGCAGTACGTAGCATTTCTACAGGGAGTGTAGCACTAGTTCCGAGGATATTATTGTAAAGTAAAGTCGCTATACGTAGCGGAGGTTCTTTTTTTAGATCGCTTTTGTCCATAATTAACAAATATATGGCTATAAAAGACAAAAGTCAATAAAGCATAGCCTGATAAACTAATCTTATAGTGTACATTTTCAATTCTGTACGAAATTAATTCAAAAAAAGAGCGTTACTTCAATGCAAGCTTTGCCGGTTATCGTAGGATTTGGTGGATATAATGCTGCTGGACGAAGTTCTTCACATCAAGCCTTTCGGCGACTGGTGCTTGAGTCTTTGTCACAAGAAGAACAAGAACAAACAATCGTTAGCTTAGCCTGCCTTATGAAATTGGTGTCATGGAATGAGCAATTTTACACAGATTATCAAGAAGACAGTCTTACACAGACTCAAGTAGCGAAAAAATATAAAGATTTAGTTTTAAAAGGAACTCTCATACGACGCTTGGAAGATAATTTGTTCGATCCAAAAAAAGTATATGGACATAAGCGCGTAGTAGTAGAATCAAAAGATAAAAAAAATATATTTTTTAAAATCGCAAAGAGAGACCTGCCTCCAGTTATTCCAAGTCAATGGGATATAAAATATTTAGATGATGATATTTGCGAAGTTGGCATTGAAAATTCAGTTGATTTCTTGATTCCTACGTATACCGAACAGGCAGCCAAAGCTGGGGGCCAACTTCCCACAGGTTTTGATCCAAGTGCACAATATAACTCTCGTTTTCATCCAAGGGGTCTTCAATTAGCTCTACTAGGTGCTAGTGACGCCTTAGCTTCTATCGGTATTCCCTGGGAAAAAATAGCTTCCAGCGTGCATCCCGATGAAGTAGGAGTATACGGCACTAGTATTATGGGTCAGGTTTCCAAAGAAGGGCTAGGGGGACTTTTACAAGCAAGATTACTGGGAGAAAGAATAACTTCCAAACAATATGCTATGGGTTTAAATACAATGCCAGCAGATTTTATTAATGCCTATGTTGTAGGTAGTGTTGGTCATACCGCTGCAATAACAGGAGCCTGTGCATCTTTCTTGTACGTTCTACAAGGAGCAGTTCAGGATATTAAAAGTGGACGGAGAAGAGTAGCAATCATAGGTAGTGCTGAAGCTGGATTAACTCCAGCAGTTATGGAGGGATTTACCAGTATGGGGGCATTAGGAACAGACTCTAATTTATGCAAACTTGATTCTTCAAAAATCCCAGACTGGCGAAATGCCAGTAGGCCTTTTGGGGAAAATTGTGGATTTACAATTGGTGAAGCTTCTCAATATATTATTCTTATGGACGATGCTCTCGCTATAGATCTCGGAGCAGACGTTCATGGCGCTGTTCCTGATGTATATACTAATGCTGATGGAATCAAACGATCTATATCAGCTCCTGGCATTGGAAATTATGTATCATTTGCTAAGGCGGTGGCATCGGCAGTTTCAATTGTTGGTAAATCGGCTGTATGTGAACATAGCTTTATTCATGCTCACGGATCTAGCACTCCAGTAAATAGAGTTACAGAATCTAGAATTTTTGATCGTGTAGCAAAAGCATTTGCTATTAAAGATTGGCCTGTCACAGCAGCAAAAGCTTTTGTTGGCCACTCTTTGGCAGCGGCAAGTGGAGATCAATTAGCTTTTGCCTTAGGAACATTTAAATATAATATATTGCCTGGCATCAAAACAGTAGACAAGATAGCTGAAGATGTTTTCCAGGATAGACTTTTGTTTCCTTTAGAGGATTTGGATTTGACAGATCGAAAAATGAAAGTCGCATTCATTAACTCAAAAGGGTTTGGAGGCAATAATGCGACAGCTATAGTTATTTCTCCCTCTGAAGTAGAGAAAATGTTAAAAGTTAGACATAGCCGAATGTATGAGGAATACTCAAATTTAAGAGAGAAAACCCGTCAGGAAGCAAAAAAGTATGCTGAAAATGCAGATAAAGGAGCTATAAAAATAGTTTACCGATTTGGCGAAGAGTTAGTTGAAGAAGAAAATATTGAAATAACCTCTGACCATATAAAAATACCAGGTTATCACAAGAATATAGTATTTGATAAGAACAACCCGTGGGAGGATATGTGCTGAGTTCAAATTTAATGCAATTCATTACTGCATGAAGATTATTATTCAATCCCTAGCGAATCCCAGAGTTCATTAATTTTATCTTTGACTTTTTTATCCATTTCAATAGTTTTTCCCCACTCCCTGTTGGTTTCACCCTCAAATTTATTAGTAGCGTCAAAACCTACTTTTGAGCCCAAGCCAGAAACTGGTGATGCGAAATCTAAATAATCAATTGGAGTGTTATCAATTATAACCATATCTCTTTTAGGGTCCATTCGGGTAGTTACTGCCCATATTACATCTTTCCAAACACGTGGATTGATATCTTCGTCTACTACAATTACAAATTTTGTGTACATAAATTGTCTTAAGAAAGACCAAACCCCCATCATCACCCTCTTAGCGTGACCAGGATATTTTTTTTTCATCGAAACTACTGCCATACGGTAAGAGCAACCCTCAGGGGGAAGATAAAAATCAATAATTTCTGGAAATTGTTTTTGTAGTATGGGGACAAATATCTCGTTTAGTGCAACACCAAGAATAGCTGGCTCGTCTGGAGGTCGACCGGTATAAGTACTATGATAAATAGGATTTTTTCTATGAGAAATAGTCTCCACAGTAAATACTGGAAATTGTTCAATTTCGTTATAATACCCAGTGTGATCTCCAAAGGGTCCTTCTGCAGCGATGTCATCTGGATATATAAAACCTTCTAAAACAAATTCAGCGCTAGCCGGAACCTGAAGCTTGCTAGTTAAGCAATTAACTACCTTAGTTTTTTCTCCTCTCAATAATCCTGCAAAAGCATATTCTGAGAGTGTATCTGGGACTGGCGTAACTGCCCCCAAAATAGTTGCAGGGTCAGCACCTAAGACCACAGCTACGGGAAAAGGTTCGCCAGGGTTTGCAGCACTCCAATCTTGATAATCAAGCGCACCGCCGCGGTGAGAAAGCCACCGCATAATTAATTTATTTTTACCTATGACTTGTTGGCGATATATACCAAGATTTTGTCTATTCTTTTCAGGGCCACATGTTATAACAAGTGGCCAAGTAATTAGTGGCCCTGCGTCACCTGGCCAGCATGTCTGAATCGGCAACTTTCCTAAGTCGACATTCAATCCACTAATAACTTCGTCTTGACAAGGAGCTTTTTTTATAACGTCTGCAGGCATATTCAGTATCTGTTTAAATTTCCCCCTATTATCCCAAAGATCTTTTATACCTTTTGGTGGTTCTGGCTCTTTTAAGAAAGCTAATAGTTCACCTAATTCTCTAAGTGCATGAAGATTTTCTTTACCCATACCCATAGCAACTCTCTCAGGGGTACCGAAGAGATTTCCAAGTACTGGAATATCGAATCCTTTTGGATTTTCGAATAAAAGTGCTGGGCCTTTAGCCTTGAGCGTGCGGTCACAGATTTCTGTCATTTCAAGAACGGGATCAATTTCAGCTGAAATGCGCTTTAATTCGCCGCGCTCTTCTAAAAATGCAATAAAATCTCTTAGATCTTTATGTTTTTTCATCATATTAGGTAATTGTTAGAAATGAATGAGCATCAAATGTTACGATAATGACATACAATTGAAACTTCTTAGGACGTATTAAGCAAGTTAAAGTTTTATTATAAGGCTCGATTAATTTTTAACTTTTAACAAAGTGCTTTATAAAAATATAGAGGTGATAAATGAAAAATTTCCTTATAGCACCATCAATACTTTCAGCTGACTTTTCTAAATTAGGTCAAGAGGTTGACGAGGTGATAAGTGCGGGAGCTGATATCATACATTTTGATGTGATGGATAACCACTTTGTTCCCAATCTCACTATTGGCCCTATGGTTTGCAAGTCGTTGCGTGATCATGGAGTAACAGCAACAATAGATATTCACCTCATGGTTGAACCAGTAGATCAATTAATAGGCAGTTTTATAGATGCTGGAGCTGATTGGATAACATTTCATCCAGAGGCTTCCGCCGATATTGATCGCTCATTACAATCAATAAGAGATGGTGGCTGTAAAGGCGGCTTAGCAATAAATCCGGAGACAAATCTAGATAGCGTAAAAATTTTTTTAAATAAAATAGACATTATTTTATTGATGAGCGTGAACCCTGGTTTTGGTGGACAGAAATTTATCCCAAACACTTTAGAAAAGTTAAGAGAGGCTAGATCAATTATTGATAAAAGTGGGTTGAATATTCATCTCGAAATTGATGGTGGTGTGAGTTCAAAAAACATTAGGGAGATTGCAAGCGCAGGCGCAGACACATTTGTTGCGGGTTCTGCTATATATGGAACTGACGATTACCATCTTGCCATAAATAATATGCGTAGTGAATTAGAGGTTTAGTCAGCCTTACTTCACACTTTCAGCTGAATCCATTAGAATAGTTTAAATGTTCGAAATTATTTATTGTGGTTACTACACCTTAGCTGGATAACTCTTTTCTTATTTGGTAGTACTTAAAATTATAAGCTTTAAAGCTTCATTATTTAAATTTTTTTTATAGTAACAATACAGTATCAATCTGCTCAAGGAAGCAATTATGACCCCCGAAAAATTTGCTGAACTTGCTAGCCAAAACTATAGCCTTATTCCAGTCACACGAGAAGTTATAGCTGATCTTGAAACACCGCTATCCTGTTATTTAAAATTGGCAAAGGGTGCATACTCGTATTTATTCGAATCGGTTGAAGGTGGTGAAAAATGGGGGCGCTACTCACTAATAGGATTACCTTCAGATACCATATTAAAAGTCTTTGGTAATCAATTGGTAGTCGAAAAAAATAACAAAATAATTGAGTCGAAAACTACAAAAGATCCACTGGCAGATATTGAAAACTTTCAAGCCAGATATCAGATACCTGATTTGCCAAATTTACCTCGCTTTACGGGAGGTTTAGTCGGCTATTTTGGTTATGATGTTGTACGATATGTAGAAGAAAAATTAAGCGAATCAACACCAAAAGATGATTTAGGTAACCCTGATATTTTGCTAATGGTCTCTGATGAAGTAGTTGTTTTTGATAACTTGCTGGGTAAGCTAATTTTTGTTGTTCATCAGAAAGCTTCTGATACCGACGCATGGGTTAAGTCTCAAAATAAATTAGATGAATTAGAGAGTAAATTAAAAGAATCTGTTCCTGATCTACCTCCTTTGAACTCAAGTAGTGAACGAAGAAATGAGTCTAATTTCATATCTAGTTTTGGGAAAGATAATTTTCTTGCAGCTGTTAAGAAAATCAAAAACTATGTATTAGCCGGTGATGTTATGCAGGTGGTGCCTTCACAAAGGCTTTCAATTGAATTTAAAGCGGAACCATTAAATCTTTATAGGGCTTTACGTTCTTTAAATCCTTCGCCCTATATGTATTTTTTAGATATGAGCTCATTTCAGATAGTAGGCTCATCTCCCGAAATTTTAGCAAGACTTGAAGATGGTGAGGTAACCGTCAGGCCAATAGCTGGTACCCGTCGCAGAGGTCATACTCCTGAAGAGGACCTTTCTTTAGAAAAGGAATTAATAAATGATCCTAAAGAAATCGCAGAACACTTGATGCTCATTGATTTGGGCCGGAATGATATAGGTAAGGTCTCACAGATAGGTACAGTGAAATTAACAGATCAGATGGTGGTAGAGCGTTATTCCCATGTAATGCATATAACCTCCAATGTAACGGGTCAGGTTATACCAACAACGACTGCTATAAATGTGTTACGAGCGACCCTGCCTGCAGGGACTTTGAGTGGCGCTCCTAAAATTCGCGCTATGGAAATAATTGATGAAATTGAACCAGTTAAAAGAGGAGTATATGGGGGAGCCGTAGGATATATATCTTGGAACGGCAATATGGATACAGCAATAGCTATTAGGACCGCAATAATCAAGGATGGCAAGCTCTATGTCCAAGCTGGAGCTGGTATTGTTGCTGATTCTCACCCAGAATTAGAATGGAAGGAAACAATTAATAAAGCACGCGCTATTTTTCGTGCTGTCGATCTAGTTATTTAAGGTGCTTTAGTTATGATTTTAATGATAGATAATTATGATTCATTCACCTACAACGTAGTTCAGTATCTAGGTGAACTCAAGGCGGATGTTCGGGTTATAAGAAATGACGACCTATCGCTCGATGAAATAGAAAGTATGAGCCCTGAAAAAATCGTCATATCACCTGGACCTTGCACCCCAAACGAAGCTGGAATTTCTGTTTCTGCTATAGGCCATTTTTCCGGTAAAGTTCCTATTTTAGGAATCTGCTTGGGACACCAAAGCATAGCTCAAGCTTTTGGTGGCAAAATTAAAAGGGCTAGAAACGTCATGCATGGAAAAACTTCACCCATTTACCATAATAATGAGGGAGTATTTAGCGGGCTCCCAAACCCTTTTGAAGCAACTCGGTATCACTCTTTGATTGTTGAGCGTGAAAGCCTACCAAGCTGTCTTCGAGAGACAGCTTGGACAAAAAAACCATCAGGTCAAATTGATGAGATTATGGGATTCCGTCATAAGGATCATGAAATAGAAGGTGTGCAGTTTCACCCAGAATCAATACTTACCGTCAAAGGACATGATTTACTCGAAAATTTTTTAAAATACTAAAAGGCTATTATGGATATAAAAAAAGCAGTTCAACAAGTTTTGCTTGGTCATGATCTTAAAATAGATGAAATGCGTAAAGTAATGACTCAAATCATGTCCGGTAAAGCCACTGATGCACAAATAGGAGGTTTTTTAGTTGGTTTACGTATTAAGGGAGAAACAGTTGATGAAATCATTGGGGCTGCTCAAATAATGCGTGAGTTATCGCTAACTCTTAAAATAGATAGTCAAAATTTAGTTGATATAGTTGGTACTGGCGGAGATGAGGCCAGTATATTTAATGTATCTACTGCAAGTATTTTCGTTGCTGCAGCTGCAGGTGCTAATGTCGCTAAACATGGCAATCGTGGAGTAAGTAGTAAGAGTGGTAGTGCAGATCTATTAGAGGTTGCAGGAATTAACTTAAATCTGTCTGAACAACAAATAGTCTCGTGTGTAAAAGAGACTGGTGTAGGTTTTATGTTCGCTGTAAATCATCATGCTGCTATGAAGCATGCAGTAGGCCCCAGAAGAGAGTTAGGTATTCGTACTATTTTCAATTTATTAGGTCCTTTAACTAATCCAGCAAAAGTTCGAAATATGGTGCTGGGTGTTTATGATAAAAAATGGCTTCGACCATTAGCTGAAGTAATGAAAACACTTGGCGGTGAAAATGTTCTCGTTGTCCACTCAGAAGATGGATTAGATGAAATTAGTATTTCAGCAAACACACTGGTGACTGAATTAAAAAATAATAAAATTACGGAATATTCTATTTCTCCCGAAGACTTTGGAATGAGGAAGGGTGTTCTGAATGATTTGAGGGTTAAAGGCCCTGAAGAAAGCCTTGAATTAATAAAATCTGCATTAACCAAGCAGGTAGTACTTTCAACTAAAGTTGAAGCTGCATCCGATATGATTTCCATGAACGCAGGTGCTGCGTTATATGTTTCTGGAATAGCAAAAGATCTTAAAGAAGGTGTTATATTAGCTCAGGATTCAATTGGCAGTGGACTAGCGAAAGAAAAAATTTCGGAACTCGCCTCATTTACTAACTGCTTTAATTAACTTACTTGATGGATTAATTACTTGGAAACACCAACAGTTCTAAAAAAAATTCTTACTACTAAATCAGAAGAAGTAGCAATCAGACAACAGGCTATACCGCTAATCAAATTAGAGGAGCAATGCTTTGGGAATCTAAAAAATAGAGAATTAAGAAGTTTTTCTGGTGCACTTTCTAAAAAAATAAAAGAGGGAGCGCCTGCAGTTATTGCAGAAATAAAAAAAGCTTCTCCAAGCAAGGGCATTATAAGGAAAAATTTTGATCCAACTGAAATTGCACTAAGTTATCAAGCAGGTGGAGCAGCATGCTTGTCTGTTTTAACAGAAAGCAAATATTTTTTAGGATCAGATGATTATTTGCAAAATGCGAGAAATTCCACATCACTTCCTGTTTTGCGAAAAGATTTTATAGTCGAGCCCTATCAGATTTATGAATCTTACGTTTTAGGGGCTGATTGTATTCTCTTAATTGTTGCAGCATTAGATCAGTCTGCATTAACAGATTTCCACGAAATGGCTATAGAGCTAGGGCTTGATATTTTAGTTGAGGTACATAACGAAGAAGAACTGGAAAGGGCAATGCTTATAGATAATCCAATGATAGGGATCAATAATCGAAATCTGCATACATTTGAAACAGATATCTTCACTACCATTAAGCTTTTATCCAAAATTCCCAAAAATAGAATTGTTATTACAGAGAGTGGTATTTTGACTCATAAAGATGTTGCCACAATGAGAGATCATCAAGTCAATTCTTTTTTGATAGGAGAAACATTTATGCGTGCTGATGAGCCTGGATTGAAACTGGCAGAAATGTTTACTAAATACTAGATTAAAATTATCTCGAGGGTATTTGATGTTATGAAAGTAAAAATTTCATGGAATGGAGAGGCTAGGTTTTTGGCTGAAGCAGAGTCTCATCATACTGTGCTTATGGATGGGCCACCAGAGCATGGTGGAAAAAATTCTGGACCACGTCCTATGGAAATGATGTTGATGGGTATAGGTGGGTGTGCAGCTTTTGATGTGGTACACATATTGAAGAAAGGACATCAAAGTATAGTTAGTTGTGATGCTCAAGTTGAAGCAGTAAGATCTGACGAGGTTCCTGCAGTTTTCACTAAAATCCATCTACATTTTAAGGTATCAGGGGACAAAATTAAGGAAAATATAGTCCGTAATGCAGTAAAATTATCTGCAGAAAAATATTGCTCTGCTTCTATCATGCTGAGTAAAGGTGGTGTCGAAATCACCCATTCTTTTGAGCTCATCTAACTTTTTTCTAATCATCGAATAAAAAAAAGGCAACTTTCGCTGCCTAAAGGCTTGAGGGTGAAAATAAAAACTTGAATTTTTATTACAAAAATATTTTAAATGCTAGCCATTCATTACTCAAATGTATTAATATAATATAATCAATAACTTTGGAGAATTATATTGGACACCAAAGCACTCGCTCGTATTGATTTAAACTTATTAGTTGCCCTTCAACGATTACTGGAAGAGGAAAGTGTTACTAAAGCTGCTGAGCGACTTCACATAACACAGCCGGCAATGAGTAAAACACTTCAGCGTTTGCGAGATACATTTGATGATCCATTATTCGTGAGAAGTGGCAGAGGCTTATCGGCCACCCCGAGAGCAGTTCAGCTAAAGAGGCAACTTCCCCCAGTTCTTACTTCTATAACAAATATGATGGCAAAAGATGAATTTGACCCTTCTACTTTTGAGGGTGAAATTTCTGTTATGTGTGCCGAATTTATAGCTGTTCAAGTCATGCCGACTTTAATACAAACTCTTATAAGGGAGGCTCCATTGATGTCTCTTAGGTTAGTCGGAGAAAGTATCGACACAAAATGTGTTGGTTTCGAGAAAGGTGATCTAGATTTTTCAATTGAAATTGCACGTTCGTACCACGAAGAATATCATGCAACATCCCTAGGGAGTTTTACATCGGCTGTCTGGATGCGAAAGGATCACCCATTGTCAGGTGATGAGAATTTGAATTTAAATGGGATACTAAAATACCCTTTTGTGCAATATGCTCTTTTAAGATCCCAGTCTGGCGACACAATCGAGGAAACACGTTTTGATGCGCTACTAAAAGATAAAGGAAAAGAACGAAAAAAGCCATTGGTAACAGCACAGTTGATGACCGCATTAAATGTTTTATGTTCAACAGATTCTTTGATGATGGGGACAACAAGCGATCTCAAAATAGATGGGATTATTCGTAAAGCGTATCCAGAAGAATTAGAGCTTGATACGACGGTACCTATAGTGCTTGTACAGCATTCTAGAACGACAAGATCTCCTGTTCATAGATGGTTAAGTAAAAAAATAATAGATGTTGTAGTTGACACAAAGATACCAGCCCAATAGATTACATTAGGTGACTAATTTTTGTCATAGTTTTTGATATTGCTGTCATTAAAGTCTTTGCCGGTAAAGGAAAATTTACTCCTCCAGCCCTCAGCGCTTTTTCTGCATGACGCGCCTCGTCGCTAAGCATTGCTTCCACAATTTTACGACTTTTAATATCGCTGGATGGTAATTTTTCGACATGAAGGACCAAATGCTTGCAAACTTGATCTTCAGTTGCCGCAACAAACCCCAGACTTAACTTATCACTAATAAGGCCTGCAAAAGCACCGATACCAAAAGACATGCCATACCATATAGGATTGAATATACTTGGCTTTTGCCCTAATTGAACCACTCGCTCGCGACACCATGCTAGGTGGTCAATTTCTTCTTTGGCTGCATGCTCCATCTCTTGCCTAACAGTATCGAGTTTTGCTGTTAGGGCCTGTCCTTGATAAAGAGCCTGAGCGCATACCTCACCAGTATGGTTTACTCTCATTAGAGATGCAGATTGTTTTTTTTCTGATTTCGTCAATTCTGGCTCGCTTAAATTTTTAGCTGGAGATGGCCTGTTATGCTCAGGATATTCTGAGGTGATTGTTTTAAGCGCTAAATCCACCTGCGCCAAAAATTTATCGATGGATGAATAATTTCTGATACTCATAAATACTGCCAATTTGTTATTATTAAAAAAATTATATCAAAATTAAAACTAATGTAGTTAGATGTTTCAATGATAAATGATAAGTATACAAATCTAAATGATGGAATTTATTGTATTGATGCAAGGTATATTTGTCCGGGTAACGCCTGCTGTTATTTAATAGTAGAAGATAATGAAATAGCTATTATAGAAACTGGCACAGTTTTTACAGTAGAGGGTATCGAAGAAGCTCTTCATCACCTTAGTCTAAATAAAGAAATGGTCCGATATATAATTCCAACTCATGTGCACCTTGATCATGCTGGCGGGGCTGGTGTTTTAATGCAGAAATATACTAATGCACAGCTTGTTATTCACCCCAGAGGGGCCAAACACATGATTAATCCAGATAAGCTGGTTGCTGGGTCGAAAGCTGTATATGGAGAGAAAAAATTTAGGGAATTATATGGTGAAGTCGTTCCAGTTCCGGAGTATCGAATGCTTACGATGCAAGATAGAGATAAGATTTATTTAAAAAAAAGAATTTTAGAGTTTCGTCACACACCGGGACATGCGGAACACCATTTTTGTATTTGGGATCAGGTTAGTCAGGGCTGGTTTTCTGGAGATACATTTGGTATCTCATACGAAAAATTAGGAGGTAAGCAAAATAGATTCATTTTTCCTACAACATCCCCAGTTCAATTTGATCCAGACAAGCTCTTGGGATCTATAGACTTGATCATGAAATATAAGCCAAAACAGATTTTTTTGACTCATTTTAGTGTTATAAAAGAGCCCGCTAAACAAGCTAAAATTTTGCGTGAACAAATAGAGTCTTATAGAAAAATTGCCATCGAGCTTAGATTTTCATCGAATAGAGAAAAAAAGATTTTCAATGCAATAAAAGTGATGACTATTAGCAATATAGTATCGAAATTACCATGTTGTGACATCAAGAAGGTGGAAAATCTATTAGAGCTAGACTTTAAACTAAATGCTCAAGGAATAGATATATGGATATCTAAGCAGAATGAGAAAAATAAAAAAATTTCAACTGGAAAATAGCTTTAATATATGAGCTCACCGCTCTCTTTCTATTGCACGATATCCGATGTCATCACGAAAGAAGGACCCTTCCCAATGAATCTCTCTAGCAATCTTATATGCCTCCTCTCTTGCACAAGATATATTAGCTCCTAGTCCGACAGCACAAAGTACTCTGCCCCCATTAGTCACAACATCCCCATCGACAGTAGATGTCCCTGCATGAAAAACCTTATTATTAGAGGAATGTAGTGGCAAACCAGTTATAACATCACCAGTTTTATATTTGTTAGGGTAGCCTCCAGCAGCAATAACAATTCCCAATGCTGCTCTAGTATCCCATTTTATGATATGGCTGCTTAATTTTTTATCCAATACTGCATTACATAAATCTAGAAGATCGGACTCAAGGCGCATCATTATCGGTTGTGTTTCTGGATCACCAAAACGACAGTTGTACTCAATAACCTTCGGTGATCCGTCAGACATGATCATCAAACCAGCATAAAGGAAACCTGTATAGGTGTTACCTTCTTGAGCCATACCTATGACGGTTGGCTCAATCACTTCACTCATAATACGATCATATACTTCGTTTGTAACGACTGGCGCTGGAGAATATGCCCCCATGCCACCTGTATTTGGACCTTTATCACCATTATCACGTGCCTTGTGATCTTGAGTGGTTGCCATAGGGAGTATATTTTCCCCATCAACAACCACTATAAAGCTAGCTTCTTCTCCATTTAGAAACTCCTCTATGACTATTTGATGACCAGCTTCTCCGAAAGCGTTCTCTCTTAACATTTCTGTAGCAGCCTGTTTTGCCTCACTGATTGTTTGTGCAACAACCACACCTTTACCCGCTGCTAATCCGTCAGCTTTAACTACTATTGGGGCGTCCTTTGTATTTAGATAGGCAATAGCCAGCTCTAACGATGTAAATTTCCTATACTCAGCAGAGGGAATATTGTGCCTAGAAAGAAAATCTTTTGTGAAAGATTTGGAACCTTCAAGTTGCGCAGCTTTTTTTGATGGCCCAAAAATTCTTAAATTACGTTCTGTAAAAAAATCGACAATACCTTTGACAAGTGGTTGTTCTGGTCCGACTATGGTCAATGAGATTTTATTGCTCTCAGCAAAGTTTGCGAGTGCTACAAAATTATTTGGGTCTATAGCTAAATTCTCTAATTTTTCTTCTAATTCTATACCAGCATTACCAGGAGCTACAAAAACTTTATCTACCGTTGAATTTTGTGCGATCTTCCATGCCATAGCATGTTCTCGCCCACCAGAACCAATTAGTAAGATGTCCATGGATATAGATCCCCCAGAGGTAGATTTTAGTGCCTAAAATGCCTGATTCCAGTAAAGACCATTGCTATATTATGCTCATTAGCAGCAGCAATTACCTCCTCATCACGAACAGATCCACCCGGTTGAATTACACAGCTTATGCCTATTTTTCCAGCATTATCGATGCCGTCTCTAAAAGGGAAGAAAGCATCTGAAGCCATAATAGAGCCTTTAACTTTTAGACCTGCATGATCAGCTTTTATTCCAGCTATTCTAGCTGAATTTATTCGACTCATTTGCCCAGCCCCTATACCAATAGTTCTATTATTTTTTGTATAGACTATTGCATTGGACTTTACCATTTTGGCAATCTTCCAAGCAAAGATCATCTCTTCGAATTCTTCATCAGTAGGAATTTTTTTTGTCACTATTTTTAAATCGTCACGAGTGACCATCATGTTGTCTTTATTTTGAATCAAAAGACCACTATTGACTCTTTTGAAATCAAACCCTTGAGATTGTCCTCGATCTATTTCCCCACACACCAAAAGTCGAACATTTTTTTTACTAGCAATAATATGCTTTGCCTTATCAGTAACATTTGGAGCAATAATAACTTCGACAAATTGACGTGCACATATATTCATTGCAGTCTTTTCATCTAGTTCGCGATTAAGCGCTATAATACCTCCGAAGGCGGACTCAGGATCGGTGCTGAATGCTAAATCATAGGCAGCATTCGCATCGTTTGCGATGGCTGCACCACATGGATTAGCATGTTTGACAATTACACAGGCTGGTTTATTGAATTGTTTAACACATTCCAGAGCAGCATCGGTATCTGCTATATTATTATATGAAAGTTCTTTGCCTTGAAGTTGGATTGCACTAGCAACGCTGGATTGATTGGTATTTTTTTCTTTATAAAATGCTGCATTTTGATGAGGATTTTCACCGTAACGCATCTCTTGAGCTTTGATCAACTGGATGTTGTAGGTATTTGGAAACAAAGATTTTTTATTGTCACTGTTCCGAGAACCAAAATAGTTAGCTATCATACCATCATAAGCGGCAGTGTGTTCAAACGCTTTAAGCATCATGCTATAGCGAGTTTCATAGGTGGTGCAACCATCTTTCTTATTTAGTTCCTCAAGCACTACACCATAATCACTATTGTTGACGATTACAGTGACATCATTATAGTTTTTAGCTGCTGACCTAACCATAGTAGGGCCACCGATATCTATATTTTCAATAGCATTACTCAGATCGCAATTTGGATCCGCAACAGTAGTTTCGAAAGGATAAAGATTCACGACAACCATATCTATATTCAATATATTGTGGTCATTCATTACCTTATCATCGGTGCCTCGACGACCAAGTATTCCGCCATGTATTTTTGGATGAAGAGTTTTTACTCGACCATCCATCATTTCTGGGAACCCGGTATAATCTGAGACTTCACGGACATTAATACCATTGTCTTTTATTAATCGGTAGGTACCCCCCGTAGATAAAATCTCAATCCCCTTAGCATCAAGTGATTGTGCAAAATTAACTACTCCAGTTTTATCAGATACACTTATTAAAACACGTGAAATTTTACGAAGATCGGTCATAGTACATCCATTAATGGTTTATGCTAATTTGTGTAATGGCTAGATAAGCCCGTACTCCTTGAGTTTTTTTCGTAACGTTCCGCGATTTATCCCTAACATTTCAGCTGCCTTACTTTGGTTTTGATTAGTAAATGCAAGTGTTGTTTTCAGAAGCGACGCTTCTACCTCCTTAAAAACAAGACTATAGAGATTGTGTGTGGATTGATCGCCAAGATCATGAAAATATTCATTCAGAGCATGTACTAAACAACTACGAATAGATCCATATTTATTAATATGCGGTATTGCCGAATCGTTTTCTAATTTTGACTTAAGTATATCACTATCGGTCATGCTGCTCTGTTCCAGATATTATTTGTTGACCCAAAAAAATCGTGCAAACTTTGTAATTGTTGCTCAGGCTTTTCTAATTTAAAGAAATGACTTCGAAATTCTTTACAGTCTGCCAAGACATTAATGTACCAACCAGCATGTTTCCTGGCAATCCTTGTTCCTAACTGCTCACCATAATGCTTATGGATAGCTTTGATATGATCAGTAACTGTGTTCGCTATTTGAATTTTCGAAGGGCTCTTTGAGGCAAATCCTTTTTCAAGATAATGATTTATTTGTTCAAATATCCATGGATTTCCTTGAGCAGCTCTTCCAATCATAACTGCTGCTGCACCCGTATAGTTTAATACATGTTTAGCATCTTGGGGAGATGATATATCACCATTTGCAAAAACAGGGATTGAGCAGCTTTCTACTACAGATGCAATAGTGTCATATTCGGCATTACCTAAAAATCTGCATTCACGTGTACGACCATGGATAGCTAAAGCTTTTATACCAGCATCTTCGGCAATTCGTGCAATACTTATAGCATTACGGTTTTCTGTACTCCACCCGGTGCGAATTTTTAAAGTAACTGGAATATCTACAGCTGAGGTTATAGATTTTAATATTCGTTCAACAAGTTTTTCGTCTTGAAGAAGAGCTGATCCGGCAGCCCTTTTAAGAACTTTTTTTGCCGGACAGCCCATATTTATATCAATAATTTCGGCACCTAGCATAACATTTTGTCGAGCTGCTTCAGCCATTATTTCTGGAACACTTCCAGCAAGCTGAATAGACCTTGGTGAGACCTCTTTGTTTGTAGCTAATCGGTGTTTACTTTTTACGCTATCCCAAAGTGAGATATCTGAAGTCAACATCTCTGAGGTAGTGAGACTCGCACCCATTTTTTTGCATAAGGTTCGAAATGGTAAATCTGTTATACCTGCCATTGGAGCAAGTAAGACCTTACCTTGGATTATATGTCGCCCAATTTTTATCAAACTTTGAAGCCTATATCAATACGCATTATCAATTTAATATTTATTTTTAGAACACAAAATTAATTTCAATTCAAAGCTTATTCTATAAATTGACTTAAGCCAAGACATCGAATGTTCAAATTTTATATTTCTATGAATTTTCATGGGAATTCGAATAGGATTTTTTAGATACCTAATTTCTTTTCTAGGTAGTGAATATTTACGCCTCCCCTGGAGAATTCCTTATCAGAAACAAGGTCTTTTTGAAGGTTAATATTTGTTTTTATACCCTCGATATGCAGCTCATCAAGTGCATTTGCCATTCTAGCAAGAGCACCACTTCTATCCTTACCGCGAGTTATAATTTTACCTATCAAGGAATCGTAGTATGGCGGAACTGTATATCCAGTGTAAATATGCGAGTCAACTCTGACTCCGTTACCCCCAGGAGCGTGATAGGCGGTTATTTTTCCTGGACTAGGCATAAATGTAGATGAGTCTTCAGCATTTATTCGGCATTCAAATGCATGCCCCCTAATAACTATATCTTCTTGTCTCATACTCAGTTTTTCCCCACCTGCAATCAACAGTTGCTCTTTCACTATGTCTATACCAGTGATCATTTCTGTTACAGGATGCTCGACTTGAATTCGAGTATTCATTTCAATAAAAAAGAATTCACCTTTTTCATAAAGAAATTCGAATGTACCTGCTCCACGATAGTCAATTTTTATACAGGCTTCAACACAAGCTTTTAAAACTGCATCACGGGCTGCCTTGGGGATATTAGGTGCAGGCGCTTCTTCTATTACCTTTTGATGACGACGTTGTAGGGAGCAGTCTCGATCACCAAGATGAAGTGCATTACCCTGTCCGTCTGCGATTACCTGCACTTCGACATGACGTGGGTCCTCTAGAAATTTTTCCATATAGACCGTATCGTCACCAAAAGCAGCTTTAGCTTCGGCTTTAGTTAATTGAATTGCATCAGATAGTTCCCCCTCACTGCGTACAACCCGCATACCTCTTCCACCCCCACCTGCAGCCGCTTTTATGATTACGGGATACCCAACTTTAGCACCAATCTTTTTACTGCGATTACTATTACTATTAAGCGGTCCATTTGAGCCTGGAACGGTCGGCACACCAGCCTTTATCATACTTGCTATAGCTGCAACTTTATCTCCCATAGTTCTTATTACAGAAGCTGACGGACCAATAAATATAAAACCACTTTTCTCAACTTTTTCAGCAAAATCTGCATTTTCAGCGAGAAATCCATAACCGGGATGTACTGCCTGAGAGTTAGAAATCTCCATAGCGCTAATAATTGCTGGCACATTAAGATAACTCTGAGTAGAGGAGTTGGGCCCTATACAAATTGATTCGTCTGCAAGTAATACATGCTTAAGATTTGCATCAACTTTAGAATGAACTGCAACAGTTTTTATGCCAAGTTCTTTACAGGATCTAAGAATCCTTAGGGCAATTTCACCACGATTAGCAATAAGGACTTTTTCCAGCATAGCTATAGTTCCTATTCTTTATAGTTTAAATGATAGTAATCATTGGCTGATCAAATTCAACTGGTTCACCGTCTTTAGCCAAAATTTCCCCAATAACTCCGGCTTTGTCAGCTTTGATCTGATTCATCATTTTCATAGCCTCTATAATACAGAGTATGTCGCCATTGCTAACTTGCTGGCCTTCCTCGACAAAAACTTTTTCTCCAGGTGCGGAGGACCTATAAAATGTTCCGACCATAGGCGATTTGATAATATGCCCCTCAATTGAAGTGTTTGTTGCACTGGAGACTTTCTCATTAACTTTTAACGCTGGCGGCGTATCCAATGTTTGTGTAGTAGCAGGAAACGGACTGGTAGCTTGTGAAATAGTTACCTGACCGCCGCGACTGATTCGAATAGATTCTTCGGACTCTTTAATTTCTAACTCATTGATATCTGAATCTTCAATTAATTCGATTAATTTTTTTATTTTTCGAATATCCATCTGTATTTACTCCAAATGGTAGATTATTATTTATGACTCTAGCTGAACCAGGGCCGCATTTAATGCTAATTCATAGCTAAGGCTTCCAAAGCCACAAATAACTCCTGCTGCTATATCAGAAAAATAAGACGATTGTCTAAATTCTTCTCGACCATGTATGTTCGATAAGTGAACCTCAATGAAAGGAATACTTGTTCCAAGCAACGCATCACGGAGAGCAATACTGGTATGTGTAAATGCAGCAGGATTTATAATGATAAATTCTACGCCTTCTTTCTTTGCAACATGAATTCTATCTATAAGCGTGTGCTCTGAGTTACTTTGTAATGCTATAAGTTGATGTTTTTTTTCTATGCAAGCATTCATCAGTCCTTGGTTTATTTCTTCTAGATCTTTCTTGCCATATAGATCCGGCTCTCTGCTTCCTAATAAATTTAAGTTAGGGCCGTGAAGTACTAATATAGTAGCCATGTTTTACCTGCAAACTTTGTTATATGGGTATTTCAGTAAGTCGGAAATTTTCAACTTACTAAGAGTCTGCATTAAAATATACAAACTGTCCAATATTTTGAATTTTTGATACTAATAGCAACAAATTTAAGTAAAATACGGGGTATATCGATAAATATTTTCCATTATTTTTTTCAAATTTTTGCAATTTCGTGTGTAATTCAAGGAATTTAGATGCAGTTTAATTGTTTTTAATGAAAAATATACAAAATCTACCTTATATTCTTCGAAAAAACATCTATCATGTCGCTAATTTTCAATATTTGTGGAAGTATGATAGGTTCTGCCTCTCCTGAAGGATAAAAAAGATATAGTGGAACACCGCTTCTATTATAATCATTTAATAATTCGGTAATTTCTGGATTATATTTAGTCCAATCTGCTTTAAGGTAAATGATATTTTTTTTATTTAGAATATCGGAAAAATCATTTGTCTTAAGCACCATTTGCTCATTTACCAAACAGGTGATACACCAGTCAGCAGTCAAGTTAATGAAAACTGAATCTTCATTTTCCAGCAACATACTTAATCTTTCTTTTGAATAAGCCTCCCATAAGTCATCTGTATCTCTATTTTTCTCATTCCAGATTGGTAAAAATATTGCCAAGGCAAATAACATTACAGCTAATATCTTAGTCATTTTGTTCTTGTAGATTTTGTGAAGCCAGATGGCAAACAATATGAAAACAATGCCACATAAGATTGCGGCAACTACATCGCTGTTAGTTTGTCTGCCTAAAACCCAGATCAACCAAACAGCGGTTAAGTATAGTGGGAAGGCTAAAAATTGTTTAAAACGGTCCATCCATACCCCCGGCTTTGGTAACCAGTTTGATAGGTTAGGTAAGCAGGTAATAGCTAGTATAGGGAAAGCCATACCTAGACCTAAAAAAATAAATGTACTTATTGCAATCATCGAAGACTGGGTTAAAGCAAAACCAAGTGCTGTCCCCATAAAAGGTGCTGTACAAGGACTTGCAACAACAGTCGCAAGTAACCCGGTCATGAAAGAAGATGATAAATCATTACCTTGAGTCGTTTTTTGACCCCATCCCATAATATTATTACCGAACGTGAACCAACCAGATAGACTTAGCCCTATGAGGACAAACAAATATACTATAAATCCTACGAATATTGGCGATTGAAGCTGAAAACCCCAACCTAGGCTTTCTCCTGTATCTCTTAAGATCATTAAAAGTGATCCAATAAGAACAAAGCTCAATAATATACCAAGAGTGTATGCTAACCCATGAAGATACTTATTATTATGAGTCGCACCTAAAGTAGCAAGATTGAGTATTTTTATAGAAAGAATTGGAAAAACACAAGGCATAAGATTGAGAATTAAGCCACCCAAAAAAGCAAATGAAAGCACTACATACAGAGATAAATTTTTAATCTCCATCGAGTTTGTTTTTTTGTTAAATTTTACATCTTTTTTTATGGATTGATGCTTGTCAAATTTTTCCTCTAGTAATGCTACAGATTCGCTAGAATCAAAAAAAATAGTTTGACGCTGGACTGGGTAACATAGACCAGCATCGGCACAGCCTTGAGATTCAATAATAATTTTTTTAGTAGAAATATTGAGGGGTACAGAAAATTTTGTATATCCGTAATAAACCTCTAAATTTTTCTTATAATACTCGTCGTAGATCAGTCCTCCAGCGGCATAACTGGGTTTATACATTATTAAGTCATCATTATGGTCAAAAAGTTTGAACCGATTTTTGTACAGGTAATAACCAGGCGCTATAAACCAATTAAGGACTAGTTGATCATCTTCAATTATGGGATTAAGTTGAAAGGCTTCATTGACTTTTAAGAATTCAGTTTTTTCAAAGAGTACAGTGTCAATCGAATTATTTTCAACGAGCGAAGCTTTTGCGTTAGATATAAAAAATAGAGCAATGGCCAAAGTAAGCATTTGAAGACTACATAGATATGAAAATTTTTTTAGCGCTTTATTAATCATTGAAGTCGTTAATTGCCTATATTAATTAAAAGCATCATGTTTAAAATACAAATACTGTTCGTGCTAAATTAATCCTAGATTAAAAAACACTAATATTTTAAAACAATAGTTTATAATTAAATACAGGGATATAAAATTTTTATAAGGATTTTAAAATTGACCATACAGCAAATATCAAAATATTTATTAAGCTCAGCAGCACTTTTTCTAACTAACCCTGTTATAACAGCAGAACAAGACGATTCTTTAGCTATAACTGTTATTGACGGATATATAAGAGAAATGCCACCAGGACAGGATATAACAGCTGCTTTTATGACTTTAAAAAACTCAACATTAGGTCTATGTCGACTTACCATGGCATCTTCTGTTATCGCAGAAAAAACAGAAATCCATGGTCATTTCTATAAGGATGGCATGATGTCTATGCGCCCTGTTGACGGAATAGACATACCACCAAAAAAGAGCGTTTCTTTGAAACCTGGTGGTTACCATTTAATGTTGTTTGGTTTAAAAGAAGAATTAAAGAACAATGCCCAACATGAAATTATCCTTAATTTTTTGGGATGCCCAACTCTAACCTTTAACGCGGAAGTAAGAAGCGTGCTTCAGAATACACACCATCATTAGATTTACTAAGAGCAGCTACTGAAAAAAATTTCTTTGATTTGCTGATATTGTTTGGAGTTCAATCTGGGACCTTGCTGGCTTACTACATACGAGGCTGCTAAGGCTGCGAAATTTCCTGCAGTCTTGTAGCTATAACCATGAGTAATAGCATATAAAAAGGAACCTGCAAATATGTCTCCAGCTCCATTTGTATTTATTGCATTAGTTGGACAAACGCTAATATCGAATTGATCTTTACCGTCAAAAACTATTGCGCCCCTATCGCCCATAGTCACCACATAAGTGTTTGCCGATTTCTTCAGTAGTTTCAGGGAGCCATTTAGGTCAGAACAGTTTGTCCAGCTTAAGGCTTCTGCTTCATTGCAAAATAAAAGATCGACCCTTTTACCGATTATCTCTTCAAGACCATTCCTGAAAAACGAAACCATCGCAGGGTCTGATAACGTAACTGCAACTTTCACACCTGCTTTTTCAGCTATTTGACGTGCTTTAATAGCTGCTTTTTGGCAGCTATCTGTTGATACAAGATAACCTTCAATATAAATATATTCAGAATTACTAATTGCTTTTGGGCAAAGATCTTTAGGGGAGAAATTTGCACTTACACCCAAATTTGTACTCATTGACCGCTCAGCATCTGGAGTGATTAAGACCAAACATTTACCAGTAAGACCAATGGTTGAAATATTATTATTAAAGTCAACACCAGATCTCTTTAAATCATTTAAGTAAAAAATGCCATTATCGTCATTCGCCACTCTGCAGGAATAGAAAACTTCTCCACCGAATTCACTAATAGCAATTATAGTATTAGCAGCTGAGCCACCACTAGCACGATATGAGCCTGCTATTTTTTTTTGCAAATAACAAGTGAGCTCATTTTGGCGATCTGTATCAGCTAGGCACATCAATCCCTTATCTATTTTCAAATTATTTAGATCTTTGTCTGATACTTGTATTTCCGTATCAAGAAGTGCTGCGCCGATACCATAAACATTATATTTAGACATATTTTTTGTTAGTTAACTAAATTATTCCATGATTTCTAAACATTATTATTCAAGGCTTGAACATGATTGAATAATAATTAGAATTATGTACGAAAGACGCGATCATTTCACTAAGAGTATTAATTTATAGCTTTTGTTTTTAGCTACGGTTTTTGTATACAGAAATTTACTAGTATATTTTTCAAGTGGTATAAAGCAGTTAACAACAAATAAAGCCATGCCCCCTTTTCTCAAACGGAGGTAACTACTGTGAGCAAATTTTTTAGTTAGCTGCCCATCAGTAACAAAACCTTTATGAAAAGGTGGATTACATATTACCGCATCAAATAATTTTTTTATATTTTGAGCGCAATCGCCTGCTATAACCTCGCCATTAATATTGAGTTTTGAAAAATTCTCTGCACAAGCCAATATTGCAGCAGCATTATTATCGGTTGCAATGATTTTAGCCTTTGTGTGATTGTTAAGCAGAGCAGACAAATATCCGTACCCACAACCAAGGTCTAAAATATTTTGTGGTGGCTCATCAAAGAGAGTTAAAAAATCCGCAATAAAGTTACCTAGAAGTTTGCTGCCATTATCTATTTTCTCCCACCCAAAAATCCCAGGCTTGCTTACTAAATAATGATCAAGATATGGAATACATGCTCTCAGTTTTGTATAGTTTTTATCATGGGCTTCAATTTTTGATGCCCCTTTTTTTTCTTGGATTGATCGGGTAGCAGTACCTAAATAAATGGAACCATTTTTTTTTATTTGAATCAGAGACCCAAAAGATTTGGCTGCTTTTTCAGCATAAGACTTAATGCCATCATTTTTTTTTCCACATAAAATAAGCTTCCCTTTATCACAAAGCAATCGCTCAACATTGTCTATAATATGGTGAGCGACAGCCTTTTCTTTAGAAACTCTATAAAAAATTTGAGAAAAATTTCTATCATCAAAAACTGATAAATCAAAATCATTAAAAAAAACTTCAAGATCACTAGCTTGCAATCTTTCATATATATCAAAACGGTTAGTTAAAATTACTATTTTTTGAGAGATCAATAACTCTATATCGGATTCTTTAATATTTTCATCGATAATATATAACCAAGATTCAGATACATCCTTAGTCTTTTTTTCGATCAGATCTAGATACATATTGCTTATTTTCCATCATAAATAATTTTTAGGTCTAATAAATCAAACTTTAGTTAAGGAGTTCATGCTAACTATAATTCTGTAAAGATTAATTTCGTAAACTGATTATTTTCCAGTCAAGATCAATAGCTTTTTCTTTGAGTCTTGGACAAGGGTCTACAGCCACAGGATTTTCAACTAGCTGAAGAAGGGGAAGATCATTAATGGAGTCACTGTAAAAAGTACTCCCTTTTAAGCTAGCATTTGAGGTTTTTAACCAATTGATTAGCCTTGAAACTTTGCCTTTACCGAAACTTGGTATTCCTGACACCTTACCAGTATATCTGTTATTGTATTCCTCAAGCTCGGTAGCAATAATATTCTTGATACCGAGTTTTTTGCATATAGGCTCCACTACAAAGTAATTTGTAGATGTGATAACCATAAGTACGTCTTTTTTGGATTTATGGCTTTCTATAAGTTTCTCTGCCTTAGGTAACCACATTTGCTGAATGATATTTTCCATGAATTCTTGATGCAAGTCATTGAGCTCAGGTCGAGATAATTTTGTAAATGGTGCCAATGAGAATTCTAGGTAGTTATAAATATCTAGCTTTCCATTTTGATAGTCTCTATAAAATTGGTTGTTTTTCCTTCTAAAATAAATAGGATCGACAATTTTCTTAATCACTAAAAATTCTCCCCAGCTATAGTCACTGTCTCCACCAATGAGAGTATTGTCTAAGTCAAACATGGCCAAAGGCATTTTAAGTATCCAATTTATATATTAATGAAGTGTAGCTTAACGTTAGATTGACTTGTCCTCAATAGGATACTTAATGTAATTTGCATGTTAAAGTAGGTAATTGAATTATCTAGCATATTTATTATTTATGAGGCTAGATGCCTTGATAAATTTTATAACGAGAGATTATATTGTGGTTGATAAAGATGGTTTTAGGTCAAATGTTGGAATCATAATTTCCGACGGTGTAGGCAAGTTACTTTGGACTAAGCGTATTAAACAAAATTCTTGGCAGTTTCCACAAGGTGGTATTGACGAAGGGGAGTCTATCGAGACTGCACTGCACCGTGAGCTGTATGAAGAGGTGGGGCTTGAAGCTAGTGATGTAGATATTTTGGGTTGCACCAAAGGTTGGTTGCACTATCGTTTACCTAAAAATATGCAACGAAAAAACTCAAGCTCGCTATTTGTAGGACAAAAACAAAAATGGTTCTATTTAAAGCTTTTGGTTGATGAAAAGAAAATATCTTTTGATCGTAGTCATCACCCCGAATTTGATGATTGGGCATGGGTCAGTTATTGGTATCCTGCAAATCAGGTAATAGAGTTCAAGAGAAATGTTTACTACAAAGCTTTAAAAGAATTTTCTTCGCTTCAGTCCAGCATTGAACAAAAAGCAGAATTATATTCAAGAGGGTTTAAATAAAATGTCTATGCTTGAGTCATTAAGGAGAATCGTCCAAGAAGCCAATGCAGCTAAAGATTTTAGTGAAGTCCTCACTGTAATAGTTAATCAAGTTAAGAGGTCTATGGATACCTCTGTCTGCTCTATTTATCTTCATGATCTAAAAAATGATAGTTACGTACTGATGGCAACAGACGGACTTAACGAAGAAGCTATAGGTAAAGTTAGTTTATCTTCAGAAGAGGGACTAGTTGGGTTAGTAGCTTCACGTGCTGAGCCGATTAATCTTGAAGAGGCCTCTGCTCACCCCAAGTTTTCATTTCATCCAAATACAAACGAACAGTTGTTCCACTCTTTTTTAGGATCTCCAATCATACATCAAAGAAAGGTTCTTGGTGTTCTGGTTGTGCAAGATGAGACTCCTCGCCGATATGATGAAAGTGAGGAGTCGTTTCTCGTCACAGTTGCTGCTCAATTGTCTGGTGTGATTGCTCACGCAGACGTGGTCGGTGAGCTAAATCTCGCCCTTTATCCACAAGATAAGTCTATTAATGAAAGAATTTATTCTGGTGTGGCCAGTGCACCAGGTATTGCTATTGGCAATGTTTTAGTCATGAACCCCAATACCTCTTTAAAAGCTGTACCCATGAGGAAAGCCAAGTCTATCGATAATGAGCTTACTCAATTTCGGAAAGCTATGAGTTTAGTTAAAAGTGACATGCGTGCTTTGGATAAAAGTATGGTTGGGATCTTAAGTGACCAAGAACGGGCGCTATTCGATGCCTATGTTTGTATGCTAGATGACCAGGCACTGGGTGGCGAAGTCATAGTACTAATTAACGAGCATGGATTAAGCGCCCAAAGTGCTTGGGCTCAAGTAGTTTTAAATCACATCAACATGTTCGAGAGTATGACAGATTCATACTTACGTGAGAGAGCTTCTGATCTTGAGGATTTGGGCCGTCGAGTTCTTTCTTATCTTCAAACTGCAGAGCCAAGCCGTAAAAAATTTCCAGACAACATTGTTCTAGTAGGCGAAGATCTATCAGCTGCATCTTTCGCAAGTGTGCCGATTGAAAAAATTATTGCTATTACATCTGTTAAGGGTTCCCGAAATTCCCATCTTGCAATACTGGGTCGTGCTATAGGAATACCCACAGTTATGGGCGCAGTTGATTTACCTTGGAGTAATCTAGATGGGAAAGAGGCCATAGTAGATGGACATAGTGGAAACATTATCATCAGCCCTGGGTCTGAATTAAGAAAAACTTATCAAGAACAGGTCTTAGAAGAAAAGCTATTAGCTGAAAATTTTGAAAGACTAACCGATGAACCCTGTGAAACAACTGATGGACATAAAGTTTCTCTTTGGGTGAATACTGGGCTACGAATAGACTCTATGCTTTCACTTGATAGAGGAGCAGAGGGAGTAGGACTCTATCGAAGTGAAATACCATTTTTAATGCTGGATCGTTTTCCGTCTGAGGAAGAGCAACGGAAATTTTATCGAGAACAGCTAAAAACATTTTCCCCCAGACCAGTAACTATGAGAACTTTAGATATTGGTGGAGACAAAAACTTACCTTACTTCCCAATCGAGGAGGACAATCCATTTCTTGGTTGGAGGGGCATCAGGGTATGCCTAGATCACCCAGAGATTTTTTTGATTCAACTTAGAGCAATGCTGAAAGCAAGCGAAGGACTAAATAATCTAAGTTTATTGCTACCTATGATATCGAGTTTAGCTGAGCTGGACGGATCGTTAAAACTGATCGATCAAGTTTATGACGAGCTCACCAGAGAAGAAGGATATAGTTTACAAAAGCCATGGATGGGTGCGATGATAGAAGTTCCAGCTGCTGTTTATCAAATAAAAGAATTTGCTAGAAAAGTTGATTTTCTCTCTGTAGGCACTAACGATTTAACACAGTATCTGTTAGCTGTTGATCGAAATAATCCAAGAGTTGCAAGCCTTTACGATGTCTATCATCCTAGTGTTCTGAGAGCTTTGAGAATAGTTGTGGACGGCGCGAAAGAGGAGCATACCCCTATAAGTGTGTGCGGTGAAATGGCTGGAGACCCGATTGGTGCAGTATTATTAATGGCTATTGGTTTCCCTGTTCTTTCTATGAGCGCCACTAGTTTATTAAGAGTTAAGGCGATATTGCGTCAAATCAGTTTAACTGACGCAAAAGGCCTTTTAAATGACGTTATTTCAATGTCAGATGGGCACTCTGTCAGAAATCACATGGAGAATGCACTGCGAAAAAATTTAATATCAGGCCTTGTTAGCCGTAAAGTCCCACACTAATTTTTTGTTAGTTGCCTAGCTTTTGGGATTTGTTAATGATGGAAGCCTTTATAATTTTAACGATATTCTCATTAGTAGTATTATCATTATAGTAATTTTCAGCTACAGTTGTTCTATGCTAATTTACCCAGAAATTAATCCTGTCATATTCTCTTTCGGGCCGCTAAAAGTACATTGGTACGGTTTAATGTATTTGCTTGGTTTTTTCTTTGCTTGGAGAATAGCACTCGCTCGTTCCAAATCATCAAAATCTCCCGTTTGCCAGAATCAAGTCGAAGACTTAATCATTTACAGTGCTTTTGGTATAATCTTGGGCGGTAGATTTGGTTATGTACTTTTCTATAATTTTGAGGAATGGCTTGCAGATCCACTTTGGTTGTTTCGTATATGGGAAGGGGGAATGTCCTTCCATGGCGGCCTATTGGGGGTTTTATTTGTCATTTGGATCTTTAGTAGAAAAATAAATAAGCCATTTTTAGCTTTAGCTGACTTTGTAGCTCCTCTTGTCCCAATTGGTCTTGGTCTAGGCCGATTAGGTAACTTTATGGGTCAAGAGCTATGGGGTAGACCAACCAGCTCATGGATGGGGATGATTTTTCCAAATGACCCCCAAAAATTGACTAGACATCCATCACAGCTTTATGAGTTTTTTCTAGAAGGACTATTGCTCTATATTATCCTTATTACTATCTCAAGAAAACCACGATCAACTGGTTTTATTGGAGGTTTATTTTTAACACTATATGGTAGCTTTAGGTTTTTTGTTGAATTATACCGAGCACCTGATGTTACTATTGGTTTCGATTTCTTTGGGTGGATGACAAGAGGACAGCTGCTTAGCCTACCAATGATAATTATTGGTATCATAATTATTTTATGGAGTTATTCTATTATGAACCAAGTTAACAAGTCTATTGAGAAAGGAAGCAAAAACTGATATGAAACAATATCTAGATTTAATGCGGCACGTAAAAAATAACGGCATTCGAAAAGAAGATCGAACCGGAACTGGTACAATCAGTGTTTTTGGCTATCAAATGCGCTTCGATCTTAGCGAAGGATTTCCTCTCGTGACCACTAAGAAAGTTCATTTAAAATCGATTATATTCGAGTTGCTTTGGTTTATTCAGGGTGATACTAATATAAAATTTCTAGTAAAAAATGGTGTGAATATTTGGAATGACTGGCCATTTCAGAACTGGTTAAAAGAAACGAAACAAGATAAAGAATATAGCATGTACTCGCAAGCTTGGCGGGATAAAATGAAAGAATTTATAGAGAGAATAAAGGAGGATAAGAAGTTTTCTGATCAATATGGTGATTTAGGACCTGTTTATGGGCAACAGTGGAGAAATTTTCAAGGAATTGATCAACTAAATGGGCTAATCAATGATATTAACAAGTCCCCTGATTCCAGAAGATTGATTGTTTCAGCTTGGAATCCAAGAGATATTCCCGTTATGGAAAAATCTGGATTACCACCTTGCCATACTTTATTTCAATTTTATGTAGCAGAAGGAAAGCTTTCTTGCCAACTATATCAAAGAAGTGCTGATGTTTTTTTAGGCGTACCGTTTAACATAGCATCTTATGCATTGTTAACGATGATGATTGCACAAGCTACAGGTTTAAAGTTAGGGGATTTTGTGCATACTTTTGGAGATGCCCACCTATATGTGAACCATTTAGAACAGGTAGAAGAACAGCTTAGTCGAAGACCCCATGCTTTACCTAATATGCAAATTAACCCGTTAGTCACCAATATTTTTGATTTCCAGTATATAGATTTTCAGCTCAATAATTATGACCCACAGCCGGCGATATCAGCAAGAGTAGCAGTATAATGATAAAAATTAACCTCTCAATTATTGTCGCTATGGCAAAAAATAGAGTGATAGGAATTAATAACCAGCTTCCTTGGCGGCTAACAGAAGATTTAAAATATTTTAAAGCCGTTACTATGAATAAACCAATTGTAATGGGAAGAAAAACTTTCGAGTCTATTGGCAAACCATTACCAGGAAGACTGAATATCGTTATTACGCGCAATACTAATTGGTGCTTTAATGAAGTTAAGGTTGCTTCATCGCTAGATCAAGCAAAGGATCTAGCGATATCGACTCGAGGTTTTAAACCCGAAATAATGATTATAGGTGGATCTGAAATATACAATAGTACAATAGAGTACGCAGATCGTTTGTATATCACCAGAATAGAAGACTCTTTTGAGGGGGACACTTTCTTCCCTATGTTTGATGAAAAAAACTGGAAAGAAGTTGGGCGCAAAAATTCTCAAGAAAAAACAGATATACCTTATTTCTTTCAGGTACTAGAGAGAATATAACGGCCATGCTTAAGTGAGTTTAGTTTAAGGTTCTTTTGACTTGATTGTCTACAATATAAGGGACTTAATACTAAAAGTATCTTGTGAATCTAATAATAGTAATGTAAGTGCGATCTGAGAGATTAGTAGTTTCAGATCTTTTTACAGAAAATCTTAGAATTTCTTTGAAAATTATACAGGGACTGACGCTCTGCAGGAAGCTCTTCTATTGAAGATTCCTTAAAACCATGCTCTAAAAACCAGTGGCTAGCTTGAATAGTCAGGGCAAATAGTTTGCTAATTTTCATTTCAGAAGCTTTTTTTTCAATAATTTCAAGGAGTTGTCCTGCATGACCTTGATTCATCAGCTCTGGATGCGTAACTATACATGCTATTTCTGCTGAACATCGATCATCTAGAGGATATAGGGCACAACAACTAATAATAGAACCCTCTGTGTTCTCTAAAACAGTGAACCTTGTAATTTCTAACTCCAGTAGTTCACGAGATCGTTTTACTAGGGCTCCATTTTTTTCTTGAGGCTCAATAAGCTTCAAAAGATCACCAATATCGTCAATAGCAGCTTGACGAATTAATCCAATGCTATTCTTTAAAATCAGCGTACCATTCCCATCTCTTGTGAAAAGCTCTTGTAAGAGAGCTCCATTTACTTTGTAGCTCACAATATGGCTTCGACTTACATTATTCTTACATGCCTCGAAGCAAGATTTAAGAGCTTGCTTTTGCTCACAGTCACTGCCTAGGTTATCGAGGTATTTTTGAGCTTCGCTGATCGATAAAGTTCTGAGTAGCTTTCCATTTTCATCTTGGATACCCTCATTTTGGCTGAATATAATTAATTTTTCCGCTTTTAAATTAATAGCAGCTTGAACAGCGAGATCTCTATAATCTAGACTAAAAACCTCTCCTGAAGGCGAATAACCAATTGGTGATAACAATACAATCGCACTATCCTCAAGTTGTTTATGTATATTCAGCGCGTCTATTCGGCGTATTTCGCCTGTATATTGGAGGTCAATGCCTTCTCTTATACCAGCTGGCTTAGCTGCAATAAAATTTCCGCTAACAACTTTTATCTTTGAGTTATACATTGGAGAACTTGCAACTCCACTGGAGAGCATAGCTTCTATATTAATTTTAGTACTACCTACTGCATCTTTTATCAATGACATCGAGGAGCGATCAGTTACAGAAGTGTATATATCTGCAGTTTTATAAATATCTAAAAATTTATTTTGGTTATTTGGTTGATATTTAATCCCATGTACAAGTACAAGTTTGATACCCATACTTTGTAAAAGAGCAATATCAAGAATTATGTTACTAAAATTTTCGTGACACATCGCCTCTCCACTTAAGGCCAGCAAAAAAGTTTTATCTCTGTGGCTATTAATATAGGGAGATGTATTCCTCAAAAACTTTACATATTCAGCTATTTTATTTTTTTTACTTGACGCCATTGTTAGCTCTTAATTTTTTGGTTTTCTATCAAACCACATTATAAGTAACGCTGACTGCAAAACATAGGATCTTGTAAGACTTAATATAAAATAATGAATTCGTTGGATTGTATTGCAACTATATGGGCTTTATAAGCATATTTAGGCTATTAAATAATGCATATATTTTGAAAATATATAAATAATTTTTTTTCATCGGGCTTTGTCTTTATTATGCCTACAGTTGGAGGCTATAATTGTCAATTAAGGTGTATAGTGAGTATATACAATTTTAAAATTTTATTTAGGAGTATGAAATGTCATTTGCCGACAGAGATGGCTGGATTTGGTTTGATGGCGAAATGGTTCCATGGCGTGAAGCGAAAGTACATGTTTTGACTCACACACTCCACTACGGTCTTGGAGTTTTTGAAGGTGTACGAGCATATGACACTGAAAGAGAAGGAGCCGCTATTTTTCGTTTACATGATCATACTGATCGCTTATATCGTTCCGCAAAGATCTTAAATATTGATATACCTTTCAGTAAAAAACAAATTAACGAAGCCCAAAAATTAGTTGTTCGTGAAAATAAACTCAAAGAAGCCTACCTAAGGCCTATGATATTTTTAGGGTCTGAAGGAATGGGACTTCGCGCAGAAGGACTAAAAGTACATGCAATAGTTGCCGCTTGGGACTGGCCATCATATTTGTCACCTGAGGCCTTAAAGAGAGGCATAAAGGTTCGTACATCGTCATATACAAGACATCACCCTAACATTACGATGACTAAAGCAAAGGCTAACGGAAATTATATTAACTCTATGTTAGCTTTAAGAGAGGCTTTAGACTGTGGTTGTGAAGAAGCTTTAATGCTGGATGTTGATGGTTTTATTGCTGAAGGAAGTGGTGAAAACGTTTTCATAGTAAGAGATGGAGTTGTTTACACACCAGAACTGAGTGCTTGTCTTGATGGCATTACTCGAAAAACTGTAATAAATTTAGCTGAAAAAGCTGGCTATAAGATTGTTGAAAAGCGCATTACACGTGATGAAGTTTATGTTGCTGACGAGGCATTTTTTACTGGTACAGCAGCCGAAGTACTGCCAATTAGCGAGCTGGATGGTAGAAGTTTGGGTGCTGGCCATCGAGGCCCATTGACCGAACTAATGCAAACACAGTATTTTGACTTAGTGCGAGGTAAGATACCTGAGTATTCAGATTGGCTTGCACCTGTAGCAAAATGAAACTTATAATTTCTTCTAGAGCCAATAATAGTTTATAAAAATATGGCATCTGAAAAGAAAGTGGTAGCAAAAAAAATACTCGTCATAGGCCCCTCATGGGTGGGTGATATGGTGATGGCTCAATCATTATTCATATTGCTTAAACAACAAAGTGTTAACGTATCAATAGATGTTTTGGCTCCCAGTTGGAGTCAACCAATACTAAATCGTATGCCTGAGGTATCCCAAGCGATTGATATGCCTATTGGCCATGGAATTTTTAACTGGAAGCTTAGACGGGAAATTGGAATTAAGCTCCGGGCAGAAAAATATACACAAGCAATAATTTTACCCAATTCTTTTAAATCAGCACTTATTCCATGGTTTGCAAAAATTCAACATAGAACAGGCTGGAGGGGAGAAATGCGCTATGGATTAATAAATGATATTCGTGGCTTGAAAAAAAAATCCTACCCATTAATGGTTCAACGTTTCGCTGCACTCGCTTTAACCAAAGATACAATTTTACCCAAATCTATAGCACCTCCGGCGTTAAAATTTTATAAAGATAAAGCGGTAAACCTCATCAATAAATTAGGATTAAATTGCGATCGTAAGATTTTAGTTTTATGTGCAGGGGCAGAATTTGGCCCCTCTAAACAATGGCCAGCAAAACATTATGCTGAAGTTGCATCAAATAGGATATCTGAGGGATGGCAAGTTTGGCTATTAGGCTCTGGTAAAGACAAACAAGTCGGCCAAGAAATTATCAACTATTTATCTCAAAGTGACCGAGACCATTGTAATAACCTTGCTGGTTTAACTCTGCTAGATGAAGCAATCGACTTACTGTCAGTTGCCAATATTGTAGTTACTAACGATTCTGGATTGATGCATATATCGGCAGCTGTAGATACACCACTAATTGTTTTATATGGATCAACTTCACCGCATTTCACTCCTCCACTCAATAAGAAGGCTGTTGCATTATCTATTCCTGTAGAATGTGGACCCTGTTTTAAAAGAATATGTCCCATTAATAGTATGAAATGCTTAGATGACCTAACTCCAGCTAAAGTGATTTCTGAGCTATTAAGACTGGCGGGTGATTAATGAAAAGAGTTTTAATAGTAAAAACCTCTTCATTAGGTGATATTGTTCATACCCTCCCCGCTTTGTATGACGCTAGTCTTGCTATTCCAGATATTAAGTTTGATTGGGTCGTTGAAGAAAGTTTTTCTTATATACCCCACTTGAACGATCAGGTGGATCAAATCATTTCTGTTTCCATGAGAAGGTGGCGTAAGAACATTTTTAAATTTTGGAACTCAAGTGAGCATTTAGAGCTAAAGAGAAAACTCAGCTTATATCCCTACGATGCTATAATCGACGCTCAAGGCCTATTCAAAAGTGCTTGGCTTGCTAGGCAGGCAGATGGAGATAGATATGGTTTCGATAAGACTTCCGCAAGAGAATCAATAGCATCATTTTTTTATGACCATCGATTCAGTATTCCCAAGGATATTCATGCAGTTGAACGAACTCGTATTCTATTCTCAAAGTCATTAGGTTATAAGCTAAATTCAAGTATAGGAAATTACAATCTTTTTTCTAACCCAGGAAATAATCAGTATGTTATTTTAATGCATGGCACAACTTGGCCTTCCAAACATTGGCCAGAAGAATCTTGGATAGCATTGAGTCGTTTGGTCGCAACAGCCGGGTATAAGGTTTTTTTACCATGGGGAAATAATCAAGAAAAGTCACGTGCAGAAAGAATCGCCGAAATTTCCGGGGCTGCAGTTCTGCCTAAAATGTCACTGACAGAAATAGTTTCTTTGCTGAAAAAGGCTTCTGGATGCATTTCTGTTGATACTGGTCTAGGACACCTTTCTTCTGCTCTAGGTATCCCTACGTTAGGTATTTTTGGCCCAACAAACCCTATTTTAACTGGCTTGTATGGTCCAGACCAAAAAAGTCTTCTATCTAATTTTCCTTGTTTATGTATGTCCAAAAAGTGTCCATTTTCATTAAAAGTAGATGGGTCATGCCGAGGTTTTCAGGGGCTTACAGCAAACATAGTTTTTGAAAATTTTATAAAGTTAATAAAAAAGAATATTGTTATCGATGATCTTGAAGTCACTATAAAAGAGGAGACAGACAAATAAATGAAGCTAGCATTTTGTTTGTATAAATATTTCCCATTTGGAGGCATGCAAAGAAATTTTCTGAAAATTGCTGAAGAGTGCTCAAAGCGCGGATACAGAGTCACTGTATATACATTAGAATGGCTAGGTGAAAAACCTGAATTTTTAAAAATCGTGATTATTAAAACAGATGCCATTAGAAATATAAAAAAATACCAATTCTTTTCTAGATGGCTTAATGAAAACTTGAAACATGAATCCATAGACTTGGTAATAGGCTTCAACAAAATGCCTGGCCTTGATATTTATTATTGTGGTGATCCTTGCTATGAGTATAAATCGCGTAAATTAAGACCATGGTGGTACCGATACACATTCCGATATAAGCATTTTGCTAGCTTTGAAAAGGCTGTTTTTGAAAAAAAAGCAGGTGTAAATATTTTAATGTTTTCACCTATACAAAAAAAACTATTTCAGAATTTTTACGATACAGACTCATCCTTCATAGATATGCTGCCCCCCGGTATTAGCCGTGATCGTCGCGCTCCAGACAATGCATCCGATATTCGCAAATCGTTTAGGGAAGAATTTAATTTAGAGAATGATGAGATTCTGCTTTTGCAGATAGGCTCTGGTTTTCGTACCAAAGGTTTAGATAGAAGTTTGCGAGCTATAGCGTCTTTACCGATCAAGTTAAAAAGTAAGATAAAGTTTTTTGTTATTGGCGAAGATGATCCCAGCGAGTATATCTCTCAAGCACAAAAGCTGAATATAGCTGATATTGTAACTTTCTTTTCTGGACGAGGTGACATCCCAAAATTTTTGCAGGGTTCAGACGTTTTATTACACCCCTCCTATGCTGAGAATACTGGAGGGGTGATACTCGAAGCTTTAGTTGCTGGTCTTCCCTCAATAGTTACAGACGTTTGTGGATATGCACATTATGTAAAGGAAGCGCAAGCGGGAATATTGTTAGACTCACCTTACTCACAAAACAGGTTCAACAGGAATTTGGAGGAAATTTTACTAGCAGATAAGTTAATATTACGAAATAACGGAATAAACTTCTCTAATAGCGCAGACATTTATGATATGCCTCTAAAGGCAGCAGAGGTAATTGATCGAGTAATTAAAAAAAAATGGACAAAAAAAAATTGGATGGATAAAGTCGAATGAAATTATTTTTGACCGAACCTTTTGCAACAAAATGGCAAAATTTAGACCCTTTCAAAGAAGTATTTTCCTTAACTGGCAAAATTTATCGAGATATGGGAGATCGCTGCACAAAGCGAATAGAGCTTGATGGTTCAGTTTATTTCATAAAAATACATACAGGAGTTGGCTGGAAAGAGATTTTAAAAAATCTTTTATGTTTAAAAAAACCTATATTAGGAGCTATAAACGAGTATGAGGCTATCATCCGATTAAGCGAATTAGGCATAAATACCATGGTTGTTAGAGCCTACGGCTCAAATGGTTGGAATCCAGCTACTAGGATATCGTTTATAATTACTGAAGCACTTGAACCAACAGCACCTTTAGATGAAGTATATAATCCTGGTACGCTTAAAGATTTAGACATAAATCAGAGACGTAAATTAGTGAAGAGGCTTGCCAAAATTACTAGGATAATGCATGAAAATGGAATGAATCATCGAGATTATTATCTTTGTCATTTTTTAATTGAGGCCACTAAAGAAACTAAAAAAAATATTTTTATTGAGCAAGTTATTTCACTTATTGATTTACATCGTATGCAGATAAGAAAGAGGACACCAAAGAGGTGGAAACACAAGGATCTGTCTGCTCTTTATTACTCAGCTATTAATTCAGGATTCAATCAAAGGGATGCTTTTTGTTTTATGCGAGAGTACAAACAAGGATTTTTGAAACAGATAATAAATGATGACCCTAGTTTTTGGGAATCTGTTAAACTTGAAGCAAAAAATCTTCATGATAAAGGTATTCGAAAAGGCTACCATACTTGAATGACCGCATTAAGTTTTACCAATATAGACTTGTAGTGTCTCTTTTAGAGGAACAGATAAACAATGCCTGAGCTACTATCCCTTCACCAACTAAAAGCAATGGAAGACCCATTAAAGACTCCCTTTGAACTAGATGTTCCAGGTAGAGAGCGTCTTATTTGTGAGGAAGTATTTCGTCATCTTCCAGGTAAGCGTATAGCTTTTCGTTCAATATGGGGTGGTGCGGAAGTTCTTGTTAAACTTTTTTTTAGAAAGAAAGATCTTGAGATTGAGCAGGCAGGATTAGATGCAATACATGATTCAGGTGTACCTTGCCCTAAAAAAATTTGGGGCTTAATTGATAAAGAAGGTGGCTACTTTATTGCTTCTGAGTTCCTGCAAGATGCACAAACATTATCAAGTTGTTACCAAAAGTTTACTAAGAAAAAATTGACTCCATTATTACATGATGCTGTGAAATTCATTGGCTTTCTTCATGTTAATGGATGGATGCAGAAAGATATCCACTTAGATAATTTTATACTTAGCCAAGATAAAATTTATATGATCGATGGAGGTGGTATCAGAAATTTAAAGAATCCAGTAGAAAACTTAGCTTTATTTTTTGCACAAATGATTCCTGATTATGACAGTATAGCACCCTCTATCGTTCCATCTTACGGGGAAAATTTACCTTCAATCGATGATTTTTCAAACACAATAAGAATTATGAGAGAGCTTCGTATTAAGCGTTTTTTATCAAAGAGCATGAGATCTTGCACTAGATTTCAAGTACTAAAAACAAAAGATTTTTTTATCGCTATAACCAGAAAATTTTTGACCAAAAAATTGAGTCAATTAATAAATGAACCAGAGGCTATTATCGGCCAAGCTAAATTTTTAAAGCGCGGGAATAGCGCTACAGTTGTTAAAGTTAATAATAAGGATTCTGATTGGGCGATTAAACGCTATAATATAAAAGATTTTAGACATAGGTTTAGCCGATGTTGGCGACCGAGCAGAGCCTGTGTGTCATGGCAAGGTGCTCACCGACTTGCATTGCTTGGAATTGCAACACCACAACCCATAGCTATGAGAGAAAATAGAAATGGTAGATTTCGTAAAGAAGCATATCTAGTCACTGAGTTTATAGAAGGAAAAAATCTTCAAAGCTGGTTGCTGTCTTTAAGTAAAGATCAAGTCCCTGCTTGGCTAGGTAAAGAAGTGTTACGTCTGTTTGATACTCTTTGGCATGGTAAAGTAAGTCATGGAGATATGAAGGCATCAAACTTTATTGTATCCGAGAAGATTCTTTATTTGATTGATCTAGATACACTGCAATGGCATAGCTCTAAAGAATCTATGAATCAAGCCTTTACAAGGGATATAGAGAGATTTATGGAAAATTGGCAAGGCAATACTTGGATATACTTCAAAGATATTTTAAGTCCATTTGCAGAGCAACTTAATATCACTTTAAAAAATAAAAAGGTCTAATTTTGTCTACTATTATTCTTGGTATTTCGGGTGCACTCAATCATGACGCTTCAGCAGCTTTATATGTTGATGATAAGTTAATCGCAGCTGCTGAAGAGGAACGCTTTATTCGCTGTAAGCATGCTAAGGGAAAAATGCCATTTCACGCAGCGAAATTTTGTCTCAAATTTGCGAACATTAATCCAGAATTAGTTGATGTAGTTGCTGTTCCTTTTTCACCTATTTCATTTTTTTCTAAAGCACGATGGCATTATGTAAAGAGATATTGGTATGCGCCCGATCGAGCTTTAGATGTTTTGCTGAATGGTAACAGGCGTTATCGGCGTTATAGGGACCGTGTTTTCAGCTTACTTAAAAATTTAGGAATTGATCCAAAAAAAATTGAATTTGAACCCGTTGAGCACCATTTAGCTCATGCTTCTAGCGCATATCATTTGAGTGGATTCAAAGAAAAAACAGCGATCATGGGAGTGGATGGTAAGGGTGAATATGCAACCACTTTTTTTGGTTATGGTGAAAACGGTAAAATCCATAAGATAAAAGAATTTTATGATCCTGATTCACTGGGCGGTCTCTATGGAGCTATTACTGAATATTTAGGTTTTGAGATGTTAGATGGCGAATATAAAGTGATGGGAATGGCTCCATATGGCGACCCGTCGAAGCATGACTTTTCGCGTCTGGTTAAATTTGATGGAAAAAATTTTGAAATAAATACAAAGTTTGTTAATACTGTTGGATTAAGACGCTACAAAGAAAACGGCGTAGGTTTTTACTTTAGCCAGAAACTTATTGATTGGCTTGGACCTAAAAGAGAGGGTGATATCGCAGATGAGCCATATATTGATTATGCTGCGGCTATACAGACATTATTCGAAAAGATAGTTCTCCAATTAATGGATCACTATCTTGGTGATATTATTCAAGAAACGGGGAAGCTAGTTTTTGCGGGCGGAGGCGCACTTAATGTCAAGCTAAATCAAAAAATAATAGCAAAAGAATATATAAAAGAGTTATTCGTACAGCCAGCTTCTGGAGATGCAGGAACGGCAATTGGTGCAGCTTCCTTTTCACTAGTAAAGAGAGGTATTCAGCCTGAGAAAATGGAACATGTATATCTAGGGCCAAGCTTTTCAAATTCTGATTGTATTGCGGCTTGTGAGGGCCACTCAGAAAAACCTTTTTATAGTATCATTACTTCAGTCCCTGAAAAAATAGCTAAAATTTTAGTTGATGGAAATCCTGTTGCTTGGTTTCAGGGAAGAATGGAGTTTGGACCAAGAGCACTTGGGGGAAGATCTATATTAGGTTGTCCAAGTTCACCAGGTGTTGCTGGTCGGATTAATGAGCAAATCAAATTCAGAGAACGCTGGAGACCCTTTTGTCCCAGCATGTTGGATAGGGTTGCGCCTAAGATGTTTGCAACCTCACACCCAGCCCCATTTATGACCTTCACTTTTAAAGTAGAAGATGATTGGAAATCAAGGGTTCCCGAGGTGGTCCACGAGGATGGAACTGCTAGAGCGCAAGCTTTAAAAAAGGATTCCCATCCCCGTTATTACGCACTTATGGAAGAGATGGAAAAGCTCACAGGTAATGGAGTAGTTTTGAATACTTCTCTTAATAGAAGAGGAGAGCCTATGGTCTGCTCTCCTAAAGATGCATTAGATATGTTTTTTGGCTCAGATTTACAATATTTAATAATGGAAGATGTTTTGGTAGCAAAAGATGCATCAAAACTAAAGTTGTAATCATGAAAAATGAATCAAAGTTATATGCATAAACAACCTGTTGCTGTATGAAATCATTGATAATATTGATCGAATAAATGAAAAGTGGTTAGCCCATGATGCTGTCAGATAACAAACGATTGATGTTTAGTATTATTATTCCTGCATATAATTATGCTGATGTTTTAGATAGGTCAATAAGATCAGTGCTAAACCAGACTGGCGATGACTTTGAGATTCTTGTTATCGATGACGGCTCAACTGATAATACACCTAAAATTATGAGGGGCTACCAAAAGGAATTTCCTGAAAAAATTAAATATTTTATACAAGAAAATCAAGGACCAGCAGCTGCAAGAAATAAAGGGGTCGAGTTATCTTTTGGAAACTACCTTTTTTTTCTGGATGCTGATGATGAAATGGCCCCAGACCTTCTAAGTCAGTTGCGAAAAAAAATATCAGGCAAACCTTCAGTAGACGTAATTTTCGGTGATCATATTTCTATAGATCATAATGGTAATTCGACATATAGCACTACTGAGATCTTGCCTAAAACACGGGAAGAGTGTTTTAAGGCATACATCTTCAAAAAATTACACTTGTCTCACTGTGCTAAGATTGTTAACCGCAGAGTTTTCGGGAAAATCAGCTATCCTGAGAAATTAAGAATTTCAGAAGATATCCCATTTATGGCTAAACTACTGGCAACATGTGAATGTATACTTGTAGGTATACCCATGGCTATAGTTCATAAGCATCAAAATAGCTTGCGTCATAACACAGACTACGCCAAAGAATTTGGTGAGACCGTTGCGGATTATGTTTTTTCTTCTAAGACTGTTCCTAGCTGGGCTTTAAAATATGAGCAACGCTTTCGTGCTAGGAGATGCTTGTCGATATTCAGAACACTATGTCTTGCTGGTCAGAAGAAAGAGTCTCTACATTTTTATAAAAAAGCTCTAGTTTTATCTCCGTTTTTGATATTTCGATTTAGCTATACTAGAAAAGCGATAAAGATTTGGTTAAACGGTTGAAGATGGTAATTCACATTGGTTTGGGCAGCATAGTAAGTTTTATGCACCTATTCCAAATACAAGAGCACTAGTGACTGGAGAATTTGTGAGAGAAGAGCTTAAGTTGCTGAAATATCTAGAACCTTACTCGATGGTAACAAAATTTTAACGACTCTATCACTTTTGTAGATTATGCGATTAATATCAATGTTCGTAATGCTCTTAATTAGCGTAAAAAATTCTAAAATTCAATCAAACAACTAGAAGCTTCTCAGAGGATATTATTTAAATTGCTCTATGGTAATATAGGTGATTAAAACACTTATAGAGGATGTGGCCATGATGCCAGTAGTTCCGAAATTTGATTTGTCTCAGGTGCTCGTTGTGGGAGATATCATGTTAGATAGTTATTGGCATGGATCCTCAAAGAGAATTTCTCCAGAGGCACCAGTTCCTGTTGTAGATATTGCCCAATCAGAGGATAGAATTGGGGGGTCAGGCAATGTAGCATTAAATCTGGCATCCTTAGGTGCTGACGTTACTATAGTTGGTGTTATAGGTGAAGATGAAGATGGTATTACTCTTAAAATTAAATTGGATGCTGCAGGTATAAGCCATGATTTGCAAGTATCTGACTCCAAATCAACAATAAAAAAACTCCGCATCATTAGTCAAAATCAGCAGCTTATAAGACTTGATTTTGAGGAATTATTTACAGATAAAGATGCTTCTATCGTTACAACGAAAGCAGAAAAATTGTTATCTAGCTCAGGAGCTTTAGTCCTTTCTGATTATGGTAAAGGTTCGTTAGAGAAGTCCCGCCGGTTGATAAAATTAGCACGTAATAAAAAAATCCCTATTCTAGTCGACCCTAAGGGAAATAGCTTTGAGGTATACAAGGGAGCTACATTGCTCACTCCAAATTTCTCCGAGTTTCAGGCAGTTGTAGGCCCATGTTCTAGTGAAAAAATATTAGCTGAAAAAGGAGAAAAACTAATATCAAAATTAGAAATTGAGGCTCTGCTCATTACTCGTAGCGAAAAAGGTATGACGCTTCTGAGGAAAGATCTTCCAACAGTTCACCTGCCTGCTCATGCAAGAGAAGTTTTTGATGTAACTGGAGCTGGTGATACAGTAATTGCAGTTTTAGCTGCGGCACTAGCCTCTAGAATAGATATATTGGATGCAGTAACAATGGCCAATGTTGCAGCTGGTATTGTGGTTGGTAAATTGGGTACATCCACCGTTAGTCAACCAGAGTTATATCGCGCTATGGATAAATATCGAGGGGCTGAGTTTGGTATTACTAACGATGAGCAGCTTTTGGCTGGGATAACTGAGGCAAAAGCTAGAGGAGAAAAAATCGTATTTACAAATGGATGTTTTGACATTCTTCATGCTGGTCACGTCGGTTATCTTAAACAAGCTAAAGATAACGGAGATAGATTAATCGTCGCAATTAATGGAGATGTTTCTGTATCAAATTTAAAAGGGCCTGGGCGTCCAATTAACACCGTCGATCAGCGTATGGCTGTTTTGGCCGGGCTAGAGGCAGTAGATTGGGTAATTTCATTTGATGATGATACCCCGAACCGTTTACTGAAGAAAATTAAGCCAGATGTTTTAGTCAAAGGAGGAGACTACAGCCCAAAAGAAGTTGTCGGTTATGAAATTGTTGAATCTTATGGCGGTGAAGTCCACGTTCTAGACTACTTTGATAATTGCTCAACAACTAAGATCGTGAAGAAAATTCAAGAGAAATAACATATTTTTTATTATTCTGAAACTAAGATTTTTTCCGCAAGTAGCGTATTATTAGTTAGATGGATAGGATTTATAGTTCCAATAATTATGCTGCTTACACCTCGATGCTTTAAAATCATATCAAAACTTTTTCGTATGGAGCCTGCTTCAGCAGATAAAACTGCATTACCGCTATCTAAAGCTTTTTTAATAAAAATTCCTTTATTATTTTCAGTACAATAATTAATAATTGGAACATCTTTTTCATACCCTAAATTCCATGTCACCATTACACCGTCAGATTTTTTTGCAGCTAGGAGACCCCCTTTTAATGTTTTGCAGGACATACCAAAAGCCTTAATTTTACCTTCTTTTTTAAGGTCAGAAAGTACTTCTAAGGTCCCAAAATTTGTAATGATATCCTCATCATTTCCGTCCGAGTGAACTAAAATTATGTCAATAGCATCAGTATTTAGTCGCCTTAGGCTGCGCTCAACACTAAAACGAGTATGTCGGGGCGAAAAATTAAACTGTGATCGCCCATTTTTAAATTCTTCACCTACCTTGCTACAAATAATCCATTCGTTCCGTGTATCTTTAAGTAACCCTCCGAGCCGCTCTTCGCTATTACCATAAGATGGTGCTGTATCAATCAAATTGATTCCAAGATCTTTAGCTTTATAAATTAAATCAATCGCTTCTTTGTCATTAGGTATTGTGAATTTTTTTGGGTATTTTACACCTATATTTCTCCCAAGCTTAACGGTTCCCAACCCTAGAGGGCTAACATTAAGTCCTGTTTCACCAAAAGCCCTCTTATGATGCAAAGCTAGTCTCCAAATACTCTTTTCCATGGGGTAATAGATATCTTTGGTTTATCAAGAAAAGATAGCTCAGGTAGTTGTGTTTTTGATTTTCTGATATTGCCCTTGTCTAGCAGAAAGACGATTTCATCCGCTAAGTTAGGACATAACGTCAACTTGGTTGGCCATGCTACGATCACATTTGAATGATTTTTTGTAATGCCAGCAAACGCTTTATCGGGCCTATTAAAATTTCTTTGTTTTGGTTCCGCTCTTTCTATTGGTAATGCTGCCCATTCTGCATCTTTGAGATCTACCCAGGGCATAAGTGCAAAAAGTTCTTTTTTTGCTTTCGTTATAATAGCTTCCGTCGATAAGCCAACACCTTTTTCAGCTATACTTCCGCCTAAATACCATACCTGTTTGTGGTCCTGACAGGGGTGGCTAGATATTGTAAGTCTAGGAGTTGTTTCAGCACCCAAACAGTGACCATAAAAGGAATGAGGATACCCATGTTTAACCATTAGCATATGAAGAGGTCTTCTCTGCATCCTTGGGGTACTTTCTCCCATTGCATTTAAAATAGACTCATTTCCTTCGCCTGCAGTCAGTATGAACTGCTCAGCATGGAGTACGTATTTTTTTTCATTTTCATTAAAATTTAGAAAAGCTTTTTTATTAGCATCTTTCTGCCATGAAGTTTTACCCCAATCAACCATGAAGATTCGATTCGAATAATTTTTAGCTAATTTTTCAACAACACTTGGTACATCTAGAACCATATCTAATAATTTATAAACATTACCTCTAAATTGGCGATCTTGAAAGATATTTGGCAAGGCATCCCCGCGAACTTTATTTATACGCCCCCGTATAGCTTTGCTAGCTAAAAAAGTTGTCATTTTTGACAAAATACTTTTACTTGACCACATATAAAAGTGATTACTTAATTTTTTTGCTCCCTTTAGATCTACCTCACCCTCACCATCAATACATTTTTGCCAATAAGATGGCATTTCAGATATAGCCTCTGATGCTCCAGTCAAAGCACCATTGAGGGTATATTTCATCCCACCATGAATCATGCCTTGGCTCGCTACAGTTTGATCACCTCCAAGGGAATTTTTCTCAAATAATATGACATTGAACCCTTGGTTGGCTAATCGATTAAGTAGCCATAATCCAGCTATACCTCCACCAATGATTGCAATATCACATACAATTTTTTTCTGTTCTATGCTGGACATACTAGTTAGAATCCTTTGAAGTAAGTTGCCCTTTATTTTTTTATAAGCAGTCTGGATTTTTGGTTTCTATATTAAAGCTAGTAGTATAGCCTGACTAATTTTATTATGCTTTTAGAGGCAAAAAGAAACCACTGTCTTTCATTTTAGTATATCAATTAATTTTTGAGTGCCGAGATATATGTTACGTTTATTTTACACAGTTTCCTTATATTTTTTAACGCCCTTCTTATTACTGAGGACCTTATTGCGTGCTATAAGGGCAAGTCAGCATGGAAATCGTTGGTATCAAAGATTTGGGTTCATACCGAAAATTCCATCACATCGACAAGTAGTTTGGATCCACTGTGTTTCAGTGGGTGAAACTTTAGCGGCTGTCCCTTTGATAAAGAAAATACAGACAGATTACCCTGATAGAATTCTGGTTGTAACCACTACAACGCTTACTGGCTCGGAAAGAGTAAAATCAATTTTTTCTGATGATGTCTACCATGTTTATGCTCCTTATGACCTCCCATATGCTGTGAGGCGCTTTTTAAAGCAGACTCATCCTAGTTTGGTGATCATTATGGAGACTGAATTATGGCCGAATATGATACATTACTGCAGTCATGCCAACATACCGGTGGTTGTAGCTAATGCAAGAATGTCAAGCAAATCCCTCAAGGGGTATAAGAGATTTTCTAGCTTTACAGTGAGTATGCTGAAAAAAATAAGTTATGTAATTGCACAATACGATAATGACGGAAAGAATTTCTTAGAATTAGGTTTACCTGAATCGAAGCTGATGATAGCTGGCAATATCAAATTTGATAGTAGTCTAGAAAGTGATCTAGTGAATAAGGCATCTAAATTAAAGGCAGAATGGTCAGATGTGGGACAAAGAAAAATATTTCTTGCAGCGAGTACACATTTTGGTGAGGACGAAATCATTTTAGAGGCCTATAAGCAAATAAAAATATCCCATCCAGAGCTTTTATTGATAATAGTTCCGAGACATCCCGAAAGATTTAACAGTGTGGCTAACCTTTTTTCAAGACATAAACTTAGTTTTGTTAGAAGAAGTAATAATCCAAAAATCACGATAAATGATCAAATTCTACTCGGAGATACTATGGGGGAACTCATGTTATTTTATGGATTATGTGATGTTACTTTTGTAGGAGGTAGCCTTGTTCCAGTAGGAGGACATAGCCTAATCGAACCAGCTATATGGGGTGCTCCGATTATAAGTGGCCCGTTTCTACATAATTTTTTAGATGTATCAAAGTTGCTTAAAAATGTTGAAGGAATGGCTATTTGCAAAGATTCAATAAGTATCGCGGAAACTGTTTCTGAAATTCTTAAAGATGCTAATAAATCTAAACGAATGGGGAATGCTGCTAAGTTAATTGCGGACAGTAATCGTGGAGCTTTAGAAAAGATAACTAAGATTATTGATTCAGAGATTTTGTCACAATAATTTCTGGGTCCAACCAGCCGTCTAAGTCAAATAGATCTTGTGGACTAAGTTGTCCAGCCACTTCTTTTAGCCCTAACAAACTAATTATGTAGTCATATCGTGAGTCGGCATAATCTCTTTTAGCTTGATGGTAATTTTGTTTTGAAATTAAAACATCCGAAATATTTCGAGTTCCAGTTTCGTAGCTTTCTTCGTTTGAGGCCATCGCTTTTCTTGCAGAGTCGAGTGCACGTTGTCGAGCTTTTACTCGTGCAATATTAGTCAATACTTGCAAATGTTTAGACCTAGCTTGCTGCGTTGTACTTCTTTTTTTCCCTATCCAGATTTCTCTCAATTTTATGTATTCCTGGACAGCCTGTCTTCGTTCTGCGCTTACAAGTCCTCCTGTAAAGATCGGGAGACTTAACTCTATTCCAATATTACGACCAATTTGATTACTTTCTGAAGGACTGGAGAATACTGTATTAGTATTTAGATCTGTACCAGAAAAATATTCATCAGAACGATTATCATAGAAAGACATCGAGCCTTCAAGTTTTGGTAAATGAGCGTATTTTTTTGACTTTGTGTTTTGCTTAGCAGCTTCTTCAGCATGCTTAGCAGCTTTCAATTGATAATTATTATTTACCGCAAACTGTACCCATTGTTCTCTATCTAACGGTTCAGGCTTGACGATGGGAAAATCTCGTTTTAGTCCGGCCAGAATATCATGATTTCTGCCAGTTAATATAGTGAGCCCATCAAATACTAATACTAGCTTGGCTTTTGCATCTAGAGACGAAACCTCTGCATTATTCAAGGCAACTTGAGCTTCATGAATCTCAGTTATAGATGATAAACCAACATCAAAACGATTATTGATTTGCTCGAATTGTTTTTTTAAAGCTGCTTCCTCCTCAATAATATTTTTTAAATTTTCCTCTGCCCTGAGCACTGCATAATATGACTCCGCACATCTCATGATATGTGATTGTCTATCTGCAGAAAATTTTGATTTTGCTTCAAGACTCAGCTTGACACCCATTTTAAAATCAAACCATGCTGGCATGTCAAAAATTGGTTGAGTTAGGCTAACTCCATAAGATTTTTCATCTCTATCATTGTTACCTTTGGTGCCGAATATTGAACCTCCTGCACCCAAAACCCTCGTTGATGAGCCTTTTGTTTCAGCTTCTCTGTATTTAGCTTCTGCTACAATTGATGGAAGAAGTGCCGCCCTACTAATATTCTTTGATTCTTTTTTAGCTAAGTAGTCAGCTTTTGCAGCTAACAATTGTGGGTCATTGTTTAAGGAAAGTTCATATATTTTTGATAATGTTTCAGCGCTCCAGCAAATTGGTGCCAAAACATTTATGGATATAATAATAAAAAAAATAGCAAAGCACTTCATCGAGTTTTCCAAAGCTAAAAAAATACTAACTGAAGTTTATCAGATTTATATTAACTAGCCATTGTATGACTGAATGTATAATAGATTTCGTTAAATAAAGCTAACTAACAGAGGTATAATTATTATGTTACCAAAACATAAATACAACTCCCGAGATATTTCGATAGAGAATCAAGAGAAAGTATTTTCTGGATTCTTTGAGATGCTTCGAGTTACATTACGATATAAGCTGTTTTCCGGAGAATGGAGTAAACCCATTAAACGAGAACTTTTCGAAAGAGGTTCTGCGGTGGGTGTTTTGCTTTACGATCCAGCCCATAAGCTTATAGGGCTGGTAGAACAATTTCGTGTTGGAGCTCTGGGCGACAAGAATAGCCCTTGGCTATATGAAGTTGTGGCTGGTATGGTCGACCCTGATGAATCATTTGAGCAAGCAGCTTTGAGGGAAATACAAGAAGAAGTTGGAATTAATAAAGTTCAACTTCATCCAATCTGTCAGTACTGGGTAAGTCCAGGTGGAACCAACGAAAGAATGCATCTTTATTGCGGTATAACAAATCTGCTGGGACTTGATGGTGAATTAGGTATGAATGAGCAATCAGAAGATATTTTTTTGCATATAGTTCCCCAGGATGATATACCTTTATATATGAAAGCTGGTCAATGCGATAACGCAGCCACTACAATTTCTTTGATGTGGTTACAAAAAAATTTCGACGATTTTATATAAACATTTTCTTATTAATGCTTATGTAGGAGAAATAGATTGACTGAAGTCAACCCTAGGTTTAAATATAAAGTAGATCTATGTAGTTACTTAGCTGATGGTGAGGCTAATTACTTTAGATTGAAAAAAATTTTTCCTCAAATGCACCATGCTAAAGAGAAAAAAATACTAATTTTTAATACCGGTAAACATATTTTACTTTTACAGGTTCTAGAAATAACTCGATATACAACACTTATCCTGTTGCGCGAAGAAACAGGTGAATATATGCCTTGCAAAATGCTTAATTCATGGCTAACAATGCCTCAGCTAACCATGAGACTTTATCATGATGCAAAAATGGCAGAGGTGATATCTTGTGATAAAGTCAGATCTATTCGACCTAGATATGAAAAATTAAACCAAAATATGTATCAACCCGATGAAAAATCACAGTGGAATAAGTTTTTATCAGAGTGGTTAGAGTATTGCCTTGAATACGGATATGACAACTCTTTAGTAATTTAAGGCTAACATATTTATCAAATTCTTTAAAACTCAAATCAATGTTGCTACCAAGGATTTAAATTGAAAAAAACTGATGTTATTAACTTGATACAGATCAGCGATTGTCATCTGGGGTCAAAAAAAGACTTTCTATCTAACGGTGTTAATACATATGACAGCTTCAAGAAAGTTTTATGTGAGATTAAAAAAAAGTTCGGATCCTCTTTGATTATTATTTCAGGTGATATTTCTGCGTCAGGAGCTAAGACATCTTACCAGTTATTTTCCGACACAATGGATAAAGAGGGCCTACCTTACAGATGGATTCCAGGAAACCATGACGACCTTCAACTCATGAGTAATATAATTTCACAGCAATTTATACGTGTTGAAAAGCATGACAATTGGGTCATTATTTCACTTATCAGCTGCGATTCTAAAAATGTTGAGGGATTTTTGGCTAAAAATGAAATTGAAGAATTAGAGTTTTTGTTAAAAAAATATAAGGATCTTTATATTTTGTTATTTGTCCATCATCCGCCAGCCAGCATAAACTCGAAGTGGTTAGACGAGCATCGAATTACTAATAGCGGCAAGCTTGAAACAATATTATCTGGACACCCTAATGTGAAAGCCATATTTACTGGCCATGTTCACCAAGAGAGAGCTATAGATTGGGGTAATTTGATCGTTTATAGCACCCCTTCAACTTGCTACCAATTTGTAAAAGATATTGATTATTTTGAAATAAGTTCAGATGGTCCTAGTTATAGATGGATAGACTTAAAGTCTGACGGAGTTATAGTTACCGGTGTAAATTATCTGAAATCTTAATACTCATGTTCAGTTAACTTTTTTTCTAGTAATGTACTTTAGGTTTGTTGATAAAACAAATTTTTATTTAGCTTTTATCTTTTAAGAATTTATATCACTATAGGGATTTAAACAAAGAGATTTTTGGATATGACAATACTTTATATTCACGGATTTAATAGCTCACCTGCTTCCACCAAGGCACAGCAAACAGAAACCTGGATAGATGAGATATCTGCAAACAAAAAATTCATTTGCCCAGCGCTAAGTGGCGATACACAATTAGCTATTGGTCAGCTTGAGGAAATAATTGAGCATTGCGATGACGCGATTGGATTAATAGGAAGCTCGTTAGGTGGTTTTTACGCAACATGGCTTGCCCAAAAGTATAAATTAAAATCAGTTTTAATAAACCCAGCAGTTGAGCCTCACAAAACAATGAGTCAGTATTTGGGGTTAAATTCTAACTATCATTCTGGTGAGACCTATATCCTCACTCAAAGTCACATTAATTTTTTAGAAAGCATCAATGTTGCTGATATACACAACCCAAAAAATATATGGGTGTTACTCCAAACAGCTGATGAGATATTAGATTATCGCCAAGCCGAGATCAAATATTCCCAATGTATGCTTACTATCGAACAAGGGGGCAATCATAATTTTCAAGGCTATGAGCAGCATTTACCTGCCATAATTAAATTTTTACAACCATAGACGGTTTTTTATGAGTAACTACACATCAGAGGATATTGAAGTTTTAACTGGGTTAGACCCTGTCAGAAAAAGACCTGGCATGTATACAGATACTTCACGTCCAAACCATTTAGCACAAGAAGCGATAGATAATAGTATTGATGAAGCTCTGGCTGGACATGCCTCAAAATTAGTAGTCACACACCATAAAGATGGTTCATTGTCTGTGCTAGATGATGGTCGAGGAATGCCGGTAGACACTCATCCCGAGCAAGGTTTGCCAGGGGTAGAAGTAATTCTTTCGACACTTCATGCTGGTGGAAAATTTTCTGGTAAAAGTTATAAATTTTCCGGAGGACTTCATGGGGTCGGCATTTCTGTCGTAAATGCGCTATCCTCTAAATTAGAGGTTACAATTAAAAGAGATTCCAGCGTATATAATATGGTCTTCTCTAATGGTGAAAAAATTTCTGAACTAGAAATCATAGATAGCTGTGGAAAAAAAAATACGGGAACACTCATACACTTTTACCCAGATCCACAATATTTCGACTCTATCAAATTCTCTATTTCAAGACTTAAACATGTATTGAGAGCAAAGGCAGTTCTCTGTGCTGGTTTAGAAGTAAGCTTCAGTGATGAAAATACTGGAGAATTTGATATTTGGTCTTATAAGGATGGCCTTAAAGATTACCTCGAGGGCTCAACAAAAGAATGGAGGCCAGTTCCCCTAGAACCTTTTGTGGGAAGTTCGTCATTCGACTCAGCAGCTGTTGACTGGGCAGTGCAGTGGCTACCCGAAGGGGGAGATTTAATTCAAGAAAGTTATGTGAATTTAATACCAACAATTCAAGGCGGCACTCATGTAAATGGCTTCCGAACTGGATTACTTGAGGCAATGAAAGAGTTTTGTGAATTTCGAAATCTTTTACCCCGTGGAGTTAAGCTGGCGCCAGAGGATGTTTGGGACAAGTGCGCGTTTGTGTTGTCAGCTAAGCTAGCTGATCCTCAATTTTCTGGACAGACTAAGGAGCGATTGTCGTCACGTGAAGCAGCGTCATTTATTTCTAATATCACAAAAGATGCCTTTAGTTTGTGGGTCAATAAACATACAGAAGATGCTGAGTTATTAGCAGAATTATTTATTAACAATGCTCAAAAAAGACTAAAAGCTAGTAAGAAAATTGCTAGAAAGAGAGTAACTGCTGGACCTGCGTTGCCTGGTAAGTTAGCAGATTGTTCTTCGGTTAGTCCAGAACTTTGTGAAATATTCTTAGTCGAAGGAGACTCTGCTGGAGGTTCTGCAAAGCAAGCTCGAAGCCGAGAATTTCAAGCAATAATGCCTCTTAGAGGAAAAATTTTAAATACTTGGGAGGTAGATGGAGAAGAGGTTTTGGCATCGCAGGAGGTTCATGATATTTCTGTTGCGCTTGGTATAGATCCTCAATCAGAAGATTTGGGTAATCTTAGATATCACAAGGTATGTATTTTGGCAGATGCGGACTCTGATGGCCTTCATATTGCAACACTACTTTGCGCTTTATTTGTGAAACATTTCCGTTCGATGGTCGACAAGGGACATGTATATGTTGCCATGCCGCCACTATATAGAGTTGATGTAGGAAAAGATGTGTTTTATGCCCTTGATGATAGTGAAAAACAGAGTATTTTGGATAGGGTTACTGCAGATAAAAGGAATGCAAAAATAAACATACAGCGCTTTAAAGGTCTAGGTGAAATGAATCCTATGCAATTACGTGAAACCACAATGAATCCAGATACAAGGCGTCTAGTTCAATTAACTATAGAAAAAGGTGATAGCACAGATCAAATGTTAGATATGCTGTTATCAAAAAAGCGTGCAGGCGATAGAAAAACTTGGTTAGAGGATACTGGAAATTTAGCAGAAATATGAGACTTACTTGGCTGGCAGACTAATTTTTTTAACAAATTTTATTTTATAGGTGAGCAAATAAAATTATGACTGAAACTTCCTTAATTGGTGATATTCCAGAGCAAATACCTCTGCATGATTACACGGAAAAAGCGTATTTGGATTACTCAATGTACGTTATTTTAGACCGCGCTTTGCCAAATATTGGTGATGGCCTTAAACCTGTTCAGAGAAGAATTATTTATGCAATGAGTGAGCTTGGTCTTAAATCTACGGCTAAATATAAAAAATCAGCTAGGACCGTAGGTGATGTGATTGGTAAATTTCATCCTCATGGAGACAGCGCTGCATACGAAGCAATGGTATTGATGGCACAATCATTTTCTTACCGCTATCCATTAGTAGACGGTCAAGGCAACTGGGGAGCACCAGATGACCCTAAATCTTTTGCAGCAATGCGCTATACGGAGTCAAAATTAGCGAGATTTGCAGATATTTTACTTAGTGAATTAGGTCAAGGTACAGCTGACTGGAAGCCAAATTTTGATGGTAGTTTAGAGGAGCCATCAATAATGCCAGCAAGAGCTCCACATGTTTTGCTAAACGGAACTACAGGTATTGCCGTTGGAATGGCAACAGATATACCCCCCCATAATCTCAGGGAGATAGTTGGCGCTTGTATTCATTTGCTTGATCAACCAAAAGCAACCCTTGAGGAAATTCATGCTTATATTAAGGGCCCGGATTACCCTACTGATGCTGAAATCGTCACAGCTCAGAATGACATCCTAAAAAGCTATGAAACGGGACGCGGTAGTCTAAAAATGAGAGCTGTTTGGCACAAAGAAGATGGAGATATAGTCCTAACCGCTTTGCCACACCAAGCCTCCGGGGCAAAGATTCTAGAGCAAATCGCATCTCAAATGAATGCAAAAAAATTACCTATGGTTAATGACCTTAGAGATGAATCAGATCATGAAAACCCAACTCGATTGATCATAGTTCCAAAATCAAATAGGGTTGATCTTGAAGTTTTAATGAATCATTTATTTGTTACGACTGATTTAGAAAAGAGTTACAGAATAAATATGAATATGATTGGAATTAATGGTCGTCCCGAGGTAAAACCATTAAAGAAAATTCTATCAGAATGGATAAAATTTCGTTTGAATGTTGTTAAGCGACGCATAACGCATCGTTTAGAAAAAGTTGAAAAAAGATTACATCTTCTCGATGGCCTATTAATTGCCCTCTTGAATATAGACGAGGTTATAAGAATAGTTAGAGGTGAAGATGAACCTAAACCTATTTTAATACAAAGATTTAGCTTAAGTGATATTCAGGCAGAATATGTCTTAGAGACTAAATTAAGACAACTTGCAAGGTTAGAAGAATTTAAGATAAAAGCAGAGCAGAAAGAGCTTGCGAAAGAACAAGAGAAACTTGAAAAAATACTTAATTCTTCCCAGCGCCTGAAAAGCTTAGTAAAAAAAGAGCTATTGGAGGTAGCAGAAGAATTTGGGGACGATAGGAGATCTCCAATAATAGAAAGAGTTGAAGCTAAAGCTTTTTGCGAGACCGACTTAATAGTCTCTGAATCAGTTACTATTGTCCTATCAGATAAGGGGTGGATTAGGTCTGCAAAAGGACATGACCTTGATCCACTCTCCTTAAATTATAAAGAGGGAGATAAGTTCTTTTGCGAAGTTAAGGGTCGTAGCAATCAAAACGTAATTCTGTTGGATTCTGGGGGTCGGACTTATTCTATATCTGCCCACTCTTTACCTTCTGCACGTGGACATGGAGAGCCAGTAACAGGAAGACTAAATGCACCCTCTGGTGTGAACTTCAATGGTTTGGTTATGGGTGAGGATAATCAACATATACTTCTAGCAACAGATGCAGGCTATGGATTTGTGGCAAAAATTGAGGATTTGCAAACAAAAAATCGTTCAGGAAAAGCTACAATTTCTATTCCCAAAGGAGGAAAGGTTTTATTACCAGCCCTCATATCTGACCCTAACAAAGATTTGGTGATTGCGGTAAGTAACGAGGGTCGTATGTTAGTTTTTCCCATAACTGATCTACCTCAACTGGCTCGAGGGAAGGGTAATAAGTTAATCAGCATTCCATCTTCCAGGCTGCAAGCAAGAGAGGAATATATGGTTGCAGTGACCTCAATAAGAGAAGATCAGCAGCTTCTCTTATATTCTGGTAAGCGTTATTTAGGTTTGAAATTATCCGATTTAGAGCATTACCGTGGGGAAAGAGGCCGACGAGGAAACAAGTTGCCCAGAGGGTTTCAAAAAGTAGATAAAGTAGAAATAAAATCTCTAGATTAGTTTAGTTTAAATGAATGATCATATATATCGTCAATAGTTAATTAATACTGTGACTTCAATCAAAACCTAATTCTTTTTTTAGCATTTTTAGTTTTATTATCAGTTGTTCATTGCTTAATTTTGATTCTATTTTATCTTTTTTTGTAGCTGGAACCAATGAGGGCATTTTCTTGCCTTGAGATATTTCTGAGCATATTCGTCGATAATTCTCTAAGAATATCGGATAACTCACCGATGTGGCATCGTTTCGAAGTTTATACCACCCAGTTTCTTCGCCTGCATAATATACTGCTATGTGCGACCACTTAACACTAGATTTAGGTGAGCCGGCAGTGCATGCTTCCTTATATGCTTTTTCTGAGCTTGGTAGCTCACTATTTCCGTCAGACATTTCGCAACATTCGAGCATTCGATTAAGCGTAGGTAAATACTCTGATGTGCTTATTATTTTTTTTGCCCCCTGTAGTATTTGTTTCTCTGAAAAATAACAAAGCGTATCTAGCCATAAACGTTTAGCTTGATTTAAAAGGTCTGTATCGGTGTAAGCACTATAAAATTGATTATGATAGTTTACTCTGAATAGAGCAAAGACTTTATTTATGGCATCTATCAACTCTGGCGAGTAATTATTTGCCTGCCCAGCTTCTATCTCTGAGCTCATCGACGAGGTTGCTACCTCTTGTACTATTTGCTCTATTAGGTCGTTGTTTTTCTTCATAATTCCTTACCTTTGAGGAGATTGATTTCTGACGAGACCATTCTCGTTTTATGTGTTGTAGAAACTTCGTATTCCATGAATTATGTGCTTGTCCGCTCTCTCTCCAGTATAAGATAAACTCAGGTGATAGTTTATGGGCAAAATCTCTGGGAATATTGGCAAGAACTAAGATTTCATAAAGCTCTTCACTTGGCTTCCAACTTTGATCGAGTAATCTTGGGGCTGAGTCTTGTTCCATTGTAATGGTAAATTTTGACCACTGTCTCTTAATGTGTGTTACAAACCGGCTGTTCCAAGTATCAGACTTATCACCTCGCTCTAGCCAGTAAAGAACAAATTCTGGTATCGCATCTTCAATAAAATTGTTGTTAATTCCTGCTTGCCTTACTAAAATATCCATGGCGTCAATTGAGGGTCGCCATTCAGGCTCCATTAGTACCTTAAGACCAATTTTTGTGTTTTCTGTCTGAAAGTTACGCCATAAACGAATCACATGCTTGATAAATTTTGAGCCCCAGCTAAATTTAGGATCATTTCTTTCCGACCAATAAATAACAAATTCTGGAATTTGGTCATTTATAAATTTAGACGGTATGTTGTATTGCTGTAACTGGCGAAGAACTTCACTATCTGGTGACCATGAGCTTGGTATAGTTTTTGCTTTTGCCCTTAGACTAGGAGCCTTTTTTTCAGTAACTGATTGTTTAGACAATCCAGTTTCATTAAAAGCGAAACGCAGTTCTCCACTTTCTGTTATTGGTGAAGTAGAAATTAATAGAATTCCTTTATCACGCAAACTAAAAGTAATTCGCTGAAGCACAACAACATCCCAGAAAGGAACAGCATTAGTAATTTGTTTTAGGCTCACAGAAACCCAATTATAGTTATCAATAAGTTCTTGTCTGTTATGTTCTGATAGTTCATTTAGGGCATGCAATAGTACAGCCTCTTCCAAACCAATAGTGGCCGCAAGTGAAGGGGAAATCGACAGCATTTTTTCTGGAATTAATGACATATTAAGTACTTTATCAGAAATTTTGATGTAAGTTCATTTAAACAACCAGAGGTAGTATATTAATATAAATTTTTAGCTTAATTCTAAAAAAATCATAGTATAACTAATTAATATTTTAATATGTGAAAATGAAAGAAAGGTTATTTTTTGATTTAAGTTTTCTTTAGACTCCCATGCTAAAATATAATTTGAGCATGGGAGGCAGTACAATTGGCAAAACAAAAAATATCAACTTTTGTATGTAATGATTGCGGCGCTGATTTTACCAAATGGCAAGGTCAATGTAGTGAGTGTTCAGCATGGAACACTCTTACAGAAATTAGACTATCTGGCTTAAAAAAATCTTCTTCTCAGAGATATACTGGTTTTGCCGGCGCTACAAATGGCGCAATAAGCACTTTATCAGATATTGATATCAATGAAATTCCTAGAATAGCATCAGGTACGGCTGAGCTTGATTTAGTTTTAGGCGGCGGATTAGTTCCAGGTTCTTGCATTTTAGTGGGAGGGGAACCTGGAGCTGGGAAAAGTACACTCCTACTTCAGCATCTGTGCAAATTAGCCACGATACATAAATCGTTGTATGTTACAGGTGAGGAGTCTCCTCAACAGATAGCAATGAGAGCAGATAGACTTCGCCTACCAACAGATCAGTTAAAGATTATGGCAGAAACTTCTGTAGAACTAATCTGCTCTACAGCCATGGATTATGGTCCAAAAATCCTTGTAGTAGATTCTATACAGGTGATGCATTTAAATGATGTTTCTTCTGCTCCTGGAAGTGTTTCTCAGGTTAGAGAAAGTGCAGCCATGCTGATTCGTTATGCTAAAGAGACAAATACTATTTTGCTGCTTGTTGGACATGTAACAAAAGATGGCTCTCTTGCTGGACCAAAAGTTTTAGAGCATATGATCGATTGTTCTATGATGTTAGAGGCGACTAATAACAGTCATTTTAGGACTCTCCGTTGTAATAAAAATCGTTTTGGGGCTATTAATGAATTAGGTGTATTTGCCATGACAAATATAGGCTTAAAAGAAATATCCAATCCTTCAGCAATTTTTTTACAGAGAGATGATCAGGTAGCTTCAGGCAGCCTAGTGATTGTTATTTGGGAAGGAAGTAGACCTTTATTAGTTGAACTTCAGGCTTTAGTCGATCCAAGCCACCTAGGAAATCCGAGACGTATTACTGTGGGATTAGAGCACAATCGTTTAGCAATGCTTCTCGCTGTGTTGCACAGACATGGCGGGGTAATGGTTGGAGATCAAGACGTTTTTGTAAATATTGTAGGTGGAGTGAAAATTTCTGAAACCAGCGCTGATCTTGCATTAATTTTAGCTGTCATATCGAGTTTTCGAGATCGAGCACTTCCTCGAGACCTTGTCGTATTTGGTGAAGTAGGTTTATCTGGGGAGATTCGTCCAGTGCCTAATGGCCAAGAACGGCTAAAAGAGGCATTAAAACATGGATTTAAAAGAGCCGTTGTACCTTTTGGCAATGCACCGAAACAACCATTGCAAGGAATGGAGGTTATCACTGTGCGAAAATTAACAGATGCCATCGAGGCTTTAGATTAACAAAATCCTTCGTTGACATTGAGCTTAGAAGACGTTACTTTGCAAATGATTGTTAACGCAATAGGTGCCTAATTTACATATCAGTATCTTGGGTGAAACGGGAAATCAGTGCATTGAAGCTCGATATGAGCGACTTTAATTCTGATACTGCCCCCGCAACGGTAAATGAGACGATCATTTTTATTAATGAATCGAAGTTAAATTAAACAACCACTGTACATTAGTATGGGAAGGTAATTTAGCTAGGAAACTACTCATAAGTCCGGAGACCGGCCTATAGCTATACAAACGAACCACGGGGCGTGGTGGCGTGAATTTTGCTGTGGCATCTTGAATATCTAGATTCTATTTTCATTTCTTCACACACCTTTTCTCGTGGATATTTTCTGGCTCAATATTGTTCGGGGTCGAACAAATAGGATTTATTCAATGAAATTTTTTATTCATAGCTTTATTTTCTGCTTTTCACTTTCACTTTCACTTTCTGCTGATACAAAAACTATAAAAGAAAGTATCGCAGAAGTCGTAGTTACTGCTACACGTACGCCACAAACAATAAATCAAGTGCTTGCATCAACGACAGTCATAAGCACTGAAGATATTGAAAGATATCAACCTACAGATTTGCTTGATTTATTTCATCACGTTCCTGGTATTGACATCGCGAGAAATGGAGGGACAGGAACCACTCCTGCTTTGTTTATACGTGGCTCAAATACAAGTCATGCATTATTTTTAGTAGACGGTCAACGAATTAATTCTGCGAGCCTGGGCAGTACTTCTTACCAGTTTATAGATCCCAGTCAGATAGAACGTATAGAGATTGTACGTGGCGCTAAATCAAGTATTTACGGCAGTGATGCAGTAGGTGGGGTAATTCAAATATTTACCAAAAAAGGTGATTTTAAACCTTCAACAATTGTTTCCACTGAGGTGGGATCTAATGTCCTGAAAAGAACAGCCGTAGCAACACGTGGAGCATACAATCAGTTACGTTATTCGATTGATCTATCATACTTGGAAACAGACGGAATTGATGTATTAAAAGATGATTCACAACAGAATCGAGATAGCGATGGTTACAAAAACTTTTCGATTAACACTAATTTTGGGTATACATTTGATAACGGTGTTGATGTTGGACTCAGCTTTTTAGAATCTCACTCCCGTATTTATTTAGATGGATCATCATATCCGGATAGGGATAGCTTTTCAGATAGCATAATACAAAATATAGGATTTAGTGTCAGTGCACCCTTAAGAGATTGGTGGCTTTCTAAAATTTCTATGGGCCGATCCATGGACGATATCGATGATACCAACGGTATAGACGGGTCTCATATATCAGATTTTCGCACTACTAAAGATCAGTATTCCTGGCAAAATGATATTGAAATATTTAATGAACAGATAATAACGTTTGGCGTAGATTTATATGACGACGAGTTAGTTGCTAGTACAGATTATACTGATACTCAAGGAGTCCCTGCTCGAGATAGAATGAACCGTGCATATTTCATTCAATATCAGGGAAATTTTTCTATTTTTGACTATGTTTTAGGATACCGCGAGGATGATAACGAAGAGAATGGAAAACAAAACACAAGTAATATCTCATTAGGAGCACAGCTAGGCAAAAGTCACCGAGTTATTTTTAGTTGGGGAGAAGCCTTTAAAGCACCAACCTATAATGATCTATACTGGCCCATAGGGGAGTATGGTGCTGGTAATCCAGACCTTCTTCCAGAGGATTCCGAGAATTTTGAGTTAGGATTCAGGGGAGATTATACTGTATGGAAATGGGAAGCTTCCATTTATCAGAATCGTATTGATAATCTTATTGAATGGGCCCCTAATCCTACAGAGGCATATCCATATCAATGGATTCCCTCTAATGTCGATAGCGCTAAAATTAAAGGTGGTGAGTTTAAGGCAGATACCAGTCTTGCTGGATGGGATATTACTACCAGTTTTTCTTATACAGATCCACGCAATCAAACAACAGATAAGCTTCTTCAAAAACGCGCCCAAAAGAAATTTACTTTCGATATTGATCGTAGCTTTTCTCGCTGGGATGCCGGAACATCTTTCAATGCAACTAGTAAGCGCTATACTAATACAACTAATACCGGGAGTTTAGGAGGCTATGGTCTGTTAGATTTTCGTTTTAGTTACCAACTCGCCGAAAAGGTTAAGATGCAGTTGAAGGCTAATAATGTGTTTGATAAGCATTACACGACTAGTGAAAACTATCATACGGATGGCTCTAACTGGGTATTAAAGCTTACTTATGCGCTATAATTGATCGTTTAGATACTTGGGGGGGAATACAATGGCTGATGAAAACCAAGCTGAGCGTCAAAAGCGCAAAATGCAAAAATTAAAAGAAAAGGTGGATCAGCATATCGAAGCATGCGATCAAGAAAAAGGTGTTATGATTCTCCTTACAGGAGACGGGAAAGGTAAAAGTAGTTCTGCTTTCGGTATGGTTGTTCGCTCACTTGGTTATGGATACAAGGTTGGCGTGGTTCAGTTCATAAAAGGTGAACAGTTATCAGGCGAAGAATTATATCTTAGAGATCATTGCCCCCAAGTGGATTTTTATCAAATGGGTACCGGGTTTACTTGGGATACTCAAGATCGTGATGCAGATATTGCTGCAGCACAAACCACCTGGAAGGTAGTAGAGCCGATGCTGTCTGATCCAAGTTACCATCTAGTTATTATAGACGAGCTAACCTATATGCTCAGTTACAAATACCTTGACGAGTCTATGGTAACCAAAGCTTTATCGAATCGACCGCCCAGTCAAAGCGTTGTAGTAACCGGTAGAGGTGGTGGAAACTCTTTAAAGGATATAGCTGATACCGTTTCAGAAATAAAAGATATCAAACATGCCTACCAGTCGAATATTAAAGCGCGTAAAGGCGTAGATTACTAGAATGGAGAAATCTCTTTGAGAGGCGCCAGATCACGTAAATTTACGTTGATCCTCTTTTTTTCATTGATACCGATGATGATCTTAGCTGCTTTAGTCGGCCCTGTTTTTATCTCTCCTGCTAAGTTTATAGATTCATTGGTAAGCATGCTCAGTATCACAGATTTCGGTAGCAATATATCGAATCAAGCGAGCGTTTCCCATGAAGAGGTCATTCTTTCCGCAATTCGATTTCCACGAGTAGTCTTGGCCGCTTTAGTGGGTGCTTGTTTAGCATGTTGCGGAGCAGTGATGCAGGGATTGTTTAGAAACCCTTTAGCAGATCCCTCATTAATTGGTGTTTCCAGCGGTGCATCCGCAGGTGCTAGTTTTGTGATTATATTTTGTAGTACTTGGCTTCATAGCAGTAGTTTTTTTGGGCTCACATTAGTCGCTTTTGGCGCATCTACAGGTGGCGCTTTGGCCGTCTTATTAGTTTACCGATTATCGACTTCTTCCACTGGAACTTCTGTTCCGACTATGCTACTTGTTGGCATTGCAATTAGCGCTTTAGCTGGGGCCTTAAACGGGATATTTAGCTTTATTGCAGATAATGAGATGTTGCGGCGTATGAGTTTATGGCAAATGGGTAGCTTGGACGCAGCTAATTGGTTTCGTGTTGGAATCGCTGGAATCGCTGCTAGCATATTGTTAATAACGCTTCCCAATCAAAGCCAAGCTCTTAATGCATTCTTACTAGGTGAATCAGAAGCACGGCACCTAGGTATAGATACAGAGAGAGTGAAGCAGCGAATTATTTTATTGACAGCAATAGGAGTTGGCACATCAGTTGCCGTAGCAGGTATGATTTCCTTTGTGGGTTTGGTTGTTCCTCATATGGTTCGCCTAGTCATCGGTCCTGACCATAGATATTTAATACCTAGCTCAGCTGCACTTGGCGCAATTCTTTTAATCGTAGCTGATAGTTTCGCGCGCATTATAGTTGCCCCAGCTGAACTACCTACTGGTATTTTAACAGCACTCCTGGGCGTACCATTTTTCTTTTGGTTGCTCACCAAAAATCATCACCGCATCCAGAGATAATACTTATGTCCCTTGTAGCCGAAAAATTATCACTTAATTGTTCTGGGGTCTTTTTGTTGCGAGACGTTAATGTTTCTATTTTGCCAGGAAAAATTACAACAATAGTTGGCCCGAATGGAGCAGGTAAAACGTCCCTACTTCGTTGCTTATCGAATGATATTTCACCGACATCTGGCTCTATAATATTTAATGGGAAAGATATTAATAATTGGGATCCTATTGATAGAGCAAAATCTTTATCGGTTCTAACACAGCACTCTTCGTTAGATTTCCCTTTTACTGCTGAGGAAGTTGTTCTATTAGCCAGAACTCCTCATGATACTGGTTCAATAAGAGATGATGAGATTGTAGCTACTGCTTTAAAAATTGTAGATGCAACTTATCTAGCGAATCGTCAATATACTCAGTTATCGGGCGGGGAAAAACAACGTATACATTTAGCTAGAAGTCTGGCCCAAATATGGGACCTAGATACAAAACAAAAGGATCATACTGATCGATTTTTGCTTTTAGATGAACCAACTTCTTCTTTTGACTTGGCTCACCAGCAATTAACACTGGAGATAGTCAGTAGTTTTTCTTCTAGGGGTGTAGGTATTTTATTGGTTATGCATGATTTAAATTTAGCAGCCAAATGCTCTGATCAGGTCATAATGATGGAGTGCGGTAAACCAGTAAAAACTGGTTTACCAAAAGAGGTTTTTACTGCAGAAAATATAGAGCAGGTTTTTGGTGTACGAGTAAAAGTTCAAGAAAATCCTGAGAATAAAAAACTTCTTATCGTTATCTAGATGAGGTTCCTACCAGTAATTTATTAACTTATATTTATTGTTGATAGTTAAGGGCTTACAAATGAACAAGAAATTGATCCAATGGTTGAATTTCCTAATAATTTTTGGAGTAAACGCAATTCTTTTATCATATCCAGTTACTGGACTAACTATTACTGATGATATGGGAAGTGAGATTGTTTTAGCAAAGCCAGCACAGCGGGTAATTAGTCTTTCTCCGCATCTTACAGAACTAGTTTTTGCGATAGATCAAGGAGAGAAATTGGTAGGGGTAATGAGTTTTAGTAATTACCCAGAGGCAGCAAAAAAAATTCCTCGTGTAGGCTCACATAATACAATTAGCTACGAGTCTATAGCACAAATTCAGCCTGATCTTATTCTTGCTTGGGGTTCCGGTAATGGCTCAGAAGCAATACATAAACTAAAGACTTTGGGATTTTCTGTTTATGTCTCAGAACCTGATAAACTCGAAGGAGTAGCTGCAACAATTCGAAAGCTTGGAATATTATTGGGTGCTAAGGATAAAGGTGAAAATGAGGCAAATAAATTTATCAATAGATTGAGTCAACTGAAAGAAAATTATAGTGATAAGCGAAAAATGAGTGTCTTTTATCAGCTCTCAGATAATCCAATTATGACAGTTAGTGGGCGACACTTAATTTCTGATGTCATTGAATTATGTGGAGGGTTTAATATTTTTTCAAAAGCTATACCCAAAGCGTTAAAGGTCAGTTTGGAATCATTAGTGAGATCTGACCCTCAAGTTATCATAGCGGGAACTAAAAAAGAAAATGAAGAAAAATGGTTAAGTGGGTGGGCAAATAGAGCTTCAATGAGGGCTGTTAAAGATAAACAAGTATATTTCATAGATCCAGATTTACTGGTAAGACATGGACCAAGAATTATAGAAGGTACAGAAAAAATGTGTAACTATCTAGAAAGATCTCGAAAACAAGAAAACAGGTAGAGTTAAGCGACTACCTAATTTCCTGGCTGTATATGTCTATCTGCAGGAATTATAGGTCATAACCACGTTCATTATGCTGAGTTACATCAAGACCATAATCTTCATCATCTTTTGATGTACGAAGACCTAATGTAGCGTCAATGATTTTGAGTATAATGTAAGTAACGACAGCGGTATAACAAAAAGTACTTACCACACCAATCATTTGGATGCTTAATTGACTCATTATCGTGACGCCTTCGGAAAGACCCTGACCACTAAAAACTCCGAGTTCACTTGAGATAAAAAATCCACCTAAAATTGTTCCTAATATGCCACCTACCCCGTGTACAGGAAAAACGTCCAATGAATCATCGATTTTAAGCGTTTGTTTTATTAATTGTGTTGCATAGTAACAAACAATTCCTGCTGAAAATCCAATAGCTAAAGCTCCACCAGGACCCACAAAACCTGAAGCTGGTGTTATAGTCCCAAGTCCTGCGACCATGCCGGTCACAATGCCTAATACGGATGGTTTCCCATGCTTCAACCACTCCATCATCATCCAAGCTAGAGATGCTGTTGCTGCAGATATGTGAGTTACAAGCATTGCCATTCCAGCATCCCCGTTGGCCGCCAATGCTGATCCAGCATTAAATCCAAACCACCCTACCCACAACATTCCAGCCCCAATAACAGTAAGTGTTAAGTTATGCGGTGTCATGGGCTGTTGCTGAAAACCTCTTCTGTTACCAATAACTAATGCTGCTACTAAAGCAGCCGTGCCAGCTGTTATGTGTACGACTGTTCCACCAGCGAAATCCAGGAGGCCTAGCTGCATTAGCCAGCCTCCACCCCAAACCCAGTGTGTGATAGGTACATAAACTAAAATTAACCATACGCTACTAAAAATTAATACTGCAGAAAATTTAATCCTTTCAGCAAAAGCTCCAACAATTAATGCTGGCGTTATTACGGCGAATGTCATTTGAAACATCACGAAAACAGATTCGGGTATATCACCGCTTAAAGTATCTTCAAAAACATTAGCGAGCATGACATTATTGAGGTTTCCGATAAAAGAATTGAGTGAGCCACCGTCACCAAATGCAAGACTATAACCACAAATTAACCAAATAACTGAGGATACACATGTTATAGCGAAGCATTGCATTAACACAGAGAGGACATTTTTTACACGAACCAAGCCACTGTAAAAAAGTGAGAGACCAGGAATAGTCATAAATAACACTAGTGCGGTAGCAGTTATAATCCATGCTGTATTGGCACCGTTTAGTGAGTCTGCATACCCTAAACTAGGAATTATCAGAGTAAGTAAAGACCATGTTAATCTATATTTTTGGTTTAACCGTTTTAGCATGACATATAATCCTATTGAGCAATATTGGTGCATTCTTACATTCAAGGTGCACTGATTTAGATCAAATATTAGTTAATTTACGTATCTTAGTGTTAATAATCTATCTTTTTATTTTAATGATGCAAGAATTATGCCATTGAGATGATTATTTTCCCTGAGCAGATAGGGATTTCCAAACCGAGTTTTTAAGTTTATCCATCTTAGCATCTGGGTTTCTGTATTTTAGCTGCAGTCCTTTAAGAAAATATCTTAAAACCTGATCTTTGCACTCTCTATAATTTTTGTGGGTTCTTTTCCGAAAGAAAGAACTTAGTTCGTGCGAACTTAATTCAAAATCTGCTAAACTGAGTATTTCTAAAATATCATCCGATTTCAAATGAAACGCAATTTTTAGCTTAGTGAATATCATATTGTTATTTAATTTTTTTTCAGGCAAGGGCTGTAAGCCTTCTTTTTTCCCTCTTTTCTCAATAATTAAACCGTTAAGGAATGCAGCAAGATAGCTGTCACTACAATTTAAAAAATCTGATTCAGTACTTTTCTTCAATTTTTTAATTAAGTCATCAACGGATATAGTCTTGCCTCCTAGGCTAGAAATAATAAGCATTTTTTCATCGTCATAATCAAGGATATAACGAATACGACGTAATACATCATTATTTGTCATAAATTTATCTCCTAGCCCCCTCAAAAAAATGTCGAATACCAATAATTTTGCTGGTAAACTTAAATTACAGTTACAATAACGAATGATATATATTTAACAGCCGTTAATGTATATTAAATCTTTAAATTTTATCAGCATTAAGTAATAACTAAGAAGAAAAAGATTATGTATAAAGATTTAGCTCAAAAATTAAAAGAAACAGAAAGTACACCATGGGATGAGGCTTATCAGCATTTAGCGGATTATAAAAAGGAGCATACTAATACCTTAGTGCCTCAATTTTATTCAACTGACGACGGGTTCACATTAGGTTTTTGGCTGCTTAAATTACGCCAAGATCGAGCTAATGGACTTTTAACAGAAGATCAAATTAATCGATTGGATGAATTAAAATTTGTATGGGATCCACATGAGCCTCATTGGGAAAAAGGTTTTGCCGAATTACAAAAATATAGAGAACAATTTGGCGATAGTTTAGTTCCCGAAAATTATCTTACAGAAGGTGAGCATTATGAGTTGGGTGATTTTGCCAGAGCCCAAAGGCTTACAGAGGGTAATTATCCAAGAGAAAAATATCAAAGACTTTGCACGGTAGATTATGTTTGGGATCTTCGCGAGTATGATTGGAAAAGAGCCTTTGCTGCTTTAGAGCTATATAAGCAAGAACATGGCGATTGTTTAGTCCCAAGTGATTATGTGACTGATGAAGAGTCAATAACGGGTGAGTTAGCTTTAGGCCAGTGGGTGATTAAACAGCGCATAGATATGGTTTACAGTTGGTTGACCGAAGAAAAGATGCTGAAGCTAGATTCAGTAGGATTTGATTGGACTCCTGAATCAGGAGAGCCATTACATTTACATCTTTACAGAAAAAATGATTAGTATCTTTCAATAAAAATTATTTTACCGTTTCAATCTCTTATACTTTATCCGTTTAGGCTCTGATTCAGAGCCTTTTTGTTTGCTACGATCCTCGTGGTATTCACTATAATTCCCCTCAAAAAATTTGATCTCACTGTTACCTTCATAGGCTAAGATATGTGTTGAAATTCTGTCTAAAAACCAACGGTCATGTGATATAACAAGAACACAGCCGGGAAAATTTTGGATAGCCTCTTCTAACGCTCTAAGTGTTTCAATATCTAAATCATTTGAGGGTTCATCTAATAGTAATACATTGGCTCCTTGTTTTAGAGTTATTCCTAGATGTAACCTGCCTCTCTCACCGCCAGATAACTCCATAACTTTTTTTTGTTGATCATTGCCTTTAAAGTTAAACCTTCCAGCATATGCCCTTGAAGATATTTCGTAATTTCCAATTTTTAGTATATCTTTTTTATCTGAGATCGCCTCCCATACACTCTGGTTGTCATCAAGATTTTCTCTGCTTTGATCAACAAATGCGAGCTTAACTGTTTCACCAATAGAAATATTACCGCTGTCAGGATCTTCTAAACCACAGATCATTTTAAAAAGTGTAGATTTTCCAGCACCATTTCCTCCAACTACACCAACAATTGATCCCTTGGGAATTTTAAGAGATAAATTATCGATTAATAGTTGGTCACCAAAACTCTTGCTTACATTATCAAAAGAAATAACATTTTCCCCAAGCCTAGGGCCCGGGGGTATATAGATTTCGTTTGTTTCATTACGACTCTGAAACTCTTGCGAATTCATTTCTTCAAAACGAGCTAATCGAGCTTTATTTTTAGTATGACGGCCTTTTGGATTCTGCCTCACCCATTCCAATTCGTTTTTTATTGTACGCTGACGAGCATCTTCTTGTTTTTTTTCTATATCAAGTCGCGCTTCTTTTGTTTCAAGCCAGTTTGTGTAGTTGCCCTCATAAGGTATACCATGGCCTCTATCAAGCTCCAAAATCCAACCAGCAACATTATCAAGAAAGTATCTATCATGAGTTACAGCAACAACAGTACCTGAAAATTCTTCTAGAAATTTTTCTAACCAATATACAGATTCTGCATCCAAATGGTTTGTGGGCTCATCAAGCAATATCATGTCGGGTTTAGAAATAAGCAGTTTACATAATGCAACTCTCCTTCTTTCACCACCTGATAGTAACGATACATCTGAATCCCAGGGTGGAAGTCTTAAGGCATCAGCTGCAATACTTAGTTGGCTATCTATATTATGTGCATCCCAGTGTTCAATGATATCCTCTAATTGCCCTTGTCGTTTGGCAAGCTTATCAAAGTCTGCATCTGGCTCAGCATAATCAACATAGATTTGCTCAAGCTCTTTTAGAGCCTCTACTGCTTCTAGAATACCTTCCTCAACATTTTCACGCACATTTTTATCATTATTAAGATAGGGTTCTTGACAGAGGTAGCCTATTTTAATATTTGGCATTGGCGTAGCTTCGCCCTGAATATCCGTATCAAGCCCTGACATGATATTTAGAAGAGATGATTTACCTGACCCATTTAAACCAAGCACGCCAATTTTAGCTCCAGGAAAAAATGACAAAGAGATATCTTTCAGAATCTCACGCTTAGGCGGCACAATCTTACTTACTCGATTCATTGTGTAAACATACTGCGCCACGCTATAACCCCTTTATTATTTGATATCAATAGTCAATAAATTAAGACTGACCACTATTATAAAGCTTTTATTATTTCTGTGACTGATTATACAACCTAACTTTTTATAACGATATAACCGCTCTTTTTTTGAAAGCACCTGTTAAGTAAACACAATATTGTCAGTTTCAGGTAGGGGCTTCTGCGTGATAGTTTCTTTTGATAATTTAGATGTTTATAGATTAGATTTAGTTTGCCAGTTTCAGGTAGGGGTTCTTTTTAAATTGACGACTCTGCAACTTTCAACGAAACTAAGAACTATATTCAATCGCGATGGACTTCAAAAATGATTTCAACTCAGGATTTACCTGCTTCAAGTGGTTATGATATTTCAAGACTACGTAAAAATAAAAATATGCCCCTTAGTCCAGCAAAACCTGCAAAGGCTTTTAATGGATCAAGAGTGATATTTTTTCTTAATAAACTTAATTTTATAATAGAAACGATTGAGAAATAACAATGTCAATGCCTGTAGTGAGGCGTTAGGTAATTTATACAAAATAAGTGGTTAATATGGTTGGAAAAAAAGAAAACGAAACCTCTAGAACACTTCGTTTTGTTACAGCTGCCTCTCTTTTTGATGGGCATGATGCTGCTATAAATGTGATTCGAAGATTAATTCAATCAAAGGGTGCCGAAGTAGTTCATTTAGGCCACAACAGAAGTGTATGTGAGGTCGTTCGTGCCGCTATTCAGGAGGATGTCGACGCTATCGCCATAAGCTCCTATCAGGGTGGGCATATGGAATACTTCACATACTTATTGGATTTACTAAAAGAATATGGGGCAGAACATATTAAAGTTTTTGGCGGCGGTGGCGGCACCATCACACTTGAAGAAATCAATATTCTTGAATCTGCCGGCGTTAGTCGCATCTATCATCCCGAACAAGGTATGAAAATGGGTCTTATTGGAATGATAGACGATTTATTTCAAATTGTGAGAGCCGGTTCAACTGATAAGAGAACTAAAATATGCGTTGATGACCATTATGAGAGATATATTAAACAAGATATAAATAACGAGTTTAAAATTTCTCAAACTATCTCTGCTATAGAAAATAGAGTTATCCCAGCAGATACATTAAATGAGTTAAAAACTAAATGGAAAGAGTTTATTTGTGAGACACCAGTAATAGGTATTACTGGTACTGGTGGAGCAGGTAAGAGTAGTGTTATTGATGAGCTCTTAGAGAGATTTTTAAGAAATAGACCAGATATCCGTATAGCAGTTTTAGCTGTAGACCCTACTCGGCGAAAAACAGGAGGAGCGTTGTTAGGTGACAGGATAAGAATGAATAGCCTTTCTTCTCCAAAAATATTTATGAGATCTATGGCAACAAGACGACAACATTTGGCAACCAATGAAGTCTTAGAAGATATATCTATATATTTAAGATCAGTAGGTTATGACTTGATACTCATTGAGACAGCCGGTATTGGTCAAAGCGATTCTCAGATAGTCGATTTTGTTGATCTATCAATTTATATAATGACTGGAGATTACGGTGCAGCTACTCAGCTAGAAAAAATAGATATGGTCGATTATGCAGATATAGTCATTTTAAATAAGTATGAAAAAAGAGGCTCAGCAGACGCTCTGCGCGATATACGAAAGCAGTGGCGAAGAAATCATAATAAATTTGATTTGTTAGATACCGAAATACCAGTCTACCCAGTCATTGCTAACCAATTTAATGATCCTGGGTTAAGTTATGCTTTTTATAATCTGTGCAGACTCATTGCTCGTAAAAAGAAATTGGATAAAAAAGTCTGGGTTCCTAAAAAAGATAGTACTTTTATTCATTCAAAATCGATTGCACTTATTCCTGAAAATAGAGTACGTTACCTCTCTGATATTAGTGAGAATGGGCGACAGATTTGTAAAAAAAATAAAGCTCAATCTGAACTTGCATCTGAAGCTTATCAGGCTTATTCCATGTTAAAAAAACTAAAAGATGAGATGCTTCCAAGTCCTCTAGAGAAGTATTCAGAATCTCAGTTAATCCAAAAAAATTCTGATAAAACTCTCAGTAAATTGCGTGCAACGTATCAATATGCCATTACCAAAATGACGATGGAATCAAAAAAAATCATTCATGAATGGACAGAAAGAAAATCAGCAGTTGAATCAGACAAATATTCTTATTCTGTAAGAGGTAAGGATATCAAAGGCGACAATTATACAACCTCTTTAAGTCAACTAAAAATTCCAAAGGTTGCAGCTCCTAAGTATAGAGATTGGGGCGAAATTTTGAAATTTTTATTATCCGAAAATTTACCAGGTAACTATCCGTATACAGCTGGTGTTTTTTCATATCGTAGGATAGGAGAGGATCCCTCAAGGATGTTTGCTGGTGAGGGCACCCCGGAAAAGACAAATCGTAGATTCCATTATGTATCAAGTGGTTTACCAGCTATTCGTCTTTCAACAGCTTTTGACTCCGTAACACTTTACGGAGCGGACCCAGATGTGCGTCCTGATATATGGGGAAAAATTGGTAATTCTGGAGTCTCAATTGCCACATTAGATGATATGAAAAAACTCTATTCCGGTTTTGATCTATGCTCCTCAAAAACCTCAGTATCTATGACTATAAATGGCCCAGCACCAATGATTCTAGCTTTTTTTATGAATGCTGTAATTGATCAACAAGTTGAAATTTATCTTAAAGAAAATGATTTATGGGCTGAAGCTGAGCTTAAAATACAGAATTTTTTCAAAGGTAAAGAGAGGCCTACTTATAAAGGAAAGCTTCCAGACGGCCATAATCAATTAGGCCTAGCTTTGCTCGGAATTACTGGCGATAGATTGGTAGAGGGTAAAATTTATTCTAAAATAAAAGAAGTAGCCCTAACGTCAGTTCGCGGAACTGTGCAAGCCGACATTCTCAAAGAGGATCAAGCACAAAATACTTGTATTTTTTCTACAAATTTTGCGATGCGGATGATGGGTGATGTGCAAGAATATTTTATTAAAAATAAAATATCCAATTATTATAGTGTTTCAGTAAGCGGTTATCATATCGCTGAAGCAGGTGCTAACCCGATTTCGCAGTTAGCATTTACTCTATCAAATGGATTTACTCTAGTAGAGTATTATCTATCGAGGGGAATGAAAATAGATGATTTTGTATCAAATTTCAGTTTTTTCTTTTCTAATGGGATGGATCCTGAATATGCTGTGATGGGCAGAGTTGCTCGTCGTATTTGGGCTAGAGCGATGAAGGAAAGATATGATGCTAGCCCACGTAGCCAGATGCTTAAATATCATATTCAGACATCTGGTCGAAGTTTGCATGCACAAGAAATGAGCTTCAATGATATTCGTACGACCCTTCAAGCTTTATATGCAATATTTGATAATACGAATAGTTTACACACTAATGCTTATGACGAAGCTATTACTACACCAACATCAGAATCAGTTCGTCGTGCTATGGCAATACAATTAATAATCAATCGTGAATTTGGTTTAAATTTTTGTGAAAATCCATGGCAAGGGTCTTTTGTGGTTGAACAGTTGACCGACTTATTAGAAGAAGCGGTCTATGATGAATTTGACAGAATCTCGGAACGTGGAGGAGTGCTTGGCGCAATGGAAACTATGTATCAGAGAGGAAAAATTCAAGAAGAAAGTATGGTTTATGAGCATAAAAAGTATGATGGTAGCTTGCCATTGATTGGCATAAATACTTTTCTTCCAAATGAAGAGGAAAAAGAAATTATAGAAGGGCGCGAACTTGCAAGATCTGATGATAAAGAAAAGCAACTACAAGTTGATGCATTGAAAGCATATGTCATCCTGAATAAAGATGTTGCTGAAGAGTCAATTGCTAACCTAAAGCTAGCGGCATTAAATCAAGAAAATATATTTAGCTGTCTTATGGAGGCAGCTAAATTTAACTCTTTAGGGCAATTAAGCTCAGCTCTTTACGAAATTGGTGGTCTTTACAGAAGAAATATGTAGCTTATTATTACCAGTAGAAAAATAGTATATCTTAATAAGTTTATTCAGACGCAAAAATCGTGTAATTTTTATCTAAATTTGTGTACAATTTAGTGATTGAAAAAACTTTCCCATTTAAATATAAGTCTATTGTGTGATATGAATGTTTGATAAAAACCAAACTATTGAAAATTTTGATCCTGAGATTTGGGGATCAATAAAAAACGAGTCGAAACGCCAAGAAGATCATATTGAGCTTATCGCATCGGAAAATTATACTAGTCCTGCTGTAATGGCGGCACAGGGATCTAAGCTTACTAATAAGTATGCTGAAGGCTATCCTAGCAAACGTTACTACGGTGGTTGTGAATTTGTCGATCAAACAGAAGAACTAGCTATAGAGAGAGCTAAAGAATTATTTGGGGTTGGCTTTGCTAATGTTCAGCCACATTCTGGATCACAGGCAAATTCTGCTGTGTTTTTAGCTCTTTGCTCGGCCGGTGACACTATACTTGGCATGAGTTTAGACGCGGGTGGCCATTTAACTCATGGAGCAAAACCTAGTTTCTCAGGAAAAATTTATAATTCTGTTCAATATGGTTTAAATCCAGAAACTGGCTTAGTCGACTATGACGAAATAGAGAAACTAGCAACCGAATGCAAACCTAAAATGATCATAGCTGGATTTTCCGCATACTCTGGAATTTTGGATTGGAAGCGTTTTCGTGAAATTGCCGATAAGGTGGGGGCTTATTTTTTAGTTGATATGGCACATGTAGCTGGTCTTGTTGCCGCAGGTGTTTATCCTAGCCCAATTCCCTTTGCAGACGCTGTAACATCGACCACACATAAGACACTTCGGGGTCCTCGTGGCGGGATTATTTTGACTAATAACGAAGATTTAGCAAAGAAATTTAATTCCGCTATCTTTCCTGGTGGCCAAGGAGGGCCTCTTTGTCATGTCATAGCTGCCAAAGCTATTTCTTTTAAAGAGGCTCTAACTGAAGAGTTTAAAGTTTATCAACAACAGGTATTAAAAAATGCGCAGATAATGGCTGCGACTTTCATAAAAAGAAAAATAAAAATAGTATCTGGCGGAACTGAAAATCATCTCATGCTGGTTGATTTAATCGGTAAAGAGTTTACTGGAAAGGATGCTGATGCAGCTTTGGGCGAGGCATTTATAACAGTAAACAAAAATGCTGTACCTAATGACCCTCGATCACCCTTTGTAACTTCTGGATTAAGAATAGGTACTCCCGCTATAACGACTCGCGGATTCAAGGAAGCTGAATCAGAAGGTCTCGCTCATTGGATTTGTGATGTGCTAGATAGCTTAGAAGCTGGTAATTCTAATACGGTTATTCCAGAGGTAAAAGATAAGGTCCTCGAGCTTTGCAGTAGATTTCCTGTATACAGCTAGTAAGTTTTTATTAATACAATCACCTTATATTTTTTCCTCGAATTGCTGCAAACCTCAGCGACGCTGAGAGATCATTTCAGTATGATATAATTCTATATTATTTATTAAAATCAAGAGACTCCCATGCATTGTCCTTTTTGTAGCGCAGAAGATACTAAGGTTAATGACTCCCGGCTTGTTTCAGAGGGTGATCAAGTTAGGCGAAGACGTGAATGTATGTCTTGTCGTGAGCGTTTTACTACTTATGAATTAGCTGAGCTAATTATGCCAAGAGTCATAAAAAGTGACGAAACACGCGAACCCTTTGATGAAGAAAAGCTTAGAGCAGGTCTTCTCAGAGCTCTTGAGAAGCGTCCAGTTAGTATCGATCAGATTGAAGACGCGATATCACATATTCAGCATAGCTTGAGGGCAACCGGAGAAAGAGAGATGACTTCGAGAATGGTTGGAGAAAGAGTTATGTCTGAACTTAGAGAGTTAGATGAAGTAGCGTATGTTCGTTTTGCCTCTGTTTATCGAAGCTTTCAAGATTTAAGCGAATTTCGAGCCGAGCTTGACCGATTAGAAAAAAAAGGTTCAGAAAAGATTAGGGATTAATTTTATATGGAAAATACTAAGCACTTAAGTGGCTACGATTTTCAAATGATGACTAAAGCTCTAAAGCTGGCGCTTAAAGGAAAAAATACTTGTATGCCAAATCCTTCTGTAGGCTGCATTCTTACGAAGGACGAGAAAATTATAGGTGAAGGATGGCATCAAATAGCTGGCGAGGATCATGCCGAGATAAATGCTCTTAAGTCTTTAATTACACCATCCGATGGGGCCACAGCTTATATTACTCTGGAGCCATGCAGCCATAAGGGAAAAACAGGTCCTTGCGTGGATGCGTTAATAAAGTCTGGAATTTCAAGAGTTGTATATGGTATGACTGACCCTAACCCAGCGGTGAATGGTCAGGGTCTTCTAAAGTTAAAACAAGCAGGTATCTTAGTCGAGGGACCTTTATTAAAAACTGATGCCCAAAAGCTTAATTTAGGTTATATCAAAAGACATCAGCTTGGCTTACCCAGAATAACTATTAAGTTAGCTATGAGCTTAGATGGACGCACTGCAATGGGCGATGGAACAAGTCGGTGGATTACTGGTCAACCTGCCCGTGAAGATGTTCAGAAACTAAGAGCCACGAATTGCGCTATTATTACGGGTATTGGAACTATTTTGTATGATGATCCATCTTTGACAGTCAGATATAAAAAAGATGCATCTATATCTAACCATATACAAGAGCCAAAACAACCACTTTTAGTAGTAGTTGACAGCAAACTAAAATTACCAAATGATGCAAAGATTTTGTCAGGTTCAGCACCTATATTAGTTGCTACAGCAATTGAGAAATACAATTCAGATTTAAGAAATATTGATACCATCTGTATTGCTAATAGTGCTGGAAAAGTTGATCTTTTAGGTCTAATGAAATTATTGGCTGAAAAAGAGTGCAATAATGTTCTTATAGAATCGGGCCCAATCTTGGCAGGTGCCTTTATGCAACAAGGTTTAGTGGATGAGCTTGTAATTTATATGGCACCAAAACTCTTGGGCAATATAGCAAGACCATTGCTTAGTTTGCCATTTACTTGTCTAGATGAAGCTATAGAGCTAGACATTAAGGATATAAGGCAGGTAGGCAACGATATACGCCTGACTACGCAAATAAAAAATTTAAATACTAAAGTAGAGAAACCATAAATATGTTTACTGGCATCATAGAAGAAGTTGGAGAGATCGTAGCTCTAAAACAATGCAATGGCGATATGAAATTGCGCGTGAATACAAAACAACTAGATATATCAAAAATCCAACTTGGAGATAGCATTGCAACTAATGGTGTTTGTCTCACAGTTGCAAGATTATGTCAGGATGGTTACGAGTCAGATGTCTCTTCAGAGACATTATCTGTTACTTCTATAGAAAACTGGAGTATCGGATCCAAAGTTAATCTTGAACGCTCGCTGACCATAGATATGAGATTGGGCGGCCATCTAGTGCTTGGCCATGTTGACGGTATAGGTGAAATTTTAGACCGCTTCCCAGATGCCCGCTCTGAGCGCTTTCGGGTTCGTGCGCCGGCTGAACTTGCCAAATATATCGCACAAAAAGGATCAATAACTGTCGATGGAATAAGTTTAACTGTTAATAAGGTCGAGGGATCAGATTTTGAATTAAATATCGTTCCTTGGACTCTTGAGCATACTGTCATGAACACTTACCAGAAAGGAACTAAAGTTAACTTAGAGGTAGATGTAATTGCACGCTATGTGGAACGATTAATGCTTGGAGAAATCGCTATTACGAATTAGTTTTTTGAATGCAGTGATGATACAAGTTATGTTTTTTATAATTTAGATTTGAGAATAGGTATGAGCATTAATAGCACTGAAGAAATAATTGAAGACATACGTCAAGGTAAAATGGTTATCCTTATGGACGATGAAAATCGTGAAAATGAGGGTGATCTGGTAATGGCTGCAACAATGGTTCGGCCAGAAGATATAAATTTTATGGCGACTAATGGACGCGGCCTGATCTGCTTAACATTAACAGAACAGCGATGTAGACAATTAGATTTACCCTTGATGGTTAGTGTTAATAAGGCCAGCCGTGCAACTAATTTCACTGTATCTATTGAAGCTGCTAATGGTGTAACGACAGGTATATCTGCTGCTGATAGAGCTCGAACTATTCATGCAGCAGTTGCTGATAACGCATCAAAAAAAGACATTGTTCAACCCGGTCATATATTTCCTCTTCAAGCAGAAGCCGGAGGTGTTTTGTGTCGTGCAGGACATACCGAGGCTGGATGTGATTTGGCAAGAATAGCTGGCTTAGAATCAGCTGCAGTAATTGTTGAAATTATGAATGAAGATGGAACTATGGCGCGCCGCAGCGATCTCGATGTCTTTGCAAAAAAACACAACCTTAAAATAGGTACAATTGCCGATCTAATACATTATCGACTTGTTACTGAAAAGACTGTCAGCTGCACCAGTGAACGAGTCGTGAATACAAGATATGGCGATTTTGTGCTTCACACGTATTTGGATGTAGTTCGTAATGAAAAACATTTTGCTTTAGTTATGGGTGATATTTCCGAAGGAGAACCTCCATTAGTCAGAGTTCATATAAATAAGTCTGCTAGAGATCTTTTCAGTATTGAGTCACCTGGGGGTTACAAAAATTGGACTTTATCTGGGGCGATGGAGAGAGTAGCAAAGGAAGGAAGAGGAGTAGTAGTTTTTCTTTATTACCCTGAAGATGCTGACGATATAGATTCTGGGATTGATGACATGATTAGTCCGGTACCTAAAAAAGCCAGTGATGTCGTTTATCAACAAGTAGGAACAGGTTCACAAATTTTAATGAATCTTGGGGTACATAAAATGAGATTACTAAGTGCACCATTCAGATTCATAGCAATTTCTGGGTTTGATCTAGAAGTAGTAGAATATATAAGTTGTGAATAAAAATTTACTACAAATGATCAATGAATCATAAATATTTTGAAGAAAATATTGAGGGCTCAAAAATGAGTAAAAAAAGTCCTAGTAGGGATAATTTTGAAATAAATAAAGATGGTATGTCTTCGGTTCATATTGCTGTAGTAGCAGCTAAATGGAATTCTAATATTACTGACAACCTTATAAAAGGGGCTCAATTTGTATTAAAAAATTCAGGAATTCCTGAAAAAAATATTGATATATATAGGGTTCCCGGTGCATTTGAGTTACCTTTTGCTTGTCAAAAATTAACTAATGTTCAGAAACTACCTAGTTATAATGGCATTATTGCTTTAGGTTGTGTAATTCGTGGAGAGACTCCACATTTCGATTATATATGCCAAGAAACTACCAGAGGTCTAGGCGAAGTTGTCCTTAGGGCTAATATACCAGTTGGTTATGGTCTTTTAACTACTGATGATCTTGCCCAGGCTGAGCAACGCTCTCATATAGAGATAAATTCCGCTTTAGGTCAAAGCAATAAAGGACAAGATGCTGCAGATGCTGTACTGGAAATGATCCATACATTTAGTTAATCATAGGAAGCACTGATGTTCTTACCTTCAACTCGAAAAAAAGCTAGAGAGCTCTTAGTCCAAGCCCTTTACCAGCGCTCGGTTTCTGGTACTGAAATTAACATTATATATCAAGAATTTGTAGCTAATAATAATATGGATAAGGTAGACACTGAATTTTTTAAAGAATTGCTTTACGGTATTATAGAGAAATTAGATGAGGTAGACGGTGCTTATACGGAATATCTTGATAGAGAAACTTCGAGATTAGACCACATATCTAGGGTTATTTTAAGAATTGGCTCATATGAGTTATGTTTCAGAATCGATATTCCCTATAAGGTTGCGATTAATGAGGCAGTAAATTTAGCTAAAAAATTTGGGCCAACTGATACCTACAAGTATATTAACGGGATCCTTGATATGGCGGCACTTAAAAAACGTGCTATTGAAATCAACAATGAGAAACACCCTAAATAATCGACTCTATAATCCTTAGGTATTGATATTTACTAAATTATGAAGACGCTATTTTTAGTCATATTAAAATATAAAAGTTAAATTTATGAGTTCAAAAAAAGCTTCAATAAGTGAATTTTCAATAATAGAAAAATATTTTTCTAATATAGGTCAAAGCAAAGGTGTCTCACTTGGAGTGGGGGACGATTGTGCTATCCTAGAAATCCCTTCAGATAAGCAACTCGTAACCTCTGTAGATACATTAGTTGAAGCTATACATTTTCCATCAAACTCTTCTCCTAGTGATATTGCACAGCGTGCTTTAAGAGTTAATCTCAGTGATATCGCGGCTATGGGGGCAGAGCCTCATTGGTTTACTTTAGCCTTGACTCATCAGACAGGAAATGAAGAGTGGATTTATAGATTTTCCAAAGCACTTGAAAGAGACGCTAAAAAATTTGGCTGTACCTTAGTTGGTGGAGATCTGACAGCGGGACCTTTATCAATAACCATCCAGGTGCTTGGAACTGTAGATAGAGGTAAAGCTATAAAAAGGAGCGGTGTTAAAGAAGGCGACTATATTTATGTGACAGGCTCACTTGGAGAAGCTGCCGCGGCTACCTTTATTTTTGAAAAACCACTTAATTTATCGAACCCTCTACCTAAGAGCTCGATCGATCGTCTCTATAATAAATTTTACCGACCAGAACCAAGAATAAAAGAAGGCATCCTTTTGCAAAATATTGCATCTTCAGCAATAGACATTTCAGATGGGCTTATTGCAGATCTTGGACATATTCTTAGTTCTAAATCGTATGGCGCTAATATTGAATTTAAGCGCATACCATACGCAAATTTTTTAACAGATGTCGCAGATCATGATTTAATTCAAAAATGGATTCTATCTGGTGGTGATGACTATGAGTTATGTTTTACTGTTCCAAAAAAATCTGTTGCTCTATTAGAGAGTATGATAGCCTCGCAAAAAATACAAGCATGTTATATCGGTCAAGTCTCCATAGATCCAGGAATACGTTGTTATGATGACCAGGGTAAACTGTTGAATATAATCAAATCTGGCTACCAGCATTTTTGAAGATTATCGGTACTAATTTTGATATATTTAAAAATATTTCTATCAAAAAAAGAGCATAATAAATGAATACAGTTAGCCCAACTTTTAGGCAACTTTTAAGAAACCCAGTTCACTTTTTAGCATTTGGTTTTGGTAGTGGTTTGTTCGCTAAGGCACCAGGAACTGCAGGTACTTTATTAGGCATTTTAGCTTGGATGTTTTTAGTAAATCTGTCATTAGTTACTTATATTATCGTTATAGTAATTGCAGCTCTAGCTGGAATATATTTTTGTGGAAAAACTGCGCGCGATCTAAATGTTCACGACCATAGTGGAATTGTATGGGATGAAATAGTTGGAATATGGCTTGCTATGATTTTAGTCCCAGTTACTTGGGGCTGGATTTTTGTAAGTTTTTTGCTGTTTAGGTTTTTTGATATATTGAAACCTTGGCCTATAAGTTGGATAGATAAAAATATATCTGGGGGTATAGGTATTATGGCAGACGATTTGTTAGCCGGTGGTTTTACTGCCATAGTTTTGTATGTGACCATGAAAATCTTATAAAAATTAAAATTTATTAAGTCTAAGTGATTATAAATGTAAAGTTCTTTTACTCGTTATGTATCATAGTTAAAATGACCACCCTTAAATTAGGCTATTCGGAGTAAATTGTGTCATTGAATTTCATACAAAGCGCAGAGCTACCAACTCGGTGGGGAACTTTTAAGCTACATGGTTTTTTTGATGATATTGAAAAAAAAGAACATATTGTTTTAACTTTAGGTTCAGTATCTACTCATAAGCCAGTATTAGTCAGAATTCACTCTGAATGCTTAACGGGTGATTCTTTATTTAGTCTGCGATGTGATTGTGGGTCTCAGCTCGAGGAATCTATGCGTCTTATTGCTAAGGAAGAAGTAGGAGCTATAGTTTATCTTCGCCAAGAGGGCAGAGGTATTGGTTTGCTTAATAAAATTAAGGCATACCATCTCCAAGATGAGGGTGCTGATACAGTTGAGGCGAATGAGCAGCTGGGTTTTGATCCTGATGCAAGAGATTATAGTGTATGCGAATCTATTTTTAATCATCTTGGTATAGTTGATGTTAGACTACTCACGAATAATCCTAAAAAAGTTAAAGCGCTTAAAGATATGGGAATTGTTGTATCTGAGCGACTATCAATTCAGACAGGACAAAATCCTCACAATGAAGCATATTTGGCAGTAAAAGCGGGAAAATTAGGACATCTTTTTGATAAAGATTAGTATCAGGCTATAGTGACTTGTAGAAGTGAAATTTTTTGGTTCCCAATATAATTAAGGTCATTTTATGACACTAGCAAAGAGAATTATTCCTTGTCTCGATGTTGACAGAGGTCGGGTGGTTAAGGGTGTCCAATTCATAGATATCAGAGATGCTGGTGATCCTATAGAAGTGGCTAAGCGATACAATCAGGAAGGAGCTGATGAAATTACTTTCTTAGATATCACAGCCAGCCATGAAGGCCGAGACACTATAATAAATACAGTAGAGCGAATGGCAAGTGAGGTATTTATCCCCCTTACAGTGGGCGGTGGTGTAAGAAACTTGTCGGATATAAGGAACTTGCTCAACGCTGGTGCTGATAAGGTAAGCATCAATTCAGCAGCTGTAAAAACTCCAGAATTCGTACGTATTGCTGCTGATCGTTTTGGTTCCCAGTGTATTGTCGTAGCTATTGATGCTAAGAAAACTAGCACCAATGATGAGCCCATAAAATGGGAAGTATTTACTCATGGCGGCAGAAATACTACAGGAATTGATGTACTGGATTGGACAAATATGATGGCCAGATATGGAGCAGGTGAAATTTTACTGACTAGCATGGATAACGATGGAACTAAAAATGGTTTTAATCTTGAGCTTACAAAAGCAGTTAGCTCAGAAGTTGATATTCCTATTATTGCTTCAGGAGGGGCAGGTAATCTGAAGCATTTAGCTGATGGTATTCTTGAGGGGCAGGCTGATGCAGTTCTAGCTGCTAGTATTTTTCATTTCGGCGAGTTTACAATTAAAGAAGCCAAGACATACATGGCAAAACAGGGTATCGAAATGAGACTTTAATATTATAAAAATATTATATATCTTGAAGAAAACATAATCTCACCCTTATTTTTAAACACCAATATTTTAAGTTACCACTATAACTATATATTATTAACATCAATCTAGTAATTCTTACTTAAGAGCCAAATCTTCGGATTTGAAGGCTTCCCATTTTCTCTCACTTCAAAATAAAGTGCATGCTCATCAAGACCACCAGTGTTTCCCACCCTCGCGATATCTTCGCCTTTCAATACCCAGTCACCCATTTTTTTTAAAAGGAATTGGTTATGAGCATATAACGTCATGAAGCCGTCACCATGACTAACTATTATCAAAAGACCGTGCCCTTTAAGATAATTTGCAAATATGATTTTACCATCATGAACAACTCTAACTGGAGATCCCGCATTAGTTTTTAGAAGCCAGCCTTTTGAGTGCATCGAAGAATTCGATTTTAAATCATACTCGTTACTTGGATTAGCATTCACAGGCCAGGGTAGCTTACCTTTATTTTCATAAAAATTGTTTTTTGAAGAGGTGCTAGAAGGATGATTCAATGCGTGGGTTTTTTTTCTTAATAAGGTTTCTAGATTAGCTTTTTGGTCAGCGTATAAAGCAAGCTTGAGTTGTGAAGAATTAATTTTACTATTAAGTTTCTTTATAGTAAGTGCTCTTGAGCTTTGTAATGATAAGAAGCTATTTTTTCTTTCTTTAAGTTCAGATCGATTTCGCATTAATTCTATTTTTTGATCTGAAATTAGCTTTTGGATAATATTAAGCTCTTTAATTTTCTCTTTATAGCTGTTAATTTTTTCATTTCTAGCATTTATAAAGTAATTATAATATTCAAGTATTCGATTAATATTTTTTGGGTTGTGTTGTTTTAAAATAAGCTTTAGAGGCTCTTCTGTTCCTTGACGATGAAGAAATTTAATATAATTTTTTATTAGATATTGTTGTTTCTTTAAGAATGCTGCTAAATTATTTCTTTGCTCATTAAGATTTTCAATTCTGCGGCTTAGAGAATCTATTTTTTTTTCAAAAGCTCTTATCTTGGAGGTTATTTTTGCCAGGGATAACTCGGTTTTTTCTAATTGATTATTTAATGATTCTTGGCTTTCCCCATGCCCTACAAGAGATTTTTTAAGATCAGAAATTTTATTATTTAATTTATTTAGTTTATGTAGATCATTTTTTTCTTCAGCCAATATAGGCGCAATGAAAATGAGAGCAATAAGTATTCTTGAAATGAAATATCGCATTAAATGTATTACCATCAATTAGTGCTATATTAGTGATTTTTGACTAGGGATTTTCCTGACATTTCCTTGGGCTGAGGTAAATCCATAATTGTTAAAATTGTAGGGGCGACATCTGACAACGATCCCTGTTTAAGAAGTGATATTTTCTTTTCTCCTATATATATCAGGGGAACTGGTAAAGTAGTGTGTTGTGTATGAGGCTGCCCAGTCTCTTCATCGAACATTTGCTCAACATTACCATGATCAGCAGTTATTAAGCACTGACCGCCAGCATTCTCAACTGCCAATAACAGTTTACCAATGCATTCATCAATCACCTCTACAGCCTTAGCTGCCGCCTTAAATATTCCGCTGTGACCAACTTGGTCACAGTTCGCATAGTTACAAATAATAACATCAAAATCTTTGCTATTAATTGCTTCAATAAGATTATCTGTGAGCTCATAAGCACTCATTTCTGGCATGAGATCATAGGTTTCGACTTTTGGGGATGGAATTAGTATTCTTGATTCTCCTTTGAAAAGATTTTCTTGCCCACCACTAAAGAAAAAGGTTACGTGAGCATATTTTTCAGTTTCTGCGATTCTTAATTGTGTTTTATCTAAATTACTTAAATGCTCCCCTAATGAGTTACGAATTTCTTCTGGCGGGAATGCTACCGAAGCTTGGATATCTTTGGAGTACTGAGTGGTCATTACAAAATCAGCTAATTTTGGACGTTTTTTTCTGATGAACCCAATAAAATTGTCATCGGTAAAAGCATTAGTTATCTGTCTAGCTCGGTCTGGCCTAAAATTCATGAAAATAATTACATCACCATCAACTACCATAGATTTTTCATTCATTGTAGAAATTTTGGTTGGTAAAACAAATTCATCGCTATCAGTATAATTATAGCTGTCTTCCAGCGCCTCAATTGCACTGTCAGCTATATATTCAGGGTAGTCATCTGTGAGCATATTGTATACTGCTTCAAGGCGATCCCATCTTTTATCTCTATCCATTGCATAAAATCGTCCAGATATACTGGCGATTTTTCCTACACCTAAGTCCGAAAGAACAGCCTCCGTTGTTTTAATTGACCCTTCAGCGCTCCTTGGTGGCGTATCCCTTCCATCTAAAAAAGCATGCAAATATATCTTTTTAGCACCTCTTTTGGCTGCAAGTTTGATTACATTATTTATATGATCCTCATGACTATGTACCCCCCCCGCAGAGAGAAGACCAAAGATATGTACCGCTCTATCATTAGCGATCGCTTTATCAACTGCTTTTATATATGAAGGATTAGAGAAAAAATCACCATTTTTGATACAATTATTAATTTGTGAAAGATTTTGATGTAAGACTCTTCCTGATCCGAGAGTAACATGACCTACTTCGCTATTACCCATTTGCCCAACAGGTAGCCCAACTGCAGGACCAGAAGTATCAATCAAGCTATGTGGGCACTTACTCCATAAGCCGTCTAATATAGGTGTTTTAGCTGAATATATAGCATTATGCTTCTTTTTTTCACTATATCCAAATCCATCTAGTATCAAAAGCAATAGTGGTTTTTTTGATTTAGTCATAAATTTTTAGGCTCTGTTTGATTTTTTATAGATTGATAGTAAGAATATTACCGACAAAGAGCGATTAGCGCCAATGATGGTTTCCCGTTAATCGTTTCGCTGTGTATAATTTACAGATATTGTCTTCTTTAATATACAAAAACAGCAATCGGAGTTAATCACCTTGGAATTTTTTGACTTTATAAGCGAACAATGGGTTCTTGTGAGTATTTTTATGACCCTCATTTATTTGTATGCAATTAACGAGCGCGCTAAAAGCGGTAAAACTATATCACCGCATGTAGTTACTCGCATGATAAATTCTGAAGAAGCGATACTTTTAGATGTTCGTGAAACAAAAGATTTTAGTTTGGGGCATATAGCGGGGGCAATTAATATTCCATATGCTAAATTGAATCAGAGAATACCTCAACTTGAACAGTATCGAACGAAAGCAATTATAATTGCTGATAAGCAAAGTCAGCATTCTGGCTCTGTTGGTCGAAAATTACAGCAAGAGGGATTTAGTGCACTAAGACTAACAGGGGGCATGATGGAATGGCAAAACCAGAGTCTTCCAGTTGTAAAAGAATAAATCATTTATCATTAAGACTTAATCGCTAATTATCTCTAATTCTTTAAGTTTTCGGGCAAGTGTGTTTCTACCTAGACCTAATATTTCTGCAGCCTTACTTTTTCTGCCACCGGTTTTAATTAAAGTAGCTTCAATTAAAGTTTTCTCAAAGGTTCTTGTTGCTCTAGCTATAATTTCAGTATTTCCAGACGATAGCTCTTCTTGAGCCCATTGCTTAAGATGCTCTTCCCAAGACATGGAATCTTTCGAATCATCATCTGTTATGTTAAGAAACTCAGCTGGTAAGTCTTCTGTACGAACCTCTATGCCTGGTGCCATAACCGTTATCCATCGGCATACATTTTCTAATTGCCTCACATTTCCTGGCCATGGAAGAATACTTAGGTATTCTATAGCTTCATCTGTAAGAATTTTTGTTTCATATTTTAATTCTTTTGCTGCTGTACTTAAAAAATGCCTTAATAATTTTGGGATATCTTCTCTACGGTCAACAAGGTTTGGAAGATGTATTCGAATAACATTTAGGCGATGAAATAGATCTTCCCTAAATAAATTTTTAGTTACAAGTTCTTCAAGATTCTGATGAGTGGCCGCAATAATTCGAGTATCAACTTTTATTGGTATGTGGCCACCTACTAGGTAAAATTCTCCATTGGCAAGCACACGCAATAGTCTTGTTTGTGCCTCAGCAGGCATATCGCCTATTTCATCCAGAAAAAGTGTCCCACCATTTGCTTGCTGAAAACGACCTTCTCTACGCTGACTTGCTCCACTAAAGGCGCCTTTTTCATGTCCAAATAATTCCGATTCTATTAAGTCATGTGGAATGGCAGCCATATTTAGGGCGATAAATTTGTTTTCTTTACGAGGACTATTATCATGCAATGCTTTAGCTACAAGCTCTTTCCCTGTACCCGACTCACCATTAATTAAGACAGTAATATTTGAGTTTGATAATCTACCGATAGCACGGAAGACCTCTTGCATAGATTGAGCTTCACCGATTATTTCATTATGATTATCAGAAATGCTTTCCTCTGAAATACTGGCTTTTCTTTGATCTTTTGTGAAGCTTATCGCGCGTTGTGTTACTGCTACTAAATCTTGAAGATCGAATGGTTTAGGTAAATATTCGAATGCGCCACCTTGATAGGCAGATACAGCACTATCCAGATCTGAATGGGCTGTAGTAACTATTATAGGTAGATTTGGATTTGAAGCGTGAATCTTTTTCAAAAGTTCCAAGCCACTCATTCCAGGCATTCTTATATCAGTTATCACCGTATCTGGAGTTGTTTTAATAAGCTCAATAAGAAGCTCTTGTGCAGTCTCAAAGGAACTTACTATCATATTTTCTCTTGCAAGAGCTTTCTCCATGACCCAACGAATAGATTGATCATCATCAACGATCCAGACATTATGTTTCATATTATTTATCCAACGGTAAGTAGATATAAAAAAATGTTTTGCCGCTCTTATTTTCACATTTAATAAGACCTTGATGAATATCTATCGCGGACTGAGAAATAGACAAACCGAGACCAGTTCCTCCTACTTTTCCACTAATCGATGGAAAAAACATACAATCGAGCATCTCTTCTGAAACACCCGGACCATTGTCGACAATTTGTATGCAGCAGTTCATCCTATGATGAACCCCTCGGATTGTTTGATTTCTCTCAATACTCGTCGTAACTTCTATCATGGGATTTGCTGTTTTGCAATCAGAGAGCGCTTGAACGGAGTTAAGCATTATGTTCAAAAAAGCCTGAGTTAGTTTCCCTCTGTCCCCACTGATTTCTGGGATGCTTGGATCGTAGATCTTATTTATATTTATCTTACCCATAGTATCTTTTTCTATAAGTGATGCGACATGCTCAATAATTTCATGAATATTTATTGAAGTAAATTTCGGTAAGGTATTTGATCCAAGCATTTGATTTACAAGCTTGGATAGCCTATTAGTTTCCTTGGTAATAATACTAGTAAATTCACGTAATTCTGGTCGATTTTCAAGGTCATCTGAAAGAAGTTGTGCTGCGCCTTTAATTCCTCCCAGAGGGTTTTTTATTTCATGAGCAAGGTCACGAATTAAGTTTCTGGCTGACTTGTGCGTATCTAGAAATCCCTGCTCTTTATTCAGCTGTATTAGTCTTTCCACCTGCTGAATTTCTAATAAAAGCATTTTTTTAGAACCATGAATTATGGGAGAAACAGTAAAATCTACAGTAATGTGTGCTTTATCAGGAAGCTGAAAACATACCTCTCTTTGTGTAAATGGACGATAGTCATCCACCGCTTTATCTATAGCAGAAAAGTCAATTTGACTGCTCTGCGGATCTTCATCGTACTCTTTTAAAAAATTAAATATCGATTTGCCCACAACACGAAATGAACTAGTATCAAATAAACTTTCAGTCGCAGAGTTCGCGTAAAGTATTTTCAGCTTCTCATCCAACAATATAACTGAGACATTTAGATTATCTAAGACTATGTTCTTTATTTCTTCCATTTTCATGATTCAATCAATCATTTAACTAGACTAGGAAATTTCGACATTAGGCTCTTTATAAAAATTGGTAACTATTGAATAAATTAGACTAGATTGCAGATGGTATACAACCTAGTCTAATGATTTGATAACACTTAAACAGAGTAGTACATATCAAACTCAACTGGATGAGTGGTATGCTCAACACGATGAACGTCTTGCATCTTAAGATCAATATATGCATCTATCATTTTATCTGTAAATACACCACCTTTTGTTAAGAATTCTCGATCTTCGTCTAAGGCCTCCAGAGCTTCTCTGAGACTACCTGCTACCTGGGGTATCAGTGAGCTCTCTTCTGGAGATAAATCATAAAGATCTTTATCTGCTGCTTCTCCTGGGTGTATTTTATTAATAACTCCATCAATACCTGCCATTAACATTGACGCAAACATTAAGTAAGGGTTGGCTGTGGGATCTCCAAATCTAGCTTCCACTCGTTTCCCTTTAGGCGAGGCAACATAAGGTATACGAAGTGCAGCGGAGCGATTCCTTGCTGAATATGCAAGCATAACTGGAGCTTCAAATCCTGGAATAAGTCGTTTATAGGAGTTTGTAGAAGCATTAGCAAATGCATTTAATGCTTTAGCATGCTTAATGATTCCACCAATATAATAAAGAGCAGTTTCACTCAGTCCAGCGTATCCGTCTCCTGCAAAAGCATTTTCTCCATTTTTCCAGAATGATTGGTGGCAATGCATGCCGGACCCATTATCACCAACAAGTGGTTTTGGCATAAATGTTGCTGTCTTACCATAAGCATGAGCTATATTGTGTACACAGTACTTTAAAATTTGAACTTCATCAGCTTTTTTAACAAGTGTATTAAACTTGATCCCTATTTCGCACTGCCCAGCAGTTGCTACCTCATGATGATGAACTTCTACATCGAGTCCCATTTCTTCCATAGCAGAACACATTGCAGTTCGTAAATCATGGAGGCTATCGACAGGAGGGACCGGAAAATACCCACCCTTAACACCAGGCCGATGTCCCATATTTCCATCTGGGAATTCTGATCCAGATGACCAAATTCCCTCTTCAGAATTTACTTTGTGAAAACATCCATTTATATTTGAGCCCCATTTGACATCATCAAATACAAAAAATTCTGGTTCTGGACCAAAGAAGGCTGTATCACCCAAACCAGTTGATGCTAAGTAACCTTCAGCACGTTTTGCAACGGAACGGGGATCTCGATCATAGGATTGCATAGTGGAAGGCTCGATGATGTCACAGCGTATGATGACTGTAGGTTCGTCAGTAAATGGGTCCAAAACAGCTGTTGCATCGTCAGGCATAAGGATCATATCGGACTCATTAATTCCTTTCCACCCTTCTATTGACGAGCCATCAAACATTTTGCCTGTTTGAAAAAAATCATCATCCACATCTTTTGATGGGAAGGATACATGTTGCTCTTTACCCCTTGTATCTGTAAAACGAAGATCAACCCAACGCGCCTCACTCTCTTTAATTAACTCTATAGCTTGTGACATTTTATTCTCCAAATTTATATAAGTACTTGAACTGCTGAAACTAAAAATAATTTTTATCATTAATTATAATGCAATAATTATACCAGAAATATAAACACCAATTATGGCTGTTTAAGGGTGTAATTTAGTTTATATATGCACTTTAATGGTGCAAAGTAGATTTATATAGTTAAAATTAACCTTTATGGTGCATTTTTTATTTTATGAAGTAAAACATTTTATTTATATCTTCACTATAGACTAAGTTTCTAGCTACATCGGTAATTACTAAGTTGGTCAAAATTAAATTTGATTTTGCAAGCATTTAGCTATCTCCAAACTATCTTGATCAGTATAATGCCGTCTTTCTTGTAAATCTAGGATCAGAATTGTGATCGAAAATCTTCGTAATATAGCTATTATCGCCCATGTGGATCATGGTAAGACCACTTTAGTAGATAAGTTACTTAAACAGTCAGGCACGCTTGACCGTAAGGATATGGATTCAGAGAGAATAATGGATTCAAACGATCAAGAAAGAGAACGCGGAATAACAATTTTAGCTAAAAATACAGCTATAAGATGGAATGGTTTCAATATAAATATAGTTGATACACCAGGTCATGCTGATTTTGGAGGGGAAGTCGAAAGAGTCCTTTCAATGGTAGACTCGGTTCTCCTTCTTGTTGATGCTGTCGATGGTCCAATGCCTCAGACTCGATTTGTCACGCAAAAAGCATTTGAACAAGGATTAAGCCCAATTCTCGTTGTAAATAAAGTTGATCGTCCTGGAGCAAGACCACATTGGGTTGTAGATCAAGTATTCGATCTATTTGATCGTTTAGGGGCGACTGACGATCAAATGGATTTTCCAATAATGTTTGCTTCCGCATTAAATGGAGTTGCTGGTATTGAACCTGAGTCTTTAGCAGAGGACATGACCCCTTTATTGCAAATGATTATTGATGAGGTTCATCCACCAAAAGTTAATATGGATGGTCCATTGCAAATGCAAATAAGTGCTTTGGACTATAATAGTTATGTCGGAGTCATTGGAATTGGTCGAATAACTCGTGGAATCTTAAAACCCAATGAGCAAGTCCTTATAGTAGAAAGCAACGAAAATTCAAGAAAAGGGAAAGTGCTCCAAGTAATGGGATATAGCGGTCTTGAGAGAGTGGATGTAGCTGAAGCGCAAGCTGGAGAAATTGTATGCGTTACTGGAATTGATAAGCTCAATATATCTGATACTTTATGTAGCCTAGATAAACCCGAAGCCCTTTCTCCTCTCACTGTTGATGAGCCAACAGTAAGCATGACATTTCAGGTAAACAATTCACCCTTCGCTGGGCTTGAAGGAAAATTTGTTACTTCCCGTAATATAAAAGAAAGACTCGAACAAGAGTTAATACATAACGTAGCTTTGAGAGTTTTAGAAGGTGATACACCAGATAAATTTATAGTCTCTGGGCGTGGCGAGCTTCATCTATCAGTATTGATTGAAAATATGCGTAGAGAAGGTTTTGAGCTAGGAGTATCGCGCCCAGAGGTTATAAAAAAAGAAGTTGACGGCCAGATACTAGAGCCTTACGAGCTAGTAATGGTTGATATTGAAGAACAACACCAAGGTTCTGTTATGGAAGAATTCGGAAATCGTAGAGCTGAACTCGGAAATATGGAACTAGATGGGAAAGGGCGTGTACGATTAGAATTTACTATTCCTTCCAGAGGATTAATTGGGTTTCGGTCTCAATTTTTAACCATGACAAGTGGATCAGGTATAATGACTAGTATATTTGATCGCTATGCTCCAACAAAACAAGGAGATTTAGCTAAAAGACAAAACGGTGTTTTAGTTTCTATGGTAAAAGGAAAAACCTTGGCTTATGCGTTATTCAATCTTCAAGAAAGAGGTCGCCTTTTTCTTGGTCATGGTGTTGAGGTTTATGAGGGTCAAGTCATTGGACTTCATGCCCGAAGTAATGATTTACCTGTTAATCCAACAAAAGCAAAACAACTAACTAATATTCGAGCTGCTGGCACAGATGAGAATTTGGTTCTATCTCCCCCTATTAATCACAGTTTAGAGCAAGCGTTGGAATTTATAGAAGACGATGAATTGGTGGAGGTGACACCGAAATCAGTTCGAATACGTAAAAAGTTATTGAAAGAAAACGAGCGCAAACGAGCGCCTAAGCTCTAATAAAACCTAAATTTTATTAAATATGAAAATATTTTTTCATTTGCGCTTTTAGATTTTTCTTTTGAGACCACTTTTTTTGCTTGTCTAATCAATTGTCGTAAATGTTTCCTGTCTATTTTTGGTAATGCGATCAATATATCGTCAATTGCTTTATCTCCCTCTAAAGTTAGCCTCTTTATCCATTTTTCAATGGTTATCTTCTGGCGGCGATAAATCACACTTTCTTGATCAAAAATTTTAAGCCCCATTAGAATTTTATCTATATCAGCGGACCTCATTATTTTGCCAATATGCTGGATTTGCCTTCTTTTTCCCTCTCGACTTTTTATTTTTTTGGCGAGCATAATTGCTTCATTGAGATCGTCTGATATTTCTATCCTAGATAGTTTCTTGGGAGGTAAATTGACAAGATCTGATCCAATTTTTTGCAGATTAAGCATTTCTTTTTTGAGCATCGATTTGCTTTTTTTAGGCTCTTTTAACAATTTTAGCGACATACTAGAGCTAGCATAAATATTTTCAGACATAAATAATCAACCATAGAATAGAGTAGCTAGACCTAAAAAGGATAAAAATCCTACCACATCAGTAATTGTTGTTAATGCAACAGTTCCAGCTAAAGCTGGGTCGATCTTGAAGGATTTCAGTATTACTGGAAGTATGGCTCCTGCAACTGCTGCAACAATAAGATTTATAGCCATAGCTGCACTAATAATTATAGCAATGAGTAGATCATCAAACCATAAGGCCGCAACGCCACCCATAACAATTGCCCAGACCATTCCGTTGAGTGCGCCTACCGTGAATTCTTTGCTAAGAAGCCAGTTCAAATTACTTCTATTAATCTGCCCAAGTGCCATTCCTCTGACCACGACTGTAAGTGTTTGACTACCTGCAACTCCACCCATACTGGCTACAATTGGCATCAGAATAGCAAGTGTTACAACTTTTTCGATTGTATCTTCAAAAATATTAATTACAGAAGACGCTAAAATTGCTGTTAGCAGGTTAACACCGAGCCAGACAGCTCTCCTAGGGGCAGAACGACTAATAGAAGTGAATGTCCCCTCTTCATCACTTAACCCCGCTAAACTTAATAATGAATGATCTGCTTCTTCACTTATTACATCTACAACATCATCAATTGTGATGCGCCCCAGTAATTTATTTTTTTGATCTATTACTGGAGCAGATACCCAATCATTTTTTTTAAATAATCGTGCTACCTCAGAATCTTCCATATCTGCAAAAATACTATCAATTCTGGTGACCATAATTTCTCGAGCTGTAATATTCGGGCTAGATGTAAGTAACTTACTAAGAGGCAAAATTCCTAAGAGAGAATCTTTTCTATCAACAACAAATATATTATCAGTGATACTCGGTAATTCTTCATGGCGACGGAGATAGCGTAAAACAACATCTAAAGTTATATCAGGTCGAACAGTGATTGTATCTGTATTCATCAAACCACCGGCGGTATCCTCTGCAAAATTAAGAACGCTCTCGACTCTTAATCGATCCTGTTCACGCATTGCTTGTAATACCTCAGGAATAAATTTTTCAGGTAGTTGTTGAAGAATATCAGCTATATCATCAGGATCTAAACCTTGTGTGATGGACGCGACCTCATGACTCTCCATCTCTTGTAGAATTTCACCACTCAGTTCTTCACTAAGCTCGCCTATCACTAAACCCTCGAGCTCTTTATCAATTAAACCCCACAGGACTCTGCGTACTTTAGGGGGGGCGGACTCGATTTGATGAGCGATATCAGCAGGCATTAAATTATTTAGCATATAGCTAAGTGAGCGAACATCACTAGAATCCATTAATTCTTGAATTCTAGTAAGTTGTGACATTTGAGCGTCTTGGTTATTATACCCCTGCATGGGAATGTCCCTAATAAACCTTATTGATCTTATGTATGACTAGTAGTTTATAGATGAGTATTAGAAATTTATAGTAGTGATTGCATGTTCTTAAGTAAGATTTTTATTACTTTTCTTCATCAAATTTATTAGCTATTAGGTTCTTAAGGGCTTCATACGCGTTTTCCGCATCACTTCCCTTTATGTCAAAATATAGAGTTGTCCCATTATTTGCTGCTAGTAATAACAGGGACATGACGCTTTTAGCATCTATAAGCTTACCAGCTTTAGTGCCTACCATAATCACAGAGCTATATCTGCTTGCTGTTGCTGCAAGTTTTGCAGCTGCACGAGCGTGTAGACCAAGTTTATTTAGGATAGTTAATTTTGTTTGTATTGATTTATGCATATCAAATATAAAATACTTCGTTTTAGTTAAGCTCTCTATGCCATGTTTGAGTGTTAGCATAATCCTTAATAAATATCTCTTTAAGCATATTGCTTATATAAACAGAGCGATGATGACCACCAGTGCAACCAATACCAATAGTGACATAGCTTCTATTATCTTTTAGAAATCTTGGAAGCCACATCTGTAAAAAATTAGCGATAGATGTAAGCATTTTAGAAACTTCTTTTTCACCCTTAAAAAAATTGATGATAGCTTTTTCGTTACCATTAAATTTTCGTAACCTGACATCCCAATATGGATTTGGTAAACACCTAACATCAAAAACAAAGTCTGCGTCAATAGGAACCCCGTGCTTGAATGCAAAAGATTCAAATAAAATTGACATATTATTTTCACTACTAGGAATTAATTGTTTTCTGACAACAGATCTTAACTGGTGAGGATTCATGTTGCTTGTATCAATTTTTCTGTCAGCTAAAGTTGATATTGGGTCCAACATAGCGCCCTCTATTTCAATTGCCTCTTTTATTGCTATACAGATTGAACTCAATGGATGTTTTCTTTTTGTTTCACTAAAGCGCTGTATGAGGACCTCATCAGATGCATCAAGAAACACTATTTCATAACTAACACCATAACTTTTAAGATTATTTAAAATTTCTGGTAATTGTATTAAATCATTAGTTAGGCTTCTAGCATCTATCCCTACCGCTAGATTATTTTGCTTTATCCCTTCTTTAGCACCCGATGCGTGCTCAAATAAACCTGTGAGGAGTTTTACAGGAAGATTATCTATACAAGAAAAACCAGCGTCTTCCAACATTTTCAATGCTGTACTCTTACCAGATCCAGAGCGCCCACTAACAATCACTAATCTCATTTTTCACTCCAGTTACCACTATTTGCTAATATCCGGTGAAGTGCTTGCTTCGATCCAGCTTCACGAATAGCTATACATCTTTTTTTATCTTGAAGCACACCTGCAATTAGGGACAAAGCATTTAAATGAAGCTCATCCTGCTGATCAGGAACAATTAAGACAAATATTAAATCAACCAAAATTCTATCATCAGAGCCAAAATCTATAGAGTTATTTAGCCTAAAAAAGGCTACAGTAATTTCTTTTAATTCAGCAATTCTACAATGAGGGATTGCTATGCCGTCACCTATCGCAGTTGTTCCTAGGCGCTCTCTTGCTTGTAGACTCCGATATATTTTTTCTGAACTAGCTCCTTCAGCTAAACCAGAAATATATATTGAAAGATTCTCTAGAACCTTTTTTTTGCTATTCCCATCAATATTAATGGATATATTCTCAATTGGAAGTAAGTCTGATAGCTTCATTTTTAATTATCTTCCACGGTTTTTTTCCTTATATTTGATAAGTTGACGATCGAGCTTATCCTCTAATATATCTATAGCCGCATAAAGGTCCTCATGCTCTGCTGCAGCAAATATATCTGCTCCTTTTACATGAATAGTAGCCTCCGCTTTTTGCAACAGCTTATCGACCGAAACGATAGCATTAATGGTACTTATATGGTCGCAATGACGTTCCAATTTTCCTAGCTTATTGGTTATATAGCTTTTTATTGGGTCTGTTACATCTAAATGGTGGCCGCTTATATTTAATTGCATATGATTCTCCATTTATCCTTATTTAAACAAATAGTAAATTTTAAATATGCTTCCTTTCGCTCGACGAAACAATGCCCATACCCTCCCTATATTTGGCAACTGTACGACGCGCAATATTTATCCCCATATCATTGAGCAAGAATCCTAGCTTGCTATCACTCAAAGGGCGTGTTGCAGATTCTTCATCGATCAGTTTTTTTAGAATAGCGCGAATTGCTATAGATGAAAACTCCTCTCCATTAGTTGTTTTAATGTTACTAGAAAAAAAATATTTGAGTTCGAATACCCCTAGTGGGGTCGAAATATATTTTTGAGAAGTTATACGAGATACAGTAGATTCATGAAGATTCAATTTATCAGCTATGTCCTTTAAGACCATCGACTTCATACTTTCCGTTCCTTTTTCAAAAAAATCTTTTTGCTCTTTGACAATAGATGAAGCAACCTTTAACAGAGTCTCATTCCTATTCTCTATACTTTGAATTAGCCATTTAGCTTCATTCAAGTTTTTTTTGATAAAGTCATTGTCTTCACCATGGTTACCGCGTTTTATTAACTTTTCGTACTCAGAATTAATGTTTAATTTTGGTAACACGTCGGTATTTAATGCCACATGCCAGGATCCATTAAGTTTAAAAGCTTTGACATCTGGTATTACATATTCAATCGGATCATTATTCCAATTGTTTCCTGGATAAGGAGATAGGGTCTTCAATAGCGATAATACTTTTTCAATAACTGAGAGCGTATAACCGGTGATTTTTTTTATTTGCGGTTTATCATGCTTCCTCAGTAATTCTGAATGATTTGAAACCAGTTCTTTGGCTATTTCAACATACTTTGTGTTTTTTGGGAGTTGGTCGAGCTGAATTACTAAGGACTCAGATACATTTATAGCACCTACACCTGGAGGATCAAATTGTTGTATTTTATTTAATACACCATGAATTTCTTCCAGAGTGACTGAATATCCCATACTCTCCTGAATATCTTCGAGAGGAGAAATGAGCATACCCTTACTATCAATTGAATCGATTATACTAATACCTATTATAAATTCAATATCGGAAAGAGTAACTAAATGTAGCTGAGAAACTAAATAATCACTTAAGGATCCACCGCTTGGATCGACAGCCTCATAATCTTTATGTTCAGCTATAATCCCATTATTATTTTTAGGCTCATGAGAATGATCCAGTTTATTTGCGAGTTTAAATGTATCTATAAATGTTTCATCCCAAATTTCTGTAGTTGATTCTTTTTCCAAGTCTTCTTCGTCCTCCTCGAGTTCTAAAAGTGGATTATCGTACAATTTTTGTTGAACTTCCTGAGATAATTCCAATGAGGAAAGCTGAAGTATACTTATAGCTTGCTGAAGCTGGGGGGTCATTTTCAGCTTTTGTGAAATATTGATTGATAATTTTGACTTCAACATAATAAGATCATTATACAGGCAAATATTGTGCCATTGAATAATTTAATAGTTGAATGTTTGACTGAGTTATTGGAGATTTGAGTGTATAAGAGTTTTAATTCCCTATTTAAAGTACGAAGTCTTCGCCTAAATATATATCTCGAACCTGTTGGTTGGCTATTATTGCTGAAGCCGCCCCCTCTGCGATAACTTTGCCTTCGCCTACAATGTAAGCATGCTCACAGATATCGAGTGTTTCGCGAACATTGTGGTCAGTGATTAAAACACCGATATTTTTACTTTTAAGTTGACGTATAATTTGTTTTATTTCATTTACTGAAATTGGATCCACTCCAGCAAAAGGTTCATCGAGCAGAATGAAGTCCGGTTCTGTAGCCAGAGCTCTGGCAATTTCCACTCTTCGGCGCTCGCCCCCAGAAAGACTGAGACCTATAGAATCTCGAATATGAGAAAGATGAAACTCTTTTAATAAGTTCTCAGTTCTTAGTTTTCGTTGATCATCATCAAGATCATCTCGTGTTTCTAAGATAGCTAAAATATTATCCGCTACAGTCATTTTTCTAAAAACCGAAGCTTCTTGAGGAAGGTATCCAATACCTTTTTGTGCCCGACCATGCATTGGAAGATTAGTGATGCTTTCCTCATCAATAAATATTTCCCCCCCATCCTGTTCTATCAAGCCAACTATCATATAAAAGCAAGTTGTCTTGCCAGCTCCATTTGGTCCGAGCAAACCGACAATGGCACCACTCTCTACTGTGAGTGAAACATCACGAATGACAGGCCTTTTTTTATAGCTTTTAGAAAGATTTTGAGCCCTGAGTACCGCCATAAAAAGTTACCTTACTCTCTAGTGGGTGGTATGACCATCTCTATACGTTGTTTTGTATTCTCTGAAGAGGAAGCTTTTACGATCTCTGATTTCAGATCATAGTCAATTTTATCTCCAGTTATTGTAGTACCGTTTTGTTCAAGGCTAGCATCCTGAATTAATCCAATTCTTTCTTTTTTTAAAAAATATCGAATAGTATTAGCACTGGCTAAAACAAGCCCGTCTGCAGTATTAATAATTTGCTGGTATTTAGCTGGATTACCTTCGCATACAATGCTATCACCATCTTCTATGTCAGTTACTATTGTAACCTTGTCTGCATGAATTATTATGCTTCCCTGTCGAACAATGACTGACCCTTGATAAATAGCAGTACCATCTTTTTCGTTTTGTTCTGCACGGTCAGAAACTACTTTGATAGGCGACTTTCTGTCGTCTGGAAGTGCATTAAGGTTAAGACACCAAAAAATTAAAGAGGCGAATACCGATAACTTACTGCCCACGGTATACCCCTTGGACTTCTGATAAAAGTTCGAATATTTCAGTATCTAGATTTCCCCTCATACCAACGCCTATTGATTCTCCGTTTGGGCTAATCATTCTGATTTTAACATCAGTTTCAACAGTCTGTTTATTAGGATGCAAAATCAATTTCTCTGTAATGATTTTATTTTTCTTACCATCCTTAATATCCTTCCATGCGTAAACGTTGTCAGTAAATATTGCACTTTCACCATTATTTATACTCGCGCCCTTATCAGCCTTAAGTTGCCAAGGTTTAGTTGATTCATCTGATGCATAATATTTGAGCTTCGGTTTTTCAAATTCGAGCCTGCTAGTTGATTTAAAGCGTTTAGTATTTATTGCATCTAACTTTGAAGCTAATCTCCCGCTTTTATGAAACTCTAACAAAGTAATATTTATCATATAGCTATCAAATTGATAATCAATAGTGGTTTGATTATAGTCAGTTTTTTTTCTAAAAACTTCAGGCTGCCCAAGCATAAATAACAGAAAACCTCCCGCAAAACCTAAAAGCATGATTGTTAGAAGAAAATTACGCATAGTAGATAAATTAAGTTTAAGTAAAGTAAATTAATAAGTTAAACCTTTAAAGAAAATCCATCAAGCTTGAATCGAGCTTATTTTGTGCTCCCAAAATTAGTTCAGCTAGCTCTCTTACTGCACCACATCCTCCATTTGACATTGTTTGCCAGTTAGAATTTTTGACCACAAATTCATGAGCATCTCCAACAGCGACTCCCAGTCCAACCTTTCGAATTATTGAAACATCTGGCAGATCGTCTCCAAGAAATGCAATTTCTCGCATAAGATAATTGATGCTTTTTTTATCATCCTCAAGTATTTCATTTAGAGCAGCTAACTTATCTTCTCTTCCTTGTATAATTATATTAATTCCAAGATCTTTCGCCCTTTTAGAAACAATTTTAGAAGACCTACCAGTTATAATTCCCACTTCAATACCATTTCTTTGTAACAGTTTAATACCCAAGCCATCTTTAATGTTAAATGATTTGAACTCTTCACCATTATTTCCAAAATATAATTTGCCATCACTTAAGACACCATCAACATCTACCAATAATAATTTTATTGATTTTGCTAGGTTAAGAGTTTTTTGGTTATTTGTTACCATTTTCTATACGACGCCTGCTTTCAGAATATCATGCAAATGAAGTATGCCAACAGGCTCATGATCTGAATTCTCGATGACTAAAGTGGTAATTTTAAGATCTTCTATAATTTTTAGGGCCTCAGCAGCTAACGCATCTTGATGTATCGATTTACAACCCGATTTAGTAACCTCACTCAGAAGAATAGATTTTACATTCTTGTCTTCATTTATAGCTCTACGAAGATCACCATCAGTAAATACTCCAAAAAGCTTACCAGTATCCTTCACTACGGTGGTCATGCCAAACCCTTTTTTTGACATTTCAAGTAATGCTTCCTTTAAAGGCTGATTAATATTTACCCTCGGAAGATTTTCACCACTATGCATTATATCTCTGACCTTTAAGAGTAGTTTTTGTCCTAATGCACCACCAGGATGTGAGAATGCAAAATCTTCGGCTGTAAAACCCCTTGCCTCTAATAGTGCTATAGCTAATGCATCTCCCATTACAAGTGTTACAGTCGTACTTGTAGTAGGAGCCAATCCAAGCGGACAAGCCTCTGAGTTGACCCTCACATCCAAATGAACTTCTGCTGCCCTGGCTAGAGTAGATATTTGATCACCTGTCATACAAATTAAGGGGACACCTAGGCGCTTGATTTGGGGTAGGAGAGTAACCACCTCAGCTGTGGTACCTGAGTTTGATAAAGCCAATACCACATCCTTTTTTGTAATCATACCTATATCACCATGGCTCGCCTCACCTGGATGAACAAAAAATGCAGGTGTGCCAGTACTAGCGAAAGTGGCAGCAATTTTACGTCCGATATGTCCAGATTTACCCATACCAGTAACTATTACGCGACCAGAGCAATTAATTATTAGTTTACAGGCCTCTGTGAACTCATTACCAATACGTTGCTCCAAAAGCGCAACAGCTTCTGATTCCATCTTTATTGTGCGTTTAGCTACTTTTAAATAATCATTCTGGATCATTCTCTACTCTATTTTTTTTGACTGTTAACAAGTTTAGATAAAAACAGCGAGACTAAAAGAAAAATACTCCTTAAACTCAAATCATAAGTAAAGCATAGTAAAGTGCGTAAAGCATTAATAATAAAAGCCCTAATTTTTTTGAAATCGTTGCTTGAGCACCTTTATTTCTTGCAATATAGGATACATACAAGATTATAACAAGCAGGACCAATGTGAGCGATCCCATTGACATGTAATCTCGGTAAAAAACTTCTTCAGTTAGTTTTGGTGTTGCAATAACTCCAGGCAGAGCCATAACTATTAATAAATTGTAAAGATTAGAGCCAAATATAGTTCCTATAGCAATATCGTGATGCCCTTTTAAAGCACTACTTACCGAAGCAGCTAGTTCAGGTAAGCTAGTACCAATAGCAACTACAGTTAAGCCTATAATTAGTTTGCTTACACCAAAAAATTCAGCAAAATTTATAGCACCCCAAACTAATAAATCTGCACTTATGAGTAGCACTAGAAGACCGCAAAAAAAATAAATCACAGCTTTCTTTGTAGACATCAAGACTATTTCTTTTCTCTTATTCTTTAGCTCCTGAGTGGGTTTATATTTTTTTCTGTAAAAAATGTATGTCATTAGTGGAAGGGCCGCAAAAATAAGAATCAACCCCTCAGTATTAGTCAGGCTCCCATCATACAAAAAAAATCCACCAAGGAGAGTGGCAACGACGAGAGCAACCCCCTCTGTTTTAAGCAAATTTTTACTAAAAGGAATTGGACATATTAAAGCAGTGACCCCTAAAACTAATCCAATATTTGCTAAATTCGATCCAATAGCGTTACCTATTCCAATATCACCAGCCTGATTAAGTGACGCATCTATAGATACGATAATTTCTGGTGCAGATGTCCCAAAAGAAACAATCGTTAAACCAATAACTAAAGGGGAAATTCTAAAGTTATAAGCAGCTCCGACACTACCTGCAACAAAATTATCTGCACCCCACACAAGTCCTATGAGCCCTAATATAATTGCCAAAGATGCAAGACCTAATATTTCCATTTTAAATTTTATTCCTCGGCCTTGTTTCAGAGATTATTCCTAATTCATGTTTCCAATGTTATAGTGCGGACGTTCCCAAGTCAGCTATTATTTGGATCTATTAAGATAATCTTTCATCACGTGTGATACTGGGCAATAATGTCACCGTACTAAAAGGGTTTATGAGGAAAATAAAAATGCTATCAAGGTATTCAAACAAAATAGGAAAAATATTTTTAATTCTCGCTTGCACTATCCAATTTTCTTGGGCAAATTCAGTTATAGACGCTAGCGCAACGCTCATTCCAATGAAACCTCATGATGTAGTCGAGCAGGTGACAGAAAAACTTCTTAAAACTATCGATAGCCATAGAGAAAGTTTTTCGAATAACCCAGAAGACTTCTTTGATGAATTAGATCACCTATTAATTAGTGTCATTGATTTTGACTGGATTGCGTTCAGGGTTATGGGTAAATATGCAAAAATATCGAGCCCTGATCAACGAAAACGTTTTGCCTATATATTTAGAAGAGAGCTAATTGAAACCTATGGTCGAGGGTTATTGTCTTATGGGGAGCAATCAATTTTGGTGATCCCACCAAAAGAAGATATTGGCGACCTTAAGTCAACGAGAGTTATTCAAGAAATCCGAGGCCCAGATGGTGTATTCCCTTTAATTTACTCAATGAGCTTAACTCGTTCTGGTTCATGGAAGGTTACCAACTTAGTTATTAATGGAATTAATCTTGGTAAAATATTTCGCAATCAGTTTACTCAAAGAGCCAGAAAACTCGAAGGTGATATAGATAAGGTTATAAATACTTGGTCATCTTCTGGCGACTGATCACTAGGAACATTTATGGATGTGCCAATAATATTAGAAATACAAGATTTATTGAATAAAAAGCTACCTAATTGCAATATTAAAGTTGAGGGCAGTAATGGTCACTTTGATATTAATGTAACTGGAGAGATTTTTCTTGGTCTTAATTCCGTAAAACGACAGCAGTTGGTTTATCAAATTATTAATGAGTATATCAAAAATGGCACAATACATGCTGTGTCTATCAAAGCCTCTACAGGTGATGAGCTTTAATGATAGTTATTAGTAACATGATTAACTTAATTATGTAGATTTAAATTGAAAGTATGCTGAAAAAAAGGACCTTAAATGGACAAATTGCTGATTTCGGGAGGAGAAAGACTTTCTGGTGAAATACGCATATCCGGCGCAAAAAACTCAGCTTTACCCATTTTAGCAGCAACTCTACTCTCAGACGCACCAGTAATGGTGTCGAACATACCTCACCTGCATGATGTTACAACTATGTTTGAATTACTTGGTTGTCTTGGGGTGACTGTCATTATGAATGAAAAAATGAAAGTTGAGATAGATTCAACAACACTCAAAAATCATACTGCCCCTTATGATTTAGTAAAGAGGATGCGTGCCTCAATTTTAGTTTTAGGTCCCATGCTGGCTAAGTATGGTCGTGCAAGAGTCTCTTTTCCAGGCGGTTGTGCGATTGGTAGCCGACCTATTGATCTACATTTATCTGGTCTCAAACATATGGGGGCTTCAATTGAAATTAATGGAGGCTATATTGATGCAAGAGTTTTCGGTCGCTTACAAGGAGCTAATATTAAAATGAGAACTGTTTCAGTTGGAGCGACTGAAAATTTGATGATGGCAGCATCTTTGGCTGAAGGTAGAACCGTTATTGAAAATGCAGCTTGCGAACCGGAAGTAGCTGATTTAGCAAAATTTATTAATATTCTTGGGGGAAGAATCTCCGGAATAGGAACTTCAAAAATAATTATCGACGGGGTTGAATCACTATGTGGCGGTAGTTACACAATAATGCCAGATAGAATTGAAACGGCAACTTATTTAGCAGCCGCAGTGGCTACTAGAGGAAAGATTACCCTAAAAGATACAGATCCAAATATCTTAGAGGAAGTATTAAGAAATTTTCGAGAGGCAGGAGCTAAAATAAATACAGGAGCAGACTGGATCGAACTTGATATGGAAAACAAACAACCAAAATCAGTTAGTTTTAAAACTTCTCCATATCCGGGGTTGCCAACTGATATGCAGGCACAGCTTACGGCTGTCAATGCTGTATCCAAGGGGACTGCAACAATTATAGAAACAATATTTGAAAATCGCTTAGTTCAAATAAATGAACTGAATCGCATGGGAGCAATAATAAATGTAGATGGCAATATTGCTACAGTAAGAGGTGTAGATTGTCTAAAGGCTGCTCCAGTAATGGCATCTGACTTACGTGCGTCGGCAAGCTTAATCATTGCGGGCCTTGTTGCAGAGGGAAACACGGTAGTCGATAGAATTTATCATATCGATCGAGGCTATGAGCGAATTGAAGAAAAATTACAACAATTGGGGGCTAAAATTCGTAGAATCGCCCAGTGAATTCAAACATTAGAGACTTTAAAAATTATGGAAATAACAATCGCTTTAACTAAAGGAAGAATTTTAGAAGAAACAATTAGTATTTTGGCTAAGGCTGGAATAATACCTGCTGAAGATATTAGTCTCAGCCGCAAATTATTATTTAATACTAATATAGTAGGAGTGCGTATATTAATATTGCGCAGTTCTGATGTCCCCACATATGTTAGATTCGGTGCAGCTGATCTTGGAATAGTTGGAAAAGATACATTGCTTGAACATGGGGCTGACGGTTTATATGAGCCATTAGACCTTAATATCGCCTCCTGTAAACTCATGACAGCAGGAATAAGTGGAGCTTCACCAAGGTTAGGGCGTATCAGAGTTGCAACAAAGTACGTGAATATCGCAAGAAAATATTACGCCGCTAAAGGTTCCCAAGTAGATATTATAAAACTCTATGGCGCGATGGAGTTAGCACCAATTATGGGCCTCGCCGATGAAATAGTTGATATTGTTGATACAGGGAATACCTTAAAAGCAAACGGTCTTGAAGCCAGGGATACAATTTCCGCTATTAGCTCCAGGCTTATTGTTAATAAAGCTGCGATGAAAATGAAACATGCAGGTATAAAAGAAATAATAGATAGCCTTGAGAAGGTGGTAAAATAAGATATGAAAATGAAGATGGGCGACATAAGACAATTTTCATCTATTGATAAAGATTTTGATAGTAAGCTTCAAAAATTACTAGATTGGCAGAATACTGAAAACTCAAAAATCGATCATCAAGTCGGAGAAATATTGACTAATGTTAGGCAAAAGGGTGATATTGCCTTGGTAGAGTATACAAACCAATTTGACCATAGAAATGTTTCTAGCATAAAGAATTTAATAGTTCCTTCTGATCAAATGAGTCAAGCGCTTCAAAATATCAGTGAACCTGAAAGATCAGCTTTGAATGTTTCTGCTGAACGAATCATAGAATATCATGAGCACCAAAAAATTAATTCATGGAGTTATTGTGATGAAGATGGAACAATGTTGGGGCAGCAGGTAACTCCATTAGAAAGGATAGGTATTTATGTTCCAGGAGGTAAGGCAAATTACCCCTCTTCAGTTTTAATGAGTGCTCTTCCAGCAAAAGTTGCTGGGGTAAACAAAATTATCATGACAGCACCAGCCCCTGATGGTCAGCTGAATCCAATGGTTCTAGCTGCAGCAGCAATTGCAGGCGTTGACGAAATTTATACAGTAGGAGGAGCACAGGCAATAGGTGCGTTAGCCTATGGCACGGATACTATAAAAAAGGTCGACAAGATTGTTGGGCCAGGAAATATATTTGTTGCGACAGCTAAACGCATGGTTTTTGGTCAAGTAGGATTAGATATGGTTGCTGGGCCATCAGAGGTATTAATAGTATGTGATGGGAAAACAGATCCAGATTGGATCGCCATGGATCTTTTTTCTCAGGCTGAACACGATCAGAATGCACAAGCTATTTTAGTAAGCAACGATAATAAGTTACTTGAGCAAGTTAAAATGAGTGTAGAAAAATTACTGCCATCTTTAGAGCGAGCAGATATTATTCAATCATCCTTGAAAAGAAGAGGAGCATTTATTTTAGTTCGAGATTTAAATGAAGCTGTTGAATTAGTCAATTATATTGCACCGGAACATCTAGAGCTATCGGTTGATGATCCTGAAGATATGCTCCCAAGAATTCGTAATGCAGGAGCAATTTTTATGGGTCGGTTCACATCTGAGTCAGTAGGAGACTATTGTGCAGGGCCAAGCCATGTGCTCCCCACATCATCAACAGCGAGGTTTTCTTCACCATTGGGTGTATATGATTTTCAAAAACGTTCATCTATAGTCATGTGTAATGAAAAAAGCGCCTCAAAGCTTGGGAAAACTGCTTCTATAATAGCGAGAGCTGAATCTTTAACAGCTCACGCTCATTCTGCTGAGTACCGCATAAAGAAATAATTATAAAAATTTAGCACTTGAATATTGAATCAATGTAAATATATTTAGTGAATATATGAAAAAAAATAAGTTTTGGAGCCAAGCTGTTCGGCAATTGACACCCTACATTCCCGGGGAGCAGCCTATTAGCTCAAACCTAATAAAATTGAACACAAATGAAAATCCATATGCGCCATCCCCAAAAGTTCGAGAGGCAATTATTTCTGAGCTAGATGAAAAGTTGCGTCTGTACCCAGACCCTGATGCTTTTTCCCTAAAAAACATAATTGCAAGCAAGTTGAATATTCAGGCAGACCAGATTTTTGTTGGCAATGGATCAGATGAAGTGTTAGCACACATCTTCTATGCGTTTTTTAAACAAAGCTCACCAATTTTTTTTCCAGATGTGACTTATAGTTTTTATAAAGTTTACTGCAGTTTGCATGAAATACCTTTTAAGCAAATTCCATTAGCGGATGATCTTTCCATTAATACTGAGCAATACAAAAAACCTAACGGTGGAATAATATTCCCAAATCCCAATGCTCCGACTGGTAGGTTATTATCTCCAAAAATTATCGAGGATCTTCTCAGGAGCAATAAAAACTCAGTTTTAGTGATTGATGAAGCCTATATAGATTTTGGAGGTATAAGCTCCGTACCATTAATTTCCTCGTATCCAAACCTCTTAATAACTCAATCTTTCTCAAAATCTCGCTCTCTTGCAGGATTAAGAGTCGGCTTTGCTGTTGGAGATGGCTCACTTATTGAAGCTTTGGATAGTGTGAAAAATAGCTTTAATTCTTATCCCTTAGACCGTTTAGCTATTATCGGGGCGATGGCTGCGTTTGGTGACACAAAATATTTCAATGTAACCCGTAAAAAAATCATAAAATCTAGGGAAAAACTCTCATTAGATTTACTCGATTTAGGGTTTACGGTGCTCCCATCAGTAGGCAATTTTTTATTCATAACACATAAAAAATATGATGGTGCCGACTTAACATTATTTCTTAGAGAAAACAATATATTAATTCGCCACTTCGATAAACCTAGGATAAGAAACTATTTACGAATAACTATTGGGCTACCAGAACAAAATGAACATCTTGTAAACACAATTAAAAAGTTTACTTTATAAAAATTTTCAATTTAGTTGTGGCCTTGCTCCAGCTACAGCATCAATCACTTTTTCATCACCGTTTCTCAATACATAAAGTTTAATTGAATCGCCTGGCGAAAGACTTGCAATTACATTCATAGCTTTGTCGTTATCCACTACACCATTATTGTTTATTTTGAAAATAACATCACCAGGTAATAATCCAGACGAATATGCCGGGCTACCTGGATAAATATTGGTTATAACTAAGCCTAGAGGAGGATTAAGTCCAAGTTTTTTTGCTGCAAAAGGTTTTAATTGGCTTGCCTCTACACCAAGCCAGCCTCTAATTGCTCTCCCATGAGTTATTATATCTGTAAGAACCTTTAATGCTGTTTTTGAAGGAATAGCAAAACTTATTCCCATCGCATAACTTGTTCTATCGAGTATTGCTGAATTAATTCCTACAAGATGTCCAGTAGAGTCAACTAAGGGTCCACCAGAGTTCCCTGGATTAATTGCAGCATCTGTTTGAATAAAATTCTCAAAAGTATTTAAGCCGAGCCCTTTTCTTTGAGTCGCACTTATGATTCCCTGAGAAACTGACTGTCCAACTCCAAAAGGATTTCCAATGGCAAGGACCACATCGCCCACTGAAACCTTTTGATTTGCTAATTCTATTGGAACAAGGTTTTCTAGATTAATTTTCAAGACTGCGAGATCAATCTCTGGATCTGTTCCTATAACTTTAGCAGCAGCTTCTCTACCGTCCTGTAACTGAAGCACGATTGCATCTGCACCATCAATAACATGATGATTAGTTAAAATATATCCATTAGCTGTCATTACCACCCCTGAACCAAGTGAGGATTTCATACGAGCTTGTCTTGATGAATTTTTTTGACTAAAAAATTTCTTAAAGAGTGGATCCGAGTATAGCCTGTTGCCGGAGGGTAATTTTTTTTGCGTATAAATATTAACAACAGAAGGTGAAGCTTTTTTTACTGCTAAAGAATAGGAGAACGGTTTACTAGCTTTTTCATCTTTCTTTTCATTTGAAGTTATCTGGGGATCATAAAAACGGCTATCGAGCCATTCAGGAAAAAAATTAAAAGTTAACGTAGCAACAAGGAGGCCTAGGACAACCGGCCAAGCTAAATAATTTAGTATACGATGCATATATTTCGCCTTAAACCCTTCCTGAAGATTGTTAATTTATATTAAGGGTTGGGTCATCATCATTTTCAGCTACATAAGCTGAATCGCTAATAGTGGGATTACTCACTGGACTTACTGCCTCTTTAAGGCCATATTCTTCACTTAAAACCCCACCTGGTACTTTTGGGGCATAATCTTTTGGAGGTTGTATATCGGTACTTGAATCAAGGTTAACATCTTCACTTTTGTCAAATACAGAGTTTAAAATTTGGCGGCTGACATCAGTGCTTGCAAGATGAAGGGCTCCACTCGCAAGTTGTTCAACTATACATTTATAGTTTTTTGATAAACTCGATACAGCTTTTGATGTGGCACAAAAGTGGTTGGCTACTTCTTGTTGATAGTCCTTCAGTTCTCTTTGAGCCTCTATGAGTTTGTTTTCTAGTTCTTTTTGCTCTTTTTGGATAGGTTGAAAGGCCCTAGAGAGGAAATAACCAGCTATAGCGCCTACCACTAGAAGTGATAAGTAAATAATCAAGTTTGAAGTTAGCAAGATTTGACCCCCATAAATTTTACTTATTTTTTCTATGATACCTTATCTTTATATTAGTTAAAGTTCATAATATAATAATATTCTTAGTAATATTTTTACCCTTTATCTTCGATCAAAGACTTATGATTTTTCCTTTTTCTCTATTGAGAAACAATCTCTGATCACCTATTCTTGAAAAGTTAATTGAATCTTAAGTTAAATATAAACTACTTGCAGTCAATCTATGTTCAAGTATACACACATTACTTTACCTTCTCCTAAGCAGCGATATTTGTCCGATCTCGAAAGAGAAGAATTCAATTATGACTCATCACAAGCCGTTGCGGTAGATCTTTTGCAGTCGCTTTATGAGCGACTAGTTCAGCAGGAAGGCGTAAGTTGTAAAAAAGGCTTATTTACTAAATTCAAGAGTAAATTTATTTCTTTTAACAAGGTTGAACCCATAAAGGGATTATATTTTTGGGGCGGTGTTGGAAGAGGTAAAACCTATTTGATGGATAGTTTTTTTGAGAGTCTGCCTTTAGATAAGAAAATAAGGTTACATTTTCATCGATTCATGAGACGGGTCCATAAAGACTTAAAAAGACTTCAAGGAGAAAAAAATCCATTAACTATAGTTGCTGCTAATATTGCTAATGAGGCTCATGTAATATGTTTTGACGAATTTTTTGTTTCTGATATTGCAGACGCCATGCTTCTGGGAAAACTTTTTGAGCTCCTGTTTTCACTTAATGTCGTTCTAGTGGCTACGTCTAATGTCGAACCTGATAATCTTTATTTAAATGGACTTCAACGCAAACAATTTCTTCCAGCAATTAAATCGTTAAAAAAAAATACCAAGGTATATAATGTGGACAGCGGCATAGACTACCGCCTTAGAAGCCTGCAGAAAGCTGAGCTATATCACTATCCTTTAGATGCCAGTGCAAATAGCTCCTTGATAGAGGCTTTTAATTTATTTTGCCCCTTACAAGAGAATATTTTATTTGACCTTAGTATTGAGATTGAAGGACGCAATGTGAAATTTCTTCGTCAAGGGAAGGATGTTATTTGGTTTCACTTTGATATTATTTGTAGTTCTCCCAGAAGCCAAAATGACTATATTGAGCTATCACGGGAATTCCATACTGTGTTAATTTCTGGAGTTCCAAGAATGGGAAAAAATAATGAAGATCAAGCAAGAAGGTTCATAAATTTAGTGGATGAATTTTATGACAGGAATGTAAAAGTTGTTTTATCTGCTGAGGTTGACCTTGTGTCTTTATACGTTGATGGCGCACTAAAATTTGAGTTTCAGCGCACAAAGAGTCGCCTTTTAGAGATGCAGTCCTATGAGTACCTTTCAAGACCACATCAACCATAACTTATGGTTAATTATAAGTAATATTTATGCTACTTACTAACTTTATTAAGTGCAATAATACTTGCATTAATTAGGTTATAATTTTTTAAATGTAGAATATCCTTGAAATGGGTGTAACTGCTCTGTAAAATACCGCCTCGCATAAAGTGGATACACTGCTTTTAGAATATTACATTAGGCAAATTTTGATGAAAACATACAATGCCACAGCTGAAACAGCTCAACATCATTGGTACATTGTTGATGCGGCTGATAAAACACTAGGTCGAATTTCTACAGTGATTGCCACATATCTTCGTGGAAAGCATAAACCAGAATTCACGCCAAATGTGGATACTGGTGATTACATCGTTGTAATTAATGCAGAAAAGGTGCAAGTTACTGGCAATAAAACAAAAGATAAAATTTATCATAGCCACACTGGATACCCGGGTGGTTTAAAATCAATAAGCTTTGAAAAATTGATAAAAAAAGCACCAGAGCGCACTATCCAAAATGCTGTTAAAGGCATGTTACCAAAGGGTCCGCTTGGTCGTGCTATGTTTAAAAAACTGAAAGTATATGCCGGGCAAGATCATCCCCATAGCGCCCAAACACCCCAGACTTTAGATATATAACGGAAAGTACTTATGTCAGATACACAATATTACGGAACCGGACGACGAAAAACATCTTCTGCAAGAGTTTTTTTAGAAAGCGGTGGCGGGAAAATAATGGTTAATGACCGCACACTCGATCAATATTTCGGTAGAGAGGTTGCAAGAATGATTGTTCGGCAACCTCTTGAGTTAGTTGATTGTATTAAAAAATTTGACTTGAAAATTACTGTAGTTGGTGGAGGAAGTTTTGGGCAGGCTGGTGCAATAAGACACGGTATTGCCCGTGCATTGTTACAATATGATGAAGGCCTGAGAAGCGATCTTAGGAAAGCCGGATTTTTGACTCGTGATGCGCGCGAAGTGGAGCGTAAAAAAGTAGGTCTTCATAAAGCAAGAAAACGTCCTCAATTTTCTAAACGTTAATAAATTAATAATATGTAAAAATATTTTCAAGTTGCACAATTTTAAATATTATATATATACTTTTCATAAGAAATTGATCTCTCATAGAAATACTACCTATTTTATGCAAAACGGGCATAGACAACACATTATTCCCTTGTAAAAATGACCAGTTTTTATTAAAATTCGCAACTATTCTGAACATGAAAAAAATCACAAATATCAGCTGCTAGGAGAGCGTCATGATTAATGACGGAATTGATCACGGAGACGGTATTGACTTTGCGCGAAGGCGTTTTTTGACAAATGCTACATGTATAGTAGGAGCAGCAGGTGCAACTGCTGCAGCTGTACCTTTCGTTGGGTCGTGGAGTCCAAGTGCCAGAGCAAAAGCCGCAGGCGCTCCGGTAAAAATAAATATTTCTAAAATAGAAATGGGACAGATGGTGACTTTCGAGTGGCGAGGCAAGCCAGTTTATGTTGTCCGACGTTCACCTGAAACGATTCAGGGACTCAATGGTCACGACGAGATTTTTAGCGACCCTTCGTCATTAGCCTCAAATCAGCCATCGTATGTTAACGGTATTCATCGATCTATCGAAGGAAAAGAGGAATTTTTGATAATAGTTGGCCTCTGTACACACTTAGGTTGTGCACCAATGTTTCGCCCAGAGGTAGGAGCTCAAGATATGGGAGGAGATGATTGGTATGGAGGGTTTTTCTGCCCCTGTCACGGTTCGAAATTTGATCTTGCTGGACGTGTATATGCAGGAGTTCCCGCACCTACAAACTTAGATGTACCCCCACATTCTTATGAAACAAATAATGTAGTAGTAATTGGCGTAGATCAGGAGGCTAGTTGATGTTATTAGCATTACGTGACTGGATAGATGCACGCTTACCAATTATGCGTGCATGGAACACTCATATGGCTAAATATTATGCCCCCAAGAATTTTAATTTTTGGTATTATTTTGGCGTTTTATCACTAGTCGTATTGATCATACAGCTAGTCTCTGGTATCTGGCTTTTAATGAGTTTTGAAGGATCATCAGAAAGAGCCTTCGCCTCTGTTGAGTACATAATGCGTGATGTAGACTATGGTTGGATTATCCGGTATATACATTCTACTGGGGCATCAGCCTTCTTTTTAGTTATTTATTTGCATATGTTTCGCGGTCTAATTTATGGTTCATATAAGGCACCCCGCGAGTTAGTATGGATCTTCGGTATGACAATCTACGTGGCATTGATGGCCGAAGCTTTTATGGGGTATGTTCTGCCTTGGGGTCAAATGTCTTTCTGGGGTGCGCAGGTAATAATTTCTTTGTTTGGAGCAATACCTGTTATTGGAGAAGATATTGTCCAATGGGTCAGAGGAGACTATTTAATCTCGGGAATCACATTGAATAGATTCATGTCTCTTCATGTCGTAGCTCTGCCGATCATTTTACTTGCCCTAGTTGTACTTCATCTTCTTGCATTACATGAAGTGGGTTCAAATAATCCAGATGGAGTAGATATAAAGAAAAATAAAGATGCAAATGGTGTGCCTGTAGATGGAATTCCCTTCCATCCTTATTATACCGTCCATGATTTAGTGCCCATTACAGTCTTCTTGTTTGTATTTTGTTTCATTTTGTTTTTTATGCCTGAAATGGGAGGTTATTTTTTAGAATATGCGAATTTCGAAATTGCCAACCCTCTCAAAACTCCTGAGCATATAGCCCCAGTTTGGTATTTTACCCCGTTTTATTCGATGCTTAGAGCTGTTCCAGATAAATTTGCTGGATTTCTAGTGATGGCTGCAGCAATAGCAATTTTATTTGTACTGCCATGGTTAGACAGAAGTCCAGTTAGATCAATGCGCTACAAGGGTAGCTTTAGTCGTGGTGCTATACTGATTTTCGCTGCCTCTTTTGTTGTTCTCGGAGTCCTTGGTGTAAAGGCTCCTACCCCAGAGCGTACTTTATTAGCGCAAATATGTACTGGTTTATATTTCTTGTTCTTTCTAGCTATGCCTTTGTGGACTAGAATAGAAAAAACAAAGCCCGAGCCAGAACGTGTTACTATGGATGGTGGAATGGGCCCATGGAAAACTATATCTGCTGCATCTATCGTTATATTTTTGATATGGGCTCCCCTTAAAGCAGTTGGAGCTGAGTCCGCCTTTAAATGTGGAGCTATACCTTGTGATGAATTTACCGCTAATCTCAGCGATAAGGCTTCACTACAGAACGGAGCTAAATTATTTGTTAACTCTTGTATGGGTTGTCATTCTGCAAAATATTCTCGTTGGGACAGAGTAGCTAGAGATTTAGGGATACCTCCTGACATAGCTAAAGATAATCTTATACATGCTGATCAAAAGTTCGGTGCTTTAATGGATATTTCAATGCCAGCAGACAAAGCAAAGACATGGTTTGGAGCGACACCACCTGACCTGACCTTAGTAGCAAGATCGCGTTCTCCAGAATGGCTCTACACCTATTTAAGGAATTTCTATTCAGATCCAAGTCGTCCTTTGGGGGTAAATAATAAAGTTTTTAAAGATGTAGGAATGCCACATGTTTTGTTGGAGCTGCAAGGTTTACAAGAGTGTGCACCAGGACCGGTGCTTGCTGCCAATGGTGGAATCAAGAGGAATATTTTCACTCGTGAAGAAATATTAGAAAATCCATGTGGTCGCTATAATCTTATTAGTGAAGGCAGTCTGTCACCCGAAGAATTTGATACAGAAATGTACGATTTAGTGAATTTCTTAACTTATATTGCTGAACCTATGGCTGAAGATCGTAAAAGAATCGGAACTTATGCCCTGCTTTTTCTTGCATTTCTATTCATCTGGGTTTGGTTATTAAACCGAGAATATTGGAAGGATATCCATTAGCGCTTACTTGGGTCAAGTAATTTTAATGCCCTTATAATTTTAATCAAATCGAGGTTCTATTATGGGGATTGTTGCAAAACGATCATCCATGACATTTTATTCTGATCCGACGTGCCATTATAGCCACCGGGTTCGTATTGTCTTGGCAGAAAAGGGAGTTACTGTTGACATTGAAGATATCGATGGTGTAGCTGTACCAGAAGAAGTGTTGACCATCAACCCCTATGGTACACTACCAACACTGATCGACCGTGATTTGGCTTTGTATGAAACTAAGGTAATGATGGAATATTTGGATGAAAGATTTCCCCACCCACCACTATTACCTGTTTATCCTGTAGCCAGAGCGTTAAGTCGTCAATACATTTATCGCATAGAAAAAGATTGTAGCTCCCAAGTAGATATAATCGTCAGCTCCTCAGACAAAAAAATGGTAGAAAAAGCAAAAAAAGAACTACAGGATAGTCTCGTCAGCCTCGCACCAATTTTTACTGACCTACCTTTTTTTATGAGCGAACAGTTCACAGTAGTTGATTGTTGTTTGGGTCCAATTCTGTGGAGATTAAAGAATTTAAATATTGAACTACCAGATAGTAGACAAACGAAACCCTTACTTGATTATATGGAAAGAATTTTTGAACGTGAGTCATTCCAGGAAAGTCTATCTGAGATTGAAAGAGAGATGTAATTTGAATGATATCTATTTATCAAAAAAATATATCACTAGTTGTTTACATAAGTTAAATAAACGTAACTGACGACTACAACTATGAATATGACATCAAATAAACCTTATCTAATAAAAGCAATATACGAGTGGATTGTTGACAATGAGCTGTCACCTTATATATCCGTTGATGCGCATCAACCAGGAGTTGAGGTACCTCAAAGTTATGCTACAAGAGATGGAGAAATTGTTCTAAACCTATCACCTCGTGCAATTGCAGATTTAGTTATGAATAAGGATAAAGTTTCGTTTAGTACCCGCTTCGGGGGTATTCCAGCTAGCATCTGTTTGCCTATTCAATCTATAGTTGGGATTTACGCTCAAGAAAATGGCCAAGGTATGATTTTCCAAGTTGAAAATCCCGTTGATCCAAGTTCTTCGGATTCAGGCCCTGTTAAATCAGTTTCTTCTTCTGATAAGCTATCCAAAGATAAAACATCTGGCGATAAAACTAAAAAACCCTCATTGAGGATTGTTAAATAGAGGTTTTCATTATGTTTGATCCAATAGTAGTAGTGGGTATGGCAAGAACACCAATTGGAAGTATGCAAGGTCAATTTTCTGGTGTCCCATCTACTGAATTAGGAAGCGCAGCAATAAAAGCTGCTGTTGAGCGCTCACAAGTCCCATTAGACAGAGTAGATTCTGTTGATATGGGATGTGTGCTGGCAGCAGGACTCAGGCAAGCACCAGCAAGACAGTCTTCAATAGGCGCAGGTTTACCTATTTCTGTAAATTGTACTACTATTAACAAGGTATGTGGTTCTGGCATGAAAGCTTTTATGAACGCATGTGATAGCTTATCTTTGGGTCACACTGATATTTCCATTGCAGGTGGGATGGAAAGTATGACTAATGCTCCATATTTAATGACCCAAGCAAGAGGTGGATATCGCTTTGGTGATGCTACTATATATGATCATATGACTATAGACGGCTTAGAAGACGCTTATACTAAAGGTGCTATGGGGATGTTTGCAGAGGAAACTTGTACTAAGTATAACTTTAGTCGCGAAGATCAAGATGCTTTTGCTATTACTTCACTTCAAAGAGCCCAAGATGCAATCGCTTCTGGAAAGTTTGATGCTGAAATTACTCCTTTTACTGTTAAAACACGCAGTGGTGAAATCCTTTGCGATAAAGATGAGCAACCAGGCAAAGGTAATAAAGAAAAAATTCCACAACTAAGACCAGCATTTAAAAAAGATGGATCTGTAACTGCTGCAAACTCAAGCTCCATAAGTGATGGGGCGGCAGCATTGGTGTTGACTAGATTATCTGTTGCAAAAGAACTCGATCTCAAACCTATAGCTAGAGTTGCAAAATATACAAGTAACTCTCAAGAACCAGAGTGGTTCACCACAGCCCCAGTTGGCGCTATCAGAAAATTGTTAAAGAATCTTAATTGGTCAAAAGATGATGTTGATCTATATGAAATTAATGAAGCCTTTGCGGCTGTGACGATGGCGGTGATGAAAGAGATAGATTTACCGCATGAAAAAGTTAATATACATGGAGGTGCATGTGCACTTGGTCATCCGATTGGTGCATCTGGAGCAAGAATAATAGTTACGTTATTATCTGCCATGCAGGCTTATGATAAGCAAAAAGGTGTGGCTGCTGTATGTATTGGCGGTGGAGAGGCATTATCTGTCGCTCTTGAGTTAATTTAAAATTAATCGGTATATTCGAGAACGGACACCACTTTCACGGCCCCGCCAATTTCACTGGTAAGTCGTAAAGCTTCTTTAGCCTTCTCTTGTGAAATAAGACCCATTAAATAAATTATCCCATTTTCTGTAACTACTTTTACAGAAGAAGATTCAACTTGATCGCTACGCATTAGTTTGTGTTTAACTTTTGCAGTTAGCCATGCGTCATTTGTTCTTGCAATCAAAGAGGTAGGGCCACTAATTTTAATTTCATTATAAACCTGACGCACACCTCGATATTGTCTTGCAACTTCTGCTGCGCCGCTTCTCGCTTCTGCTGATGGAGCTTGACCCGTCAAAAGTACAACACGATTGTATGAATTTACATTGATATTTGAGCTTTCTAACTCAGGGCCATTTTTTTTAATATTAACGCCGATTGAAGTTTCAAGCTCCCAGTCATCAATATCGGTTCCTATAGAAATTTTTTCTGGTTCCGGTTGTATTGGATTTTCAGTTGCAACATGAATGATTTCAGTGCACCCAGTTAAAAAAAAAGTATAGACCAAGATTATACTTTTCAAGCGAACTGCCATCAGCCTTCTCCTCCAAATAGTTGTTTATCTATCAGTTCACAAAGACAAAATATACTTAACATCTGTAATTCACTTATTTGATGTATATCATTATGTTCGATTCTTAGTTCTATGTCCTCATTATTTAGTAGAGCGGAGACGTCTGTATCTTGCTGTCCAGTCAGGGCTATTACCTCCATAGATTTATCATGCGCTGCTTGGATTGCTTGAATTAGATTACTGGGATTAGTGCCGGCACTAAATACGATCAATAAATCACCAGGCTGACCTAATGCTAAAATCTGCTTACTAAATACATGGCTTTTTCCACTCTTATGACATATTGATGTGAGTATTCCGCTTTCATTCAAGGATATTGCCGGCAAACCAGGTCGTTCGAGCTTATACTGTAATAAAAGCGATTCAGTGATTATATTTGCTAGAGCCGCAGCTAAACCATTACCACAAGATAGTACTTTATGACCATTAAGAAGCTGTCTTACTATTTTTTTGCTTGCACTGGTTATTTGTGGAGCTAAAATTTGAGCGCTATTCTTTTTTGCTTGAATACTTTGATTAAAATGTGAAAGAACAATTTTTTCCATAACACTATGTTTGTCCACTCAAATAATTCATATAAGAAGTTTAATCTTACATTCTACCTTATCACTCATTAGTTTGTCGGTGCTTAAATATAAGAAACTATCGAAATATTTCATATATTAAGTTAAAGAGTTAAAATGTTATCGGTATGCGGCAAGTATATAAAATTTAATTCCAAAAGTTGATATGTGATTTTATGATTGGTGAACTCTATCTCGTAGCAACCCCTATTGGTGATATGACCGATATAGCTCCACGTGCCTTGGGCATTTTAAATACTGTTGATATAGTAGCCGTTGAAGACAAAAGAAGAAGTAGTAGATTATTTAGTCATTTCGCTATAAAAACACCTATGATTTCTTATCACGATCATAGTGAAGAAAAACAAGTAAAAAAAATAATTGATGAGCTCTTATGTGGTAAATCTGTTGCACTGATTAGTGATGCTGGAACACCATTAATTTCTGATCCTGGCTACAAACTAGTAAATGCTGCTAAGAATAAAAGTATAAAAGTATCCCCAGTTCCCGGACCTTGTGCACTTATAGCAGCAATAAGCGCATCAGGATTGCCAAGCGATCGGTTTATTTTTGAAGGATTTTTGCCGCCAAAATCTATCGCTCGTATCTCAAAAATACAAAATATCTCAACAGATTATCGAACTATAATTTTTTATGAAGCGCCACATCGAATACTTGAGACTCTTATAGATATGATAAAAGTTATTGGCCCCTCGCGAAAAATTGTCTTAGCTAGAGAGTTAACAAAAACCTATGAAACTTTTATATCTGGGACCCTAGAGGGTGTATTGGAGATAATCGAAAAGGATTTAAACCAACAAAAGGGTGAAATAGTTATAGTTTTAGCAGGAGCTGATTACTCAGAAAAAAAAATAGAAGCTCAAGATTCAAAGCGGATACTATCTGTTTTATTAGAGGAGTTACCTTTAAAGCAAGCTGTATCTTTGGGATCAAAGATAACCGGAGTTCAAAAAAATATATTTTATAAATTAGCTCTTGACCTCAAGAAACAGTAGGTTAAATATCATTTTATAATATTGTTGATCATCACCCGTAGCTAAAATATTTATCAGATTATTTTACATTTCATGGTAACCTATCTCTAGAGTTGGTTGGGCAACCGCCGCTGTTTTTTCTTGATATTTCCCTAGGTGATATCAGGTTATCAGGGGAGGAAAGTCCGGGCTCCATAGGGCAGAGTGCCAGGTAACACCTGGGAGGCGCGAGTCTACGGAAAGTGCAGCAGAAAATATACCGCCGATGGTCAATAATTTTGATACAGGTAAGGGTGAAATGGTGCGGTAAGAGCGCACCGCGCAACTGGCAACAGCTTGTGGCATTGTAAACCCCGCTCGGAGCAAGACCAAATAGGAATCCTTTGGCGCGGCCCGCGTCGGATTCGGGTAGGTTGCTTGAGGCCCGTGGTGACACGTGCCCTAGAGGAATGGTTGCTCAAGACAGAACCCGGCTTATAGACTGACTCTAAATATGGCTGATCCTTGTGTGTTTTTGCGAATCTAATTTCTGCAAGGATTAGCCTCCCATCAGTAATTTCAACATATATCTCCATTTAATCACTTCAACCGCGATTTCTAGTGAAATCTGGCTAACTGACATCGTTTTTGTAGTCAATATTCGCAAGTGATTGAGTTTAATCTAAATTTTCTTTCATAGAGGAGTTTTTTGGCTTGACTTTGACTTTCTTGAGCATATAGTTGTAAAAGTGGGTAGAAGTGGGCAAGTGTGGAATTTAATTTTTATAGGATTGAGCCAAAAGTGTTTAGAGGAAATAATGAAATTAATACTGATGACAAGGGTCGCATCGCGATGCCCTCAAGATATCGCGATGGACTATTAAAAGTATGCTCAGGACATCTCATTGTGACAATTGACCTACAAGATAAATGCCTTCTAATTTACCCTTTAGCAGAGTGGGAAAGGATAGAAGCTGAGATTGCAACACTGCCAACATTTAATTCAACAACAAGAAAATTACAAAGACTTTTAATTGGACATGCAAAAGAAGTAGATTTAGATAGCAGTGGTCGAATACTCATCCCGACAGAATTAAGAAACTATGCTCAACTTGAAAAAAAAGTAATTTTGATTGGACAACGCCATAGATTTGAAATTTGGAGTGAGAGTAATTGGAATCAAGGTAGAGAAAATTGGTTGGCTGATACCGGTGGTGATCTTGATGTTCCAGAAGAGATGCGGTCTATTTCTTTATAGGTAAAAATATATGTTAGCAGATGGACAACACAAAACTGTTTTGTTAACGGAAGCTGTTTCAGGACTGATTACAGATACTGACGGGATATATATTGACGGTACATTTGGCAGAGGTGGACATACTGCATTAATACTATCACAGCTTAGTAATAGAGGTAGTCTAGTAGCAGTAGATAAGGACCCTGAAGCTTGTCAAGTTGCAAACAAAAATTTTTCTGGAGATGCTCGATTTGAAATTGTACAAACCTCCTTTGCAAATATTCGTGAATTAGTTGAACAGAAACAATACTCAGGAAAAGTTGCTGGAGTGTTATTAGATCTGGGAGTCTCATCTCCACAAATTGATAATCCAGCCAGAGGCTTTAGTTTTTTAAAAGATGGACCCCTCGATATGCGAATGAATCCAGAATATGGATTAAGCGCTGCTGAATGGCTTTCAATAGCTAAAGAGGGTGATATTGCTCGAGTTATTTCAGAATATGGAGAAGAAAGGTACTCCAAGAGGATTGCTCGAGCTATCACCCGCGCTAGACTTGAAAAGCCGATCACAAGAACTGAACAGCTCGCGAACATTGTCAAGGAAGCAAATCCAGCATGGGAAAAAAATAAACATCCAGCTACAAGAGCCTTCCAAGGAATCAGGATTTTTATAAATAAGGAGCTGGAAGACTTAAAAAATGTATTACCAGATATTTTAGAGATATTAGCAATAGGTGGCCGATTAGTAGTAATCAGCTTCCATTCACTTGAAGACAGGATTGTCAAAAGATTCATAAGAGACCAAGAGAAAGGACAGCACATACCAAAGGGATTCCCTGTTTTGGAAAAAGACATTATTCGACGAATGCGTTCAATAACCAAAGCTATTAAATCATCTGATCTTGAGATAAAGAATAATATTAGAGCTAGAAGCGCTGTTATGCGAATTGCACAAAAATTGGTATAGGTATGATAAGTATAAGAAATATAAAATTTATGAAGAGAAATAATAGCCTAAATGTTGGACGTTGGTTATTTGCGGCTTGGGTGAGTGTCATCGGTTCTTCACTTTCTGTAGTCTATCTCAGTAACGCATGCCGTGTATTGACAAGCGAGATAGCAAATCTTGAAAGAGAGTCAAATATTTTACAAGAAACATGGGGTAAATACTTGATAGAAAAAGGGACACACACCTCATTGAACAATATCGAATCATTAGCAATAAATAAACTTAATATGAAGGCGCCAAAAAGAGATGAATTTATAGCTATTTTTCCATAGATAATTTAGTAATTAATAGGATGTGATAACAAGTGAAATCGGAGAAAAACAAGTTACATATTTCACGCTGGAGATATACTTTGCTGGTAACATCTCTGCTTGCATTACCTATTGCAGCAATTTGGCATATAGCTGGATTACAAGTATTGGCTGACGTGGATAAAGGATATGAATTTTTACAGGGAAAAGTTAAAAAGAAACTAGTGCATAACGAGTCTATCCCAGCTTATCGGGGTGTCATAACAGATAGAAATGGCCAGCCACTTGCAATCAGTAGTCCTGTAATAATTGTATCTGCTAACCCACGCCAGGTAGATGTCGACCATCCTAATTTTTCAAATCTTGCCAGATATTTATCAATGACTAGTATAAATTTAAAGAAAAAATTATCTAAAAATTCACACAGAATACACCTCCGACTTAAAAAAGATCTTGAGCCTGCTAAAGCCGAAAAAATTCGTGCTTTAAGGATCTCAGGGATTTATATGAAGAAGACTTATAAGCGCTTCTACCCAGCAGGTGAGCTCACCTCACAAATAGTAGGAATAACAAATTTAGATGATGTAGGCCAAGAAGGTATAGAGAAATCATTTGATCATATCTTAGCGGGTACTCCTGGTAAGAAAAAAGTACTGAAAGACAGAAGAGGGAGTGTTATTAAGGATTTAGGGATGGAAAAAAATGCAAGTCCCGGACAGAATATAGCATTAAGTATTGATATGAGATTGCAACATAAAGCTTACACAGAGCTAAAAGAGGCTGTTATAAAAAATAATGCTAAGTCTGGATCAGTCTTAGTGTTGGACGTTCATACAGGTGAAATTTTAGCTATGGCGAACCAGCCTTCATATAATCCAAATAATAGAAGTAGATTAAGTTCTGATGAGCTAATCAAAGGCGCAAGAAATAGAGCTATTCTCGATTTTTATGAACCAGGGTCAACAGTTAAACCTTTTACCGTATTAGCAGCCTTAGAAAATGAAAAGATTTCTTCTGGATCAATTATTGATACGAATCCAGGATATATTCAAGTAGGCAAAAAGATAATAAAAGATCACCATAACTACGGAAAAATTAGTCTTGATGACTTATTAAAAAAATCTAGTAATGTTGGTGCGATAAAGCTAGGCCTTGATGTTGATCCAGAAGATATGCATGACTTATTTTCAAGAGTAGGGTTTGGTGAAGTTATTGGAGTAGGATTTCCCGGTGAAGTGTCAGGTATATTACCTTCTCATAGAAATTCCATGAAACTTGAAAGAGCAAATCTTGCTATTGGGTATAGCATGAATGCTACTGCCCTCCAAATTGCTCAGGCTTATGCGGTTTTAGCATCGAACGGCCTAAAGAAACCACTTACGCTGCAAAAATTAGATATAGCTCCACAAGGTGAGCAAGTGGTTGACTCAGAACTAGTTATAAAAGTTCGTAGAATGATGATGGGTGCGACGCGTTCTGGAGGTACCGCAGAAGATGCTGCTATTTATACATACAATGTAGCCGGAAAAACTGGCACTAGTCATAAAAATACGGTGGGTGGATACGAAGAAAAACGTTATGTGTCTTTATTTGCAGGCATAGTCCCAGCAGAAAAACCACGTTTGGTCACAGTAGTAATTATAAATGACCCAAAAGCTGGCCAACATTACGGTGGAAAGGTTGCCGGCCCTGTATATGCGAATGTCACTGAAAGGGCATTAAGAGTTTTGAGAGTTGCACCAAAAATTGAAAACAATGATAGAGCAGTAGTAACAAATCATGATTTGGACCTCAATCAGTCTGGGGGAGACATTTGATGGCATTATCAACTGTTCAATATAACTGTATGTTAAGCTCTCTACTGCCAGACCTAGATTTAAGTGAAAGTTTAGCCAATCTTAATATTACTGGGCTCTCGCTTGATAGTCGGCTAGTTAAACCTGGACATCTCTTTTTTGCTGTACCTGGATTTTTACAAGATGGAAGAGATTATATTCACTCATCACTCCAGTCTGGCGCGGAGATTGTCTTATATCAACCAGATAAGAAGCTTCTTCCAGATAATGAAAGAATTGTTCCTATAGCCAACCTAAATCAAAAAATAAGTGAAATCTCTGGCCGATTTTATTCATACCCGTCAAAAAAGTTAGCGCTCACTGGTATCACTGGAACGAATGGAAAAACTACTTGCACCCAATTGCTAGCACATTTACTAAGTTTCGTTAATGGTTCTGTTGGTGTTATTGGGACTCTTGGTTGCGGGTCTATAACGGCCAAAAAAACTGACCTTAAAACGAAAGGAATGACTACACCTAATCCAATTGACATTCAGTCTATCCTCGCTGATTTTGTAGCAAGCAATATAAACCAGGCAGTCATGGAGGTTTCTTCCCATGGCATAAGTCAGTTCAGAATAAACAGTTTACTTTTCGAGACAGCTGTATTTACAAACCTCAGTCATGATCACTTAGACTACCACGGAAACTTAGAAAATTACTCCAAGGTAAAAAAAGAGCTATTCAGTATGCCTGGGTTAAAAAATGCTGTCATAAACATAGATGATACTTTTGGATCAAGAATAGCTGAAGACTTATCCTTGTCAATAAATAAAATTTCTTACTCTTTAGTGAATCCAGAGGCTAGCATTTTCGCTGAGGAAATAAATATATCGATTACAGGTTTTACAGCTAAGATTAGTTCTCCTTGGGGTCAAGGCGAATTAAAAAGTAGATTAATCGGAAAATTTAATCTGCAAAATTTATTAGCTGTAGTTGGTGCTGCATGCTCTCAAGGGCTTAATTTTGATAATGTAATAAAAGTACTACCGATGTTGGAAAATATACCAGGTCGAATGGAGATAATTAATGATACGGAACAGAAAACTGATAAATTAATAGCCGGTCCAGTGGTAATAGTAGACTTTGCTCATAGTCCAGACGCACTCAAAAATGCACTAGAAACATTACGAGATTTATGTAGTGGAAAATTATGGTGTATTTTTGGATGTGGTGGTGATAGGGATCAAGAAAAGCGCCCCATAATGGGCAAAATTGCAGCAGAATTAGCAGACCATGTAATTATTACGAATGATAATCCCAGAAACGAAAGTCCAAAAAAAATATCGGAACAAATTCTTTCAGGCATCATACCGAATACAAAAAGTATAATTATTCTTGATAGAAGAGAGGCAATTAATTTTTCTATCAAATCTGCCATGCAAGAAGATGTAATTTTAATTGCAGGTAAAGGTCATGAATCATATCAGTTGTTGGGGTCTAAAAGTTTCTCTTTTAGTGACAGAGTTGAGGCTAAAATAGCTCTCAATAATAAAGAGGAAATTTTATGATAGGAGAATTCACCCTGTCCCATGTAGCTCATAATTATGGGGGAACGATAGTTCATCCGGATTGTTCTTTCAGTTCTGTATCGACAGACAGCAGAGTTGTAGAGAACGGGCAAATCTTTGTGGCCCTTAAAGGAAAAAAATTTGATGGACACGAGTTTATATCATCAGTTTCAAAAAAAGTATGCGGCCTTGTTGTCGAAAAACCATTACTTGATTTAGAGATAAGTCAATGGGTTGTACCCAATACAACTTGGGCGCTAGGGCAAATTGCAAAAGCTAATCGTGATAAATTTAATGGATGCTTAATTGCTGTAACTGGAAGCTGTGGAAAAACTTCAGTTAAGGAAATGATCGCCTCAATACTTAAAAAAATCGGATCAGTCTTAGTTACAAAAGATAACTCTAATAATGAAATTGGAGTTCCAACCACTTTAATAAATATATCGGCTGCACATAATTACGCAGTCGTGGAAATGGGGGCTAGAAATGCAGGAGACATTAATTATCTTTGCGAAATAGCTAAACCGGATATTGCACTTATAAACAATATTTTACCCGCACACCTTAAAGGTTTCGGTGATATTCAAAATATTGCTAAAGCTAAAGGTGAAATTTATAGAGATCTCAGAAATAATGGAACGGCAGTAATTAATATTGATGAACCTTATGCTCAAGTTTGGATTAAATCAACAAATGCAAAAGTAATTACATTCTCAACTCATGACATCCGAGCTGATTTTAGTGCTCAGAATATTACTTCAAAAAAAGAAGGCTACTTTAATTTTTCCCTAGTGACCCCCCAAGGAACAATTCAAATAAATCTGCCCTTGAGGGGTAAGCATAATATTGCTAATGCTGTTGCTTCGGCAGCTTGTGCTCATACTGCGGGCGCTCAACTGCAGACCATCCAGAATGGACTAAATAATCTAACGCAAGTTGAAGGAAGAATGGAATGTACAAAATTATCTTCTGATCTCTTCCTTATTGATGATAGTTATAATGCAAGCCCGGGTTCAGTTAAAGCTGCTATAGATACCCTCATAGAAATAAATGGCGTAAGTATACTAGTACTAGGTGATATGGCTGAGCTCGGTCAGGACGAGATTCAGTTACATGCTGACATAGGAAAATATGCCTTTGACGCCGGGGTAGATATTTTTTTAGCTGTAGGACCTCTTTCTTTTTATGCAGCTAAAGAATTCGGTGTGAAGTCCCAACATTTTAATGAAAAAAAAGAACTTCTTAACTACTTAGACGATAGTAAAATTTTAAATGAAGATTTACCTGATATTAAAAAAGTAATTCTTGTTAAAGGCTCAAGATTTATGGGTATGGAAGATATATCTGATTCGATAAAAAATCAGGGGGCGATATAGGATGCTTATTTGGCTAGCAGAATTTTTATCCCAATATCTTGCAGCTTTTGCCGTGGTAAAATATATAACAGTTCGTACAGTTATGGCAGCACTAACATCGTTGCTAATTTCCTTTATTTTATGGCCATGGATGATTTCTTATCTTAGAAATTTACAAATAAGTCAGTCAGTTAGAAATGATGGACCTTCTACTCATTTGATTAAAGAGGGAACTCCGACTATGGGCGGCCTCCTGATACTTTTCTCTATATTTATAAGCACACTTCTTTGGGGTGACTTAAATAATAAATATATATGGATAATTCTACTTGTAACAATTTCATTTGGAGTAATTGGCTGGATCGATGACTATAAAAAAGTTGTTAAAGGCAATTCTGTAGGAATCGTAGCACGATGGAAATATTTTTGGCAGTCAGTAGTAGGTTTAGCGGTTGCTATTACTCTCTATAAAATGGGTAGTAGTGGTGTCGAAAACGAATTAATAGTTCCTTTATTTAAAGATATAGTGATTCCTTTGGGGGGTTTTTATGTCGTACTCACATACTTTGTAATTGTAGGAAGCACTAATGCAATTAATCTCACGGATGGACTAGATGGGCTTGCTATTATGCCAATAGTCATGATTGGAAGCGCATTGGGTTTAGTAGGCTACTTATCAGGACATATAGAGTTTTCAAATTATTTACATATTCCCTTTGTAGCTGGAACTGGCGAGGTAGCAATATTTTGTGCCGCTTTAGCAGGTGCTGGTTTAGCATTTTTATGGTTCAACGTACATCCTGCTCAAATTTTTATGGGAGACGTTGGTTCGTTGTCGTTGGGGGCGTCTTTAGGTGTCATAGCTGTAATAATTAGACATGAAATAGTTTTCTTCATTATGAGTGGGGTTTTTGTAATAGAAGCACTTTCTGTAATGTTACAAGTGACGTATTTTAAATTGACCGGTAAGCGAGTTTTTTTAATGACTCCTATCCACCATCATTTCGAGCTTAAAGGTATGCCTGAAACTCGTATAGTTGTGAGAGCCTGGATTATTACTGTAATGCTTGTTTTGATCGGGTTAGTGTCATTGAAATTAAGATAAAAAGGAATGAGTGCACCAATGGGTCAGCTTATAGCTAGCAATAAGACGAAAATGATAGTTGGTATAGGGTCTACAGGGTTTTCTGTCGCTCGACATTTAACCCAATTGGGCCAACATTTTATTATGATGGATACTCGAAAAGAGCCACCTTTGTTGCAGAAATTTAGTGTTGAGTTCCCAGAGATAACCTTACTATTAGGAGAATTGCCAACTGACAGCTTTTGTAACGTTGACGAAGTAATCCTTAGCCCAGGTTTATCAAGACAAATACCAGTTGTTCAGATTGCAATTGAATCAAATATATCTGTTATTAATGATATTGAGCTATTTGCAAGATCAGCCAATGCACCTATTATCGCCATTACTGGATCTAATGGTAAAAGTACCGTCACTTCTTTATTGGGCGAGATGTTCGTTGCTGCTGGGCATACGGTAGGTATAGGGGGAAACCTAGGGATACCCGCATTAGATTTGCTAGATGAGAAAGTTGAATTTTATATTCTTGAGCTATCAAGCTTTCAACTCGAATCAGTTGACAATCTATGTGCTGAAGCCGCAACAGTTCTTAATATCAGTCCAGATCATCTAGATCGCTATGAGTCCTTACTTGATTATCATCAGTCCAAGCATCGTATTTTTCACGGCGCTAGACAAGTTGTAATTAACCGAGATGATAAATTAAGCACCCCCTTAATTGGAGAAAAAGTAAAATCATGCAGTTATGGGCTTAGTCGCCCAGATCTAAATTGCTTTGGTGTGATTAAAGAGTCGAATGGAGAATCTTGGCTTGCTTATGAATTCGAAAAATTGATTTCTCAGAGTGAACTAGGGTTATCGGGGTCCCACAATATGAGTAATGCTCTCGCTGCCTTAGCGCTAGGAACGGCTCTGAATCTGCCTTTGGAGCCAATGCTAAAGGTGTTAAGGAGATTTAAGGGGCTTCCCCATCGATATCAAACAGTAAGAATTTTAAATAATGTAATTTATATTAACGATTCTAAAGCTACAAATCTGGGCGCTACTCTAGCTGCTATAGGTTCTTTACCCGCTAATGGAAATATAATTTTGATTCTTGGAGGTCAGCCTAAGGGGCAAAATTTTTCAATACTTGCTTCCTCATTGTCTGGTTTGGTGAAGAATATTTTATTAATAGGCGAAGCAGCGTCTGAAATAGACACCGCTATATCCGGAATAATTGACACCATTTATGCAGTTAATGTGGAAGATGCCGTTATGTTATCTAATGAGCTATCTAAATCAGGAGATATAGTCTTGTTTTCTCCGGGATGCGCAAGTTTAGATATGTTCGCTAATTTTGAAGAAAGAGGCGAAAAATTTATTTCTGTGGTAGAGGATTTGAAATGAATATGGAATTCGTGAAGCGAAAGACATCTTTCTTCGATTCACTTCATGGTATAGACCAACAATTGCTATTTGCTGTTTTAGCAATATTAAGTATTGGGCTTGTAATGATTTATTCTGCTTCAATTAGTCATGCTGACTTCAAATATAACGACAATCTGTTTTATTTGAAGCGCCATTTGATATTTCTATTGCTTGGTATTGCAGTTGCATTTATCTTTTTAATCACACCCTCTTGGGTCTGGTGCAAGCTTGGAACACCAATATTTATAGTATCAATACTCCTATTAATCGCAGTTTTATTTGCACCCAAAATTAATGGAAGTAGACGCTGGATCTCGCTTGGATTCATCAATCTTCAAGCTGCTGAGGTTGCAAAATTTGCTGTTATTATTTTTTTAGCAGGATATCTCCAAAGACACCAACAAAAACTCAAAGAGTCCTGGAAGAGCGTATTCTCACCTCTTTTCGTAATCGCTTTAGTTGTGTTACTTTTGTTTAAACAGCCAGACTATGGATCTATGGTCATCATAAGCACTACAGTGTTCTGTATGTTATTTATTGTAGGTGTCCCTCTTTGGCAGTTTGGCATGATATCTATTTTTTCTATTTCTGGCCTTGCTTACATCGCTGTAATGGAACCATATCGAATCGAGAGATTAAATTCCTTTTTAAACCCCTGGTCTGATCCCAGAGACACTGGTTACCAAGTAACAAATTCTTTGATGGCTTTCGGAGAGGGAGAATGGTTTGGAGTTGGCCTAGGGAATAGTGTACAAAAATTACATTATTTACCTGAGGCGCATACGGACTTCATTTTTTCCATTTATGCTGAAGAATTTGGGTTGATTGGAGTAACAGTTATGATACTTTTATACGTAATTCTGATACACCGAATACTTCATGTAGCTCGACGAGCAATGAGAAGTAGAGCCTGGTTTTGTACTTACAGCTGCATCGGTATTGCGATAATACTAGCACTCCAGTCTTTCATAAACATAGCAGTTACATCTGGCTTACTACCTACAAAAGGCATCACATTACCCTTTATAAGTTATGGGGGTAGCAGTCTCTTGGTGTGCATTGCAATGATTTCATTAGTATTAAGAATAAGCTCAGAAGTTGATGTTGTTGGAAAAACTATAAAGAGAGTAAGTCGTGTTAAAGCAGAGAATTAAAAAAGTATTAATTATGGCTGGGGGCACAGGTGGACACGTCATACCAGCCATTTCAATAGCAGAGGTCTTTAGAAATAGGAATGTTTCTGTTGTATGGCTGGGGACCCAGCAAGGCATCGAGTCAGAATTAGTTCCAGCTAATGGATTTGATATCAATTATATTGATATACAAGGATTAAGAGGTACTAGAATTTTGAAATGGCTGAAAGCACCTTATACCCTTATTAAAGCTATTTTTCAGGCTATGATTGTGATTCATCGAGAATCACCAGATATGATTTTAGGTTTGGGCGGTTTTGCATCAGGGCCTGGTGGAATTGCTGCAAAAATTATGAGGCTTCCATTAATCATTCATGAGCAAAATTCAATTCCCGGAACCACTAATAAGATATTAGCCAAAGTAGCCACTCGTGTGCTGACCGCCTTCCCTGATACTCTGCCACGTGGGGAATGGACTGGTAACCCAGTCCGTAAAGAAATCTCCTCTTTGCAACCGACATTATTGAGCAGGATAGATAGAGATCGCCCTCCAAGAATACTTATTTTAGGCGGTAGTTTAGGATCGATATCAATCAATAAAAAAATACCTCAGGCTCTTTCTGCTGTAGAAAAAAAATATAGACCCGAAATACGACATCAGTCAGGTAAAGCTAACCTCCAAGAAACACAGCAGATATATAAAGATTTAGATTTAAAGGCGAGAGTTGAATCTTTTATATCCGATATGGCAGAGGCATATGGGTGGGCTGACTTAGTTGTCTGCAGAGCAGGCGCCTTAACAATTTCAGAGCTCGCCGCTGCAGGCGTAGGCGCTCTACTTATACCATATCCTTACGCTGCAGATGATCATCAATTCCATAATGGTAAATGGCTCGTAAGTCTTGGTGCTGCATACATGGTAAAAGAACAAGATTTAACAGATAAATTGCTAGTATCAATTTTAAATGAATGGCTAGGAAACCCAGTAAAATTAGATTCTATGGCCATGAATGCAAAAAAATCAGCAAGGCTTGGTGTGGCAGAATTAGTAGCAGATATCTGTATGGAGCCTTTATGATTATAAAAAAGAAAATTTTTATGCCTGAAATGCGACAAATGAACCATATTCATTTCATCGGCATCGGTGGTAATGGTATGAGTGGAATAGCAGAGGTATTGCTCAATCAGGGCTATAAAATTTCTGGATCAGACCTACTAAAAAATGATAATACACTAAGACTAGAGGTATTAGGGGCAAAAATACAACTAGGCCATACTGCTACGAATATTGATGATGCAGATGTAGTTGTAACTTCTTCAGCGATCGCAGCTGATAATCCAGAGGCTATAAGTGCACGAGAACTTCGCATACCTGTTATTCCAAGAGCAGAGATGTTATCGGAACTTATGAGGTATCGTCATAGTATAGCCGTTGCAGGTACACACGGTAAAACTACAACTACAAGTTTGTTAGCTGCAATTTTAGCTGCAGATGATAAAGATCCCACATTTATAATCGGAGGATTAGTAAAATCAGTTAATACAAATGCTGGGTTGGGTATAAGTCCCTATTTAGTTGCTGAGGCGGATGAAAGTGACGCTTCTTTTTTACATCTGCAACCCATGGTTACAATTTTAACAAATATTGATAGTGATCATATGGAAGCTTACGACTCAGACTTTAGTAAGCTAAAACAAACTTTTTTAATATTTCTTCATAATTTGCCTTTTTATGGACTAGCTGTTTTATGCATTGATGACCCAGTAATTAAATCCATGCTACCTGATATTTCGAGACCCGTTTTGACATATGGTTTCTCAGAAGATGCAGACTACTGTATTAAGAACGTTACCATAAAGAAAGAAAAAAGTAGCTTTGATTTATCAAGACCCGGTGACAATAAGTTACTAACAATTGATATGAATATCCCAGGCATCCATAACATTTTGAATGCCACTGCAGCAATAACTGTAGCTATTGATGAAGGTGTTTCCGATAAGTCTATCAAAGAAGCACTAAGAAAATTTCAGGGTGTTGCAAGGCGTTTTGAGATTTATGGTGATTATCCGATTGGCAATGGATCAGCGATGCTAATAGACGATTATGGTCACCATCCAAGAGAACTAGCCGCTACTATTAAAGCAATTATGGATGGATGGCCGAATAGACGACTAGTTATGATATTCCAACCCCATCGATATAGTCGAACAAGAGATTTGTTCGAAGATTTTGTACAAGTTTTATCAAGTTGTGATGCTCTCCTTTTGTTAGAAGTATATTCCGCAGGAGAGGATGAAATCCCTGGAGCAGACAGTAGAACATTATGTCGAAGTATTAGGCAGAGGGGCTTAGTAGATCCTATTTATGTCCAAAATATTCAAGAAGTTAATGAGATTCTTAGAGATGTTATCCAGGCAGACGATATTATTATTACTCAAGGGGCAGGAAGTGTAAGTAAACTTGTAAAAATTCTTGCAGATTCAAACTTATCACAGGACCTTTAGAAAAAATGATAACCAAGCAACAAGAAATCAAAAAATATGGTCGAGTTGGGGTTCTAACTGGAGGCGTATCTGCTGAGAGAGAGATCTCGTTATTGTCTGGGAAATGTGTGACTGATTCATTAGTAAGATCTGGTCTAGATGTCCTTTCTATAGATATAGATGAAAGATTTTTTGAGCAGCTGCCAAAATATGGATTAGATAGAGCATTAATTATGTTGCATGGTTCTAGAGGGGAGGACGGAGTGCTTCAAGGTGCTCTAGAGTCATATGATTTACCTTATACTGGCAGTGGCATTTTGGCATCTGCAGCGGCTATGGATAAGCTCCATAGTAAAATTTTTTGGAAAGGATCTAATATTCGAACACCGGCGTTCTCGTTATTAGAAAAAACAACTAATTGGAAGGAAACTCTAAAAAAACTTGGCGGCGAAATAATTGTTAAACCCGCACGAGGAGGTTCAAGTTTAGGCATGAGCAGGGTCAATGATGTCAAATCTTTTAAGGAAGCATGGAAGAAAGCGTCAATTCTTGACGATAAAGTAATTGCTGAGCAGTGGATCGAGGGAGAAGAATATACAGTTGCTATATTAGATGAAAAAGCCCTCCCTCCTATTAAGCTTGAGACTAGCCATGAATTTTATGATTATTCTGCTAAATATCTCTCTGAAGAAACTATATACAGATACCCATGTGAGCTAAATGAAAAAAAAGAAAAAGAACTCATGAGGCTAGCGATACAGTCTTTCGAGAGCCTTGGATGTACCGGATGGGGTCGTGTTGATGTAATGACAAACTCACATGGTGAGTTTTTTGTTCTAGAGATCAACACCGTTCCAGGAATGACCGACCATAGTTTGGTGCCAATGGCAGCAGCAGCAGCAGGATATAGTTTCGATGAACTAGTACTTAAGATTTTAGATAGCTCAATGTAATTATCTGTTAATTATTGATAGGAAACACTGAAACGTGAAAACACATATAAATCGAATAGGAAACAGAGACCTCAGATTGCAAGATCGTTATCACCTTTTGCGTGATTGGCTTAATTGGTTTTTTAAGGGAGTAAAAATTCTACCGATCGTCATTATAGGCATTGCTATGATATGGAGTGCTAAATATCTTTTTGTCAAATTTGACATACCTATTAATAATATTTCGGTTTTTGGCACTTTCAGCAATATTGAAAAAAAAGAAGTAAAAGAATTAATTATAACTACAGTCTCTGATTCGAAGATTTTAAGTTCAGATCTAATGAAAATAACTTCTCTTCTTGAGTCACACCCTTGGATAGAGAGAGCGTTTGTTAGACGGAAGTGGCCAAGCGGTATAGAAGTTAAAGTAATTGAAGAGGTTCCATTAGCAAGATGGGGAGATAGAAATTTTCTTAATGATAGGGGTGAGATACTAGATCTGAATAATAGAAATTTATCTAGTTTGCCCGTACTGACAGGAGTGGAAAATTCTGAGCGACTAATCATGAATACCTATCAAGAGATTAGTCTATTATTGCGGCCTGCAGGTTTGAAAATTATAGAATTGAGCTATAACAATCAGGGTATTTGGAAATTAACCTTATCTAATGGACTTGAGATTTTAATTGGCCGTGATCAGATAATTGAAAAAATACGTCGGTTTTTAATTATATGGATGGCGACCTTGAAAAGTAGCAGCACTGATATGGATGGAGTTGATATTAGATATGACAATGGGATAGCTGTGAGATGGAAATAAATAATTTAAATGAGGTCAAAGATGGCTAATACAAACGAAGAGCAAATGATAGTTGGGTTAGATATTGGAACCTCGAAAGTCGCAGCTATTGTCGGAGTGGTAAGTCCAGAGGGAGCTTTAGAAATAATAGGAGCAGGATTACAACCATCTTCTGGGTTAAAAAAAGGTGTAGTTGTAAATATAGAGGCAACTGTTAATTCTATACAGCGTGCTATTGAGGAAGCAGAGTTAATGGGGGACTGTAATATACATTCGGTTTTTGTAGGTATTGCTGGGAGCCATATTCGAAGCTTAAATTCCCATGGTATAGTCGCGATTCGGGATCAAGAGGTTTTGCCTCTAGATATAGAGAGAGTAATAGATGCAGCAAGAGCTGTGGCTATTCCTGCTGATCAAGAAATTCTCCATGTTTTACCTCAAGAATATATCATTGATAATCAGGAAGGAGTCCATGAACCACTTGGTATGTCTGGTGTTCGCCTAGAATCAAAAGTTCATCTTGTTACCTGTGCAGCAAATGCTGCACAAAATATAAAAAAATGTATTCGTAGATGTAATTTGGAGGTTGACGATATTATTCTAGAGCAGCTCGCCTCAAGCTATGCTGTGTTGACTGAAGATGAAAAGCAACTTGGTGTATGTTTGGTAGATATTGGTGGAGGCACTACTGATATAGCAATCTTTTCTGATGGTGCAATTCGACATACTGGTGTAATACCTATCGCAGGTGATCAGGTGACTAACGATATCGCTCATGCACTCAGAACACCTACAGCGCATGCTGAAGAACTAAAGATTAAATATGCATGTGCTTTAGCAAAATTAACAGCTGCTGAGGAAACTATTAAGGTCCCAAGTGTTGGGGATCGACCGCCTCGAGATTTATCTCGGCAAGCTTTAGCTGAGGTTGTTGAACCAAGATATGAAGAATTATTCTCACTAGTTCAAGCAGAGCTACGTCGAAGTGGGTTTGAAAATCTTGTAGCGGCAGGGATGGTTCTTACTGGTGGAACATCAAAAATGGAGGGTGTAATTGAGCTTGCAGAAGAAATATTTCATATGCCAGTAAGAGTGGGGTCACCACAAAATACCAAGGGGCTATCTGAAATAGTTAATAATCCAATTTACTCAACAGGCGTAGGACTAGTTTTATATGGCGAACAGCAACTTTTAGAGGGTTCTGTTCCGGGCAGGGGGTCAAAAAATGGTGGGAAAGGTTTTGTGGGGACAGTAAAAAGCTGGTTTCAGGAAAGTTTATAGATAATTTTATATTTAAGATTAAATAAGAGGTAAAAGTTATGTTTCATATAATAGATAATACACTAGATAGTGCAGAAATAAGAGTAGTAGGTGTTGGGGGTGGAGGTGGCAATGCCCTGAAACATATGATTAAAAGTGGCGTAACTGGTGTTGAATTTATATCTGCAAATACCGACGCGCAAGCACTTCAAGACATCGATGCTACAATTTTACAGATTGGTAGCGGTCTTACTAAAGGATTAGGTGCAGGCGCCAACCCAGAAGTTGGTCGCCAAGCAGCATTAGAGGATCGTGAACGAATTTCTGAAGCGCTAGTTGGCGCTGATATGGTCTTTATTACTGCTGGTATGGGAGGTGGTACTGGAACTGGAGCTGCACCAATTGTTGCCGATATAGCTAAAGATTTAGGGATCCTTTCAGTTGCTGTAGTTACTCGTCCTTTTGTTTGGGAGGGGAAAAAGAGGATGACTGTCGCAGAAGAAGGATTGAAAGAACTTAAAGAAAAAGTTGACTCTCTTATAACAGTACCAAATGAGAAACTTCTTGAGGTTTTAGGTAGATCTGCAACTCTACTTGATGCATTTAGTGCAGCAAATGATGTCCTTTTAGGTGCAGTTAAAGGAATTGCTGACTTAATGATAAGACCCGGCCTTATTAATATGGATTTTGCAGATGTTAAAGCAGTTATGTCTGAGATGGGACAAGCTATGATGGGAACAGGTGAAGCATCAGGATTAGATAGAGCTATTGAGGCAGCTGAAAAAGCTATACAAAGTCCGTTACTTGAAGATATAAATTTGCAAGGAGCCAAAGGTATATTGGTAAACATAACAGCTGGAGAGGACGTCACTCTAGGTGAATATAATGATATTTTGGAGAGGGCCAACGATCTTAGTTCTGAGAACGCTACTGTGGTAGTTGGAACTGTTATTGACCCTTCCCTAGATGATATCCTTAGAGTTACCGTAGTTGCTACAGGTTTAAGTCTTGAAGATAAACCAATGTTTATCCCTGTTGGAGTAGATCACCCAGAAGAAGATATACAAAAAATCGAAACAAAAACTAGCTCAGGAGGCGAAATAAATTGGGCTGAAATTGAAAGACCCACTATACTCCGTAATGGGAACAAATTATCAGATGAAGATTCAGATTCAGATGTAGATAAAGACTTATCAGTCGATTCAGAGGATTATCTTGATATTCCAGCATTTTTGCGCTGTCAGGCTGATTAAGGTACTGTATTATTTGAGTCTAGTATAACTTTATTTTATGTTGGAAAGAATATCTTGGAAAATAAGAAAGATGATGAGACAGCGTACACTAAATAATATGATACAGGCCACCGGAATAGGTCTTCATACTGGAGAAAAAGTTTTTCTCACACTCCATCCAGCTCCAGTTGATACAGGTATTATTTTTCGACGCTCTGATTTAAATCCACCAGTAGAAATAAATGCAATAGCAGAAAATGTTGGAGATACAATGCTCTCGACAACTTTAACTAAAGGTGCAGTTCGCGTGTCAACAGTTGAACATTTATTATCAGCTATGGCTGGTTTAGGTATAGATAACGCTATCATTGATATTACCGCCCCAGAAGTACCTATAATGGATGGTAGTGCTAGTCCGTTTGTTTTTTTACTTCAGTCAGCAGGCATAAAAGAACAAGAGAAACCGAAGAAATTTATACGAATAAAAAGAGAGATAACAGTAGATGATGGAGATAAAAGTGCATCCTTCAAACCTTTTAATGGCTTTAAAGTAGGGTTTTCTATCGATTTTGATCACCCAGCTTTTAGTAATCGAACTCTTCAAACCTCAGTTGATTTCTCTACAACCTCCTTTGTAAAGGAAGTTAGTCGAGCACGTACATTTGGTTTTATGCATGAAATTGAGTACTTGAGATCCCAGGGACTAGCTCGTGGCGGGAGTATGGATAACGCTATTGTAGTCGATGAATTTCAGGTTTTGAACGAGGATGGACTTCGTTACGAGGACGAATTTGTTAAGCATAAAATTTTAGATGCAATTGGTGATTTATATTTATTAGGAAATAGCCTCATCGGTGAGTATGTTGGCCATAAGTCTGGACATGGTCTTAATAATGCGCTTTTAAGGAAATTGATTTCAGAAAAAGATGCTTGGGAGCTAGTTACCTTTGAAAATAATGAAGATGAGGTTCCAATTTCTTACACAAAACCTTTACTGACAGCATAAATGAGTCAAATATTAATAATTAAGTATGATGACTTGTAACAAAAGATGGTACGTTTAAAAGAATCTACACTAAATCTAGACTAATTCATGGGAGCGTCTGTACTGTATACCCATGTAATTTTAGCAATGTGGTTTTTTATAGCTATGTACATATTTACTGTTCTAAATAGATTAATTATTTGATCAGAATCACTCTGGAACAAAAATGAAATTTTTTGCAAAACTTTTTGGTAGTAAAAATGAGAGAGAAGTTAAAAGAATACGAAAAATCGTAGACCGAATAAATTCTTTTGAAAATCAAGTTTCTTTATTGGAAGATGGTCTTCTGAGAAAAAAAACAGAAGAATTTCAGCTTAGGTTTAAGGATGGTGAGTCACTAGATCAAATTCTTCCAGAAGCTTTCGCTATTGTAAGGGAGTCAGCCAAGAGAACTTTGGGACTGAGGCATTTTGACGTCCAAATGATTGGAGGAGTTGTGCTCCATGAAGGTCGAATTGCAGAGATGAGGACTGGTGAAGGTAAAACACTCATGGCCACTTTACCTGCATATCTTAATAGTCTTAGTGGGGAAGGAGTACACATAGTTACAGTCAATGATTATTTGGCTAATAGAGATGCAGAATGGATGGCACCTATATACGAATTACTGGGTATGAAAGTTGGAGTTATTTCGTCAGGTATGACTCCAGAGGAAAAATTAATAGCTTATCGCGCAGATATTACATTTGGAACGAATAATGAATTTGGGTTCGATTACCTCCGTGATAATATGATTCTACGCACCGAGGACAAGTTACAGCGAGGACTAAATTTTGCTGTTATCGATGAAGTTGATTCAATCCTTATTGATGAAGCGAGAACACCACTGATTATCTCTGGAGCTGCAGAAGATAGTTCATCCCTGTATATAAAAATCAATAAGTTAATTTCAACTTTATTACCGTCTACGGAGGAAAAATCAGGTGATTTTACTATAGATGAAAAAATGCGACAGGTTGAACTCACAGAAGACGGCCATTGCAAAATAGAACTTATTTTAGAGAGTGAAAGCTTACTTCAAAAGAATGATAGTCTTTATAATTCTATCAATTTATCACTTTTGCATCATATTCAATCAGCTCTCAAGGCCCATCATCTTTTTAGCAAAAATATTGAATATATTGTAAAAGACAAACAAGTTATTTTAATTGATGAGCATACCGGTAGAACTATGCCTGGGAGAAGACTATCGGAGGGCCTCCATCAGGCGATAGAGGCAAAAGAAGGTGTTGATATCCAGAGTGAAAGTCAAACTATGGCATCCACTACGTTTCAAAACTACTTTCGTCTTTATGATAAATTGTCAGGTATGACGGGAACAGCCGATACTGAAGCATATGAATTTCACCAGATATATGGATTACCAGTAGTTGTTATACCGACAAATCTTCCAGTGGCCAGGGTAGATCTGAATGATTTGATTTATCTTACGACAGATGAAAAATATGATGCAGTAGTTGCCGATGTTAAATCATGTATTGCGAAAAATGCACCAGTATTGGTTGGTACAGCAACTATTGAGAGCTCAGAAGAGATGTCAGCAAGATTGGAAAAAGCAAAAATTCCACACCAAGTTTTAAATGCAAAACACCATGAAAAAGAAGCACAAATAATTTCTCAGGCAGGGATACCTGGAACAGTAACTATTGCAACAAATATGGCTGGTCGTGGAACTGATATAGTTCTTGGTGGTAACTGGGAGGCTCTTTTATCAGAGCAAAAAACCACTAACGAAGACAAAATAAAACTTATAAAAGCTGAATGGAAAATTCGACATGATAAAGTGATTGAGGCTGGAGGCCTACATATCTTGTGTACGGAGCGCCATGAATCAAGACGAATTGATAACCAATTACGAGGCAGAGCTGGTAGACAAGGAGATCCTGGCTTATCACGTTTTTATCTGTCTATGGAAGATCCATTAATGAGGTTATTTGCTTCAGATAGTGTAAAAAATATGATGCGCTCATTAGGTATGAAAAAAGGAGAGTCAATTGAACATCGAATGGTTACTGGTGCTATTGAAAAAGCTCAAAAGAAAGTTGAAGGTAGAAATTATGACATGCGTAAAAATTTACTAGAATATGACGATGTTGCAAACGATCAGAGACAAGTTATATACCAACAAAGAAACGAACTTTTAGAAGAAGATGATATTAGTGATATTATAGAAAAAATTAGAGAAGATGTGGTTGACACTTCAATCAGCTATTATCTCCCTCCTGAAAGTCTAATGGAGCAATGGGATGTCTTAGGATTAGAAAAACACTTTTTGGCAAATTATAATTTAGAAATAAAAGTTCAAGATTGGTTAAATAATGATGATCTTTTAAATGAAGAATCTATTCGATTAAAAATTCAAGAAATGTCAAAAGATGCATATGCAAAAAAAGTATCTTCGGTTGGTGAGGACATTCACATGATTGAAAGACAGCTAATGCTCCAGGTTTTAGATACTTTATGGAAAGAGCATTTATCTCGGATGGATTATTTGCGACAGGGTATAAATCTTCGAGCTTACGCACAAAAAAATCCAAGACAAGAATATAAACGTGAATCTTTTGAGTTATTTCAGCAGATGTTGGAGAATATAAAATCGGAGACCATTCGCTTTTTGAGCAAGGCGGAAGTTCGGAGCCGTGATGAAATTGAGGAATTAGAGCGTATAAAGAGAGAAAGTCAGCAGAAACAGAACCTTAAAATGCAACATGACTCTGTTTCATCTATTAGCGCTGCTAAACCTAAAATTGATGCCACTCAAAAATCAACCTCAATAAAACCATTTATTAGACCAACCCAAAAGATTGGAAGAAATGACCCTTGCCCTTGTGGTAATGGAAAAAAATTCAAACAATGTTGTGGTAAATTAAAATAAAAAAACAGTTTTTATTTTAATGTAATATTAAAGTTATTGTGAGAAATGTATGGCTGTTGGTAAAGATTTTTTTCCAAAAATGTATCCTGTACCTGGCTTTAGATTAGGTGCTTCAAGTGCAGGCATCAAAAAATCAGGAAAAAAAGATTTAGTTGTTATGGAGTTAGCTGAGGGAAGTACTGTTGGTGGATCATTTACAAAAAACTTGTTTTGCGCAGCACCAGTTAAGCTTGCTAAAGAGCGGATCTATTCAAATAAAATTCGTTATTTAGTTACCAATACTGGTAATGCTAACGCTGGAACTGGGGATTTAGGTAGACAGCATGCAGAGTCTATTTGTGAGTCTCTCGCAAAGTCTATGTCGGTAAACAAGGAAACAGTTTTACCTTTCTCTACTGGCGTTATTGGTGAATATCTGCCTATTGAAAAAATTATTTCAGCTCTACCATCAGCACTGTCTTCACTATCTGAAAATGGTTGGGATACAGCTGCAATGTCTATACTTACCACTGATACAAGGCCAAAAGGAGCTAGTGTTAAGTTAAAGCTGAGTGAGAAAAATATTATTATTACAGGTATAGCAAAAGGCTCTGGGATGATAAGGCCAGATATGGCTACCATGCTAACTTATATTGCTACAGATATTGCAATTGACCAAGAATTAATTAAAGAGATTATCAGAAACGCAGTAGATTGCTCCTTTAATCGAATTACTGTTGATGGAGATATGTCTACCAATGACTCGGCAATTTTGGTTGCAACAGGATTGTCTGGAGTAGATTTTTCTGAATTATCTTTAGATGACCAGAAAATATTTATAGACAATCTAAAAGATATTTTTTTATCTCTAGCTTGTCAAGTCGTTCAAGATGGAGAAGGGGCAACTAAGTTCGTTACAGTGAGAGTATCTTCTGGAAAGACAGCATCGGAATGCTTACGGGTAGGCTACTCGATAGCTGAATCATCATTGGTAAAGACTGCTCTTTTTGCTTCCGATCCAAATTGGGGAAGAATTCTCTCAGCAATTGGCATGTCAGGAGTATTAGATCTAGACATTAAAAAAATACAGATTTATCTTGACGATGTTCTTATTGCTGAGAACGGAGGAAGGGCTTCTAGCTATATGGAAAATTTTGGTCAAGAGATTATGGATAAGGAATCTTTATCTATTAATATCAATCTTAATCGAGGGGATTCTTCAGAAATAATTTACACTACGGATTTGTCGCATGACTATATCAAAATAAATTCAGAATATCGAAGTTGATGAACAGGGTGCATGTTGTTGTAGGGTTAATTATAAGGTCAAATCATAAGATTTTAATCTCTAAAAGAAAGAAACATTTATTCCAAGGATGCTTGTGGGAGTTTCCTGGTGGTAAAGTAGAAGTGGGTGAGTTACCTGTTGACGCATTAAGAAGAGAGCTTGAAGAGGAATTAGCCATTTCTGTTATTGATCCAACTCCATTTATGAAATTTGATTTTGACTACCCTGAAAAACAGATATTTATGGATGTGTGGATGGTAAAAAATTTTTCTGGTGATGCTATAGGCAATGAGGGTCAAGATATTGCTTGGGTTTCAATAGATGAATTAATTTCTTACAAATTTCCGGCGGCAGACGACCGTATTCTAGAAAACATAAAAATGTTATAGATCGTGATATTGACTATCTTCATTCTTCTCTTTTTCCGAGTTACCAAGATCTGTGTTATTTTCTTTATCTGGAATTTTAAAACCTTCCGTGGCCCATTCACCAAAATCGATCTGCTTGCAACGAATAGAGCAGAACGGTCTATGAAGTGAGCTTTTGTTCCAAGTGACAGCCTTCCTACAGGTAGGACAAAAGACTTCGGCTACATCTTTCATGCTGTCTGATTTTTTGATAAATCTCTCCATTTTTGCATTCTACAGAAAAGGTAAAAATTTATAGCTCCTCTGCTAAAGTAAGGTAGTTTTTGTGTAAACACTCTATCTTAAGCTTAAATTTTTCAATGCTACCAGTATTTTCGACAACATCATTAGCGAGTTTCAATTTTTGCATTCTTGGCATTTGTGATGTGATTATAGCTTCAATTGCATCCGCAGATATTCTATCTCGCTTTTGAACACGAAGAATTTGCACTTCTTTTGAGACATCTATTACTAAAATTCTGTCCGTTAGCTTATATTGATCGGTTTCTAGCAACAGTGGTGACTCTAGTATTACGTATTCACTTAAACTATACCTTAGGGATCTTAAAACTCGATCTTTAATTGGTGGGTGCAAAAGTTCTTCCAGCCACATCTTTTTTTTTGAAGAGTTAAAGATTTCATGTCTTATATATAATCTATTTAAAGAACCATCTCCAAGTAAACTTTTTTTACCAAAATATCCGGAAATTTTAAGATGGAGATCTAAATCTGTCTCCACTAAATTTTTTGATATCAAATCAACATTAATTACCTCGATACCCAATGCTTCAAAATAATGCCCGGCTGTGCTTTTGCCACTACCAATACCACCAGTGAGTCCGACAACAAATGTCATTATAGAAGCCTCATAGAAAAATCTATCGCTTGGCAATTTTTAGTTAGGCTTCCAGAGGATAAATAGTCCACATTCATAATTACTTGTTTAGATAAGTTGTTTTTATCTATATTTCCGGATATTTCTATTTTAGTATCCCCTGTATTCATTGCTATTGCTCGTTGCATCATTTTTTTATCGAAATTGTCCAGCATGACTATATCAACCTGAGCATCTAGCGCTTCAGTGAGTTCTGATAAACTTTCTACTTCTACTTCAATCGGTTTATCAGGAGAAATTTCTTTAGCTTTAAGAATAGCGGACTTGATACCACCACATGCAGTAATATGATTCTCCTTAATAAGAAATGCATCATACAGTCCGAGTCGATGATTTTTACATCCTCCAGTAAATACAGCATATTTTTGAGCTAACCGCAGTCCTGGAATTGTTTTTCGAGTGTCTAGAATCTCAACTCCACTTTCAGAGGCTAATGTGGCGTATTCTCGAGCTGTCGTAGCTGTGCCAGATAAAGTTTGAAGAAAATTGAGTGCGACTCTTTCTCCTGTTAAAAGACTTCGAGCCGGACCGTTAAGCGTGCATATATGCTGATCTGGTTCCAATCTTGCACCATCCTGAACTAGCCATTTTACTGTAACACGTTGATCTAGTTGATTAAATACTTCATCAAACCAAGCCTGACCACAAAGGATCGCCTTTTCTCTAGTAACAACGAGTGCATCAGATACTACATTCTTTGGAATAAGTTGGGCTGTAATGTCGCCATCACCAATATCTTCTGATAAAGATCTGGCAACATTGATTTTAATATCTTTTATCAATTTTTTATCGATTAACATAATAAATGATCTCATGTACTCCTTTAATTAGTATAACAGCGCCACTCTTTTGTAAAAACTCCCTAAAATTTTTATTGGCATTAGCCTATCACCTGATTTATATTAAATCATGAAGTTAATATTTTATTGGTCGCAGACTGAGGACGCAATAAATTCTAAAGTAATCTCATCCTTGGAAATTTTTCATGATTCATTCGAACGGTTGGTATAGTCTAGCTAGTAGTGAGCTATCACCAAATCAGGATACTCGTCCAGATATAAAAAACATATCGCTTTTGGTTATCCATAGTATAAGTTTGCCGCCAGATAATTTTGATAATGGATATATTTGTGATTTTTTTAAGAACAAGCTGGATATAAGTCTTGATCCGTACTTTAAAAAAATTGCAAATCTAAAAGTATCTGCACACCTTTTAATTGACCGTGAAGGTGAGGTCATACAGTTCGTTAGTTTCAATGACAGGGCTTGGCATGCTGGAGTATCAAGCTACAAAGGTTTAACAAACTGCAATGACTTCTCTATTGGCATTGAGTTGATTGGAAGTGATACGACACCATATACTAATGCACAGTATGAGAGTCTTATTAAAGTAACCCAAGAAATAATAAAGCGATATCCGCTTATTGACAAAAATCGTATCTTGGGACACTCAGATATAGCCCCTAGTCGAAAAACAGACCCAGGACCGTATTTTGATTGGGAACGCTATACTTTAAATCTCGATGATAAAAATTGAATGTTTGCATTAATCGTTATCCCAACGGAAAAAGACACCTGCAAGACCTATAAAGAAAAAAGTCATAATACTTAAAATAATTAATTGAAAACTTATATCGTTAAAGCTTGCACCCTCAAGCATGACCGCCCTAGATGCTGATACTAAATGTGTTAATGGAAGGAACTGTGAAAAACTTTGTAACCACTCGGGTGCGCTATCTAGAGAGAACCATAATTCTGAAAGAAGAAGCATTGGAAAGCTTATAAGGTTGAGAAGACCATTTGCTAGGTCCTCGCTAGAAGTCCTCGCAGCCATTAATAGTGACATGCTTATAATGGAAAGGTTTCCAAATACTGCGACTAAAAGCAAAAGTAGGTAACTACCAATCATCATGAAGTCTATGAAGAGATTACATCCAAAAAATACAATTGTAGTTACCGCAATCATTATACATAGCCTCGAAAGGGCTTGTGATCCTAAAAATTTCCACGCACTTAATGGCGTAACTTTCAATCTTTTAAGTACCCCATTTTTCCTATAGCGAACTATAATATAGCCAATTCCCCACAAACCGCTGAACATTATGTTCATAGCCAAAATACCTGGTATAGCCCAGTCTATATAGCGTATTTTTGGACCTACTACCTCCTGTCTTGTCCAAACAATTTGAGAATTAGTCAATTTAGATTTAGCCAATAACATTGTTTCTAATAGGAGGCCCTTCTCAGATTCAGGGTTTATCCAATAACGAGGGATTTTTTTTGTATCCAAAAATATATCTAATTCATGAAGCCTAATTTTTTTCATAATAACTTCAATATTTTCGTATTCTACTAAATCAATTGTCGACTCAGAAGACAGTAAATTTATAAGTACGTCTGAATTAGATTGAGGATAAAGAACTCCGATTTGGAATATTTTTTGATTTTCAGATGAAAAAACCAAGGCTAATATTATGACAATTAAAGGGGTAGCTATAAAAGACCAGAATAATGACCCTTTGTCTCTGTAGTATTCTCTGTTTCTAGCCATCCATAACGCAAAAATTTCTTTCAATTTTTTTCACTCCCTCAGATGGTGGCCTGTTAACTTCAAGAATAGATCATCAAGAGAAGGCTTCCTTACTTGAAGTGATTGCAAGGTAATGCCCTGGAATGCCAGATCTGACAGGGTTTTTTCGATATTATTGGTAGCAATTGCAATACAATCTTCTCGTACCTCAATAGAACTGGAAATCTTATCAATATATATTGAGTTTTCAGTTATATTAAAATCCTCATGATTAATACAGACATAACTATGTCCAAAGTTTTTTTCTAGTAGCTTAGTTGGAGAGCCATCCTCTATTATCTTCCCCTTATCCATTATTACTAATTGGTCGCATAGTAACTCGGCCTCCTCCATATAGTGAGTAGTGAGTAAGATAGTTTTACCTTTTTTCTTAATATTTCGAATAAGTAACCAGAAATTTCTTCTAGCTTGAGGGTCTAACCCTGTAGTTGGTTCATCTAAAAAGAGAATTTCTGGATCATTTACTAAAGCAATAGCTAAAAGCAGTCTTTGACGCTGCCCACCAGACAATTTTGTTGCGTAAGTCCCTAAAAATTCGTCAAGTTGACATATTTCAATTAACTCATCGATGGATTTTGTATGACGATAGAGCTTTGAGAACAGTTTTAGAACTTCATAAGTTTTAAGATAATCCATTAAGGCTGTTGTTTGAAATTGAATCCCCATTTCTGACGAAAAATTACTATTTCGTTCTTTACCTTTGTATAAAATTTTTCCAGTTGTGGGTTTTTTTATACCCTCAATAATTTCAATAGTCGTAGTTTTTCCTGCCCCATTGGGGCCTAATAAACCAAAACATGAACCTTTGGGTATACTGAAAGAAACATCATCAACTGCCTTCAAGGAGCGGAACGATTTTGTTAAATTAAAGACTTCTAAGATCGCTTTCATATATCAATTAAGTGTATAGCATCATTAGCTGAATCTGTTAGGGTATAAATCTTTTTGGTCACTTTTTTAACATTATAACCTGCGAGCGATCACTACTATATGAAAATAAGCATTATTAAGAGGAATAATTAAATGAAATTCCAGGAAGGAACTGGAAGTTGGGGCGAAGCAGTTAAAATATATCGTCAACCAGAAGTGATACGAATGTTATTTCTAGGGTTTTCAGCTGGATTGCCGCTCTTGCTAGTTTTTAGCACATTAACAGCGTGGCTGACTGATCTAGATATCAGTAGAACTAGTATTGGTTTTTTTGGTTGGGTTGGAATGACTTACTCTATAAAGTTTTTTTGGGCACCGGTCGTCGATCAAATAAAAATACCATGGCTCACCTCAAAAATTGGACAGCGTAGAAGTTGGATTTTGCTTGGCCAAATAGGAATCATATTAGGATTAATCGCTATGGTCCTTATGGATCCTAGAGTATCTTTATTTAATTTCGCTATTTGTGCAGTTTTAGTTGCCTTTTCTTCCTCTACTCAGGATATCGCCATCGACGCGCTTCGAATTGAATCAGCAACAAATGAAATGCAGGGAGCCCTAGCTGCTGGCTATCAGTTTGGATATAGGGTGGGAATGTTAATAGCAGGTGCCGGCGCTCTTTATATGGCTGACTTATACAACTGGAATATAGCATATTATTTCATGGCAACTTTGATGTTAATTGGAGTATCTACTGTTTTACTGATACCAGAGCCAAACCACATCCAAGACAAGCGATCTTCATACTTAAACGATAGAAAAAGATCCCTGATTAGTCGTTTGATCTATTGGTTGCAACAGGCTTTTATGGCCCCATTTGTTGAGTTTTTTAAAAGAAATGGTTCCTATGCATTGATAATCTTAGTATTTATATCTGTCTTTCGACTTAGCGATATTACAATGGGTATTATGGCTAACCCATTTTATTTAGATTTGGGTTTCACCAAGTCTGAAATTGCAGGAGTAAGCAAGATCTTTGGTTTTTTCATGACACTCCTAGGTGCATTTTTAGGAGGCTTATGTGTTCTTCGTTATGGTATTCATAGGCCTTTAATTTTTGCTGCGATACTAACTGCCGTAACAAATCTTTTATTCATATACTTGTCTAATTTAGGCAACGATATGGGTGGTTTAATATTAGCAATAAGCGGGGATAATATTAGCGGTGGTTTTTCAGGAGGGGTGTTCATTGCTTATCTATCGAGTTTGACGAATCGAACCTTCACTGCCACGCAGTATGCACTCTTTACGTCATTGATGACTTTACCAGGAAAATTTTTTAGTGGATTTTCCGGTATGCTAGTTGATGCTGCTGGTTACCAGGTATTTTTCTTTTATGCTGCACTGATGGGTATACCTGCGATATTGCTCTCCTGGATAGTCTGGAAAAAACATGTGGCCGCAACACAAAATCTATAGGGGATATTTTTTGCGATACCTTTTCTTATTTTTTATTTTAATTCCTTTCGTAGAAATATCTCTATTAATAGCAGTTAGTCATGAGATTGGACTGCTTATTACGTTGAGCCTTTTTTTATTCACAGCAATTGTGGGTATTTTCTTTTTAAGAAAGCAGGGCCTAAAGACACTTTTTCGAGCACGAGAAAAAATTTATATAGGAGAGATTCCTGCCAAAGAAATGATAGAAGCTATAATAATTTCATCCAGCGGGATTTTTTTAATCATACCTGGGTTTATTACTGACTTTATAGGCTTTGTCGGTCTAGTCCCTATACTTAGAACATATTTTTTTACTAGCTATACATCTAAGTTATTTGTTGCAACCGATGAAAAAAAATTTTCCCAAACACACCCTGATAATTTTCGTGAAAATAACCCAAATAAGAATAAAGAATTCATAGATGCTGAATATTGGGAAGGAGAACGTGATAAATAAATTTCGCCCCCCCTTGAAATGAGTGTAAGCTGACACCATATACATAATTGTTGTAAGTATAAGTTGGTTTTAACACCCTTTAATAATTTTTTCTGTGATATTTTTTATATTTCAGAATCTCAAATAATTTAGTGGAGAAAGATAATGAAAATTCGCCCCCTACACGACCGCATTGTTGTTCGTCGAAAGGAAGAGGAAGAGAAGACTGCAGGTGGTATCTTATTGCCTGGATCTGCAAAAGAAAAACCAAATGAAGGAACTGTAATCGCAATAGGGTCTGGGAAGATCTTAGATAATGGTGAAATACGCCCAGTGGATGTAAAACTAGGAGATGTTGTAGTTTTTGGAAAGTACGCTGGTAGCGATACCATCGAAATTGATGGAGAAGAACTTATAATCCTCGGTGAAACCGATATTAAGGCAGTTATATTAACTTAGTTCAATATTACACAGTTATGAATATAGAATTAAGTTCCAATGAATTTTTAGAAAGGAAAAATTATCATGTCAGATAAAGAAGTTAAATTTGGAGACAGTGCACGCAACCCAATGCTCAGAGGAGTAAATGTACTGGCTGATGCAGTAAAGGTAACACTGGGACCAAGAGGTCGTAATGTAGTTATAGAAAAATCATATGGGGCCCCCACAGTAACTAAGGATGGAGTTTCTGTAGCAAAAGAAATTGATCTAAAAGATAAATTTGAAAATATGGGTGCACAGATGGTTAAAGAGGTTGCATCTAAGGCTTCTGATGAAGCCGGAGATGGAACAACAACCGCTACAGTTCTAGCACAATCAATCGTAAATGAAGGATTAAAATCTGTAGCAGCGGGCATGAACCCTATGGATTTAAAGCGTGGTATAGATAAGGCTGTCTCTTTAGCGGTCGAAAAAATTGCTGCAATGGCTAAACCTTGTGCCGATAATAAAGCTATTGCTCAAGTAGGTACAATATCAGCTAATAGTGACACACATGTTGGAGATATTATTGCTCAAGCAATGGAAAAAGTTGGAAAAGAGGGTGTTATTACTGTTGAAGATGGCAGTGGGCTTGAAAATGAGCTAGATATTGTAGAAGGCATGCAGTTTGATAGAGGCTACTTATCACCTTACTTTATAAGCAACCAGGAAAGTATGAGTGTTGAGCACGAAACTCCCTATATTTTGCTATATGATAAAAAGATTTCAAATATTCGAGATTTATTACCATTACTCGAAAGCGTTGCAAAAGCCGGTCGTCCGTTAATGATCATTGCAGAAGACGTAGATGGAGAAGCCCTCGCTACACTTGTTGTGAACAACCTACGTGGAATAGTAAAGGTTGCTGCATGCAAGGCCCCAGGCTTTGGTGATCGCCGTAAAGCTATGCTTGAGGATATAGCTATCCTTACAGGCGGAACTCTAATTTCTGAAGAAGTTGGTATGGAGCTTGAAGCAGTAACATTGGAGCATTTAGGTACAGCTAAACGTATTAGTATGACTAAAGAAAATACAACTGTTGTAGATGGTGCAGGTGATAAGAAAAGTATCGCTGAAAGAGTTAAACAGATACGCGCACAAATTGAAGATACCTCTTCTGATTATGATCGTGAAAAATTACAAGAACGAGTTGCGAAATTAGCTGGTGGTGTTGCTGTAATAAAAGTTGGTGCTGCAACTGAAGTGGAAATGAAAGAAAAGAAAGCTCGTGTTGACGATGCTTTACATGCTACTCGTGCAGCTGTTGAAGAGGGTGTAGTTCCAGGCGGCGGTGTCGCATTGATTCGAGCTCTTCAGGAAATAGAGGGTTTAACTGGCGATAATGAAGACCAGAATGTAGGAATTAGATTAGCTCAACGAGCTATGGAAGCACCTTTGAGACAAATTGTATCGAATGCCGGTGGCGAAGGCTCTGTTGTGGTAGATAAAATTAAAGCTGGCAAAGGTAACTTTGGTTATAACGCAGGAATAGGAGAATATGGCGATATGATAGCTATGGGAATCTTAGACCCTGCGAAAGTAACTAGGAGTGCATTGCAAGCAGCCTCTTCGATAGCGGGATTGATGTTGACCACTGAAGCTATGGTGGCAGACGCTCCGGCAGATGAAGGAGCTGCCCCTGCTGGTGGAATGCCAGATATGGGAGGCATGGGAGGCATGGGAGGTATGGGTGGTATGGGAGGTATGATGTAAACTTACCTAGCTCCAAAGGTAACGAAAAACCCGTATTTTTTACGGGTTTTTTTTGTCAATTTAAAAGATACTCAAAATTTTAAATATTATTTACGTGATCAAACAATTTTAATGTAAATAATTATCATTATCATTAATAGTTATATGGGTACTTATTATTATAAATAATATTTATAATAGGTTTCACGTAGTGTAGAATAAATAATTATTGGACTATTAACTTAATATTTTAGGTGTAAGTATGGAATTTTTTAATTTTCTTGTTCGTTGGAGTCATCTGCTAGTTGGAATTGTATGGATTGGTATGCTCTATTATTTTAACTTTGTGCAAGGTGGATATTTTAAGCAGGCAACTCCTGAAGGACTTGCAGACGCTAAACAAAAACTAGCGCCAAGCGCTCTCTGGTGGTTTCGTTGGGGAGCTATGCTAACCTTCATCTCGGGTGTAATACTACTTGGAGGTCTTTCACACAACCATCAATTCAATAATTCGATTATCATTGGCTCAACGATGGGAACCCTAATGTTCCTCAACGTTTGGCTCGTAATATGGCCTGCCCAACAAATAGCATTGGGTATGAAAGAAGGAGACGCTGCAGCAAATGGAGCTAAAGCACTCTTAGCATCAAGAACAAACGTTTTATTTTCAGCCCCTATGGCCTTTGGTATGTTAGCTAGTGGACATGGAGCACAGTGGGGTGGAAGTGGCTATGGGTCACCTATTGGAGGTTTAGATCTCATGATCTGCTTAGCTATTATTGTGGCACTTGAAGTCAATGCTCTTGTTGGAAAACAAGGACCAATGGCCTCTGTCAAAGGTGTGATACACGGCAGCTTGACCCTAACAGCAGTGCTATTTGGAATACTTTATTATATTTAAATATTATAAAAATTTTTAAAGTCAAAAAAGCCCATGTTGAGGGCTTTTTTTTTGGAATTATTTTATAAAGTTGCTCTCAATCATCGAGTTTACCACCCCTTGTAAGAGAATACTTATTGACCATATTTTATACCTATGGCGTATAATGTCTCTATAGAATTTATCTTCCTTGGGAGTTCGCAAACAATGGTAAATGATGACAACAATAAAACTGATTCAATTGTGCCTGAAAGTGACGATAGGATTGGAAGGGGTGGGGTGTATATAAATCGACCAGTATCTCGTGATCTTAGCTCTTCGAATCAAGACAATCTTACCCCTGAAGACGGCATTAGTTGGCATAAAATATCTAACCCATTTTTGATAATAACTGTTGTTGGGCTAATCTACTTAGTGTTTGTTCAGGATGCCGAGTTGAATAAACTTCAGGAACGTTTTGATGTGCTCGAAACTAATGTTATTACGACAGATATAAATTCAAACTTTAAAGAACAAGACTTAAAGTTAGACAAACATTGGTCTGAGATAAAGAAATTATGGGGAATAGCTTACGATAGAAATAGCAAGAGTATAAAGAAAATTAAAACTACTTTGGAGTACCAAAAACAAGATCTTGCGAGTATTAGTAAAAAAATGGAAAAGTCGAATAAATCCATGAACTCACTAGTGAATTCTTCATTAGCTACTAAGCTAGAGGTAAATGATCTAGTTGCTAAATATGGAAGTAAACCATCAAAGGACGTAGAGATTCGAATATTAGAAAACGAGAAAGCAATTGAAGCGATTGATGCTCATCGATTGGTTATCAATCGAGACATACAGCAATTAAAATCTCAGCTCAATATTAAACCAGATTAGCCTTTAAGGTTAATAAAATTACTTTGGTTTTGTCATTTCTTCGGGTCTTACCTTTTCGTCAAATTCATCAGATGTGAGAAGTTTAAGAGCAATCGCAGCTTCCTTTAATGTTGTATTCTCATCAAACGCTTTCTTGGCTACTTTTGCAGCATTATCATAACCTATGTATGGATTTAGAGCTGTGACTAGCATCAAAGAATTATTTAGATGTTCATTAATTTTAGATTTATTGGCTATAATTCCTACAACACAATGAGCATTAAAGGATCGGCATGAATCGCCAAGAAGTCTTATTGATTGTAGAAGGTTATAGATCATCACAGGCTTAAAAACGTTTAATTCAAAGTTTCCAGACGACCCTCCAACAGCTATGGCTGCATCATTACCAATAACTTGTGCAGCAACCATTGTCATTGCTTCAGATTGAGTAGGATTTACTTTGCCTGGCATGATTGAACTACCAGGTTCGTTTGCGGGTAAGGTTAGCTCTCCTATACCACATCGGGGACCAGAGCCAAGCCATCTGATGTCATTAGCTATCTTCATTAATGAACAAGCTAGTGTTTTCATTACACCGCTAGCTTCTACAACAGCATCGTGAGCAGCGAGCGACTCAAATTTATTTGGCGCTGTAATAAATTCTCTATTCGTTAGAAGTGCAATTTGCTTAGCAACTTTTACTGCAAAATCTGGATGAGAATTTAGACCAGTGCCAACTGCGGTACCTCCGAGTGCAATTTGACTGAGACTAGGTAAGCAGTTTTTTACTCGCCGTATTCCATTTGTAAGTTGCTGCACATAACCACTAAACTCCTGTTCAAGAGTGAGTGGTGTGGCATCCATTAAATGAGTCCGGCCGATTTTAGTGATCCCTTGAAATTCAGCACATTTCTTTAAGAGCACATCGCGTAGACTTGTTAATTCAGGTAGTAGATGACTATATATTTGTTCAACTGCTGCAATATGCATCGCCGTAGGAAAGGTGTCATTAGAAGATTGCCCCATGTTTACGTGGTCATTAGGATGTATTGGTGATTTAGAACCTAGCTTGCCGCCTGATATCTCAATAGCTCTATTAGCAATAACCTCATTAGTATTCATATTTGATTGAGTTCCACTGCCTGTTTGCCAGACTCGAAGCGGAAAGTGATCATCGAGACTACCATCTATAACCTCATTAGCAGATTGCACAATAAGGTTCTTTTTTTCTTCTTCTAGTAATCCTAGATTAGCATTAACAATTGCCGAAGCTTTTTTTAAGATACCCATACCCCTTATAATTTCCCGAGGCATAGTTTCTATACCGATATTAAAATAAATGAGAGATCGAGCTGTTTGAGCACCGTAATAACGGTCAACTGGAACTTCAATTTCACCCATACTGTCAGTTTCGATTCGCTTCATCATCAAAATCCCCTCCGAAAATTTTAAATTAAAAAACACATAATAATAGGCTCTATAAATAGAAAAAGTCTAAGAGTGTCGAGCCACTTGATTTAACTGTTTTCTGGTTAATTAAAAAAACATATCTTAATGCTTCAATTACAGAAATCCAATCACTTTGAGGGAATTGCGATTATTAGTTTTGTCATTTTTATGTTATTAATTCTATATTAGGTATCATAAATAGTATAAATGTGGAGTTAACTGAAGAATGACTAATAGCCTTTATTGGTATGACTACGAAACTTTCGGATTAAACCCAAGCCGTGATTATATCTCACAATTCGCCGGCATAAGAACTAACGAAAATTTAGAAATAGTAGGCGAACCTTTAGTTATGTACTGCCACCCACCATCTCATCGACTTCCTTCTCCTGAATCTTGCATAGTTACAGGTATTACCCCGCAAATTTGTTTAGAGCAAGGTATCCCAGAGAGGGAGTTCATTGATAAGATACACCGAGAACTATCTTATCCAGAAACTTGTGGTGTTGGTTATAACAGTATTGGATTTGACGATGAATTCACCCGCTACTGCTTGTACCGTAATTTTTACGACCCCTACGCACGAGAGCATCAAAATGGGAATTCCAGATGGGATATCTTAAATTTACTTCGCCTAACTTGGGCACTCAGACCAGATGGTATAAATTGGCCAGTGAAAGATGATGGTTCTCCTTGTTTCAAATTAACTAGTTTGACTGAGGCAAATGGAATCGCACATGAGTCTGCTCACGATGCTTTGTCTGACGTAATCGCTACTATTAATGTAGCTAAGTTAGTTATGTCTAAACAGCCCAAATTATATGATTATGTTTACAAGCATCGACTAAAAAAAGAATTGAAGACCTCTATAGATGTTAATAAAAAAAGACCGTTTTTTCATGTTTCTGGTAAGCTTGGCAAAAAAAATTGTTATTCATCTTTAATGATGCCAATAACTATTCATCCAAGAAATAATAATTCTATTATTTGTTTCAATTTAATGGGTGATCCTCAGCCACTGATAGATTTTTCAGCTGAAGAACTATATAAGCATTTATTCATTCATAAATCTCATAAACAAAAAATATCACTTCATACAATAGAAATAAACAAATGCCCTATTATCCTGACGCCTACTTTGATAGATGATGTTGCTTCAAATCGATTAAAAATTTCCCTAGAAAAATGTGAAAAGAATCAGCACGAACTTTTAAAGCATGACTTATCTGAAAAGTTAAAAAAAGCTTACTCTATGAAAAAATTTGAAGAAAGTAAGTATCTTGATAGATCTAGTCATGTGGGTTTTATTGAAGCCAAAAGTGATCAAAAATTACTTCAGCAAGTAAGAAATTCTTCATCCAAAGAATTAGCTGACGGTAGTATCAATATACAAGATAAACGCTACAAGGCATTATTGTTCATTTATAGAGCTATAAATTATCCTAATTCTCTCACCGAAATCGAGAAGGAAGCTTGGAGAAATATGCGTAATGAAAGGCTAAGGAGCGAGATGGAGGATCATCTTTCTTTGAAAGATTATTTTTTTAAAATAGACGAGCAATTATTATCAAAGGATTGCTCAGAAAGAGATCGTAATATATTGTTATCTCTTAAGACATGGGGCCATGAAATTCTTGATTAGACTTTCATTTAATAAGTTACTGGTTAGCGCGCAGTAAAGTCGCTAAAATAGTTAAAATTAAATTTTTATCTTTGGGGTAAAAGTGAAACTTAAAGGTCAAAGTGTTCTTTCCATAAGCCAGTTTGAAAGAGCTGATATTGATAATATTTTTCGTGTTGCTGACGATATGGAGCCCTATGCCCAAAGGCAAAAAAGAACACGAGTTCTCGAAGGGGCCATTCTTGGGAATATGTTTTTTGAAGCAAGCACTCGAACTCGCATAAGTTTTGGCAGTGCATTTAATCTTTTAGGTGGGGATGTGCGAGAGACGGTAGGACTGGAACTTTCAGCTTTAGCTAAAGGAGAATCTTTACATGATACAGCAAGAGTACTCTCAGGTTTCAGCGATATTATATGTATGCGACATCCTAAATCCGGATCAGTTGCTGAGTTTGCTAAGAGCAGTCGAGTTCCATTAATTAATGGTGGTGATGGTAGTAATGAGCATCCTAGTCAAGCTTTATTAGATTTATATACTATAGAGAAGGAGCTTAAAGCCTCAGGAAGAAAAATTGATGGACTTCGTATTGCTATGGTTGGAGATCTAAAGCATGGAAGAACAGTTCATTCGCTTAGTAAGCTATTAATGCTCTATAAAAATATTTCTGTTCAGCTTGTTTCACCAAAAGACTTGTCTATGCCAAAAGATATCGTAGAAGAGATGAAAAGTAATGGATTATCAGTTATCGAGTCAGAAAAAATTGAATCAAGTATATCTCATGTAGATATCGTTTATTCTACTAGAATTCAAGAAGAGAGATTTACTAACAAAGATGAAGCTGATCTATATCGTGGGAAGTTTAGGTTAAATCAAGCTGTCTACACCGCCCATTGTGAGCCTAATACAGTAATTATGCATCCGATGCCTAGGGATTCAAGAAAAGAAGCTAATGAGCTAGACAAAGATCTAGATGATAATCCAAATTTGGCTATTTTTCGCCAGACAGATAACGGTTTGCTTGTCCGCATGGCTTTATTTGCGATGATTTTAGATGTTGTGCATTTAGTAAAGAAAAGCTCTTCAGATGTGCCATGGCATAACCACCGCTAGCTTATAAAATATACTACCTATATAAATAGAAAAGCCATTTTGATTATGAATGAATTTGACGATATTAGACCTTATTTCGACAGTGAGGTGAGTACTGTTTTAGCTAGACTTTCTAATAATTCAGAATTCATAGATATATTGTTGTCTATTAAGTACCCGAGATTACATCGCTGGCTGCCTTGGCTAATTAGACCCATCATTTCTTATACGTTGCGATTAGCATTTTCAAAAATCAAAAAGGTAAGCGATCTTCATAAGGCTATGAGAGTAAGTTTTGGAAAACTACTGATAGAGACTGATAGCTTTTTGACCATTAGTGGCCTTGAAAAATTAGAAAGAAAAAAACCTTATCTTTATATAAGCAATCACAGGGATATAGCGATGGATCCAGCTTTCTTAAATGTAGCCTTGATCGACGACGGCAGGGATACGGTAAGAATAGCTATAGGCGATAATCTACTTAAAAAAGAATTTGTGTCTGATTTGGCTCGCGTTAATAAAAGTTTCGTTGTTAAGAGATCTGTACAAGGGCGAAGAGAAAAACTTACAGCTTTAACTAAATTGTCTCGTTATATTCGATATTCTTTGATTGAGGATAAGTCTTCAGTTTGGATAGCACAACGTGAGGGACGAGCAAAGAATGGTCTAGACAGAACGGAACCAGCTCTACTGAAAATGTTAAACCTAAGCAAAGAAAAATCTCAAACCTTTGGAGCTGCCTTGAGCGAGCTAAATATTGTGCCAGTATCTATTTCATATGAATTTGATCCCCTTGATATTGATAAGAGTATGGAGCTAGCTGAAAAATATAAAACAGGATCTTATGAAAAAAATGAGGATGAAGATTTCTTTAGTATATATAAAGGCATCGTTGGGCGAAAAGGCGCAGTACATATAGCTTTCGGGGACCCCCTAAAAATAGACTTCATGTCCGCTGATGAGGCTGCTCTCTCTATTGACCAACAAATTATCAGAAACTATAAACCACATGCGACCAACCTCTTGGCTTACCATAAGCTACATAAATCTAATGATATAACTAAGGAGATGGCAGCTAAACTTCAGTGTGATTGGACCAAAATAACCGATGAATTTAATAAAAGAATAGAAGCCCTTGATCCTGTATGCCAAAAAATTATCCTTGAGATGTATGCTAATCCAATATTACAAAATATTGATAAAAAGAAATGACCCTAGAAATAGATATACAAAAAAAGATTCAAGAGGGCTATAGAAAGTTTCTAGAAAACAATAGTTTGCGTTCAAGAGTAGGACAAAAACAGATGATTTCTTTAGTTGCCAATACAGTTGGTAATATAAAGCAAGATGCATCAGGACAAAGAAATTCTGATAATGGTATTTGCGTAGTCGAGGCTGGAACGGGCACTGGTAAAACTATCGCATATTTATTATCAACACTTCCTTTAGCAAGATTAACAGGGAAGCAGGTTGTTGTGTCAACAGGAACAGTTGCGTTACAAGAACAGCTTGTTAATAAGGATATCCCTATGTTACTGAAAAGTGCAGATTGGAATTACAGTGTGAGTCTTGTAAAAGGCCGTGGACGATATCTCTGTCCCCTGAGGCTAGAGCAATGCCTAGATGGGGCTAAGGCAAAAGAGAGTGGCGTATTTTTATTTGATGATGAGGTTAATTTCAACCCTTCAGAAAATATAATAAAAAAATATCGCACAATGGATAAAGCTATAAGCGATGGCACATGGCTTGGTGATAGAGATAGCTGGTCTGATATTTTAGAAGACATAGACTGGAGACCTCTGACAGTCAATCGAAGTCAGTGCGCAGGACGAAAGTGTAGACATATTACAAAGTGTTGTTTTTTTAAAGCTAGAGATGATATAGAAAAATCTGAATGTATTGTTGCTAACCATGACTTAGTAATGGCTGATTTAGCTCTGGGCGGAGGAGTTATTTTACCAGCTCCAGAAGATACAATTTATATCTTTGACGAAGCTCACAAGATAAGCTCGACAGCAATTAATCATTTTTCAAGTCAATGTCGATTAAAAAGTACAACAAATTGGTTAGGTCAGATAAAAAAACAAATATCAACAAAGCACCTACTTTTTAAGGGTGCTCCAATAGTACAAGACTACTTTGAAAAAATTGGTGATGCCGCAGATATATCCGAAAAACTTATTGGGTTAAGCTACCCTGTATTTGAAAAATATATTGAAAAAAATGATGTCGGTAAGTCATTATTTAACTTTTCTCGTGGTGATCCTGGGGATGAGATTAGAGAAATATCTGAAAATATTTCAAAAGAGCTAAATACTTTTTCCAATCTTACAAAGACACTATCCGAAAAATTAACTGATATAATGGATGATCTTCACTTCCCTATTCCGAGGCTAGATCTAGAGCAGTTATTTCAACAAATAGGTTCCTGGCAAGGCAGAGCTGAATCAATTAAGCAATTATGGCAAAGCTATTCTCAGAGTTCTCATCATGATTTAGAAACTGAGGACAATGATATGACAATTCAACATGAAAGATCTCCAAGTGCTAGATGGCTATCAATTGAAGAGTCGAATTTAGGAAATATAGATATCTGCCTATCTTCTTCTCCAACAGATGCTGGAGGTATACTTCAGATGAATTTATGGAAACATTGCTATTCTGCCATACTCACCTCAGCTACAATAAGAACGCTGGGAAGTTTTAACAATTTTAAAAAAAATGTTGGTTTGCCCGGTAACTCGGAGTGCAAAGCAGTGGAAGGCGCCTTTAATTTTTTCAACGCAGGTTCTCTTCTGATTCCGGATATAGGGGTTGATGCAGGTGATTCAACAGCACACACAGTCGCCCTCATAAAAAAATTACCTCAATTAATTGATTCCAATGAGGGAACACTAGTTTTATTTTCCTCTCGCCGACAAATGGATCAAGTTTTCGATGGACTTTCTGGAGATTTTAAGAAGAAAATATTGACTCAAGGGCTGTTTACCCATCACGAAATCGTTTGTCGCCATAAACAAGCTATAGACGAGAATAATGGTAGTATTATTTTTGGATTAGCAAGCTTTGCTGAAGGTATGGATTTTCCTGGTGATTATTGTCGACATGTGATTATTGCAAAGATACCGTTTTCAGTGCCTGATGACCCTATTTATAGAACGCTGTCTGAATGGATTGAAGAGCAGGGGGGCAACCCTTTTATGGAGTTAATGTTACCTGAAGCATCGATAAGATTGCATCAAGCATGTGGAAGACTCATCAGAAGCGAAGCTGATACTGGGAGGGTTACAATTTTAGACCGCCGAATTTTAACTAAGCGTTACGGCGAAAAACTATTAGCTGACTTGCCTCCATTTAGCAGGAAATTTTAATATGTTAAAGTTTTTAATTAATAGTTGATTGAGTCCAACTTTTTTTGGATAGCTAATTTAATATTTTCTGCATCCAAGCCCGCTTGGTTTAATTGATATTTCCTGCTCCCATGAGAGATAAATTTATCTGGGAGTCCAATATGAAGTATGTTCACTTTTGCCTTTGAAAGAGCTAAGTGTTCACCCACAGCACTGCCGGCTCCTCCAGCGATTGCGTTATCCTCAATAGTCACTAGCAGAATATTCTCTTTGGATAGTTTCTCTATTAGAGCCTCATCTAATGGCTTAACAAAGCGCATATCGATAACCGTAGCATTAAGTTTAGAGCCTACCTCCTTAGCTGTTTCTAGCAGTGCTCCAAAATTTAATATTGCTATTAACTCCCCTTCTTGAACAACTTCACCTTTACCTATACGAAGAGCAGTCATTTTTTTGTTTATTTCTACTCCTGGACCAACCCCTCGTGGATATCGCACTGCAGCGCAGCCATCATGAATAAATCCAGTATAAAGCATCTGACGAGTTTGATTTTCATCAGACGGTGTCATAATAATGAGATTTGGAATACATCTGAGAAAGGTTATATCGAAGCTACCCCCATGGCTTGCACCATCTTCTCCAACAAGCCCTGCTCTATCTATGGCAAATAGTACATTTAAATCTTGAAGAGCCACATCATGAATGAGCTGATCATAGGCTCGTTGTAAAAAGGTAGAATAAATAGCAACTACAGGTTTAATACCCTCGCATGCCAAGCCAGCTGCTAGTGTAACAGCATGTTGTTCTGCTATAGCAACATCATAAAAACGGTCTGGATAACGCTGAGAAAAATCAACCATGCCAGACCCTTCACACATCGCTGGAGTTATAGCTACAAGAGACAAATCTTCATGCGCCATATCACATAACCAGTCGCCAAAAATTTGTTGGTATTTCTTCTTATTTTGTTTTGTTGGTTTTGATTGTTCGTCTTTAGTTATGCTTGATTCAATTTTATTTAAAGCATGGTAACCAACAGGATCTGATTCTGCCGGGCCGAAGCCTCTACCTTTTTGTGTTATAGTATGAAGTAAAATTGGACTTGAGAGTGATTTTAAGTTACCTAAAGTTTTTATAAGAAGAGGTAAATTGTGGCCGTCTATAGGCCCTATATAATTGAAGCCAAGTTCTTCAAATACAATTCCTGGGGCAACCATCGCTTTGAGATGAACCTCAGTCTTTTTTACAAACGCAGAAGCAGCAGGGACTGCCTTAAGTACCTTTTTTCCACCTTCACGTATTGTGTTGTAAAAACGACTAGACCATATTTTAGAAAAATATGTAGCAAGACCACCTACATTATGTGAAATCGACATATTGTTATCATTTAGCACAACTAATAGATCGGCATCGGTGTGGGCGGTATGATTGAGTGCCTCGAAAGCCATTCCTGCTGTCATAGCTCCATCACCAATAATTGCGACAGTTTTATTATTTTTCTCTTTAAGCTTTGAGGCAAGAGCCATACCTAACGCTGCACTAATTGAGGTGCTTGAGTGACCAACCCCAAAGGTATCATATTTACTTTCTCGTCGATGGGGAAAAGGTGATAATCCTTCAGCCTTGCGAATAGTAGTAATCTCTTCCCTTCTACCAGTCAAAATTTTATGTGGGTATGCTTGATGACCAACGTCCCAAACTAATTTATCTTCTGGGGTGTCAAAGATATAATGAAGGGCGATAGTTAATTCGACAGCGCCAAGTCCTGCACCAAAATGACCACCACTTTGCCCAACACTAAATAAAAGGTAACTCCTTAACTCATCTGCCAACATAAGCAATTGCTCTGAACTAAGACTCCTCATTTCAGATGGGTTATTTATAGTATCGAGCAGAGGGGTTTCTGGTCTTTCAAGGGGTATGCTATCAAAGGTTTTTGTCATCTATTTCATGTCCACAGTGAGAAAATAATAATACACTAAATTTCTAGTAAATTTATTTTAGATGAGCCTCTTAATCGAGATCATTATTTTAAAATATAATGGGTGCCTAGAATTTTCTGCTTATAACATAATCAGCAATCGCTCTTAATTGTTTTGCATTACCATCAAAAATTTCAAGCGCAGCTATTGCCGATTCGTGAAGTTGTAGCGCTTTTTTTCTAGCGCCATCTAGACCAAGAAGTTTAACATAAGTAGCTTTATTAAGTACCTGATCTGAGCCAGCTACTTTTCCAATTATTTTAGTCTCACCTGAAACATCAAGAATGTCATCTTGGACCTGAAATGCTAAGCCAATAGATATACCATAATTTTTTAGAGCGTCGAGCTGTAATTTAGTTGCTTTCCCTGTAGATAGAGCACCCATAATTATACTTGCAAGAATTAATGCACCAGTTTTTTTATGGTGCATTAGCTCCAATTCCTCAAGTGTCAAAAACCGATTAACAGAATTAATATCTATTGCTTGGCCTTTAACCATGCCCTCAGGCCCAGCAGCATTTGCTAGAGAGCTTATCAGCGTTAGAGATATCTCAGGAGAAACCTTGTTGAGTTTTGTAAGCTGAATAAAGGCTAAAGACTGTAAGGCATCTCCTGCAAGTATGGCAAGAGCTTCGCCAAAAACAACATGACATGTCGGTTGGTTTCTTCTTAGGCTATCATCATCCATTGATGGCAAGTCATCATGTATTAGAGAATAAGCATGAATTAATTCAACCGCCATGGCTACAAAGTCGGTATCTTCCGTCAACTCACCTATAGCTTCAGCTGTAGCGTATGTTAGCGTAGGGCGTAAGCGCTTACCGCCATTTAAAACACTATAAATGATAGCTTCATTAAGTAGATTGTTATCATCATTTTTTTCATCCAGAACATAAGTTAACTTTTTGTTAACTCTTTGCTGGCAATGCTTTAAAAAATTGGCAAAATTTTCGTTTTCCATTAAGTTTTATCGGCGTCGGATTTTTCGTGGGTACTTATTCCCGAAGTTAATGTCTCAACTTTTAGCTCAGCATCTTTTAGGGCTTGCTGACATTCGCGGGTAATTTTAATTCCATCTTCAAAAAACTTGAGAGAATCTTCAAGGCTTAAAGAGCCGCTCTCCATATCATCTACTATTTTTTCTAGTGCATTTAATTTTTTTTCAAAATCAATGGTTTTGTTCGGCTCTGTCAATTTTATGCTCCCCGTCGTTTAATACTGAACATTAGCTGAGGAAACTCGTTCGGTCAAATATCAATCAGTGAGATTATTTAAAAGGACGATTTTACCAGTATGCCCAAATACTTCCATTTGACAATGAGCTTTAATAATATCCGATAGAGGATATACAGAATCAATAATCGGTTTGATTTTATGTTTCGTCAAAAAATCTAACATATCACTGAATTCAGCATTGCTACCCATAGTTGTCCCTTGGATGCGTATATGATTAAAAAATACTTTCCCCATTGGAAGTCCTTCAGGCGGACGGCCTGCCGTAGACCCAAAGAATACATAACGCCCTCCCGGCAAAAGAGTGTCGAGCACTTCATTAAATAAATCACCTGCAGCACTATCTATCACGACATCAAAACCACCCGATTGATCAAATAATTTTTTATAGCAGCTTTTAAAGTTATAATTTTCACCTGCAGTCACACCGAGTTTTATAGCATCATTAATTTTTTGTTTGCTACTACTACTGACATAAACTTTAGCCCCTATATGTAAACACCAGAGCACAATAAACGTTGATACCCCACCCCCTGCTCCAGTGACTAAAACTTTTTGATTTTTATGTACTTCAGCTTGCGTAAAAACTGCTCGCCAAGCAGTAAGTCCAGCTAACGGAATAGCAGCAGCTTCCTCCCAGCTTAGGTATTCTGGCTTGGCATACACATCTTTTGCAGGGCTGCAAATATATTCTGCAAAAGTGCCTTGATCTGGCATTCCGAGCACTCGAAAATTTGGGCCATAATAAATTTCACTTTCTCCCCATTCCCTAGCTGGATATAGAACTACTTCTTTTTTAAGCATATCGGGACTTACACCCTCACCAACTTTATCAATAACACCAGCACCATCTGAACCAGTAATACATGGTGTTTTGGTGCCAGGGTATCCTCCTCTTGTAATCCAGTAATCTCTTCTGTTTAGTGCCGAAGCCACAATTTTTACACGCACTTCTCCTGATGAAGGTTCGGGCATCTTTATATCTTTTATTTCTAGGCAATTTGGCCCATTTATATCTTTTAGTATTGCAGCTTTCATAAATTCTCCTCCATAAAAATAATAGTTGCATTTTATAAGTTTTTTCAGTAAAAATTTAGTTTTGTGTTTAATATTTATATAGAATGGTTATTTATGTGAATAAGTATAAATTCTTATTAATTAAATTTTGGGGGCAATAATGTCATTACTTAAGAAATTAGTTTTTTTGCTTTTTGTTTGTAGCTTTTCTCTAGAAACATACGGCGCACTTCCCTTATCTGACGACTCTGGCAATAAACTCCCATCTCTTTCTTCAATGCTAAAAAAGGTAAATCCTGCAGTAGTAAATATTGCCACTTTCTCAACAAACAATCAGGCGCAAAACCCTTTAATGAACGATCCCTTCTTTAGGAAATTCTTTAACCAGCGTGGTCGGAATATGCCTGAGATGCAAAAGCCCCGTAAAAGAAGACAAAGCGCAGGTTCAGGTGTAATTGTTGATGCTGCTGATGGGATAATCATGACTAATTATCATGTAGTGAAAAGTTCTGATGAAGTTCGAGTATCGTTAGTTGACGGTCGAGAATTTACCGCTGAGATTAAAGGTGTTGATCCTGAGCTAGATATCGCCATATTAAAAGTAGATGCAAAAAATCTTTCTGAGGTCAAGTTTGGTAACTCTAATAAGTTAGATGTAGGGGATTTTGTTGTAGCTATAGGGAATCCTTTCGGACTTGGCCAAACAGTTACGACAGGCATAGTAAGTGCTTTAGGCCGGACAGGCCTCGGAATAGAAGGCTATGAGAACTTTATTCAAACTGATGCATCAATTAATCCTGGAAATTCTGGAGGTGCACTCGTTAGCCTAAAGGGAGACTTAATAGGAATTAACACAGCAATCATTGCACCCTCAGGTGGAAATGTAGGTATTGGTTTTGCAATACCTGTAAATATGGCTAAAGCTAGTATGGATCAAATTCTTAAAACAGGTGAGGTTAAAAGAGGCCAACTTGGAATTTCTATTCAAGATATTACACCAGAATTACGTCAGGCATTTTCTTTAAAAAATGGACAGCAGGGTGTCTTGGTAACTGGTGTAGCTGAAAACTCACAAGCAGAAAAAGCTGGTTTAAAAGCAGGCGACGTGATAACTGCTATTGATGGAAGGCCAACTAGTTCAGGCGGTCAACTGAGGAGCCAAATCGGAATTAAAGAAGTAGGCGATAAAGTAAAAGTCAGTTTAATTCGTGAAGGTAAAACAAAAAAAATAATAGTAGGGATTGGGGAGCAACAAACTTCTTCGGTTGATGGAAAAATGCCACCTCTTCTTGAGGGCATCACGCTAGAAAAAAGTCCCAAAAGTAGCGGTCTAATTGTTGCAGATTTGCAGCCTAATTCACCAGCTGCTTATACTGGATTGAGACCCGGAGACCTGATAGTTGGGGTTAATAGAAAAAGAGTCCAGGATTTAAGTGACTTCTACGATGCAATCAAGTTGAGTGAAAGATCAATACTGCTTCAGATCAGTCGCAATGGTAGGCCAATGTATTTGGTTGTTCGTTAGCCAAAGTTTGATGATAAAAACCTCTAGGCTATGTTCTTGGCAATAGCAGCATACAGGGGATCACCAAATTCTGGAGAACAATCAATGAGCTTTATTTCTTCAAAGCATTTGGTGTCAACCAGAAATGATTTGACTAGATAGGCACGCTGTTCTTCGTCTAATTGAAGCCATACAGAGGTTGCCTTTGATTCAAAAAACCTATTTGAAAAAGATATAACCAATGGCGCACCTTTTTTTAAAACTCTTCCCATATCTTTCAGAACAGACAAAGGATCAATTAAATAGTCAATGGAGACGCAAATTACCCCTGCGTCGAACTGGTTGTCTTCAAAAGGTAGGATAGGATCGGTATTTAGATTATGAACAGTCCATTCATCTAGCTGTTTATTGTGAAACATCTCCCTTTCATTCATACCTAAACCTGTTACAGAGCTATATGTATTTTCATCTGGAAAATGTGAAAAGAAACTACTCATAAGATCTAAGATATGGCCAGTTTTTGGGAGATGTTCTCGATAGAGATCTGTCACGGCATCTATTGCGCCGAAGTCAATATGCGCAACAAATCGAGGTATTTTATAAAATTTTTCATCAGCTTCTTCATCTATACGCTCAAAGGCGTCATCGGGAAGCTTAAATGATATTTTTTTATCGAAATCCATATCAGCAAGAGTAAATAATTTAAGGAAGTATTACAAAGAAAATTTATCTTCAAAAAAGCAGTTAACTGTTTAAAACAAGATTAATTCGCGATATTTTAGGATGAAAGGCTTATGAGCAAACAAACTTATCAATTTAGATTGTAATTTATTTATACATTTATATAGTGTGTTTATTCAAAATAAAAATGAAGATCAGAATATGAGTAAAGATAAATCACGAAAACATTCACAAAAAATAGTAGACGGACCAACTCAGGCTCCCAGTCGCTCTATGCTTAGAGCAGTAGGATTTAGTGATGATGATTTTAAAAAATCACAGGTGGGAATTGCCTCAACTTGGTCAATGGTTACACCATGCAACATGCATATTAATACTCTAGCAGATGAAGTGAGTAAAGGTGTGGATAGTGCTGGAGCCAAAAGTGTGATTTATAATACTATCACTATGTCTGATGGCATCTCTATGGGTACAGAGGGTATGAAGTATTCTTTAGTATCACGTGAAGTTATTTGCGATTCTATAGAGGCAGTTTCGGCTGGCATGGGACATGACGGCATTATTGCTATTGGTGGCTGCGATAAAAATATGCCTGGTTGTTTGATGGGCCTAGCGCGCTTGAACCGTCCTTCAATCTTTGTATATGGTGGGACGATTTTACCTGGAGAGAACCATACGGATATCGTCTCTGTATTTGAAGCTGTAGGTAGTCATGCGAATGGTGATATTCCTATTACACAGCTGGAGCATATTGAAAAAACGGCGATCCCGGGTCCTGGGTCTTGCGGCGGCATGTATACGGCAAATACACTAGCCTCAGCGATTGAGGCTTTGGGCATGAGTATGCCAAATAGTTCCGCACAAAATGCTGTTTCAAGCAACAAAAAACAAGACTGTATCGATGCAGGAAAAGCTGTTGTTTACTTGCTTGAAAATGATATCAAGCCATCTGACATTATGACAAAAAAGGCATTTGAAAACGCAATTACGCTTACTATTACCTTAGGAGGCTCTACTAATGCAGTGCTGCACTTAATAGCAATGGCAGACACTATCGGGGTTGAGGTGACACTGGAGGATTTCGTTCGTATCGGTAAAAAAACACCAGTGATTGCCGATTTGCGTCCAAGCGGTCAATATCTCATGTCTGAATTAATTGAAATTGGTGGAATTCAACCACTGATGAAGCGTTTATTGGATGCTGGAATGTTACACGGTGACTCTATGACAGTTACAGGAAAAACAATGGCCGAAAACCTGGCTGGGGTAACCGATTATCCTCAAGGACAAAATATTATCCTACCCTTTGATAAGCCAATTAAAAAAGACAGCCATCTGGTGATACTCAACGGCAATTTAGCACCTGAAGGTGCGGTTTCAAAAATCACGGGCAAAGAAGGCTTAAGTTTTACTGGTACCGCCAAAGTATATGACTCAGAAGAGCAGGGCTTTTCCGCCATTATTGATGGAAAAGTGGTATCCGGCGATGTAGTCGTAATTCGCTACGAGGGTCCGAGAGGCGGACCCGGCATGCGAGAAATGTTAAGTCCCACCTCTGCAATTATGGGCAAAGGGCTAGGTAATGATGTCGCACTCATAACTGACGGACGTTTTTCAGGAGGGAGTAGGGGATTCGTAGTAGGTCACATCACACCTGAAGCATATGAAGGAGGGGCTATTGCGCTGGTAGAAAATGGCGATAATATTACAATTGATGCTCAAAATAGTGAGATTACACTTGATATCAGTGATGCAGAAATGGCTAGGAGAAAGAACAACTGGCAAAAGCCTACACCAAGATATACCAGAGGATTACTCGCGAAATATGCGAAAACAGTAAGCTCTGCTTCCACTGGAGCAGTCACAGATAGGCCTAAGTAATCTGTCAGAGGTTCTTCACATAACTAATATACAGTTACTCGGCGGCTTAATGATTTTAGTTAAAATTTCGTGTGAAATTTTGGTGGAGGCGGCGGGAATTGAACCCGCGTCCGTCAGTCCTCTACCGAAGGCTCTACATGCTTAGTTCAGTCATTAATTTAATAATTGACAACCCGACTGGCAGGGTACGTAAATTACGATTCCGGTAAGTTTTTAGTGAGTCTACCCCAGACAAGTTTCATCACGATCTTATGAGTATGACACCTGATAGTCCCTAGAGACTCTGGACGCATAAGCACGGCTCCAGTCAGATGGCTCCCTACCGTTTCTTAGGCGGCGAGTGCGTAGTTGTCGTCGTTGGCAACTAATAGTTTGCGACTTTGGATTAACGAGATTGGTCACCATCTCGGCATGCACCACAGGTTTTGTAACCGGCGTCGAATCCAGAACGCCCCCGTAACAAAATAAGTTTAACACATTTGAAAGCGATATAGCTTAAATAACTGGATAAGAAGACACATGCACCCATACAAAATTATAATGACATGACCTAAATCGATAGCTGATACAACTCATTTTTTTCGCATATTAGACATTATGCCTCATAATTCTTTGTTTCTGACGTTGCCAGTCATGATCTTTTTCAGAGGCTCTTTTATCATGAGACTGCTTACCTTTTGCAAGTGCGATTTCGCACTTTATAATATGCTCTTTCCAATAAATTGATAAGGCAATACATGTGTGACCTTTTTGGTTAACACTATTAAATAGTTTAGAAAGTTCTTTTTTGCTTAGCAAAAGTTTTTTATTTCTTCCGGGATCTACGACATAGTGGGTTGAGGCTGTATTTAATGGGGCTATATGGGTTCCCATTAAAAAGGCCTCGCCATTTTGAAGCAATACAAAGCTATCAGTCAGTTGTCCTTTTCCAGCCCTTAAGCTTTTCACCTCCCAACCTTGTAAGACTAGACCGGCCTCAAATTTTTCTTCAATAAAGTAGTCATGCCGTGCTTTTTTATTTTGCGCAATAATAAGATTTTTTTGTGAGTTCTTAGATTTTTTTTCCATAATGATTATTATAAGGATTGATGGTGAAAGCACCTATAATTTTCTTATACTTCAACATAAAGAAATAATAGTATAGCTTGACTAGTTTTTAAGAGCGCAGTTTATCGGTACAATTAAATTATTAAACACACAGGAATTATTTTGAAGAATACTAAAAACTTTCATGCATCATGGTCTAGTCGTTGGACATTTATTCTGGCAGCTGCTGGATCTGCTGTTGGCTTAGGAAATATTTGGAAATTTCCATACATTGCTGGAGAAAATGGAGGCGGTGCATTTGTCATTGTATATATTCTTTGTATTGTGATTATTGCTCTACCAATTATGGTGGCTGAAGTAACATTAGGCCGAATGGGCAAAAAAAGCCCAGTCAACACCATTCGAGATTTGATTCAATCTTCAGATGCACATAAAAGTTTTAATATAATAGGCTGGATGGGAGTCTCCGCAGGGTTATTGATTTTATCTTACTATGCAGTTATTGCTGGTTGGGCATTGAGTTATATCGAGCATATGATTTCTGGAACCTTCCATAATATAAATGCAGAGAATGCAGGTCTTATTTTTGATAATTTACTAAAAAATAAAAATGAATTAATTTTCTGGCAGTCACTATTCATGTTGATGACAGTCATCGTTGTAATTTTTGGAATAAACAAAGGTTTAGGGCTCGCCGCTCAGATACTAATGCCACTTTTGTTCATCTTATTGATTGGGTTGTTGATATTCGGATATCAGCAGGGTGATCTTGCAAAAGCCTTTAGTTTTTTATTTGGTTTCAATTTTGAATCACTAAGCTGGAAAGCTGTACTAGTAGCACTAGGGCATGCTTTTTTCACACTTAGTATAGGTATGGGGGCAATGATGACCTACGGGGTCTACATGCCAGCAGATAGCCGAGTTTTTTCCAATGTTTTGATGGTGGGTATTTTGGATACCTTAGTTGCATTAATTGCAGGGCTCGTAATTTTTTCTATTGTCTTTGTAAACCCGAGTATTGAGTCAAGCGCAGGCCCTGGATTAATGTTTGTAAGTCTACCAGTAGCTTTCGGAAATATGCTTGGCGGCCTAATCTTCGGAACTATATTTTTCGTTTTAGTCACTCTAGCAGCATGGAGTTCCTCAATCTCTTTGATTGAGCCTGCAATTGCTTACTTAATAGAATCTAGAAAATGTACTAGATTGATGGCAAGTCTAGCCTTAGGTTTCATCGCATGGATTATTGGATTAGGAAGTGTTTTTTCTTTTAATATCTGGGCTGAAGAAAAAATTGCAGGATTCAACTTTTTCGAATTAATAGATTTTATAACTGCTAATATCATGCTTCCACTATCGGGTTTGTTGGTAGCAATCTTGATTGGATGGAAGATAAAGTCAAAAATGGTTGAAGACCAGTTACTATCCGATAGTCCTAGATTGTTCTTTGCTTGGAAATGGGCCATAAAATTTATCTCACCTTTAGCTGTAATAGCTGTTTTAGTCATGGGCATTTATCCGAGGTTTGCATAATGTCTACATCCATTAACCGAACAACCCTGTTGTCATATTCAGCACAAAAGATGTTCGATATAGTAAATGATGTAACGAGCTACCCTGATTATATGAATAACTGCATAGGTTCTAAGATAATTGAGCAGGGTGAATCTTTTATGGTTGCGAGACTCGATCTAAAAAAAGGCTTTTTGCAGCACAGCTTTACAACTCATAATATTTTATTCGAGCCAGAGCGAATAAGTATGACTTTAGAAAAAGGCCCGTTTAGTAAATTTAGGGGAGAGTGGATCTTTAAAGAATTAGATAAAAATTCCTGTAAAGTTTCTTTAGATTTAGAATTCGAATTTAGTAGTTTTTCTGTAGGATTAGTATCTAACCAGTTATTTACATCAATAGCCAATAATCTTGTTGACGCACTTTCAACAAGAGCAAAAGAGGTTTATGGTTGATGGCTATAAAAGGTGATATTTTCGTTGAAGTTGCTTATGCATTACCTGAAAGACAGCAAATCATAGAGCTTCAGGTTCCATTAGGAACAACTGCGTTCAACGCAGTAAAAAATTCTGGTATTATTGATGAATTCTCGGATATAGATATTGAAAATGCAAAAATGGGGATATTTGGAAAACGCTTCGGTACGAAAGGCTTAAAATCACCAAAAGAGTATGTGCTGAAAAATATGGACAGGGTGGAAATATACAGGCCTCTTATTCTAGATCCAAAGGAGATAAGAAGACTTCGTGCAAAAAGCAGTTAGAATATAAAATTTAAGCACTTTCTATATCAACTATGATGCTCTTTAGTCTGCTGAGTTAACTTCTTGATCCAGACTTTCAATTTCGATCGCGTTGGGCATATAGTCTCCACGCAACATAGATAACTTGTCATCCTTAAAGAAAATAACCATTCTTTCTCTGACCTCTTTTCCCTCAGCTGGCTTTAGCCCATAAAAATAATCCCAACGATTTTGATTGAAAGTATCTGCAATGAGTGGAGTTCCCATAATATATTTAACTTGATTTTTAGTCATACCAGGCTTTAATTGATCAATCATGGCTTGTGATATTACATTACCTTGCTGTATATCGATTTTGTGAACCTTTGGTAATTTAATAAAGCTTCCATCAAATTTTGGCACCTTGGGTATAGAGGGCATAGAAAAATTAGAGCAACCAGATATTGTCACAGCGACGGCTATATAAATCAAAATTTTCTTTATGTGGCGCATTATTAAATTTCCATGATAATATTATAGGATAATAATACAGAATACAGGCTATCTATAGAAGGGTTTAAAAAGAATGAGTGATGAAAATCAAGATTTACGTGCTGCAGGGTTAAAAGTAACTGCTCCTAGATTAAAAATTTTAAATATTCTTGAGAAATCAGCAGAGTCACATCTTAGCGCTGATGATATTTATCGACAATTAGTTGAGGCTGGAGAAGATGTTGGGATAGCTACAGTTTATCGTGTGTTGACACAGTTTGAGTCATCAGGACTTGTTATACGTCATAATTTTGATAATGGTCCTGCAGTTTATGAAATAGAACGTGGCATTCATCACGATCATATGGTTGACGTTAATAGTGGCGCTGTTATTGAATTTCAAAGCCATGAGATTGAAGAACTACAGAAACAAATAGCAAAAGATAATGGATTTGAGTTAATTTCTCACAGCTTGGTTCTTTATGTGAGAAAAAATGAGCTTTTGTAATCAATTTTTCTTATTAGATGAGAGCATCTCTTTTGCATGATCCAAAGTAGCATCTGTGATGTCAACCCCACCTAGCATCCGCGCAATTTCATTTAATTTTTCAGAATCGTTTAAAGTAACAATATTACTAAACGTAAGATTTTCTTTTGTATTTTTACTTACCTTCATATGGTCGTGTGCTTTCGAGGCTACTTGTGGCTGATGGGTAATACATATAATTTGTCCAAGTCTACCAAGATCTTGAAGTATCGATCCAACTATATCTGCAGTAGCGCCACCTATTCCAACATCTACCTCATCGAATACGAGTGTTGGAATGGAGGAGTTTTTTGCCGCTATCGCCTGGATAGCAAGACTGATTCTAGATAGCTCTCCTCCTGAAGCAATTCGTGCCAATGATTTGCAAGGCTCTCCAGGGTTGGTGCTAATAAGAAATTCAACTTCCTCTTGACCTCGCCCACCGAGGTCATTATTTGTTATCGGATTAAGGTTTACGTTAAATTGTGCGCCATTCATAGATAAAAGTTTTAATTGCTTTTCTATATCTGAAGAAATTTTTATAGATGCTTTGGTTCTTATTTCAGATAATTCTTTTGCAGCTAACGAATATTCAGCAAATAATTTTTTTGTTTCTTGCTCAAGACGATCCTCTTCATCGTGACTTACTAACAATTTCTTTAACTCATCCTCAATACTTTTCTTTTCTAAATAAAGATTCTCTGGTGATATTTTATACTTTCTTGCTAGTTGGTATATTTCGGTAAGTTTATTCTCTACCTTATGAAGTGCCTCTGGATCAGCATTAAAATTATTAAGGTATTGCTGAATTTCTTTTCCAGATTCTTGAATTTCAATCTGTGCGCTAGTAAGAGAACGATGCGCTTCTTCAAGAGATTTCGATTTAGCAGGTATCTTTTGAAGAATCTGAATAGATTCATTGAGTAATTTTTCGAGATTACATTTCTCTGCTTCTGAATACAATTGAAGTACTTTATTGCAATCAGAAATTATTGATTCTGAATTTGCTAGACACGCTTGTTCCTCCTCAAGTGATTGGAGCTCTCCTTCAGAAATATTTATTTCTACAAGTTCCTGAAGCTGAAAAGATAAGAAATCTTTAGATGAAATTAATTCTATATTTGTGTTTTTAAGTTTTTCAAGTTCCTTTCTAGCGCGAACCCATTCTTGGTGAAACTTTTTTGTTTTTCTCGATAATTCAGAGCAATTTGCAAAATTATCCAATATATAGCGATGTGTTTCTCGCCTCAAAAGCGACTGATGTTCATGCTGATTATGAATATCAATGAGTGTTTCACCAATTCCTCTTAACTGCTGCATCGTAGCTGACTGACCATTAATATGCCCACGAGACCTACCCTCTTTTGTTAGCACTCTTCGTATCACACACTCATATTCTTGATTATCAAAATCATGTGCTTTGAGCCAACTCTTAGCTAAAGAAACCTGCCTAATATCAAATATTGCTGATACCTCGCACTTATCAGCAGCCCTTCTGACCTGGTCCGTATCTGCTCGATCACCTAAAGCCATAGCAAGAGCGTCAACAACTAATGATTTACCTGCACCAGTCTCACCTGTGAGAGCAGTCATACCATTATTGAAATCTACTTCTAAGTACTCAACTAAAGTAAAATTTTTAATAACCAGTGTTTGTAGCAAAATTATTCTCAAATTAAATAAAAAAATAATAACATTAATTTTATACAGATTTTTCTGATGCGTCTGCCCTTGAAACTTTTTCCTGTGTCCCAATATATGAATATACAGAAAGATAAGCTTTTGAAAACCTATCTTTCATAAATTCTTTAATTCATAAAAAAATTTGTACTTAAGGAGATTGTCTGTGGCGGGAAAAAAAAATAAAGAACCCAGTGAAGTAACTGACGAGCCAGTAAAAAAACCTAAAACAAAAAACACAAAGAAGAGTAAGTCGAAAAGCTCTTCTGCTAAAAAAGATTTAGATTTAAGTTCTGAGATTGAACTTCTTTCTAAACAATTAACAGAAGCACAAGATGAGTCTCTTAGAAATCAGGCAGAAATGCAAAACATTATTCGCCGCTCAGAGAGAGATGTTCAAAATGCTCATAAGTACTCCTTAGATAAGTTCGTGGCAGAGTTATTGCCGGTTGTTGATAATCTCGAGCGCGCCCTTGGGAGTATTGACCAAAATAAAAGTGAACTTAAATTGTTAGCTGAAGGCGTTGAGCTTACACTTAAGAGCTTTCAAGATGTTTTAGAGCGCCAAAAGATAATCTCAGTCAATCCAGAAGGTGAAATATTCAATCCTGATCTGCATCAAGCTATGAGCATATTAGAGAAACCCTCGGTTGCTCCAAATACGATTATAGACGTATTTCAAAAAGGCTACACATTAAATGGTCGATTAGTTCGCCCTGCGATGGTTGTAGTTGCAAAAGGAGAAGCTCAATAATCTTTCAAAAATAAATACTTTGATAAAGGTTGAAATACAAAATAATGCGCCAATATAGTTATGTATAAATAATATTTTTGTTTTTTTTAGTTACGTTAATCCCGGAGAAAAAAAATGGGTAAAATTATAGGAATTGACCTTGGTACAACAAACTCGTGTGTTTCTGTACTTGAGGGCAATAAGCCAAAAGTTATCGAAAATGCTGAAGGCGTAAGAACTACTCCATCTATCGTTGCTTACATTGATGGTGGCGAAATTCTAGTTGGACAGTCTGCAAAACGTCAAGCAGTTACAAATCCAGCTAATACATTATTTGCAGTGAAACGATTAATTGGACGGAGGTTTGAAGATAAGGTAGTTCAAAAAGATATTAAAATGGTGCCATATAAGATAGTTAAGGCAGACAATGGTGATGCATGGGTTGAGGTGAATGGAGAAAAGCGTGCAGCTCCACAAATCTCCGCAGAAGTACTTAAAAAAATGAAAAAGACGGCAGAAGATTATGCTGGAGAAGATATTTCACAAGCAGTCATAACTGTACCGGCGTACTTTAATGACTCACAACGACAAGCTACCAAAGATGCAGGAAAAATAGCTGGCCTTGATGTTAAAAGAATCATTAATGAGCCTACCGCTGCTGCATTAGCATATGGATTAGATAAAACTCCAGGAGATCGAGTCATTGCCGTTTATGATCTTGGTGGAGGTACTTTTGACATCTCTATAATTGAAATTGCAGATGTGGATGGTGAGCATCAATTTGAAGTGCTCTCAACAAATGGAGATACCTTTTTAGGTGGAGAAGACTTCGATATGCGTTTGATCGAATATTTAGCCGATCAATTTAAAAAAGAGAATAACTTTGATCTGTTGAAAGATCCTATGGCAATACAGCGTCTCAAAGAAGCAGCGGAGAAAGCTAAAATAGAATTATCCTCAAGCCAACAAACAGAAGTGAACCTACCTTATATAACTGCAGATGCTACTGGACCAAAGCACCTAGTGGTTAAGCTAACTAGATCTAAGCTTGAATCTTTAGTTGAAGAGTTAGTTGAGCGCACCATGTCGCCACTTAAAATAGCTCTTAAAGATGCAGGTAAGTCTGTATCTGATATCAACGATGTCATTTTAGTTGGCGGCCAAACTCGCATGCCCATGGTACAAGAAAAAGTGACTGACTTTTTTGGGAAAGAGCCCCGTAAGGATGTCAATCCAGATGAAGCAGTTGCTATGGGCGCAGCCATACAAGGCGCAGTTCTATCTGGCGATGTAAAGGATGTATTGCTGTTAGATGTAACACCTTTGACATTAGGTATAGAGACAATGGGCGGTGTCGCTACTCCTCTAATTGAAAAAAATACCACAATACCTTCAAGAAAATCTCAAATTTTCTCTACAGCTGAAGATAACCAGACAGCAGTAACAGTTCATGTAGTCCAAGGTGAGAGAAAACAGGCAACAGGAAACAAATCATTGGGTCGTTTTGATCTTGCTAATATTCCACCTGCCCAAAGAGGTATGCCGCAAATCGAGGTAACGTTCGATATTGATGCAAACGGTATCCTTAACGTTAATGCTAAAGATAAGGCAACTGGAAAAGAGCAGTCGATCGTTATTAAAGCTTCTTCAGGTTTATCCGATGAAGAAATTGAAAAAATGGTAAACGATGCAGAAGCTAATGCTGCTGAAGACCAAAAGTTTGAAGATTTAGCGCAAGCTAGAAATACTGCAGATGGACTTGCTCATGCAGCTACCAAGACTCTAGAAGAGGCAGGGGATAAAGCGACTGACGAAGAAAAAGAAGCTATTTCATCAGCCATAAAAGAGGTTGAAGAATCTGTTAAAGGAGATGATAAAGAAGCTATAGATGCAGCAGCAACAAAACTTTCAGAAGCGTCTAGTTCACTTGCTCAAAAGCTGTATGCTGAGCAAGCTGCTGCAGGCGGAGATGATTCTGGAAATGATCAAGGTGCTTCGGCGACTGACAATGATGCTGTGGATGCAGAGTTTGAGGAAGTAAAACCTGAAACTGACGCAAGTGAATCTAAATCAGAAGAAGCAGAGTCCAAACCTCACAAAAAAAGTAAGAAGAAATGAAAAATTTACGAAAGTAAAATTTTGATTTTCTTTCTCAAGAGCTAAAGCGCGGTTTTTACATCGCGCTTTAATTTATTTTAGAGAGACGATAAATGATTAGATTGTTCTCATTAAATTTTCCTAAAAAAATTAATTATTAAAAAGTTGATTACCCATGTCGAAGCGAGATTATTATGAAGTGCTGGGTGTACCTAAAAATGCACCTGAACAAGATATAAAAAAAGCCTACCGTCGTATAGCGATGAAGAATCATCCCGATCGAAATCCAGACAATAAAGATGCAGATCATCTATTTAAAGAAGCTACAGAAGCATACGAAGTTCTCTCCGATAAAGAGAAAAAAATGGCCTATGATCAATATGGGCATTCTGCACCAGGAGCTGGCGGTGGCCATGATCCTAATGGCAATTTTAGTGACATTTTTGGTGATGTCTTTGGCGATATTTTTGGTGGTGCCAGAAATCAAGGTCGACCTGGACCTATGCGAGGGTCAGATTTGCAATATAATTTAGATATGACTCTAGAGGATGCGATAAAAGGCAAGACAGTAAAAATTACAATACCTACACTATGCTCTTGTAAGGAATGTGATGGGTCTGGTAGTAAAAAGGGATCCTCTCCCACAACTTGTGGTACTTGTGCTGGACACGGCCAAGTGAGAATGTCGCAGGGTTTTATCTCAGTTCAGCAGGCTTGTCCCAAATGCCATGGCCGTGGTTCGACTATAAGTGACCCTTGTGGTGCGTGTCGTGGCCAAGGTCGGACAGAGGAAAATAAGACTCTTTCAGTTAAAGTTCCACTTGGAGTTGATACTGGTGATCGTATACGTCTTAGTGGAGAAGGAGAAGCTGGCCCCGAGGGCGGACCCCCTGGTGATCTATATGTTCAAATGAATGTTCAAAAACATAAGTTATTTCAACGAGATGGACGTAATCTTCACTGTGAACTACCAATCAGCATAATCAGTGCTATCCTTGGTGATGAACTTGAAGTGCCAACTTTGAATGGACCTGTAAAATTAAAAGTTCCAGAAGAAACCCAAACAGGAACTACATTTAGACTCAAAGGTAAGGGAGTTAAAACTGTTCGTAGTGCTGGAGTTGGCGATTTATATTGTACGGTGATTCTTGAGACTCCTGTAAAATTAAGTAGTAAGCAAAAAACTATCCTTCGTGATTTACAGAATAGTATGGGTCTTGAAAAAAATTCACCCAAAAGAGATTCTTGGTTTAAGGGTGTAAAAAAGTTTTTTGACGGCTTCACTCCCTAATTTAGAGCAAATCACAAACATATAGCTGTATCAACAGGTCTATTATAGAATACCAAAGTAAATTGATTTAATTAACTTTTGATAAGATCATCGATATTATGAAAAATAATTCCATTAGAGTTGCTGTATACGGTGCCGCTGGAAGAATGGGTCGGTCGCTTATAGAAGCTGTAATTAATAATGATTCGGTTAAGCTGGGCGCAGCCATTGTAAGACCTGGCAGTTCCTTGATAGATTCTGATGCGGGTAATCTTATTGGAATCTCTGACACGGGTATAACAGTAACTGATAACCTGCTTAATGTCTTGCATGATTTTGATGTACTAATTGATTTTAGTTCAATTGAAGCATCCCTTGTTAATTCACAAATTTGTAAAGAGCACAGCAAAGGCATGGTGATTGGTACAACTGGCTTTGACGATAATCAAAAACAACAATTAACGTCTGCTTCGAGACAATCTGCATTATGTATTGCATCTAATTTTAGTACAGGGGTGAATTTGTGTTTTGGATTAATTGATCTTGCAGCTCAAGTTTTGGGGCAAGAGGTAGATATAGAGATTTCTGAGGCCCATCATAAAAATAAAATAGATGCGCCATCAGGAACTGCTTTGAATATGGGTGAAATAATTGCTGAATCATTAGGCTTGAATTTTGACGATGTGGCGGTATACGGGCGAGAAGGCCAGACTGGCAAGAGATCTAAAAATACGATTGGTTTTTCAACGCTAAGAGCCGGGGATATCGTGGGAGACCATACTGTAACTTTTGCTTCAGATGGAGAGAGAATCGAAATCACTCATAAAGCCTCCAGTCGAATGTCATTTGCTAGAGGTGCAGTTAAAGCTGCTAATTGGATATCTAGTAAAAAAAATGGTGTCTATGATATGCAAGATGTACTTGGCCTCAAATGATAAGTCGTTTTTTGAGTTGGGATTCTCTGGACAGCCTGCCATGGTTCGCCTAAAATATTCTCAAATTTATTTGTACTTAATAGCCAGGCATTAGGCAATTTAAATCTAGTATATACAGAGTGGGGTGAGACCGTTAGTTTCATCTCATTTTTTTCTGGATAATATTTTCCAGAGTTGTTAGCTATCGAATAAATTTAAATTTAATTTTTTGTCGTTAAGGAGGTTGCATTGAACGCCGATCAATATCAGGCAGCTATCTTAGTCCTCCAAGATGGCACAATATTTAAAGGGAAATCCATCGGTGCTAAAGGCTATTCCACTGGCGAAGTAGTCTTCAATACATCAATGACCGGTTACCAAGAAATTCTTACCGACCCTTCCTATGCTAGACAAATCATAACTTTTACTAATCCTCACATCGGTAATACAGGTACAAACGCTGAGGATGAGGAGTCATCAAAGATTTGGGCAAACGGTCTCGTAATAAGAGATCTGCCAATATTATTAAGTAATTTTAGATCAGAAAAGGCACTCGATGAATACCTAAAAGAAAAAAACGTCTTGGGAATTGCAAATATCGATACTCGCAAATTAACCCGTATTCTAAGGGAAAAAGGATCCTTAAGTGGCTGCATAATGACTGGTGATATTGACGAAAAAATAGCACTCAAGATGGCATGTAAATTTATTGGCTTGAAAGGAGTAGATCTTGCCAAAGAAGTCACTACTGCTTCCATATCCAAATGGACAGAGGGTTCTTGGAGATTAAATCTAGGTTATCAAAGTATAAATGCAGCGATTTACAAAGTAGTAGTTTATGATTTTGGTGTTAAAAGAAACATCTTAAGAATGCTTGTTGACCGAGGCGCTGAGTTGATAATAGTTCCTGCTGAAACCCCAGCACGTGAAGTTTTAGACATGAACCCTGATGGAGTATTTCTTTCTAACGGGCCAGGGGATCCGCAGCCTTGCACTTATGCCATCGAGGCTATAAAACAGCTATTAGAAATCAATATCCCCATATTTGGAATTTGTTTAGGCCATCAGCTTTTAGCTTTGGCAAGTGGCGCCAAAACCTTAAAAATGAAATTTGGTCATCATGGAGCCAATCATCCTGTTAAAGACGTCGAAACAAAAAAAGTTATGATTACCAGCCAAAATCATGGGTTTTCTATAGACGAGTCAACCATTCCAGACAATCTTTGTGTCACACATGTATCATTATTTGATGGGTCTATTCAAGGAGTGCACCGTATAGATAAACCAGCATTCGGTTTTCAGGGGCACCCTGAGGCTAGCCCTGGACCCCATGACGCAGCACCTTTGTTTGACCATTTTTTTGAGCTGATAAAAAACTACTCTAATAGAAATATGAAGAATTGATAATCTATGCCAAAAAGAAATGATATTAAAAGTATTTTAATTCTAGGAGCTGGGCCTATCGTTATAGGTCAAGCTTGCGAGTTTGATTATTCTGGGGCTCAGGCATGTAAAGCTCTGAAAGAGGAGGGGTTTCGAGTCATTCTGGTGAATTCCAATCCCGCTACGATTATGACTGACCCATCTATGGCAGATTCCACCTATATAGAGCCATTAGAGTGGCGGACCGTTTCAAAGATTATTGAGGAGGAGAAACCTGATGCCTTGCTTCCTACAATGGGTGGCCAAACAGCACTTAATTGCGCCTTAGATTTATTTCGAGAAGGTATTTTAGAGCAAAACAGTGTTGAAATGATTGGTGCTGATCAAGATGCAATAAATAAAGCTGAAGATCGTAGCCTTTTCGCTATCGCAATGAAAAAAATTGGTTTAGAGACCGCAAGAGCCATAATCGTCCATACCTTGGAGGAGGCGCTTACGGCTCCAGATATTTTTGGCTATCCATGCATTATAAGACCATCTTTTACTATGGGTGGATCCGGTGGAGGTATTGCCTATAACCGAGAGGAGTTTATTGAGATATGTCAGCGCGGATTAGAGTTATCTCCAACCAATGAATTATTAATTGATGAATCCTTACTTGGATGGAAAGAATTTGAAATGGAGGTTGTGAGAGACCAAAAAGATAACTGCATCATTATTTGTTCTATTGAGAATCTTGATCCAATGGGCGTTCATACAGGAGATTCTATTACTGTTGCGCCCGCCCAGACGCTCACAGATAAAGAGTATCAAATTATGCGTAATGCTTCTATTGCAGTATTACGTGAAATAGGTGTGGAAACAGGCGGCTCTAATGTCCAGTTCGCCGTGAATCCCGTTAATGGAAGAATGGTTGTTATTGAGATGAATCCAAGGGTTTCCCGATCATCTGCTTTAGCATCAAAAGCCACAGGTTTTCCAATTGCCAAGATTGCGGCAAAGCTTGCAGTTGGCTTTACATTAGACGAGCTTCTTAATGATATTACTGCAGGTTCGACCCCCGCATCCTTTGAACCTAGTATTGATTATGTAGTTACAAAAATTCCACGATTTGCTTTTGAAAAATTTGATCAAGCTAGTTCTAGGCTTACTACACAAATGAAGTCGGTTGGGGAAGTTATGGCTATTGGTCGAAATTTTCAGGAATCATTTCATAAAGCACTAAGAGGATTAGAGGTGGGCTCGGCAGGCCTCGAGGAAAAAATAAATTTTTTCTCAAAAGATAATTTATCTGAACTTCGATACCAGCTTAAAGTTCCTGGATCTGAGCGTATATGGTATGTTGGAGATGCCTTTCGAGCAGGTATGGATATAACTGAAGTTTTCAACTTAACATTTATTGACCCTTGGTTCTTATCCCAGATACAGGATCTAATCAACGAAGAAAATATTATTAGTAAACTATCTATGCGCTCTCTGGATAAAGAAAAATTATATCGACTTAAGCAAAAAGGATTTTCTGATAAACGCCTATCTCAACTACTGAAAGTTACTGAAAAAAGTTTTAGAGAGTTTCGTTACGCCTCAAAAGTAAGACCTGTATATAAGCGAGTAGACACATGCGCGGCAGAGTTTTCTACTGCCTCAGCTTATATGTACTCTTCTTATGATGAAGAGTGTGAAGCAGATCCATCAAATAAAGATAAAATTTTAGTTTTAGGCGGAGGGCCCAATCGAATTGGACAAGGTATAGAATTTGACTATTGCTGTGTTCACGCTGCTCTAGCAATGCGTGAAGAGGGCTATGAAACAATTATGGTTAATTGTAACCCAGAAACAGTCTCTACTGATTACGATACCTCCGATAGATTATATTTCGAGCCAGTAACTTTAGAAGATGTATTAGAAATTATTAATATTGAAAATCCTAAAGGTGTAATTGTTCAATTTGGTGGACAAACTCCCCTTAAATTAGCACAAGCACTTGAAGATCATGGTGTACCTATTATAGGAACAACACCTGATGCTATAGATCTAGCAGAGGACCGAGAGCGGTTCCAAAAAATGATAGAAAAATTAAAACTCCTACAACCTCCAAATGCAATCGTCCGTTCTATGGAAGAGGCAATAAATGCGGCTGCAAGAATTAGCTACCCCCTAGTTGTTCGGCCATCTTATGTGCTGGGTGGCAGAGCTATGGAAATTGTCTATGGAGAAAATGAGTTGTCTCAATATATGGAGAGCGCTATAAAAGTTTCAGACGGCTCCCCTATATTGTTAGATTATTTTTTATCTTCTGCAATTGAAGTTGATATTGATGCTGTTTCTGATGGTAAACGTGTAGTCATCGGAGCAATAATGCAACATATAGAACAAGCTGGAATTCACTCTGGTGACTCCGCCTGTTCCTTGCCACCATATAGTCTTCCCGAGCATATTCAGAATGAGATGCGAGAAATTGTTAAAACTATGGCTGTGGAACTAAAGGTAAAAGGCCTTATGAATGTTCAGTTAGCATGGCAGAACGATAAAATTTACGTTATCGAGGTAAATCCTCGTGCTTCAAGAACTGTACCTTTTGTTTCCAAATGTATAGGAGCCTCCTTGGCTAAAATAGCCGCTCGTTGTATGGTTGATATTTCCTTAAAGGACCAAGCGTTCACTGAAGAAATAACACCCGATTTTTTCAGTGTTAAAGAGGCTGTATTACCATTTAATAAATTTCCTGGAATAGATCCTATTCTTGGTCCAGAAATGAAATCTACAGGAGAGGTCATGGGTGTCAGTCAAACTTTTGCGGAAGCCTATGCAAAAGCAGAACTCGCAGCTAGCAATCCTTTACCCTCAGCGGGTACAGCATTTCTAAGCGTACGAAATCCAGATAAAAGTGGTATAGTAAAAGTTGCTAGCGACCTAATAAAAGCAGGTTTTGATTTGATGGCAACAACAGGAACATTAAAAATATTGAATGAGGCTGGCTATACTGTGGAGCATATCAACAAAGTTCAAGAGGGTCGCCCTCACATTGTTGATATGATTAAAAATGATAAAATCAGCTTAATTATTAATACTACTGAAGGTCGTCAAGCCATTGCAGCTTCTGCAACCATTCGGTCCAGTGCAGAGCAGCATGGTGTGTACTACACAACAACCTTAACTGGAGGAGAGGCAGTATGTATGGCCTTAAAAATTAAAGATGAGATAAAGGTTAATAAACTTCAAAAACTTCATCTTAGGGGTGATAAATGAGTAAAATACCCATGACATCTATTGGATTTGAAAAACTCCGCACTGAGCTTGATAATTTAAAAAAAGTTGAACGCCCTAGAATTATTGCTGCAATTGCAGAAGCTCGAGCACATGGTGATCTCAAAGAAAATGCTGAATATCACGCAGCTAGAGAGCAACAGGGCTTTGCTGAGGGCCGCATACAAGAAATTGAAGCTAAATTTAGTAATGTTCAAATCATCGATGTCAGCCAAATGCCACCTGGAGACAAAGTTATCTTCGGTAGTACTGTAAATATGATTAATTTAGAAACAGATGAGTCTGTCTGTTATCAAATAGTAGGTGATGATGAATCTGATATTAAATTTAATAAAATTTCATATAAATCTCCTATTGCTAGAGCTGTCATTGCAAAAGAAATAGGAGATATAGTAACGGTGAAAACTCCATCTGGTGACATTGAATACGAAATTGATGATGTGAGATATATTTAATCGATCAACATATTTTTATCATCGAATAAGGTTTGATAACTTGGGATTAGGGTCGTTTGATTTTTTTAGTAATAACAGAATATGGCCAACAGACTGAACTACTTCAGCACCACATTTTTCTCGAATTATTTCAATTACATGAGCTCTCGATTGTCGATCGCTATTGCTGAGTTTAATTTTTATCAACTCATGATCTGTAAGCGCTCTATCGATTTCAGCAAGAACATTCTCACTTAATCCTTTGGTCGCTACCGTCACAACTGGATTTATTTTATGCCCTAGTCTTCTGAGTTGTTTTTTGTCCTCATTGGAAATTTTCATTTTTCAAAACTCTTAATGTTTGCTGTAGTCATTAGCATAGTTATTACAGCCTTTTATTTGGCAGAATAAATCTGTATTACTAGTAGAAATGATGACCATATTTTAAATACTATTTTGATACCCAAAAATACAAGTATAATGCTATAAAAATACAAAGATTCCCATTATATTTAATACTTTCGGTATGTAGATATGGCAGTTCATTCAAAAAGTAGTCAGAAATGGCTTCAAGAACATCATAGGGATCAGTATGTTAAGCGTGCACAAACGGATGGATATCGTTCACGTGCTAGTTATAAATTGATAGAAATTAACCAAAAAGATAAAATTTTTAAACCAGGTTTAATAGTAGTTGATCTTGGTGCTGCTCCAGGAGGATGGTCGCAGGTGGCTGCAAAATTAGTAGGGCCTGAAGGTAAGATAGTAGCCTCTGACATACTTAAGATGGACCCTATTGATAAAGTAGATTTTGTGTTGGGAGATTTTACTAACTCTGATGTGCTTCAAAATATACTTAATTTATTAGATAATAATTTAGTAGACCTTGTAATTTCTGATATGGCCCCAAACATGAGTGGTATAAGAGGTGTTGATCAAACAAAAGCTATGTACTTGATTGAACTTGCCTTAGATATGGCTTGCAAAGTCCTTAAACCGGGTGGAAACTTTGTAGTTAAGGTATTTCATGGTGAAGGTTTTGATCAGTATATGCTTGAATTAAAAAAAAGGTTCAAACGAGTCATGTCAAGAAAACCAGATGCATCTAGATCACGCTCAAGAGAAGTATATTTTGTTGCAAAAAACTTTAAGAGATAAAAAAATTTATATAACCTGATATAACTCAGGTCTGCATCGCGAACTAATTAAAATGGAGATTTTTCCTTGAATGATACGGTAAAAAATATTTTTTTATGGCTTATCATCGCTGCAATTTTGATGTCTGTCTTTCAAAACTTTGGACCTTCAGAACCAGATAAAATGATTAATTACTCAACATTTGTTGAAGATGTTCAGCGTGGAGATATTGAAAGTATCGTAGTTAAGGGTTCTATAATCGAAGGTCTTAGAAAAGACCGAACGGCTTTCAAAACGACAAGACCCGCCGTTTCTGATGATGGCTTGATGGGAGATCTTCTTGATAATCGTGTTGATGTCATAGGACAGGATCCTGAACAGCAAAGTCTCTGGAGTCAGCTGCTAGTCGCATCTTTTCCTATTTTACTAATACTAGCAATATTCATGTTTTTCATGCGTCAAATGCAAGGGGGTGCAGGTGGTCGAGGCGGCCCGATGGGTTTTGGAAAGAGTAAAGCTAGACTTCTTGCTCCTGACCAAATCAATACTACCTTTAGTGATGTAGCCGGTGTGGATGAAGCTAAAGAAGAGGTTCATGAGCTTGTTGATTTTTTACGGGATCCCACACGATTCCAAAGACTTGGTGGTCGAATTCCTCAGGGAGTGCTTATGGTCGGTCCTCCTGGTACGGGTAAAACTCTTTTGGCCAAAGCCATTGCTGGTGAAGCTAAAGTTCCATTCTTTTCAATTGCGGGTTCAGATTTCGTAGAAATGTTTGTTGGTGTTGGAGCTTCGCGTGTAAGAGATATGTTTGAGCAGGCAAAAAAACAAGCTCCATGCATTATTTTTATTGATGAAATTGATGCTGTAGGTCGACATCGTGGTGGTGGTCATGGTGGTGGTAACGACGAGAGAGAGCAAACATTAAACCAACTACTAGTAGAAATGGATGGTTTTGAGGGTAATGAAGGAATAATTGTTATTGCTGCTACGAATCGCCCAGATGTTCTTGATAAGGCTCTGTTGCGACCTGGAAGATTCGACCGACAAGTCTATGTAGGTTTACCGGATATTCGAGGCAGAGAGCAAATACTTAAGGTGCATGCTAAAAAAGTTCCTTTAGATGATAAAGTTGATTTAGGTGTTATTGCTCGAGGAACACCTGGTTTTTCCGGTGCAGATTTAGCTAATTTGATAAACGAGGCAGCATTGTTCTCTGCAAGAGCCAATAGAAGGCTGGTTAGCGGAGAAGAATTTGAAAAAGCTCGAGATAAGGTAATGATGGGTACCGAGCGTCGTTCTATGGTTATGTCTGAGAAAGAAAAAGAAAATACAGCTTTTCATGAAGCAGGGCATGCGATTATAGGAAGGTTAATGCCTGAGCACGACCCAGTTCACAAAGTTTCTATCATTCCTCGTGGCCGAGCTCTTGGTGTTACGCAGTTTCTTCCAGAAGAGGACAAGTATAGTCTAAGCAAACTTCAGCTGAAGAGTCAGCTTTGTAGCTTATTTGGCGGTAGAATAGCAGAAGAACTAATTCATGGTGAGGAAGGAGTAACAACTGGAGCTTCGAATGATATTGAAAGGGCTACACAGATGGCGAGAAATATGGTTAGTCGCTGGGGTTTGTCAGATAAAATGGGTCCTGTTTTGTATGGCGAAGAAGAAGGTCAACCATCTGGCGTTCCAGGCTCCATTTATTCTGCCGATACTGCTAGAGAAATTGATATTGAAGTACGCAAGCTCCTAGATGACTGTTATAGACGCTCTGTTAAAATTCTTGAGGATAACAAGGACATCCTATATTCGATGAAGGATGCGTTAATGGATTATGAGACTATTGATTCCGAACAAGTCGATGATTTAATGGAAAGAAAGAAAGTTAGACCTCCTTATGACTGGGATAATAGTGCTAATAATAGTACCTCCGTTATAGAAAAAAATAAGAAATCGGATAATGTTAGCGTTGTTCGTGGACCTGCAAAAGAGTCATAGCTACTTGGATACTAAAATATAGTACTTCAGTCCAATATTTTAGTATCCAAAGTCGCGTCTAAGGAATCCCCTTCAATGTCATCAAACTTTATATTTATAAATTTTACTATAGACTAGTAATTATTATTTTAAGGTTAACAATAAATATATATTTTTGATGAAATACTAATGATTATCAGCACTTTTCACTCTGACTCAAATAAACCTCTCATAATGGCAATTCTAAATGTTACACCCGATTCCTTTTATGACGGTGGACTACTCTTTAATAACAATAATGTCTCGCTTGATTTGGCGATAAAAAAAGTAGACGAGCTCATTAAAAGTGGCGCTGATATTATAGATGTTGGTGGAGAATCCACTAGACCCGGAGCAATTGCTGTTAGTCAGCAGGAAGAGTTGGACAGAGTGATACCTGTAGTTGAGTCTATAGTTGATCGTTTTGGAGCATCAGTTTCAGTAGATACCAGCTCCCCGATAGTAATAAACGAATCTGCAAGGGTCGGAGCAGTAATGATTAATGATGTGCGAGCTTTAACAAGAGTGGGCGCTATTCAGGCAGTCGCTGCCTCCGGCCTAAATATTTGCCTCATGCACATGGCGGGAGAACCAAGAGATATGCAGATTACGCCAAGCTATACTGATGTTTTTGCAGAAGTAAGTAAATTTTTATTAGATCGTGTGAGTGTTTGTGAATTAGGCGGGATTGATCGAAAAAAAATACTTATTGATCCTGGATTTGGTTTTGGTAAAAAACTTGAACATAATTTATCCTTATTTCGTAGTTTAACTGAATTAAGTGAGTTAGGCTTCCCTTTAGTTGTGGGCTTATCAAGAAAATCTATGATAGGCTCAATTTTAAATAAACCTATAAATAAAAGGTTGTTTGGAAGTGTAACTTTTGCAATATTAGCAGTGCAAAAAGGAGCTCAAATACTTCGAGTCCATGATGTAAGTGCTACAGCTGATGCATTTAAGATATTGTCTGCTGTAGAAGGAATAGGAAATATATGACACAAAAAAAATTCTTTGGTACAGATGGAATACGAGGTCGAGTTGGAGTAAGCCCTATAACAGCAGATTTTATGTTGAAACTTGGATGGGCATCTGGAAAAGTTTTTAGTGAAAAAAGCGAAGGCCGTAAACTTATTATAGTCGGTAAGGATACCCGCGTATCAGGATATATGTTTGAATCAGCTATTCAAGCTGGGCTGATCGCAGCAGGAGTCGATGTGGCGCTTTTGGGTCCTATGCCCACACCAGCAATTGCTTATCTAACCAGAACTTTCCGGGCTCAAGCTGGGATTGTAATAAGCGCCTCCCATAATCCTTTTTATGATAATGGTATTAAATTCTTTGGTGCCGATGGGTTCAAATTATCTGATGCAGTTCAGAAATCCATAGAATCTTATTTGGATAAACCACTCATAACAGAAGATCCTTCAAAGTTAGGTAAAGCATTTAGAGTAGAAGATGCTGCAGGTCGATATATAGAATTTTGTAAAGGTACACTTCCACCAGGTGCCAATTTAGAGGGTCTTAAAATCGTAGTTGATTGTGCTAATGGAGCAACCTACCACACAGGACCAATGGTTTTTAGGGAGCTGGGAGCAACAGTAATCGAGTTAGCTGTTGAGCCTGATGGCTTCAATATAAATGAAAAGTGTGGCTCTACTCAGCCTGCTATTTTGCAGAATGCAGTTTTAAAACAAAAAGCTGATATGGGCATTGCTTTTGATGGGGATGGTGACCGAGTGATGTTTGTTGATCATAAGGGGCATTTAATAGATGGGGACGAGTTAATATTTGTTATTGCAAAACATCGTCATCAGAATGGTGGTTGCACTGGTGTTGCCGGAACTTTGATGAGCAACTTGGGTATGGAGAAATCACTTAATGCGTTAAAAATTCCGTTTGTTCGAACTCAGGTGGGTGACCGTCATGTTATTGAGGCATTGCGTGATAGAAAATGGAAGCTTGGGGGAGAAAGTTCCGGGCATATTGTATGTAGTGATTTAACTACTACAGGAGATGCTATTGTTGCCGCTTTACAGGTCTTGTACGCAATGAGAGACACATCTACACCACTGAATACATTAAAAAAAGAAATGCAGAAATATCCACAAAGCATGATTAATGTACCTATTAAAGGTGATTTTAACCTAAAGAACTACCCGCTTATAATTAATGCAATAAATGAAGCAGAAAATGAGCTTAAAGAAAAAGGAAGGATACTACTTAGACCATCTGGTACTGAACCGCTTGTGAGGATTATGGTAGAAGGTGAGGAACTACATCTGGTTGAGAAGATTGCTAAAAGGGTCGCTGGGGTTGTTGAAGCTGAAGCAAAAAAAAGCTGTAGAGATTTGTAACTCAATCAAGATAGCGCGAAAGGCAAGGTAACCACACCGCAGTTTGGTTGAATAATGCTAGCATCTCAGATAAGATTGCGCCCATCTAGGGTCAGGGTAATTATAGAATATGCAGCGTTCTCTAATAGCCGGAAATTGGAAAATGAACGGCAGTAAGAAAATTTTATCAGATTTGGCTGAACAATTGTGTAGTTTACAATGTGATGCAGATGTCGTTATTTTTCCTCCAAATGTTTACATACGTGATGCAATTGAGGTTTTTTCAGGCGCATCCATTGCAGTTGGTGCCCAAGATGTCTCTGAATATAGTCATGGTGCCTATACTGGTGAAATCTCGTCTGAGATGCTTACAGATGTTGGATGTGATTACTGTATCGTAGGCCACTCTGAACGAAGAAGTCTTTTTGGGGAGGATAATCTTAAGATTGCAGATAAATTTTATCAAGCAAGTGAAGCCGGATTGATACCAATTCTATGTTTAGGTGAAACTTTGAATCAACGAAAAAAAGACGAGACGCTTGATGTCATAACTACTCAGCTAAACGCCGTGGTAAAATATACAGGGAAAGTTTTTTCTTCAGATTTAGTAATTGCATATGAGCCCATATGGGCTATCGGATCAGGTAAACCTGCGAGTACTGATCAAATACAGATTGTGCATCAATACATACGATGCAAACTGCGAGAAAAAGGATTAAATGCAAAAATTTTGTATGGCGGTAGCGTGACTCCCGAAAATACCAAAGAGCTTCTTGAAGACCCAGATATCGATGGACTACTCGTTGGCGGCGCCTCCTTAGACGCTAAATCGTTTGTTCAAATATGTAAGTTGGCATAAATTAAAAACTAATAATTTGGTAAAATAAAAAAATGGAAAAATTAACATTAATCGTGCATATCCTTACAGGTATTGCAATCATCGGTATGATTTTATTGCAGCAAGGTAAAGGTGCAGAAGCAGGAGCATCCTTTGGTTCGGGGGCCTCACAGACAATGTTAGGAAGTGCAGGTAGCTGGAACTTTTTCAGTAAGGTGACAGCTATCCTTGCAACGATTTTCTTTATCACTAGTTTTGGATTAGCGGTAATAGCTAAAGATCGCGCAGGAGTCAAAGACGAGATTTTGCCCAGTTTAGAGGTTATTGAACAGTCTATGGATACTGATCTTCCTGAAGTTGACCCTGTCAACAAATCTTCTGATTTACCTGAATGAAATCAAAAAAAGCCCAAGTGGTGGAATTGGTAGACACGCTATCTTGAGGGGGTAGTGGCGAAAGTCGTGCCGGTTCAAGTCCGGCCTTGGGCACCATTTATTATTTTATTCCCTGTACAGCACTTTCTGATGCTGGGTTTCAGACTATAAACTTTACAAAAATAAAAAATTTAAACACTTAATCAAAGAGAAAGATCGTTTGATTGAAAGTTCGAACCTTTCTTTGAACTGTCTATTTTATTAAAAGCCCAAATAATTGCTATTAACCAACCTAGTAATATTAAACCAAAAACAATATTTATAATCATAATCACTCATCTATTTCTATGACGCTTATTAAATGCAACAATAGTAGGTATCATATGATTTATAAATCGATATTAAAGAGGTGTGGTTTGAGTATAGGGTTATATTTTCTCTGTGTAATCGGTTGTTATTGCTGGCAAATAAAAGGTCTCAATTTTGAACGAGATGTTTGGAAGAGCCAGGACAGAGGAGATTATTCTCAGGTAGAAGTAGACTATTATCTTAAAAAATTTGAAACCGATAGACGTCAAATGTGGTTATGGAGTTTTATAGGTGCGGTTTATGTGTGGATCCCTGTTTACCTACTAATTTTAGTGCTGTCCAAGTAACAAAATCAAAGGATTTTTAAAAGCAAAATATTTTATGGATAATTTTATGACGTTTTTGGATGGAGAAAATGCAGCTAAAGAAGAAATAAAAATTTATGGGTTTAATTTGGAGCTTTGGAATAATTTTTTAGAACATCCAGGGGATTTCAAAAAACTATTCGGTAAAGCCTTACATAAAAAATCTGATGAATTCATAGAAGGATATAAGAGTTACTATAGTTCATATGCACTTTGGGCAGATACAATTTCATACAGAGACAATTTACCTTCATGGAGAACCCCCTGGAAGGACAATCCTAAAGAGACAAGTAATGAGTCGGATATTAATATGAAAATTGATTCAAAATCTGATGAAAGGGGTTAATTATTATAAAAAACCAATGTGATGTCAGTGAAATTATCGAAATGGCTTGGTGTGATAAAACCTCATTTGATGATATAAAGGATATAACTGGTTTGGCAGAACCAGATGTTATTAAGATAATGAGATCAAGCTTGAAACCTTCGAGTTTTAGGCTTTGGAGAAAACGTGTTTCTGGAAGAACCGCAAAGCATAAAAAACTCATGACTTAACCCCATTAAATTACTTATAGTGTTCAGTAAGGGCCTACAAAATAACTATTCATTAATGAAAATGCTAAACTCATAACATAAACTTATAATTAGGAAAGAATAGAAGTCTGTCCCGCTATATAGTCATTAGTTTAAATTTACCTGTTGAATTTATTTTTTATAATTTGATAATTGTAATATATATTAGGTTCGCTTATGAATATTGAGACTAAATTAATCCATGCTGGATTTGAAGATGACCCAACAACAAGAGCTGTTGCTGTACCCATCTATCAGACTACATCTTATAGTTTTCGTGATACTCAACATGGGGCCGATCTTTTTAATTTAGCTGAGCCAGGCAATATCTATACTCGTATGATGAACCCTACCACTGAAGTACTAGAGCAGCGCATGACTGCATTAGAGGGTGGAATTGGTTCACTAGCTATGGCATCTGGAATGGCGGCTATTACAGCAGCTATCCAGACCCTCGCTTGTAGCGGAGAAAATATTGTTAGCGTTAGTCAGCTTTATGGCGGGACATACAACTTTTTTATGCATTCGTTGCCCAACCAAGGTATTGTGGTGCGTATGGCTTCAGGCGACGATATAGCTGCCCTAGAGGCTTTGATTGATGATAATACAAAAGCTGTATTCTGCGAATCTATTGGCAATCCTGCAGGTAACATTGTCGATATTGAAGAGCTATCAAATATGGCTCATAAGTATGGCGTGCCAGTAATAGTAGATAATACTGTCGCGACACCTGTTTATTGTCGTCCGTTTGAACAAGGAGCCGATATCGTCATTCATTCATTGACTAAATATATTGGAGGTCACGGCACGTCCATAGGTGGAATAATTATTGATTCGGGAAATTTTCCCTGGAAGGACCATCCTCGATTTCCAATATTTAATCAACCAGACCCCTCTTATCACGGAGTGATATATGCAGACGCCATGGGAGAGGCGGCATTTATAGGTAGAGCGCGCGTAGTGCCACTCCGTAATATGGGCGCTGCAATTTCACCATTTAACTCATTTTTAATTTTACAAGGTCTTGAAACTCTAGCTCTTAGGATGGAGCGTCATACTGAAAATGCTCTAAAAGTGGCCCACTACCTATCTGCACATAAACTTGTTAGCTGGGTAAATTACGCTGGCTTAACAGGCGATAAGTATTATCAGCTCTCACATAAAGTTGTTTCTGGGAAACCATCAGGGATTCTAAGTTTCGGAATAAAGGGTGGAGAAGACGCTGGAATTAATTTTATTGATAGCTTGAAGCTTGTTAAGCGACTCGTGAACATCGGTGATGCCAAGTCTCTAGCCTGTCATCCGGCTAGCACAACCCACCGTCAGCTAAATGACGAAGAACTGAAGTCTGCTGGAATCAGCCGAGATATGATTCGCATTTCTGTAGGCATAGAGTTTGTTGAGGATATCCTCTTTGATATAAATCAAGCTCTCGAAAATACTAAATAATAAAATTGAGTTATGAATATTAAAAAAAGAGTTTTTGTGCGTAAAAAAAAGCTGCTAACAATTATCGTGTTTAGCATGCTTTTGGCCGGATGCATATTCACTAGTCCAGAACCACCGAGCAATCAATCTAATATTTGTTCTATATTTAATGATCACCCCGATTGGTATGACTATGCACTTGATTCCGAAAAGCAGTGGGGTACAAGCATTGCTGCACAAATTGCTTTTATAAAACAAGAGTCATCTTTTAGGCATGACATAAGACCACCAAGAGACAAGTTACTTGGTGTTATTCCTTGGTTTAGATCCTCCTCTGCATATGGATACGCTCAGGCTCAGGACGCTGTATGGTCAGAATATGAGGAGGAGAGAGGTTCGCTTTTTTCAAGAAGGTCACATATGAAGTATGCTACTGATTTTATTGGTTGGTATAATAGAAAAAGCCGTTCCGTACTTGGTATCGACCAAACCAATATAGAGCATCTTTACTTGGCCTATCATGAGGGTCGGGGGGGCTATAAAAGAAAAAGCTACCTCAGAAAAAAATCACTTCGTAAAATAGCAAAAAAAGTTAGCCGTCAAACAGAAATCTTTGAAAGACAACTAAAAACTTGTGAAAAAAAATATAAATGTAGATACTTTTTTCAAGTATGGCCAATTTGCAGTTGAAGTTTAAGAAAAATTTATTTCAGATAGATGCCACTATAATAAATAAGAAAAAGACTAGGAATTAGAAGGGTTTGCCTTGACCAGAAACAATGCTAGCCCTATACTCTTCGGCCGTTAATTAAGTACTCTAATATAATTAGATATTAGATAAATTACGACAGGGATTTGTTGTTTTCACTAGTAGCTAACTGAATCAAAGCTGAGTGAATAAGATTTGTTGCGGGGTGGAGCAGTCTGGTAGCTCGTCGGGCTCATAACCCGAAGGTCGTTGGTTCAAATCCAGCCCCCGCTACCAAATATATACATAGAATCATTTTTCTCTATGTTTGAGCGTTGAAAAAATTCGCGCAACAAAAGCCCCTTTATGGGGCTTTTTGTTAGGAGATGTTGACTAAGTAAACGATAGATTTATTCAGTAAAGAAATTCGAGGGTTAACAGTGATAACAAAAGAGGATACCCTTAAAGAGCTAATAGCTCCAGTCGTATGTGCCCTAGGCTGCATATTTTGGGGTCTTGAGTACCTATCCTCAAGACGAAATAATGTCTTAAGAATATATATTGATAAAGATCCAATTACAGTTGAGGATTGCGAAAAGGTTAGTAGACAGATAGCAAGCTTGCTAGATGTCGAAGATTTGATAACTAATGAATATACATTAGAAGTATCTTCTCCAGGTATGGATAGACCTCTTTTTACACTTGATCAATACAATCAATATAAAGGTGAAAAGATTACTTTGAGGCTTCGTTTACCTCTCGAAGGGAGACGAAACTTTAAAGGTTTTTTAGGTGGTATAGAGGGAGAAGACATTTTGTTAACGACAGAAAGTAAAGAATTTATTTTCCCAATTCAAATTATTGAAAAAGCGAATGTTATTCCTAGTTTTGAGTATAGTTGCGAGGCTAAAAAATGAATAAAGAGATTTTGATGGTGGCAGAAGCCGTATCAAACGAGAAGGGAGTATCCCCTGAAGTTATATTTGAGGCTATAGAATCAGCATTGGTAACAGCGACAAAAAAACGTTATGACGAAGACTCTAATATCCGTGTAACTATAAATCGTGAAACAGGTAGCTATGAATCTTTTCGATGGTGGGATGTTATTGATGACGACACTATGGCCGAGCTTGGAACTCAATTTACCCTTGAGGAGGCTCATGAAAAAGATATTAAGCTTAAAGCGGGCGATGTTTTTGAGGAAAAGATCGAAGATGTTGGATTTGGCCGAATAGCAGCGCAAACGGCAAAACAAGTAATTGTTCAAAAAGTAAAAGATGCAGAAAGAGCTCTAGTTGTTGAGCTATTTATTGATCAAGTTGGTGAGCTGGTAAGTGGTACGGTAAAAAAAGTTACACGAGATAATATTCTTGTTGATTTAGGAAATAATGCTGAGGGCATTTTACCACGCGAAGAGTTAGTAGGTCGTGAAGTTTTTCGAGTAAATGATAGAATTAGGGCAATACTGCAAGGTATTAATTCAGAAAACAGAGGGCCACAACTGTTGCTCAGCCGTAAATGTAATGAGATGCTTACAGAGCTATTTCGTATTGAGGTTCCAGAGGTATCTGAACAGGTAATCGAGATTCGTGGTGCTGCAAGAGACCAAGGTTCGCGTGCAAAAATTGCAGTAAAAACAAATGACGGTAGAATCGACCCTATCGGAGCATGCGTAGGGATGAGGGGAGCAAGAGTTCAAGCTGTTTCTAATGAGCTTGATGGCGAGAGAATTGATATAGTTTTATGGGATGATAATCCAGCCCAACTTGTTATTAACTCTATGGCTCCAGCTGAAGTTGAATCAATAGTAGTCGATGAAGAATCAAACTCAATGGATGTTGCGGTTTCAGAAAGCTCCTTGGCAATGGCTATAGGAAGAAGCGGGCAGAATGTGCGATTAGCGTCAGAGCTAACTGGTTGGAAGATAAGTGTTATGACAACTGATGAAGCTCAAGGCAAGCAAGATAAAGAAGTTCATACGCTTATTAATTTATTCAAGGAAAAATTAGATATAGATCAGGATATTGCTACTGTTTTAGCCGAGGAAGGTTTTGCCTCCCTTGATGAGGTCGCCTATGTCCCCTTGGAGGAAATGGCAGATATAGATGGATTTGATGAAGATTTAGTTGAAGAGTTGAGAACTAGAGCTAAGGATGCTTTGCTGACGATGGCTCTTACATCCGATCAAGATCTTAAAAAACCGGCAGAAGACTTGCTTAAAATGGAAGGAATGGATCAGCAGCTTGCGGATAATCTAGCCAATTCAGGTATTATATCAATGGAAGATTTAGCAGAGCAAGCAGTTGATGATCTATTAGATATTGATGGTATGGACGAAAAAAGAGCAGCCAAGCTAATTATGATAGCCCGGGCTCCTTGGTTCGCCAATGAGGAATAAGAATAACTCGAACAGTTTAAATTGAGGAATATTAATGGCTAACGTTATTGTAAGCGAACTTGCCAATGTTGTAGGGACATCCGTGGATCGTCTTCTTAATCAAATGAAGGAAGCCGGGCTGCCTCAAGATCACGCTGATGCTGTTGTTGGAGACGAGGAAAAACAAATATTATTAGCTTATTTAAAAAGTTTAAATAGTGATAAGTCAAGAGATCCAAAGCAAATAACACTCAAGCGTAAAACACTTAGTACATTAAAAACAAGTGCTGGAAGAAAAACAGTTAATGTCGAGGTGCGCAAAAAAAGGACTTATGTCAAGCATGAGGTACCTGTTGATACTGAGCAATCAGGGAATACAGATAAATTACCTAAAGCAGTTTCTACTAATGCTGAAGATGAGCTTCAAGCGACGACAATACAACGAACGGCACCTGAGATATCAGATGATAAAAGTTTAGAAAAATCCTCAATTGACGTAGTAGAAAAAGATCAATTAGATAACTTAAAAACAATAATTAAGCCAATCAAGAGTAATGATAATCCTGTTTTGGCAAAAGAAGTTCCTGATTCGGAAAAACCATCAAAAAAATATCAAAAAAATTATACAGCAGCTCCTATTGATGATGATAAAGAGGGAGAGCTGAAAAAACCTAAAAAACGAACTGCAACAAAAGAACCAAAACATAAAATTGTTGATTTACTTAAATCGGTTGATGATGAGATTGATGAAGAGAAGAAGCCACGACTACGAACCGGTATAAAGATTGCGAAAATAAAAAATATCCATAAATTCAAAAAACCTGTAGATAAGATTACATATACTGTCGAAGTTCCCAAAGAGATTCTTGTTGTTGATTTAGCAAAAAAAATCTCAGTTAAATCAATTGTTGTTGTTAGGGCTCTGATGAGTTTGGGGTCTAATATTTCGGTTAACGAAATTTTGGATCAGGATACAGCAATCCTTGTTATCGAAGAGCTTGGACATAATGCAGTCGCAATATCTGATACAAGAGAAGAAGAGACGCTCATTGACAACTTAAAACTAGACGCGGATGAAGTGCTTAAACCACGTGCGCCAGTTGTTACAGTTATGGGCCATGTTGATCATGGTAAAACATCCTTACTTGATTACATAAGGAAAAGTCGTGTAGCTTCAGGTGAAGCCGGAGGTATTACTCAACACATCGGTGCTTATCATGTAAACACTCCTAAAGGTATGGTTACGTTTTTAGATACACCAGGTCATGCAGCTTTTTCAGCAATGCGAGCACGTGGTGCAAAAAGTACGGATGTTATAATTTTGGTTGTTGCGGCTGATGACGGCGTTATGCCTCAAACTGAAGAGGCTATTCAACACGCTCGTGCGGCAGATGTGGCACTGATTGTTGCAATAAATAAAATTGATAAAGAGGGATCTGATTCTGAAAGGGTTACTAATGAGCTATCAGCTATTGGTGTTATCTCCGAAAAATGGGGAGGTGATACACAGTTTGTAGAGGTTTCGGCGCAAACTGGTGAAGGTATAGATAGTTTGATTGAGGCTATACTTTTACAGGCTGAATTACTTGAATTGAAAGCATCCTATACAGCACCTGCTACGGGTGTCGTTATTGAGTCTAGATTGGAAAAAGGTCGTGGTACAGTTGCAACTATATTGGTGCAATCTGGTAAATTAAATAAAGGTGATTTAGTTCTTGCAGGAGAAAGTGTCGGTCGTATCCGTGCAATGACAGATCAAGCAGGTCGAGCGGTACAGGATGCTGGGCCCTCTATTCCAGTTGAAATTTTAGGTTTAGATGCCCCACCAGCAGCTGGCGACCAATTCCTGGTTGTTGAGAATGAAAAAAAGGCCCGTGAACTAGCGGAGCTAAGACAGAATAAAATCCGCAATGAAAGTGCGTCCTTAAAAAAATCTGCAAAGCTTGAAGAAATGTTTTCTAAGTTTGAAGGTGGAGAACAAAAAAGTAGACTCCCGATTGTTATTAAAGCAGATGTAAGAGGATCTTTAGAGGCCATTCTTACTGCTATAAAGGAAATGGGGAATGAGGAAGTAGAAGTAGAGGTTATATATTCAGGAGTTGGTGGAATAAGTGAGTCAGATATAAATCTAGCTATTTCATCACAAGCCGCAGTTATAGGTTTTAATGTTAGAGCCGATAATTCTGCTCGTCGTTTATCAGAAGATGAGCAATTAGATCTTCGATATTATAGTGTCATATACAATGTCTTAGATGATATACGCCAAGCTTTAGGAGGCCTGCTTTCTCCTGAAAAACGTGAAGATATACTCGGCATCGCTGAGGTTAGAGATGTATTTGGGTCACCTAAATTCGGGGCCATTGCTGGTTGTATGGTTATAGAGGGTTCAGTATTTCGTAATAAGCCAATTCGTGTTTTAAGAGAGAGTATAGTGATTTATGAGGGAGAGTTAGAATCTTTGAGGCGCTTCAAAGATGAGGCTAGTGAAGTTCGTAACGGAGTTGAATGCGGAATTGGTGTGAAAGACTACAATGATATTAAAGCTGGTGATCAAATTGAAGTTTATGAAATTACAGAGATCGCAAGAAAACTATAAATTAGGGGGCTCAGATTTATGCCAAGAGAGTTCACTAGAAAAGATAGGGTGTCCGATGCTCTTCAAAGAGAGTTGTCTCGATTGATCCGTGATGAGGTTAGAGATCCTAGACTCAAAATGACTAACATCACTGGTGTTGAAGTTAGTCGAGACTTAAGTAGTGCAAAAGTCTATGTAACTTTTATTGGGTCTAACTCAGAAGAGGCAGGACATGATGCTACTGCAATTTTAAATGGTGCAGTCGGTTTCCTGAGAACCAGAATTGCCTCTGAGATGAAGTTGAGGGTAACGCCAAAAATACGATTTATATATGATATTACTGGAAAAAGAGGGCAAGATTTAGCTGCCCTTATAGAGCAGTCTATATATTTGGATGAAAAACATAAATTTATACCAAGTCAAACGTCTGAAAAATTTGACGAGGACGTCTGAAATTGGGACGCCGGAATAAAGGACGTCAAGTTAATGGAATTTTGTTGCTAAATAAAGCTTTAGGTGTTTCATCGAATAAAGCCTTACAAGAGGTCAAGCATTTATATCATGCAGCTAAAGCTGGACATACAGGTACTCTCGATCCTTTAGCTACAGGAATTCTGCCAATTTGCTTTGGGGAGGCAACAAAGTTTACTCAGTTTCTTTTAGATGCTGATAAAAAGTATAGCGCGACCGTTAGGTTTGGTATTTCTACTTCTAGCGGCGATGCAGGAAGTAAAATTATCTCTGAATCTGGCGCTATAAATTTAAATATAGAAAAAATTAATAGTACTCTGGCTAGGTTTCGTGGAAAAATTCTTCAGGTCCCCTCAATGTACTCGGCACTCAAGCATGAAGGCGTGAGGCTTTATGAGTTGGCTAGAAAGGGTATAAATGTAGATAGAAAAGCACGAAGTATAGAAATTTATTCATTGGAGATAATTAACTTTCGTCCAGGCGAGTTTCCAGAGGCAGATTTTAAAGTTCATTGTAGCAAAGGTACTTACATAAGAAGTTTGGCTGAAGATATTGGGATATCACTAGGATGCGGCGCTTATATTACAAATTTACATAGAGATGCTGTTGGAGAATTTAATAATAATGACTCTATTACACAAAAAGAATTAGAGTCCATAAAAAAATCAGACTTGATGAATGATCTAGATTCCCTTTTAAGACCAATAGATGCTGGAATCCAGCACCTTATGAAGGCAAACTTAACTGAAGATGCAACTTTTTATTTTTGCCGAGGACAACCTGTAGTGGTACCTCAGACCTTTCATGAAAGCAAAGAAGGAGATATAGTGCGCGTCTTCCAACAGGAAGGTTTATTTATAGGTGTTGGTGAGATATCAGCTGATGGTAAACTTGCACCAAAGCGTTTAATAGTTTGATTTAGTGTAAAATAGTAGTGTATCTGTAAATATGCACGGGTACCCTTTTTTTAAACCGCATATTGGAGAAATGTATGTTAAGTGCAGATGAAAAAAAAGTAATTGTTGAAGAAAATTCAACAGCTAAAGGAGACACTGGGTCTCCAGAAGTTCAAATATCTTTGTTAACAGCAAATATAAATAAACTTCAAGAGCACTTTGGTGCTCACAAGAAAGATCACCATTCACGACGTGGCTTAATTCGTATGGTTAACCAGCGCAGAAAGTTGCTAGATTATTTAAAAATTAAAGATGTTGCTCGATACGTAAAACTTATTAAGAAGCTTGAGTTACGCCGATAGTAATATCTTGGTGTCGTTTGAAGAAAACTCATACGATTATGATTATAAGGAAGCTAAAGAAATGCCTTTTTATTTTATGGCTGATCGAGTTACCTATAATTCACTTGAAAAAGAAATCCTTTCAACAAGGAATTTTATTGAGTATTTATTGGTAACACGAGCAGTTTATTTTGGGTATTTTAGAGAGCTTTATGATATGAAAACTACTAGGAAAAAATCATATGAAACCTGTTACAAAAACATTTCAGTATGGAGATCATACTGTAACACTTGAAACCGGACGTATTGCACGTCAAGCAACTGCAGCAGTTTTATGCACTATGGATAAGACTGCAGTTCTTTGTACAGTTGTTGCTAATAAAGAAGCTAAGGATGGACAAGATTTTTTCCCTCTAGGCGTCCATTACATAGAGAAAGCTTATGCAGCTGGAAAGATCCCTGGAGGGTTTTTCAAACGAGAAGGACGACCTAATGAAAAGGAAACCCTTACATCTCGTTTAATAGATAGACCTATTCGCCCACTTTTTCCAGATGGCTTTAAGAATGAAGTACAAGTAGTCTGCACCGTTGTTTCTGCAGAAAAAAATATCGATCCAGATATTGTTGCTATGATCGGTGTATCAGCAGCCTTATCGATTTCTGGAATACCTTTCAATGGCCCTATTGGTGGTGCTCGTGTTGGGTATAAGTCAGATGTTGGCTATATGCTTAATCCAACTTACTCTGACTTAACCGAATCAGAGCTGGATATGGTTGTAGCAGGTACCCAGGACGCAGTATTGATGGTGGAGTCTGAGGCAAGTGAGCTTCCTGAGGATACTATGTTGGGAGCAGTACTTTTTGCCCACCAAGAAATGCAAGCTGTGATCAAGGTTATTGCCGACTTAGCTGATTCAGTATCTAAACCAAGCTGGGATTGGCAGCCAGCTCCTGAGAATACGGAACTAGCAGAAGCATTAAGCGATAGAATTGGTGATGATCTAGATGTGGCTTATCGCACCATAGATAAGCAAGATCGAGTTGCTCAGTTAGATGTTCTTCGTACTGATGCAATGAAATTAGTTGGTGAAGTTGACGGTATTAGCGAGGAAGATATTCGAGACGGCTTTAAGAAACTTGAGAAAAAAATAGTTCGTGGACGTATTACAAGAGGTGAACCTCGGATAGATGGAAGGGATAGCAAAACTGTCAGAGCAATTAATGTAGAAACTAGTTTACTTTCAAAAGCACATGGTACAGCTTTATTTACCCGTGGGGAAACCCAAGCTTTAGTTACTACAACTTTGGGGTCTATGAGAGATGTCCAGTTGATTGACGCATTGGAAGGAAAGAGAGAAGATCCTTTTATGCTCCATTACAATTTTCCTCCATATTCTGTTGGAGAGTGCGGTCGTATGGGCTTTACGGGAAGACGTGAAGTTGGTCATGGCAGATTAGCTAGACGTGGTATTGCAGCGGTACTGCCTTCAACTGAAGAATTTCCTTATGCGATACGTGTAGTATCTGAAATCACAGAGTCTAATGGATCGAGTTCAATGGCTTCGGTATGTGGGGCTAGCCTTGCATTAATGGACGCTGGCGTTCCCCTTAAAGCTCCAGTAGCTGGGATCGCTATGGGTTTAGTTAAAGAAGAGAGTGGATTTGCAATATTAACAGATATCTTAGGTGATGAAGATCATTTGGGTGACATGGATTTCAAGGTCGCAGGAACATCAAATGGCGTTACTGCTTTACAAATGGATATCAAAATAGAGGGTATAACTGAAGAAATTATGGAAGCCGCTCTAGAGCAAGCACTCCATGCTAGGCTTCACATTCTTAGTGAAATGAATAAGGTTCTTGCTTCTTCTCGCAAGGAAGTTTCTGAATCTGCACCCCGTTACCACACAATGAAAATAGATGCAGATAAAATTCGTGATGTAATTGGAAAGGGTGGGGCTACTATTCGCACCTTAACAGAAGAAACTGGAGCTACTATTGACATTAGTGATGATGGTTCGATCCGCATCTATAGCGATGATTCCGATGGCCTTAATGATGCCATTTTCCGTATTGAAGAGATCACAGCAGAAGCAGAGGTTGGAAAAATTTACAGTGGAACTGTTGCTAGGATTGTTGACTTCGGTGCATTTGTCACAATTATGCCAGGAACTGACGGGCTTTTGCATATTTCTCAAATTGCACAAGAACGTGTAGAAAAAGTTACCGATTATCTTAAAGAAGGCCAAGAAATAAATGTTAAGGTTCTTGATGTTGATGCGAGAGGCCGCATTAAACTCTCGATGAAAGAAATACAAAAAGAAGAAAATTCTGCTGAGGGCGATGAAAAAGCAAGTTCCAGTCAATCAGAGAAAACTGAAAAAATATAAATTTTGTAAGCAATACTGAAAAGCGAGGACTTGCCTCGCTTTTTTTTCATAGAGAAATTTTCAGTGAAAAAAAACTGTTTAGCGTTACAATCTTATATATGGATCATTATCGCCCATTTAAATCTCGTCAGTTTGAGCAGCAGAAATTTTATACGCGGCTTTTGGTTGGCTGTTTTTTCATGGCAGTCTTAACTGCAATATTAGTTAGCCGATATTATTACCTGCAAGTCATCAATCATGATGTCTTCATGACGAAATCAGAAAACAATAGCTTGCTTATTGAGCCAATAACCCCTGCAAGAGGAAACATATACGATCGAAATGGGGTTGTACTAGCAATGAATCGTCCTAGTTTTAATCTTTCAATAGTTAGTGAAAGAACAGTTAATCTAGATTTATTGCTATCAAATGTCTCTAAACTGATATCTATATCTGATTTTGAAAAAAAACAATTTTTTAAGAGTCTTAAAAGGAAGCGAAGACCTTTTGAACCAGTTCAATTGAAAAAGGATCTGAGTGAGGAAGAGAGAGCAATATTAGCTGTACATCAATTTGATCTTCGAGGCAGCCTGGTTACTGCAAAACTTTTGAGAGAGTATCCATTAGGATCCAGCACTGCACATATAACAGGTTATGTGGGCGCTATAAACGAACAAGAGCTTAAAACATTAGACCCTCTTTTATACTCTGGTGCTCTTGTTTTGGGTAAATCTGGAATTGAAAAGAAATATGAACAAAATCTCGTGGGTCAACCTGGTTATCAGATGGTTGAGGTTAATAGTCTAGGTCGAGTAATGCGAGAGCTCAATAAAGTAGATCCAGTTAATGGTAAAGATTTACATCTATACCTAGATCATCGACTCCAAGAAAAAGCTTATGAGGTTTTAGAGGGAGAAAAAGGATCAGTCGTTCTCATTGAAGTAGATACTGGCGGTATTCTTGCTATGGCTAGCGCTCCAAGCTTTGACCCCAATAAATTTGTTAAAGGCATCAGCCATAAAAACTATAATCTATTAGCTAAATCTTCAGAAAAACCTTTATTCGATAGAGCTTTGCTTGGACAGTATCCACCCGGATCAACTATGAAACCAGTATATGGATTGGCTGCACTGAATGAAGGAATAATTGATGAGAAATATAATATATATGATCCGGGATATTTTCAGCTTCCTGGTTCAAAGCATAAATATCGTGACTGGAAAAGAGGAGGCCATGGGCACGATATCCACTTAAATAACGCCATAATTGAATCGTGTGATACCTTTTTTTATAAATTAAGCACTTTAATGCCCATAAGCATTCTTCACAAATATGGAACTATTTTTGGTATTGGAGAGAAAACAGGAATTGATATGCCTCATGAAAAAAACGGGATTATGCCGTCCAGAGATTGGAAGAAAAGAACTCATAATTTAGCTTGGTATCCTGGCGACTCTGTCAATGCCAGTATAGGGCAGGGCTTCACACTTGCTACACCATTGCAGCTTGCTGTTATGACCGTAGGACTCGCAAATCAGGGAAAAATACCAGTTCCTAGAGTAGCGCGTGACAAGAACCCCTCTCTTTTAGTAAAAAAGGAAGTTGAAATACAAAAAAAATACTGGAATTACATACGAAAGGCTATGAAAGACGTTGTGCATGACCCAACCGGGACTGCACGAAGGATCAATCAAGGAATTGATTATGAGATATCAGGAAAAACTGGAACTGTTCAAGTTATAGGCATCAAACAAAAAGAAAGATATGATATTGCATCAATTGCTAAAAAAAATCGTGATCATGCTTTATTTATAGCATATGCCCCTAGTGATAAACCCAAAGTTGCAATAGCTATTATAATAGAGAATGGCGGAAGTGGTTCGGCTCGTGCAGCTCCTGCTGCAAAAGAGGTTATAGAAACATATATGAATCTTTATTCTATAAATTCAAATGAAAGTAAGAAGCAATGATCAAAGTTGATTTCAGAATAAAAAAATCTTGGTGCTCTAATGAGCCAGAGTGAGTTTGTTAGGCGAATAAATCAAGGAAACTCAGCTTTCGTTGATACTCGAAATAAGTGGAACAGGCTGCATTTGGACTTACACATGCTGCTAACCCTCCTAGCGTTAGCAAGCACAGGTTTAGTAGCACTTTATAGCGCTAGCGGACAAAACTTAAATCTCGTTAATTCCCAGCTTATTCGATTTGGTATAGGATTTATCTTGTTGTTAACAATAGCGCAAGTCAATCTTCGATTTTTTGAGCGATGGGCATTTATTCCATATACTGGCGGAGTTCTTTTATTGTTAGCGATACCGTTTTTGGGTATTGAGAGAAATGGAGCACAACGTTGGCTGGATGTAGGAGTCCAGTTTCAGCCATCAGAGGTCTTAAAAGTTGCAATACCTCTATTGTTGGCCAGTTATATTTCTAGAAGAGATTACCCTCCAAGCCTTAAAACGGTGTTTTTTTCATTACTTCTAGTTGCTATACCAGTCGCTTTAATTGGTATACAGCCAGACTTAGGCACAGCAATTTTGGTTGGAGTTGCAGGTTTTTCAGTATTATTTCTTGGCGGCCTACCAAGAATTTATTTATTTACATCATCCTGCTCACTTGCAGTTGCTATGCCTTTAATGTGGTTTTATGGACTGCATGGTTATCAAAGACAGAGAATTATAACTTTGTTTGATCCAGAGTCTGATAAATTTGGAGCAGGATGGAATATCATTCAGTCAACTATTGCCATAGGTTCTGGGGGCTTGGGTGGTAAAGGATGGGGTCATGGAACTCAGTCTCAACTTGATTTCCTTCCGGAAAGCCATACAGATTTTATCATTGCTGTATTTGCAGAAGAGTTTGGTTTATTAGGAGTTTTGGGTCTTATGGCCCTGTATGCTACTTTAATTCTAAGATGCCTATTAATTAGCATTCGATCGCAAACTATATTTGGCAGACTTTTTGCAGGAAGTTATACTTTTCTTTTTTTCTTATACATTTTTGTTAATTTAGGGATGGTATCTGGAATTTTACCAGTTGTTGGAGTGCCTTTGCCCTTTATGAGCTTTGGGGGAACTTCAGTAGTTACTCTAATGTGTGGTTTTGGGATATTAATGGCAATTAGTACAGAACAAAACTTTAAAGAAAGGAGACGCAGCAGGTAATTTTAACTGAGATGTACGTCCAAAAATATTATAGGAAAAAACCAAATATGAATATACATAGAAAATTTCTTCTGGTTCTTTTACTTAGTTCATCTATGGGTTTATCTTCAGCTATTGCGGATTATTCAGAGCATCCAGACGCCAAAAAATTTATTGAAAAAATAGAAAATGACTATGATCGCACTAAGATTTTAACAATTTTTAAGAGTGCAAATAAACAGCAATCCATAATCAATGCAATGAACCGTCCAGCAGAAAAAGTAAAATCTTGGGCAGATTATAAAAAAATCTTTATCCAGGAAAAAAGGGTTAATCAAGGAGTTCAGTTTTGGCTCGAAAATGATCAAATTCTGACTAAAGCATCAAAAAAATATGGTGTTGCTCCAGAGATAATCGTTGCAATTATTGGTGTAGAAACATCCTATGGCCGGAATAAGGGAAGTTATCGTGTCATTGATGCCCTTACGACTCTGTCATTTGATTATCCAAAACGTAGTAAATTCTTTAAAAAACAGTTAAAAAGCTTTTTTTTGTTATGCGAGGAACAGAAGCAAGATCCACTCTCTTTGAAAGGATCATATGCAGGAGCAATGGGTTATGGGCAATTTATACCAAGCAGCTATCGTAGTTTTGCTATTGATTTTGATGGAGACGGATTCTCAGATATATGGAACAATAAAGCTGATGCAATAGGTAGTGTTGCGAATTACTTTTCCAAACATGGATGGCGTTCAGGAGAAGAAATTGTTATTCCTGCAAAGTTTGATAAGTCATATGACATATCTCTAGTAAATAAGCTAAAACTAGATAAAAACATCGGTAACCTCAAAAAAATTGGCTTTCATCCTTTATATCCATTATCGGATCAAATTAAAGCTTTACCTTTAATTCTAGAAAGTGAGGACGGTAAAAACTATTTGCTAGGCCTACACAATTTTTATGTTATAACTCGATATAATCATAGTCATTTATATGCGATGGCAGTTTATGAGCTAAGTAAATTGATTTTAGATCGAGTTAAAAATAATTAAGATATAGCAAAACAGGGTTGTAATTTAATCAGGCAGAGTCAAAACTGTAATTGCAAGATACATAATTAATTTTCTGGTAAGAGCTAAAGCCCATGTTAGAATTATTAAAGGTTATATGGAATATTCTTAGAGGTTTAGAACAGTTTTATGCTTTACTCGACTTAACTAACTTATGAGGTGACCCAATACTATGCGAAAAATAACGCTTACCATCATTTGGCCCTTACTTTTTTTGACTACTTTTGCGTCATCTATACAAAGTAAAATATTGATTCCTGCGCCACCAAGTCTTGCAGCAAACGCCTGGATTTTAATGGATGCTAATACAGGTAAAGTTTTGATTGAACACAACGCAGACCAGCAACTTCCACCCGCAAGTCTTACAAAAATTATGACTAGCTATATAGTCGCAAAAGATTTGGAAAATGGCAGAATAAATGAAGACGATAAAGTCCCTATAAGTGTAAAAGCATGGAAAATGGGTGGATCTAGGATGTTTATCCAGGAAGGTAAAAAAGTCCTTTTATCTGATTTACTTAAGGGGGTAATTATATCCTCGGGTAATGACGCCTCTGTAGCCCTCGCTGAATATATTGCTGGCAGTGAAAATGCCTTCGCAGATATTATGAACCAACAAGCTTTACTACTTGGAATGTCTGGGACACACTATAGCAATTCAACCGGTTGGCCAGATGATGGACATCTAACTACCGCAAGAGATTTAGCTCTATTATCACGTTCATTGATAAATGATTACCCTACTCAATATAGTATTTACGCAGAGAAATATTTCAAATTTAATAATATAGATCAAAAAAATCGCAACTCATTACTCTGGCGTAATAGCTTAGTTGACGGTCTTAAAACAGGTCATACTGAGGAAGCTGGCTATTGCCTTGTAGCCTCTGCCACTCGAAATGGTATGAGACTGATCTCTGTAGTCATGGGCGCAAAGTCGAAGACAGCTAGAGCACAGGAATCACAGAAGCTTTTATCATATGGCTTTAGATATTATGAAACAAATAAAATGTATTCTGCTGGTGATGTCGTAGAAAAAGATGCACAAGTTTGGTATGGCACAGAAAATAAAGTAAATTTGGTCGTATCCGAGAATGTTTACCTCACGATACCCCAAGGATCTAAAAAAGATCTTAAATCAAAGATAGTTCTAAACGGTATCATTGAGGCGCCGCTGACAGAAACAGAAGAGCTTGGAAAGATGTCAGTTTCTCTTGATAAAGATACACTAGCTAAGTTCCCTATTTTTGCTGAACATGCTGTAGATGAGGCCGGTATCTTTGAAAGATTGTGGGACTCACTTGAAATAATGTTCATGGGTTTTTTTGAGTAATGTGTGATCACAATGGCTCAGAGTTACCATTTATTGAAAATCTAAAAGTAGATGACTCTCAACAGGCACCAAAAATTGAGTTTCCTTGCGAGTATCCTATAAAAATTATAGGCCAATCTGGACCTGAACTATATAGATTGGTAATTAGGGTTATGGAAACTCATTCACCTGGTTTTGAGCATTCAAAAATTACAGTTAGAGATAGTAAAAATCGAAACTTTCAGTCTATAACTGTTGTTATAATTGCAACTGGACCTGACCAATTAGGGTCTTTGTTCAGCGATTTAAAAGTTGATCCTTTAGTTAAGATGGTTTTATGAGTGATTGCTTATGCCTCAGCTACCCCTCCCTAATTTAATTATTAGACGCCTAGGTTGCTTGAAGTATGAAGATACTTTTGAGCGTATGAAATTATTTACATCGAAGAGAGAGAAAATTACTTCAGATGAGATTTGGTTTTTAGAGCATTTCCCAGTATTTACCCAAGGACAGGCTGGGGATAATAGCTATATTATTCAGCCGGCAGAAATACCTGTTATAAAGACTGATAGAGGTGGTCATGTCACATACCATGGTCCAGGACAAATTACTGGTTATGTGCTTGTGGATATAGAGCGACTTGGTATTGGCGTCAAAGATCTTGTAAATTTGATTGAAGATTCGATAATAGAAACCTTAGCATGCTGCGGTATAAGCGGGGAAACTAATACTAAATCACCCGGCGTTTTTATCGGAAATATTAAAAAAGATTTAGTTGATGTAAAAAAAATTTCTTCTTTAGGGTTGAGGGTACGTCGTGGTTGCAGTTATCATGGTTTTAATTTGAATGTTGATATGAACCTTGAACCTTGGTTAAGAATAAATCCTTGTGGCTTAAATATAGGGATGACACAAATTTCTGATATAGCTGAAGAAAAATTTTCTTTAGCAGATGTTGTGAACTTCTTGGCAGACATTTTTGCCCAAAAATTGGGGTATAATAATTATAAGACTGAAACTACCTTAGATTAAACTGCTAATTTAAGATTTTCGGGACAATATTAAGCACAACTCAGACTAAAATCTTCGAATTTTTTTGGCGCCAATTTATGACAGACCTCAATATTGCCCCCCCTCAGCGAACTAAGCGAATAAAAAAAGGTGAAAAACTTCGAAGTGCCGAAAAAGTAGAACGCATACCTGTTAAAGTCATTCCCAGTGAAAATATTTTGCGCAAACCAGAATGGATGAGAATCCGAGTCTCCTCTTCACCAAAAGTACAAGCAATTAAAAATATTCTCCGCAAAAATAAGCTGTCTACGGTTTGTGAAGAAGCTGCTTGTCCAAATCTCAGTGAATGTTTTGGTAATGGCACTGCGACATTTATGATTATGGGTGAAATATGTACAAGACGCTGCCCTTTCTGTGATGTCGGCCATGGTAAACCAAATAATCTTGACCCAGATGAGCCAAAAAGTTTAGCTGAAGCTATTTACGAAATGAAATTAAAATATGTTGTAGTAACTTCTGTGGATCGAGATGACCTAAGAGACGGAGGCGCACAACATTTTGCGAACTGTATTAGAGAGTCAAAGAACCTAAGCCCCGACCTTAAAGTTGAGGTGCTTGTCCCTGACTTTCGTGGAAGAATGGAAATAGCACTAGAGATTTTTACCTCGACACCCCCAGATGTCTTTAATCACAATATGGAGACTGTCTCTCGTCTTTATCGTGAGGCTAGACCTGGTGCTAATTATGATTGGTCCCTTAAGTTATTGAATGATTATAAGTATTATAATCCTAATGTACCGACAAAATCTGGGTTAATGGTGGGGCTGGGCGAAACCAAAGAGGAGTTGATAAAGACGCTAGACGACCTTAAAGCTAATAATGTAGATATGGTCACAATTGGCCAATATCTTCAGCCCTCTAGAAATCATCTGCCTGTGAATCGCTTTGTTCATCCAGATGAATTCGCTGAATATGCAGAATATGGATATCGTATCGGCTTTAAACATGTGGCTTCTGGCCCATTAGTTAGATCATCTTATCATGCTGACAAACAAGCAAGAGGCGAAAAAATAAACTAAAAAATAATTATAAATTAAAATTTATAATTAAAAGGGCCAATCGATGTCAAAAAAAAAACTTTTAGATATATTTAATGCAACAGTTTATAGAGATGAAAAAAAAGTCTTCGATCAACTTTCGCTTTCTATAAAATGTGGAGAAAGTGCAGTTATCATTGGCCCAAATGGCGCAGGTAAGAGTTCCTTGCTTAAACTTTTATCTCGAGAGATATATCCGATTTCAAAAGAAGGTTCTTTTGTAAAAATCTTAGGCAAACAGCTCCCAACTTTATGGGACCTTAGAAAAAAAATTGGGCTAATTTCTGCTGACTTACAAGCTATATTTGTTCCCGATATAAGTGGTTTAGGGGTAGTTGTTTCTGGGCTGCATAATTCGATCGGTTTGTTTTCTCACCAAGAGATAACCGATTCAGAACTCAAGCGCGGAAAAAAAATATTAGAATATTTAGGTATTCAAGATCTAGCTAATTGCCGTTACCGGCAAATGTCAACTGGGCAGCAGCGTATTTGTTTATTGGGACGGGCGCTAATCCATAATCCAGACCATTTGATTTTAGATGAACCAACAAGTGGTTTAGATGTTAGGGCAACTCATCAGTACTTGAAAATTATTCGAGAGTTACTTTGTAGTGGAAAAACAATTTTATTAGCTACCCACCACATCAATGAAATACCTCCAGAAATTGAGAGGGTAATATTGATTAAGGAAGGTAAAATCTTTGACGATGACAAAAAAGAAATTCTTTTTACAGATGACAAGATATCTGAGTTTTTTAATATTCCACTAAAGATATCTTGCTCGAACGGATATTACCAGGTATGTCCTGAAAAAACATAAATCAAATATGCCATATTCCCCTAGCATGAAAATATAAAGTTAAATTTTTTGTAAAAATATTAAAGGAAAAGATGAATATGAAGATCGCAAAAGATAGTGTAGTAGCTTTCCATCATAAAATGACAGATGAAAAGGGTGAGGTTGTAGAAAGCTCTCTAGGAAAAGAACCGAGTAGTTTTTTGTATGGACACAAAAATATGATTGAAACTTTAGAGCATTCGATGTCTGGTAAAGAGGTTGGCGATAAGTACAGCATTACACTTCAGCCAGATATGGCTTATGGACGATTAAATCTTAAGAATAGGCTAAGAGTTTCAAGAAAAAGTATTGGACAAGAGGGTAAGCTGGAACCAGGTATGGTAGTACCCTTAAAAACAGTTGAGGGAACTCGCCCAGTGACTGTTGCAAAGGTTGGAAAATTTAATGTCGATATTGATTTTAACCACCCCCTAGCAGGAAAAACTTTGACCTTTGACATAGAAATCATGGAGGTTCGTGTAGCAACATTCGAAGAGCTCAAACAAGGAAAACCTCTTCCTAAAACCACTCACTAGAGTCAGCAAACTAATAAAATTGCAATTGAAGCCCGAGTGTTACGTTACCTTTTCTCTTACCTGCGTAGCCACTGGCATTTGCATTACCATGCGTATAGTTCAAATTTATATTTGCCTTGCTTCCAGCTAGCACATAATTGGTACCCCACTCTGATGTATCGCTATTTTTAGCATCTGCAGGACTGTTTTTCGTATGACGAAAGTATGGTTGAAGCTTTCCAATACCAATAATTTCTGGAATCAAATAACCTGCAGTGACATAAAATGAATCTCCATCAAAAAGACAAAAACATTTTTCTGTTTCATCTTGCGGCCTTCTTGCAAAAGTAAAGTCTGATTCTATTTCTTTGTAACCGGCTTCAAAGTTGATTACACCTTTGTTCAACAAGACTCTTTCGGAAAAAATATCAAAAGCATACCCTGAAAAATCTCCTGATTCGGATTTGCTTCCTGTACCATCATTTTGTGACTGAAGAGTTATAGCGGCTGTTAAAATATTACCTTGTGACCCGTAATAGGTCCCACTTGTGTAGTAGTGTCCGGGTTGAGGCTCTATATTTAAAAAGTTATAGGCTAGGCGCCCAGCATATAAAAAGTGATTATCGGTGTTTCCATAATCATTCTCTAGCCCCTCAAATATACCTAGTAAATATTGAAACCTTTCTTTCGTTCCCCAGAACACGCCTCCTTCACTTCGCCCCAGCTGTCCAGCGGGACCGTCATAATCAGCTGAGAATAAAGGTTGACGGTATTGGTTCCATGTCAAACCCGAATATGGGCCGTTTAAACCCGGGCGATCAGAAGGTACAAGTGTTCTACCTAACCATAGATTTGCGGAGCTATTCAATTCAAACTTCAAAAGGGCATCAATAGTCATCATTGAGTCACCTTCATATTTTTCTGTATTAATATTAAATTTTAGATAATCATGAAGCTGACCAGATATATATAAACGCATGCTATTGATTGTGAATTCTGAGCTATCGTTAGTATCACTGTCACGAGAAGCGGCTTGGAATCTAAGGCCCCCTCCCAACGATAACCACATTGTGTCGTTTTTCTTAAGCATAAGCCCTTTTAAGGGCAAGCTGGCCAAGGTTGGGGAAGACATAAAAAGAAATAAAAGAATAAATAGTGATGAAAAATAAAGTTTTTTTGTGATTATTGATGAAAACTTTAATTCAACTCTGAATAATCTCATTATATGAGCTGCTTTTTAATAAAATATATCTATTTATAACACACACTTAGGCTAATGTCTTTCTAATATAAGCTTCATAGTCGATCAACCAAAATTTCTTTTTTAATCCACCAGAGTAATGTATCGAGCTCCCATTTTGCCTAGTAACCCTATGACAAGGAATAATTATACTAATAGGATTTTTGTTTAAAGCGTTGCCAACAGCACGTGCAGCATTTGGCCTTTTTACAGAATCTGCTATATCTTTATAGGTGACACATGAGCCGAAACCAATATTTTGCGTCTCATCCCATATTGAATTTTGAAAATTAGTTCCTTGAATGTCTAAAGGTAACGAGAACTTCTTTCGTTTTCCTAGAAAATACTCTGTTAGTTGTTTTTTGCACTTGAGGGTCAGACTGCTTGAAAAGGAATATTCTTTCTGGTCACTGAATGTAACTTTTACTATCCCATAACGTGTAGCCTGTATTTTAATTACCCCAATAGGGGTGTCTAAAAAATCAGTATATATGCCGAAGTTAACTATCAATTTCTGGAGTTTTAATAAATCTGATGTAAGGATTGAATTTTAGGAATTTGTCCATACTTTTCGCACTGGCTGACCAAAATCGTCATATATTATTTTTTCTTTAGCCGAGTTTTTAGCTGTTTTTTTTGAGTTTACTTTTGTTTGTTTTCTTGAGTCGATAGCTGCAATTACCTCTGTCATTGGAGTGCGATCTACTTTTGGTTCGTTAAATAGTGGAGTTTTCAAGCTTGCTTGTGGACTTTCTCGCCCAGTAACACCTTTATCTATTTGTTGAATAGTTCCTCCTTGGCAGGTAAATGCATCTATCTGTCGCTGGAGCTCGTCTCTTAGATCTGCTTTTGAAGGTATTTTATCCACAATTTGTCACCGTATTATATAAACTTTAGTATAACACTTATATTGGCGTTCGTCAGTACTACCAGTTATTCCACACAGGTTTACAAGATGATGGGAGCCTGGAAATATGACCAAGCTCAGCCCACGCTTCTCCGGGTCTATGGAAGTCAGATCCACATGATGCGAGTAAATTTTTTTCTAAACATAGGCTAGCTAAATCTTGTGTGATTTCTGGATTTTGATTACCAGAAATAACCTCGATTGCTTGGCCTCCAGCTATTATAAAATCATCTAGTAAATTCTTAAGCTTAGTGCTAGTTAACTTATATTTTTTAGGGTGAGCAAGCACTGCAGTTCCTCCAGCCTCTCGAATCCATGTAACGATCTGGGGGAGATCTGCCCATAAGTTCTTAATATCGCCAGGCTTTCCTGCACCAAGATACTTCCTAAAAGCTTGATCAATATTATTAACAGCGCCAATGTTTACTAGATATTGCGCAAAGTGGGGACGCCCAATATTTTCACTTTTAGCTATGTTAAATACCCCTTCTAAGGATTCCTTAAATCCTATATCGTTTAGCTTCTCAGCAATCATAATTGCTCTTCGTGATCTTGCTTCTTTTTGAAAGCTGACCCCCTCTTTTAAGGCAGCACTTTCAAGCTGCAGATTTAGTCCGAGAATATGTACATTGATTTTTTTCCAGCTTGTAGAAAATTCTACTCCTGGGATAATTTTAATCGAATGATTATTTTTTATATCTATGTGTTCAAAAGCCGAGATAGTATCATGATCTGTTATCGCTAGGGTACCTACCCCCATTGTTATAGCTCTATCAATTAGCTCTGTAGGATCAAGTAATCCATCTGAGAGGTTAGTATGTGAATGTAAATCGTATATCATAGAATTAGACATTTTTTTCCAGCGCATTTAAGAGTTATCATACAGATAATTTTAATACTGTAAATTTCGAGCTAATTTGATGCCTAATTTATCTAATGCTGATTTATCATTAAAGAAAACTAAAGACATAATTACTCCAATAAGTTGGAAAATGCAGCAAGATGTTATCAAACATACCTATCATTATATCCAAACCGGCTCACAATTGTTTAATAAAAAGTTTGATTTGATTCCCGTCTTATTTAACTTGAGTGGTAGAAGCGCAGGTATGTATAGATGGAAGTCTTTGGCTGTTAACAAAAAAGATAAGCTAGGGATCATCCGTTATAACCCTTGGATTTTTGCTAAACATTATGAGGAAAACTTCATGACTACTGTTCCGCATGAGGTAGCGCATTATTTAGCCAGATGTATTTATGGAAAAAAATTGAGGCCTCATGGCCAGGAATGGAAATCTATTATGCAGCATTTTGGAGCAAACAATGCTGTGACTGTTGATTTTGATATGAAAGGAATACCGACCCACAAATCTAGAAAATTCATATATCGTTGTAGCTGCATGACTCACCAATTAGGAATTCGTAGACACAATAAATGCTCAAATAACCAGGCTAGTTATTTTTGTACAAAATGCTACGCTAAGCTTAACTTCTCAATGGAATGTTAATGCTTAAATCTGAAAAAAACTGGTACGTTTACATTATTTTGTCTAGTGACGAATCTCTTTATACGGGAATCACTACTGATCTAGAGCGTCGATTCCAGCAGCATTTGAGTTGCAAAGGGGGAGCTAGATATTTTCATGGTAGAAGGCCAAAAAAAATAGTTTATTTAGAGCATGGACATGATCGAAGTAGCGCATCTAAACGTGAAGCTGAAATAAAATCTTTAAATAGAAGCCAAAAAATATCAATGATCAGCGACACTAAAAGCTAAACGAATATTTACATCAGAGTTTTCAATAATATAGAAAATAGAATTTTCAAACAATTTACTGATATTTCATTAGGTAATAATATTTTTTTATGGAGGTTTTTTTGGATGCATGGGATGTAATAATAATAGGTGCTGGCGCTGCCGGTTTAATGTGCGCCATTACAGCTGGAAAGCGTGGTCGCAGAGTCTTAATTTTGGAAACATCGAATAGGCCCGGTAAAAAAATACTCATGTCTGGCGGTGGTCGCTGTAACTTCACTAATCTTTATATGGATGCAGATAAGTTTTTATCAAACAATTCAAAATTTTGTAAGTCAGCTCTTAATCGTTATACCAAAAATGATTTTATAGAATTAGTTAGAAGGTATGATATTAGTTATCATGAAAAAGCTTCCGGTCAATTATTTTGCGATAATTCATCAAAAGATATCTTGAATATGTTGCTTGCTGAGGCTAAAAAATCTCAAGTTACAATAAAAACAAACTGTACGATTAAAAAATATGAACATAAAGAGCAATTCATAATTGAAACCTGTAATGAGAAATTTAAAGCTAAGTCACTAGCTATAGCAACCGGGGGGCTCTCTGTGCCAACATTAGGTGGCACTGATTTTGGTTACGAAATAGCAAAAATGTTTGGGCATAAAATCACTTCACTTCGGCCTGCTTTGGTGCCTTTTGTATTTACAGATAAATTTAAGTTGATATCAGAAAAACTATCTGGGATATCTTTATATGCCCGCCTTTCTTTAAATAAATATGAATTCTATGAAAATATATTATTTACACATCGCGGTCTAAGTGGGCCAGCAGTGCTTCAAATATCTAGCTATTGGAAGGAGGGCGATGAAATAGAAATTAATCTTATGCCTTCAATGGATTGTATGAAGCTTTTATTAGAACAAAAACAAAAGCAACCAAAGATACTTTTAAGATCAATTTTATACCCATTTTTACCAAAAAAATTAGTCCTCGAGATCCAAAATCTTTGGTGGCCAGAAAGAAAAGAGACACCAATTGCTGAACTTCCAGATCTATTATTAAAAGATCTTTCTGATAAAATCCATAACTGGAAATTAAGGCCATCTGGAACTGAGGGCTACCGCACCGCTGAGGTTACATTGGGAGGGGTTGATACTTCTGATATTTCGTCTAAGACAATGGAAAGTAAGATAAAAAAGGATTTATATTTTATTGGTGAAGTATTAGATGTGACTGGCCATCTTGGAGGCTTTAATTTTCAGTGGGCATGGGCATCTGGCTATGTTGCAGGAAAGGTTATTTAGATTTCTGATAATCTTCATACTTTGAGAATCGAAAAATATATTTTAAATAATCATTTTTGGATTATAGAATGGATCGAAATGAATTAAATACTCAGACAGCTAAAATTTCTTGGAAAGAGTTAGAGGTGTTCTTTGCTAATGGTACAGTCATTTATGTATCCTCTAAATTAGATTTGATCGATGTAGGTTTGGAGATTTACTTGGATAATAAAATTCAAATTGAAGAATGGATGTCAGACAACATGGTTTGTAGAGTAAGCGATCAGCAAGCCCAATCATGGCTTGAGGATGACATAATATTGTGGTCTGTAGTTATAAAACCTTGGGTTTTAGTGCAACCAATTGAGGGTTCTCATTCCTAAGAAAAAAATTAAAATTGATGAAAAGGAATTTTAATCTTGATAAATCTCGTCTCATGTAGGATCCTTCGCAATGTTTTTAAAAATACTGGGTTTTGTATCCTAGAATAATAAGAAATTAAAATAAAAGGAGTATAGTCTCATGGCAGGTTTCGATAAGGTGGTTAACACCTACGAAGAGGCGATGAAAGGGCTCACAGATGGAATGACAGTGATTGCGGGCGGCTTCGGTATCTGCGGTATACCTGAGAATTTGATCAAAGAAATAAAAAAAATGGGTACTAAAGAGTTGACGATTATCTCTAATAATTGTGGTTGCGATGGTCTTGGTCTTGGGGTGCTTTTGGACGATCACCAAATTAAGAAAATGGTCTCCTCTTACGTAGGAGAAAATAAGATGTTTGAGGAGCAGCTACTTTCGGGACAATTAGAGGTAGAGCTGACTCCACAGGGTACGTTGGCAGAAAAAATGCGTGCAGGTGGTGCTGGAATACCTGCTTTTTATACAGCTACTGGGTGTGGTACAGATATAGCTAAAGGTAAAGATGTTCGTGAATTTGATGGACGCAAGTATATACTTGAGGAGTCTATTACGGGTGACTTCGCAATTGTTAAGGCTTGGAAAGCGGATCGCTTTGGTAATGCCATCTATCGTCATACCGCTATGAATTTTAATCCTATGGCTGCAACAGCTGGAAAAATAACAGTCTTGGAAGTCGAAGAGATTGTTGAGCCCGGGGAGCTGGATCCAATGCATGTGCATACTCCTGGGATTTATGTTGATCGTTTAATACAAGGAACGTTTGAGAAACGTATCGAATTGCGTACTGTACGCGAAAACTAATCGGAGAAATAATAATGTCACTTTCTCGAGATCAAATGGCTATTCGAGTTGCTCGTGAGCTCCAGGATGGCTACTACGTTAATTTGGGTATTGGAATACCAACACTTGTTGCAAATCACGTTCCAGATGGAATGGAAGTTATGTTGCAGTCTGAAAATGGTCTGCTTGGCATGGGCCCTTTCCCAACAGAAGATGAAGTTGATGCAGACCTAATTAATGCAGGAAAACAAACAGTAACTACAGCTACTGGTGCATCAATTTTTTCTTCATCTGAATCTTTCGCAATGATAAGAGGTGGTCATGTCGACTTAACCGTCCTCGGTGCTTTTGAAGTTGATTCTTCTGGAAATATCGCTTCATGGATGATTCCTGGAAAGCTTATAAAAGGCATGGGTGGAGCTATGGACCTGGTAGCCGGTGCTGATAACATAGTTGTTATGATGACGCATGCGGACAAGTATGGTAATTCTAAATTGTTATCAAATTGTTCACTTCCTTTAACTGGAGCAGGATGTATTAAGCAGGTTTTGACTGATCTGGCATATTTAGAAATACGTGAAGGTAAATTTCACCTAATAGAGCGCGCTCCAGGAGTATCTGTTGAAGAAATTGTTGAAAAAACTGCTGGTGCTCTGGTCGTCCCACAAAATGTTCCAGAAATGAAGTTTTAGGTTTTAACCAATAAGATATCTAGCCCACCTTCATCTGGGGAGGCTTTATTATTTTCTATCTGCCAAAGACTTCTAGTTATCAATTTAGAAAAATAAGATTTCCCATTCCTAGAATAAAAAATTTTTCTGACCGATAAATTCATATTGGTCATTTTGTAGTGGTTTGTTTGGCACAAAATAAGCACCAATTGGTTTCAGGCCCCCTGTAAGTTATTGTTTGTTATAGCTTGAAATAGAAAATCAAAATATATATGGATTAAAAAATTATAAATTTTTTTATGATACAACCTGTAGTGTTTTTTTCTGGAAACTAACACTATATCTTGTATAATCGAAATTGATTACATTATTTTATGTTTAAAAAATTTCATACAAATTATGATTAACAGTCTATCGCTTTTAATAAAAGCTGAACAGAAATACACTAAACAATACCATGAAGTACCAAAATAAAGGGAAATCTAAATATTATGTCTATTGAAGCTATACAGACGGGTGATAAATCACAAATTATAGATATCAAACTTCAAGACGCATCATCAGATATCTGGGATAAAAAGTATAGGTTAAAAAATAAACAGGGCGAGCCAGTTGATGAAAATATTGATGAAACCTATAGGCGTGTAGCAAGAGCTCTTTCAGAAGTTGAAGATAAAGGAAAAAGGGAAACTTGGTATGAGCGTTTTTTATGGGCTTTAAGAAATGGTGCAATCCCTGCAGGCAGGATAATATCCAATGCGGGTGCTTTAGAGCATAAGCCAGCAACCTCGACGATCAACTGCACTGTTTCTGGAATTGTAGAAGATTCTATGCTAGATATCCTCAATAAAAATTTAGAGGCTGGCCTCACTCTAAAAGCAGGTTGTGGTATTGGTTATGAGTTTTCGACTTTGCGACCAAAAGGTGCATACGTTTCTGGTGCTGGAGCATATACTTCAGGCCCGCTGTCTTTCATGGATATTTTCGATAAAATGTGTTTCACCGTCTCGTCTGCGGGCGGACGTCGCGGTGCTCAAATGGCAACCTTCGACGTGAGTCATCCAGATGTAGTAGATTTCATAAAAGCTAAACGCGAAGATGGAAGGCTTAGACAGTTCAATATGTCGCTCTTGATAACAGAGGGTTTTATGGAGGCTGTAAAAAATGATGAAGATTGGCCACTGAGTTTCCCTGTATTGCAGAAAGAAGTAGATCAGGGTGAGGTTAGCCTGGAAGATGACAATTTATTATGGAGGGATTTTCCAACATTAAAAGGTTACGCTGCAAATAAGGAAGGCTTAATTGCATGTAGGATATATAAAAGTGTAAAAGCCAAACATCTATGGAATGTAATCATGACGTCTACATATGATTATGCAGAACCAGGATTTATTTTAATTGATAAGGTAAATCAAGACAATAATAATTGGTTTTGTGAAGACATTCGAGCAACCAATCCTTGTGGTGAACAACCACTCCCTCCATATGGAAGCTGTTTATTGGGTTCCATTAATCTAACAAAGTTCGTTAAAGATCCTTTCACAGAGAAAGCTAAATTTGATTGGAATGGGTATAGAGAAGTAGTCTCTGTATTCACACGTATGCTCGATAATGTAGTGGAAATTAATGGCTTGCCACTTGAGGGCCAACGAGAAGCGATTATGAATAAACGTCGCCACGGAATGGGTTTCTTGGGTTTGGGTTCCACTATGACAATGCTTACTATGCCATATGGATCCGATGAGTCACTTGTGTTTACAGAAGAAGTCTCTCGTGAGTTAGCTTTAGCTGGTTGGCGTACAGGCTTAAGTTTAGCGAAAGAAAAGGGACCTGCGCCAATAATGGACGAAGACTTCGAGGTAACTGAGGCAATGCTTCGCAAATGTCCAAAAATGTCTAAAGATGGTATATCTATAGGGGAAAGAATAAAAGGTAAGTTGCTGCATGCCCGATATAGTCAATATATGGAAAAGATCGCAGAAATTGATCCAAAGTTGGTAGCAGAGCTTGCAGATGTCGGCTGTAGATTTACCCATCATTCATCTATTGCTCCAACTGGGACTATATCTCTGTCGCTTGCAAACAATGCTAGTAACGGCATCGAACCAAGTTTCGCACACCATTACTCACGTAACGTAATAAGAGAAGGCAAGAAATCTAAAGAAAAAGTAGACGTTTTTTCTTATGAGCTATTAGCTTATCGTGAGCTAATTAATCAAGCAGCTATGCCTTTTGCAGAAAATGATGAAGAAACCCTCCCTGAATATTTTGTTTCTAGCGCAGATATTCAACCAAAGAATCATGTCGACGTTCAAGCAGCATCTCAAAAGTGGATAGATTCTTCAATATCTAAGACTATTAATGTTCCTACTGATTGTAATTTTGAGGATTTCAAGGATATATATCTTTACGCTTATGAAAAAGGATTAAAAGGTTGTACAACATTTCGATTTAATCCAGAAGCATTCCAGGGTGTATTGGTGACAGAAAAAGATTTAGAAAATACCACTTACCAGTTCAGTTTAGAGGATGGTTCCTCTGTTGAAGTAAAGGGTAATGAAGAGGTTGAGTATGATGGGGAAACTCACACTGCTGCAAATTTGTTTGACGCCCTAAAAGAAGGTTATTACGGTAAATTTTAATCGAGTAATTAATATTATGATAAAGTTAGATAAAAAAATTGTAAGCTATAAAGTGCTAACACCATCAAATGACGCAACTTTGCCAGAGCAATCAACACCAGAGGTCGGCTTAGAGCGGGCAATTGAAATGATGACTGAACATGTAAGTCGTCCAGAAGAATTGCATGGATCCACCTATAAGGTAAAGACACCACAGTCCGAGCATGCTTTATATATAACCATCAATGATATTATTCTGAATCCAGGAACGGATAATGAACAACGTCGTCCCTTTGAAGTTTTTATTAATTCCAAGAATATGGAGCAATTTCAATGGGTCGTAGCACTTACCAGAGTAATTTCAGCTGTCTTTCGAAAAGGCGGTGATTGCACTTTTTTGGCAGAAGAATTAAAGGCTGTATTTGACCCTCAGGGTGGCTATTTCAAGCGTGGCGGAAAATTTATGCCTTCTCTGGTTGCAGAAATTGGTGAAGCTATTGAAGATCATTTAACTAAAATTGGTATGATAAAAGTTGGTGAGATTACTGAAAGCCAGAAAGCAGTTCTTGCCGAAAAGAGAGCGGAGTATGATGCTAGAGAATCTATATTTCCTGAAAATAGTAAAACAAATGATTCATTTCCAGCTAGCGCGAGCCTTTGCAGAAAATGCATGACAAAGGCTACCATTTTGATGGATGGATGCATGACTTGCTTGAATTGTGGTGAATCAAAATGTGGCTAGTGTAGAATTTGAAAACGTAAGCTTATGCAGATTGTACCCTAAAGTTTAAAATTAAATTTTCTCTCTAGCCTCCGCCCTTGTGGATTTAATATTAATTCCATTGAAGAGTGCATAACACTAAAATTATTTGGTATTAATATAGTGTAAATTTTAATTATCATGTATACCTAAAATATTATGGTTATATCAAATAACGAAACAATTAAACTCAAGGCTACTCCCCTCAAAGAATTACATGTTGAGCTGGGTGCTCGCATGGTTCCATTTGCCGGTTATGAGATGCCAGTAAATTATACAGATGGTATAAAAATAGAACATCTTCATACAAGAAAGAATGCAGGACTATTTGATGTTTCTCATATGGGTCAAATTATTATCACTGGAAATGGAGCAACCCAGGCATTAGAGTCATTGGTCCCTGTTGACTTAGAAGCTCTTGATGTTAATCAGCAAATCTATGCATTATTGACTAATGATCAAGGAGGGATTCTTGATGATTTAATGATTGTGCGCTTGTCAAAAAATTGTTTTTTTCTAGTAGTTAATGCAGATTGCAAAGAAAAAGATTTGGAGCACTTGAGAAATAACTTAGAGGACTTAGATATTGATTGGCTAGATAATCGAGCACTATTAGCTCTCCAGGGTCCTAAAGCTATAAATGTTATGCAAGAACTAGCTCCAGCTCTAAAAGAATTACTGTTTATGTCGGGTTGTTGTGTCAATTTAGCTGGAATAGATTGCTATGTTACTCGTTCTGGTTATACAGGAGAGGACGGATTTGAGATTTCAGTTCCAGCAGATTCTGCTGCAATCTTAGCTAAAAAATTACTATCTTTTAAGCAGGTTAAAGCCATTGGATTGGGTGCTAGAGATTCTCTAAGATTAGAGGCTGGACTTTGTCTTTATGGTCAAGATATTGATTCAACAACATCCCCTGTACAAGCCTCTTTAGTTTGGAGTATTAGTAAATCCCGTCGAACATATGGTAAAAAATGTGGTGGTTTTCTTGGTTCCAAGACTATATTGGAGGAACTAGATCATGGTACCAAAAAAAAACGTATTGGCCTAAAAGTATTAGGAAAAGCACCCATTCGAGAGGGAGCCGAGTTAGTAAATAGTGAAGGTAAAGTAATTGGCATCGTTACTAGTGGTGGGTTTGGACCAAGTTTGAATGCTCCAATTGCAATGGGGTATGTAGAAATCAAGTACTCTAATATAGGTGAAGAATTAGGAGCGCTTGTGCGTGGGAAAATCCTAGCTGTTTCTGTTCAAAAAATGCCATTTGTTCCAAGACGTTATTTTCGCGGATAAATTTCTTTTAATTAATAAATAGAGATACCATCTTATGAAATCTTTAGCAGATTTATCTAATAACAGTGAATTCGTTGGTCGTCATATCGGCGTATGTGATGAAGATAAGACGGAAATGCTTGAAAGTTTAGGCTATAAATCCTTAGATTCATTCATAAGCGCAGTGGTGCCAAAAAAAATTCTTCTTTCAGAAAGTCTTGATCTAGACGATGCAGTTACTGAAATAGAGGCACTAAATAACCTAGGCATCATCGCCAAAAAAAATAAAGTATTAAAGAATTTTATTGGACAAGGTTACTATAATACAATTACTCCGAATGTTATATTGCGAAATGTGTTTGAAAACCCCGCTTGGTATACCGCCTATACTCCCTATCAGCCCGAAATTTCGCAAGGTCGACTAGAAGCTTTACTAAACTTTCAGACAATGATTGTTAGTCTTACAGGTATGGATTTAGCTAGTGCATCATTATTGGATGAGGGTACTGCGGCAGCTGAAGCAATGATGCTTTGTCGAAGAATGTCTAAATCTAAAGAAGAGGTTTTTTTCGTTGACAAGCATTGTTACTCACAAACCATAGAAGTTATCAAAACACGTGCAGAACCAATTGGTATTAAAATAGTTGTTGGAGATTTATCAGAGATAGAGAAGTCCAATTTTTTTGGAGTACTTCTTCAGTATCCAGGCGAGGATGGAGCTATTAGAGACTTCTCTAGAATTACAAATATTATTCATAATAAGAGGGGATTAGTAGTAATAGCATCAGATATATTGAGTTTATTGTTACTGAAAAGCCCCGGAGAAATAGGTGCTGATGTGGCCATAGGCAGCACCCAACGATTTGGCATACCCCTTGGTTTTGGTGGTCCCCATGCAGCTTATATGGCAACAAGAAATTCATTTAAGCGCTCTCTTCCGGGTCGTCTTGTTGGAGTATCGCTTGATAGTGCAGGCAAGCCAGCTTATCGTTTAGCACTGCAAACTCGAGAGCAGCATATACGCAGAGAAAAGGCCACTAGTAATATATGTACTGCTCAGGCATTACTTGCTGTTATGGCTAGTATGTATGCAGTATACCATGGCCCAAACGGGCTAAAGTATATCGCAGAAAAAGTACATCATCTTACAGTGATTTTAGCTTCCGGACTTAAAAAAATTGGATGTAGGATAGTTAACGAAAGTTTCTTCGATACCCTCACTATCAATACTAATAAAGATACCACCAAGATCCATAGTTTAGCTGTTAGTAAAGGGTTGAATTTACGTATGATTGACGACTCAAATCTTGGTATTTCACTTGATGAGAGGACATCCTTGGATGATATAGAGAGTCTGTGGCGTTTATTTGACAAAAATACCGATTTAAGCGTCGATCAAATTAAATTGTCAGCGCACAACAATATACCTAAAAGACTTTTACGGGAAGATGAACCTTTAACTCATCCAGTATTTAATTCATATCAATCAGAGACAGAAATGTTGCGTTATCTTCGGAAACTCTCAGACAAAGATATAGCACTTGACAGAGCAATGATACCCCTTGGTTCGTGCACAATGAAACTTAATGCCACAGCTGAAATGATACCAGTTAGCTGGCCTGAATTTGCAAACATTCATCCTTTTGCTCCGAATGATCAGGTTTCAGGCTATATCGAAATGATTGAAGAAGTTGAGTCAATGCTATGTGTTGTTACCGGTTATGATGCTGTATCTTTGCAGCCGAATGCTGGATCACAGGGCGAATATGCCGGTCTACTTGCTATACGCTCCTATCATGCCAGTAGAGGTGAGTCGCATCGTGATGTATGTTTAATACCTAGTTCAGCGCATGGCACAAATCCTGCATCTGCACAAATGTGTGGTATGAGGGTTGTGGTTACTGCTTGTGACGACATGGGGAATGTAGACCTAGAAGAACTTCGTTCTAAAGCAGATCTTCATTCAGATAACTTAGCAGCTATTATGATCACCTATCCTTCTACTCACGGAGTATTTGAGGATGGGGTTATCGAGGTATGCAACATAGTCCATCAACATGGTGGGCAAGTTTATATAGATGGCGCTAACCTGAACGCTATGGTTGGAATTTGCAAGCCTGGAGAGTTTGGTGGTGATGTATCCCACCTTAATCTTCATAAAACGTTCTGTATCCCTCATGGAGGAGGAGGACCAGGTATTGGTCCAGTTGCAGTTAGACAGCATTTAGCGCCATATTTACCAGGAAACAAAAGCCTTGCTAAAAAACCTGTCATTAATACAGTTTCTTCAGCACCATGGGGAAGTGCGAGCATTTTACCGATAACATGGATGTATATGAAGATGATGGGATATAAGGGCCTTAGACATGCAACAGAGATAGCTATCTTAAATGCTAATTATATTGCAGACCGACTCAAAGATGCCTATGAAATTCTATATACAGGAAAAAACGATAGAGTAGCTCATGAGTGCATAATAGATTTGCGAGCTATTAAAGATAGTGTGGGTGTTACGGTTGACGATGTAGCCAAGAGGTTAATAGACTATGGTTTTCATGCTCCTACAATGTCGTTTCCAGTTCCAGGAACTCTGATGATTGAGCCTACCGAAAGTGAATCAAAAAAAGAAATCGATAGATTTTGTGATGCTATGCTTGCAATTCGGAAAGAGATCGACTCTATACAAAAGGGTGTATACCCTATTGATGATAATCCTTTATGCCATGCTCCTCATACCGCAGAGATATTAATAACTGATAACTGGAATAGAAGTTATAAAAAGGAGACAGCAGCTTATCCTGTTGCTACTTTGAAAAATTCAAAATACTGGCCTCCTGTAGGAAGAATTGATAATGTGCATGGAGATAAAAACTTGATCTGTTCCTGTTTACCAGTATCAGAATATGAGTAAATTTCTTTAAGTGCTTAAAAATTTTATAATAATTTGATTAAATTCAACTGATTTTTCAACGTGCAACCAATGACCAGCTCCATTTATTGTTGTATGCTGAGATTTTGGAAACAACTGTAGTGTATCCTTGAAATATTGTTCTCGGATATAGTCAGATTTACCACCTTTTATGAACAAAGTGGGTCCTTCAAATGGCTTGCCAGTGACAGACATTGCTAACTCACGCGAATAATTTGTGTTAATGCTTTCCATAAAAACTCTTACACTATATTTTCCGTCTTCTTTTAAAATAAGGTTCTTTAAAAGAAATTCTCTGATAGCTAAATCACTAATATGTTTAGATAATATTTCGTCAGCTTGTTTTCTGGAAGCCGGCCTACTCGAAACTATAGCATTTAAACCATTAATAGCGTTGATTTGGATATCAGGTTTATAGTCGATAGGTAAAATATCACCAATAACAATTTTTTCTACTTTATGCGCATAGCTCAATGCAGCCTGCATAGCAATTTTACCACCCATAGAATGTCCAATTAGAGAGGCTTTAGAAAGATCCAGTTCTTTCATTAGTTCAATAATATCTAATGCCATAGAGGGATAATCCATCTTCTGACATATTGGGGATTTACCATGATTTCGAAGATCTGGTGAAATAACCATATAATTTTTAGATAAAGCGTGACTTAGACGCCTAAGATTGTTGCCTGATCCAAATAATCCATGAATTAATATGATTGCTTTACCAGTACCCTGGATAGTATGGTTTAATTTCATAATTGTTATATTTTATTGATTAGGTTTTCTCAAAAAATTTGAGCTAAAAAGAGAATAATATAATTTTATTCGTTAGATTTGATTCCTCCAAGACATATGTATTTTAGCTCCATGTAGTCGTCAAGACCATATTTAGATCCTTCTCGACCATGCCCAGATTGCTTAATTCCACCAAAGGGCGCCATCTCATTCGAGACTAAATTTTCATTGACTCCAAGAATCCCACATTCTATTTGTTCTACCAGACGAGAAATTCTACTGATATCTCGAGTATAAAAATACGCAGCCAGCCCGTAATCAGTGTCATTTGCAAGCGATATAGCTTCAGCCTCTGTTTCAAACTTCATTAAAGTGGCTACAGGCCCAAAAATTTCTTCAGAGAAAATTCTCATATCCTTTTTAATATTTTCGATAATAGTTGGCTCTATAAAATTCCTTCCGAGCTTTGAGCGATCGCCTCCTATTAGTATATTAGCACCATGAATTAAAGAGTCCTCAATAAGGTTACAAACATTATTGGCCGCTGTCTCGGTTATAAGAGGGCCAATAGAGACCCCTTTTTTGTCACCAAAGCCTAAAGTCAATTTTTTAGCAGATTGAGCAAATTTTTTGGAAAATTCATCATAAATGTCTGAGTGTATGAGAAATCGATTTGCGCATATACAGGTTTGCCCTGCATTTCTAAATTTCGAATTTATGGCGCCTTGTACCGATAAATCAACATCTGCGTCATTAAATACTATGAACGGAGCATTGCCACCTAGTTCCATAGATGTTCGCTTTACTGTTATCGAGCTAGCCTTCATTAATTTCTTTCCTATGGCAGTAGAACCTGTAAAAGAGATTTTTTTTACTAAAGGATTTGAGACTAGCTCATCACCAATTTCCTCAGGGTCTCCTATAACTATATTAAGGAGTCCTTTGGGTATACCCGCACGATCACCCAGCGATACTAAAGCCATCCCTGAAAGAGGGGTTTTATCATCTGGTTTGCACACAACACTGCAACCAGCTGCTAATGCGGGTGCAATTTTTCTCGCAAGCATAGCAAAAGGAAAATTCCAGGGAGTAATACAGGCTACAATTCCAACGGGGTTTTTAGTCACAAACATTTTTTTATCAGTCGTTTTACCAGGAATCAGGTCCCCACAAATGCGTTTGGCTTCCTCTGCAAACCATTCAATATATTTTGCTCCATAGTCTATTTCTGCATATGACTCATTTAATGGCTTTCCTTGCTCAGCAGTAATTATTTGAGCTAGATCGTCTCTGTTTTCAACAATTAAATTGTACCAACCTCTAATTAGTTTTGAACGATCATAAGGGGTAACCGTTAACCATAGTTGCTGAGCAATTTTTGCGGATTGAATTGCTTGTTTTGTTTCTTTATCTCCACATTTAGCGACCTTAGTTATTAATTTATTATTAGCTGGATTAGTTACAGTTAAGGTCTCCCCGCTATATGCGTTGATCCATTTTCCATTAACAAAAGCTTTAGTTATGAGTAGGGTTGGATCATTTAAAATTAGTTTCTTATTCATATATAACCTATTCAGATACATTGAATTTTTACTGAGCAAGACGCGTATAAGTCTTGTTTAGTCTATTTTAGAGATTGATACTTGCAGTAACTTCTTGGGGTCAAGCCTGTCCATTGCTTAAATGCCCTAGTAAATGATCTTGGCTCGGCAAATCCAACCAACTCTGAGACTTCCTCAACAGATAACTTTTCTGTAACAAGTTTATTAATAGCTAGCTCTCGACGCATATCATCTTTTATTTTTTGATAGCTTGTTCCCTCATCTTTGAGTTTTCTATAGAGCATTAAACTGCTCATATTTAACTTATTTGCTAAGATACTAATTTTCGGAAAATATAGTTTTGAGGGCTCTTCATCCATTATTTCCCTCTCAATTTTCGATTCTAAGGTGGTTTCATCCCCGGGGACTGCCATAATATTTGCAGGGTGATGAGCTAAAAATTTTTTAACCTCTTGGTGTGTTCTTACTAGAGGTTTTTTAAGATACTTTGCGTCGAAGGATATACTATTAGACAATTCCCCAAACGATAAGGTTCCAGGAAACATGATCTTAAGTTCATCAATATAACTTGGCACTTTATGACTGAAGCTAACGCCTTTCAATCGGATTCTTTCTTCAATATACCAGCTTGGAAAGCGATGCCAAATAACTAAAAGATATTGAGCTAGGAAATCGTCTGGATCTAATTCGGGGTGCGCAAAATAGAATCCTAATTTAGCAATGTTCTTTTGATCTATACTTAGATCAATTTCCATTGTGTTAGTTATTAAGCTATAAAAATTAATCATTTTTTCAAGCAAATCACCCAGGGTTTTGCAGTGAATTGAAATTTCACAAAACAATTCAAAAATCCCATATTTGACAGGCTGATTAGTAAAGCCCATAAACTCGTCATCTAACTCCTGTTGCACCGAACGATAGAGCCGTGCAACTTGGTCTCCTTGTATTCTATGCGGCGTTAGCCATATTTTTGCTGGATTGATACCAGCACGAGCTAACAATACTGAAGAATCAAGTTTTCTTTGGCGTATTCCATGGAGACACGAAATAACATGATGATGGGCAATTGTGGCGATATACTGCTCCTTAAATAATAAAAACTGGTGAGTTTTCTTTCGATAATAAAGATATAGTGCCATATTTTTAAAATTTTGTGAAATAATCGGTGAGTTATACAGTTATAATTGGACCTTTCAGATATTATAGGAGTAATTCATAGTTAGGTTGGTATAATTAAAGTCTTTATTTATCAGTGATCAGTTACGAGTTTAAAAGCAAGGATAGATGTAATGAAAGATAAGTCTAAACCCAATGTTCCTGATTGGGTAGATCTAGCTAAAAAGGAAACTAAAAGCCAAAATCTAGACCATTTGCTTTGGGAAACCGCAGAGGGTATCGATATTAAGCCTTTGTATACCTCTAAAGATACAGATAAGTTAAAAGAGAAAGAGAGCCTTCCGGGATTTATGCCCTACAAACGCGGCCCAAAAGCAACGATGTACACAGGGCGCCCATGGACTATACGTCAGTACGCAGGGTTCTCAACTGCAGAAGAATCTAATTCTTTTTACCGAAAAAATTTGAAAGCTGGACAGCAAGGATTATCTGTAGCATTCGATCTGCCGACTCATCGAGGGTATGACTCTGATCATGATCGAGTCCATGGAGATGTTGGAAAAGCGGGAGTCGCTATTGACTCTGTTGAAGATATGAAGATTCTTTTTAAGGATATTCCATTAGATAAGGTTTCGGTATCCATGACAATGAACGGTGCAGTTCTTCCAGTTATGGCAAATTTCATTGTAACTGCAGAGGAGCAGGGTATTGAACCACAAGCACTGATGGGCACACTTCAAAACGACATCTTGAAGGAGTTTATGGTTCGAAATACATACATCTATCCTCCTGAGCCCTCAATGCGAATTATCTCAGACATAATTGGCTATACAACAGAGTTTATGCCTAAATTTAATTCTATTTCGATTTCCGGATATCATATGCAAGAAGCAGGGGCTACAAATGTTCAGGAGCTTGCATTTACCATAGCTGATGGAATCGAGTATGTTCGGACAGCAATTAACAGTGGTCTTGATGTGGATAGTTTTGCGCCTAGATTATCGTTTTTCTTTGCAATCGGTATGAATTTCTTTATGGAAATTGCAAAACTGCGTGCTGCAAGAGTTCTTTGGTCAGAACTGATGAAAGAAAAGTTTGATCCAAAAAATGAAAAATCACTAATGCTAAGAACACACTGTCAAACCTCTGGTGTAAGCTTAACTAGTAAAGACCCATACAACAATGTGATGAGAACAACTATTGAGGCAATGTCTGCAATTTTAGGAGGCACTCAATCTTTGCATACAAACGCGTTTGACGAGGCACTTGGACTGCCAACAGATTTTGCTGCTCGTATTGCTAGAAATACCCAACTAGTACTTCAAGAAGAAACAGGCATCACAAAAGTCGTTGATCCACTTGCAGGGTCATACTTCATAGAAACGCTGACTGATCAATTAGTGGAAGCTGCACGTGTATTAATTGATGAGGTCGAAGATATGGGTGGAATGACTAAGGCTGTCGAGACAGGCATGCCCAAATTAAGTATTGAAAAAGCTGCCGCATTAAAACAAGCAAGAATAGATCGTGGGGATGAGGTTATAGTTGGAGTTAATAAATTTGAATTAGAAGAGGAGCCAGATATTGAGGTACTAGAGATCGACAATACCAAGGTGCGCTCTTCTCAAATTGCAAAATTAGAAAAAATTCGCAGGGAACGTGATGATGTTTTGTGTCAAAATGCTTTAGATGCCCTGACTAATTCTGCAAATACAGGACAAGGAAACTTGCTAGCTTTAGCTGTAAATGCTGCTAGAGTCCGGGCAACCGTCGGAGAGATATCATTTGCGCTAGAAAAAGAATGGGGTAGACATCAGGCTGTGACTAAAACTATTAGTGGTGTATATGGTTCTGCTTATGAAGGAGACGAGGAGTTTTTTGACATACAGAACAAAGTAAAAGAATTTGCTTCAGTAACGGGAAGAAGACCTCGAATGCTGGTCGCTAAAATGGGCCAAGATGGACATGATAGGGGAGCTAAAGTTATCGCGACAGCTTTTGCAGATATTGGTTTCGATGTAGATATTAGCCCTATGTTCCAGACACCTACAGAGGCAGCCCGTATGGCTATTGAAAATGATGTACATTTTGTCGGTGTTTCTTCTCAGGCCGCAGGACATAAAACGCTTGTACCTCAACTTATTGAGGCTTTAACTCAAGATGGAGCAGTGGATATTAAAGTAATATGTGGTGGTGTGATTCCTCCAAAGGATTACCAGGATCTATATGATGCTGGAGTAATAGCTATTTATGGCCCAGGTACTAACATACCAAAAGCGGCTGCAGAAATATTAGATCTTCTTAGTAAAGATTCTGGTGATAAAAATAGGAAACTGTGATGCAAGAAGTTATTGAGCACTTAGCAAAAAAACGAAAAGAAGCAAGTCTAGGTGGAGGACAAAAGCGAATTGATGCGCAACATAAAAAAGGGAAGTTAACTGCTAGAGAAAGAATTGAGATTTTGGTAGATAACGATACTTTTGAGGAGTGGGATACTTTTGTAGAACATCGCTGTACAGATTTTGATATTGACAAGGAGCATATTCCTGGGGATGGAGTGGTAACAGGATATGGTACTATTAATGGTAGATTAATATTTCTTTATAGCCAAGATTTTACAGTTTTTGGTGGCTCTTTGTCTGAAACACACGCTGAAAAAATCTGTAAAATTATGAAGCAAGCAATGAAGGTTGGTGCACCAGTTATTGGTTTAAACGATTCTGGAGGTGCTCGAATCCAAGAAGGAGTAGCTTCACTTGGTGGTTATGCTGATGTATTTCAACAAAACGTCATGGCTTCAGGCGTCATACCACAAATTTCTATGATAATGGGACCATGTGCTGGTGGCGCTGTCTATTCTCCTGCCATAACCGATTTTATCTTTATGGTCAAGAATAGCTCCTATATGTTCGTCACAGGCCCTGAAGTCGTTAAAACTGTAACACACGAGGAAATTACAGCTGAAGAATTAGGTGGTGCAATTACACACTCTAGCAAATCTGGTGTTGCAGATTTGGCTTTTGAGACCGATATAGATGCTTTGCTTAATCTGAGAGATTTCATCTCTTTTTTGCCAGCCAACAATCAAGAAAAACCACCGATTTTGCCAACTAATGATCCATCTGATCGGATTGAAAGTTCTCTTGACTCTTTAATTCCAGACGATCCTAATAAACCATACAATATGAAAGAGTTGATAACAAAAGTTGCTGATGAAAGGAATTTTTTTGAAATACAGCCCGATTTCGCCGCAAACTTGATTGTCGGATTTATTCGAATTGATGGTTCTTCAGTAGGCGTAATTGCCAACCAGCCCCTTGTTTTAGCAGGCTGTTTGGATATCAATGCATCAACAAAAGGTGCGCGTTTTATTCGATTTTGCGATGCGTTTAATATACCTGTTCTGACATTTGTAGATGTGCCTGGCTTTATGCCTGGGACCAGCCAAGAGTACGGAGGCATTATTAAACATGGAGCTAAGCTTTTGTATGCTTATGCTGAATGCACTGTGCCAAAGGTTACCGTAATAACTAGAAAAGCATACGGCGGAGCTTATGATGTCATGTCCTCAAAACACTTAAGAGGCGATGTAAATTTTGCTTGGCCCTCTGCAGAAATTGCTGTGATGGGACCTAAAGGTGCAGTAGAGATAATATTTAGGAGTGACATTGGGGACCCAGAAAAAATTAAGGCAAGAGAAGTAGAGTACCGAGAGAAATTTGCGAACCCATACATAGCTGGAAAGCGTGGATATATCGATGATGTTATCACGCCTAGTAGCACCAGAAAAAGAGTTTCGCGCTCGTTATCAATGCTCAGTAATAAAGATATAGAAAATCCTTGGCGGAAACATGGAAATATCCCCCTATAAAGAACTGAACTTCTTTATAGTTTCTTTAATTTATGATTAGAAGATTAAGTATGTTTAAAAAGATTCTTGTAGCAAACCGAGGTGAGATAGCTTGCCGTATATTCAGAACAGCTAAAAGCATGGGAATATCTACTGTAGCTGTTTATTCAGATGCGGATAAAGATGCTCTGCATGTTCGCATGGCAGACGAATCTGTATATATAGGACCATCCCCATCTGTTGAGAGTTACCTAATTATTGAGAAGATCCTAGATGCATGTAAGGTCAGTGGTGCAGATGCAGTACACCCAGGGTATGGGTTTCTATCTGAAAATAAAAAATTCTGCGAATATTTAAATGCACAAGGCATAGCTTTTATAGGTCCAGACTCAAAAGCTATAGAATCTATGGGAGATAAAATCACCTCTAAGCTAATTGCTTTAAATGCAGGGGTGAATACAGTGCCAGGATATGATGACATCATCAAAGATTCCGATGAAGCTGTAAAGATCGCAAAAGATATTGGATACCCAATTATGCTTAAAGCCACTGCTGGTGGTGGTGGAAAAGGTATGCGCATCGCATGGAATGAAAAAGAATGCCAAGAAGGTTTCATCCGTGCAACTAATGAGGCTATTTCTAGTTTTGGGGATGGAAGAATCTTCATAGAAAAATATATTCAAGATCCACGGCATATCGAAATACAAATAATGGCAGATAGCCATGGAAACATGGTTTATTTGGGCGAACGTGAATGCTCAATTCAGCGCCGACATCAGAAAGTAATTGAAGAAGCCCCCTCACCTTTTTTAACGAAAATAGATAGAAAAAAAATGGGTGAACAAGCTATATTATTGGCAAAAGCTGTAGATTATAGGTCTGCGGGCACAGTTGAATTTATTGTTGATTCAAATAAGAATTTCTATTTTTTAGAAATGAATACTCGATTGCAGGTCGAGCATCCAGTTACAGAGATGGTGACCGGTCTTGACTTAGTTGAATTGATGATTAAGGTTGCTGCAGGTCAAAAGTTACCTTTATTACAAAAAGATATTCAGCTGCAAGGTTGGGCTATTGAAACTCGAATTTATGCAGAGGATCCATTTCAGGGTTTCTTGCCTTCTGTGGGCAGAATGGAGCGTTATATAGAGCCAGCTGATAATGGAGTTAGGATTGATTCAGGAATTTTTGAGGGTGGAGAAGTTTCAATATTTTATGATCCGATGATCTCAAAATTGATTACTTATGGTTCCGATAGAAACCAAGCTATTGAAAAAATGAGTAATGCATTAGATTCTTATTATATTCGTGGAGTAAAAAATAATATCAGTTTTTTAAGTGCTCTTATAATTCATCCGCGCTTTAGGTCAGGAAATCTTACAACGAATTTTATTAATGAGGAATACCCAGAAGGATTTAGTGCTAATGTTTTATCCCAGGCTGATATGGCAGTTTTTGTAGTTACTGCGTCGGTTATACATGTGATAAAAAGTATTAGACGTACCTTGATTTCCGATCAATTAGTTGGTCACGAATATAGCCCACTAGAGAAGCTTGTTGTTATTACAAATAACAGCGCTCAAGAATACCAGCTATTGGTAAGTGGTTCAGACCAATCCTATACAGTTGATTTGGATGGACAGCTATTCACCTTTGAAACAGATTGGTGTATAGGTGAGCCGTTATTGAGAGCTAATATAAATGGTCGAGAGGTTGTATCGCAGGTTGATCAGATAGGTCAGCATATTCACTTATTTCATCAAGGTTCAAAAAAAGAGATTCTTGTTGTTTCACCTAGGCTAGCAGAGCTTAATAAACATATGCTAATAAAAGAGAAACCAGATACATCCAAGCTATTAGTTTCTCCAATGCCTGGTTTACTTGTTAAATTATCAGTCAGAGTTGGAGATACTGTTAAGTCAGGTCAGGATATAGCAGTTATAGAAGCTATGAAAATGGAAAATAATTTATGTGCAACCAATGATGGGGTTGTTTTAAATATTCCAGTTAGTGAAGGGGATAGCCTTGCAGTTGGAGAGCTAATAGTTGAATTTGAATAAAAAATTAACAAAAACTAGATCTACTTTTTTAATTTTAAGGGGGTGGGAGTATTGCAATTTGATTGTCATGAATTGGCACAAAATATCCGACTTGGTGATCGTCGTGCTCTTTCGAAGGGCATCACCTTAGTTGAATCAGCTCTACCAACTCATCAAGAAAATGCATCGGAACTTCTTGAGATATTGATGCCTTATACTGGGGGATCTATCAGAATTGGGGTTTCTGGAGCACCGGGTGTTGGAAAATCAACATTTATTGAATCTTTCGGTGGTCATGTTATAAATCAAGGACATAAGGTTGCTGTGCTGGCTGTCGACCCAACCTCTTCAGTAAGTGGCGGCTCCATATTAGGGGATAAAACTCGTATGGAATCCTTGTCACGGGAAAATGACGCATATATTAGACCTTCCCCAGCAGGAAAAACACTGGGAGGCGTTACTCGTAGGACACGAGAAACATTGTTACTTTGCGAGGCAGCCGGCTTCGATGTAATTTTTGTAGAAACGGTTGGAGTAGGACAATCAGAAACTGCTGTTTCAGAAATGACAGATATGTTTCTATTATTAATACCCCCTGGAGGTGGTGACGAACTTCAGGGAATTAAGCGCGGCATTATGGAGCTCGCCGATCTTGTATTGGTAAATAAGTCCGACGGCGACCAGCTTGCTGCAGCATCACGTACAGCCGCTGATTATCAGATGGCTCTTCAATTCTTACATAACCGAAGCTTAAGCTGGAAGGCCAAAGTGCAAACGATGTCCGCTCTTACTGGACAAGATATTGATCTAGTGTGGCAATTGATCATTGATTATCGTAATTTATTGGATACGGCTGGTGAGATTTCTTCGCGTCGAATTTCGCAATCATCTTCATGGATGTGGAGTGAAATAGCCGAGGGCCTCTTAGAAGAACTGAAGCAGAGTGAATTAGTAATGAGTCATATAGACAGCATAGAAAATGAAGTAAAAAGTGGTAACCTTCCTCCAACAGTTGCCGCAAGAAAATTAATAAAGAAATTTAAGAAATAATAAAAAATTTATTTAATGAAAAGGATGTACTATGATCGGAAATCTTAACCATATAGCTATTGTAGTCCCCGATCTAAAAAAGGCTGTAGAGATTTATAATGTTGCCCTTGGGGCAAAGGTGTCAGACCCAGTTGATATCCCTGATCACGGTGTACGTGTAATTTTTGTAGAGCTAAATAACACCAAAATAGAATTATTGTTTCCAATAGGAAAAAATTCTCCAGTTGCAAGTTACTTAGAACGCAATCCTAGTGGGGGCATACATCATATTTGTTATAGCGTTGAAGATATTTTGAATGCAAAAGACAGATGTATTGCACAGGGGTTAACCGTTATCGGAACTGGAGAGCCTCAAATTGGAGCACACGGTAAACCAGTATTATTTCTTCATCCTAAGGATTTGTGCGGCACTCTTGTCGAGCTAGAGCAAATTTAAACTTGTAACTACCGATAAATATGATTAATTGATTTCTTCTGTACGATAGTATTTCATTAGTATTTCAGCAACTTCCGGCCGAGAAAACTCTGGTGGAGGAGCGATCCCTTCATTTAACATTTGTCGGACTTTTGTTCCTGAAAGTATTATAAAGTCTTCTTTTGTATGATTCTTTACTTCATTCATCATCACTACTTTACTTAATTTTTTTGAGTATGCAGTGTGATCAGCAGGAAAGATTTTTATTTTTAGTGATCCCTTTGGAACTCTGTTATCAAAAATTTCTTGGGAATCAAATGCACCATAATAGTTACCTACACCAGCATGATCTCTGCCAATAATTAAATGCGTAGCACCCATATTCTGTCTAAAGATAGCATGCAAGATAGCTTCTCTAGGTCCAGCATATAGCATATCAAAACCATATCCATTAACCATAACTGAATTTTTAGGAAAGTATAATTCTACCATTTTTCTGATACAGGCATCTCGAATAGGGGCTGGTATATCCCCTTTTTTTAGTTTTCCCAGCAACATATGGACAACTACTCCGTCTGCATTAAGTCGCTCCATAGCCATATGACATAACTCTTCATGAGCTCTATGCATCGGATTTCTTGTTTGAAAAGCGACAATATTTTTCCAGCCTCGGTCTTTAATTTCATCCCGAATTTGTTGTGCAGTTTTGAAGGTATCTGGAAACTCATTTTTAAAATAACTAAAATTTAATACTTCAATTTTACCTGAGACTAAATAGTTTCCTAAACTGTAAAATGTAGCCACTCCCGGATGTGAAATATCAATTGTACCAAAAACTTCTTTCACTATGGTTTGCATCTGCTCACCAGTAACCAACTCAATATTTTCTATATCCATAATAGCTATTATTGGATTTTCAGTGATGTTTGGGTCTCTTAAAGCGATACGTTTTTTTCCATTGAGACCGCTGATATCCTTAGTGATATTTATTATTGGGATTGGCCAAAATAATCCATTCTTCATATGTAGATTTTTTGAGACACTGATTGTCTCCTCAAGATTCATATAGCCAGTAAGAGGATTAAAATAACCTGCACCTAGCATCATCGCGTTGGCTGCAGCGGTCGAGTTAAGGAGCAATGAAGGTAAAGTGGCACCTTCTTCCTGAAGTTCCTTGTTTCGGTTTGCGTCGCTTACAAGCAGGGGATTTAGTTTTTCTGAGCCATGAGGCTTAATCACTTTCCACTCTCCTCGGAGGATTAGTTAAATAACAAAGATTTTAAGCATAGCTATATATGCGTTTATCAAGTTTGGGGAGCATGTGTTAAAGGCAACTTCTTTGAAAGTTGCTATTTTGTTTAATATTTTTGAGGATTCATGATAGCTATAATTACTCTTCTTTTCCACACATATGAAGGGCGATTAGTTTTTACAAATTTTTTCTAATAAAAATAACAAGCGCAATCCGAAAAAGTTTATATAATTGTATACTAAATACTAAAACAGCTTTCACGGCTTGGGATTATATCGGTATAATGAAAATCTTAGTTCATAGCCCTATTTACCAGAAATAATATGGAGAAGAAAATGAGTCAATACAGAAAGATAGGTTTGGTTGTTTCAGTAATGATAATTTTCTTGGGTATTGCAGGTTGCGGTTCAAACGAAAGAGAATTGATACTTACTCCACAACAAGAAATAGATATTACTGAACGACTGACTCCTATTGGTACTTTAGTTTTAAAAAAGGATATAGCTGAAACATTACCAGCGGTTGCAAGCGCTTCATCTTCTCCAAAAGTAGAGCTTTCTGAAGGCTCAGAACATATTGTAAAAATGTTAAATTCTGGTCCAGGTGGAAATATGATTTTTGAGCCTGCTGTTATCAAGGTTTCAAAAGGAGATACTATACATTTCAAGGCAACAGATATGTCTCATAACGCAGTTTCTTTAGATGGCATGATTCCCAGTGGTGCCAACAGTTGGGCTGGTGAATTAAATCAGGATATAAGTGTTACCTTAGACACAGAAGGAGTCTATGTGTATCAATGTGATCCTCACGCGATGATGGCGATGGTTGGAGTTATTCAAGTTGGCGAAGCGGTTAACCTTAATGAGGTGAAAGATTTAGCAAGTAAACTAAAATCGACTTTTATTATGAATTCAAACAGACTAGATACATATTTATCGCAACTCTAGAAATAACTTACTGAATCTGAAAAGAGTTTTAGAATTCAAATTATTTATTATTTGATTGCTAAAAAACCCTCAAAACATAGATACTTTTGAACGGTATTAACGTCAACAAATCCTGCTCTTCTGAGCATATCTAAATTGCCTTGTGTCGAAAATGGCTCCAAAACACCTTTAAGGCTTCTAGATTTATTAATTATTTCATCAGGTGTATAGCCTGCGCGAAGCTTATAATCATTGTATAAAGCGGTTATGATATCCTGAAATCTAGCGTCAGCTCCACGCACTTTTTCAAATAAAAATAGAGCTCCGCCCCAATTTAATTTCTCATAAATTGAATTAATTATATTCTGGCGCACCGAGGTTTTTACAAACTGAATAGTGTAATAACATATAATTAAATCAGCTTCATGCATATCCAGCTCTATGACATCTTCAGCAAGAAAAGATGCGTTCAAGCCTTCCACCTTAGCAAGTTTAGCTTCTGCTTTTTTTATCATATCCTCTTCTATATCTATACCAATAAAATGAGCTTCTGGTTTATTCTGATGATGGGTTGCCAGTTTCAGTATGAGCGTTCCTGTGGAACAGCCTATTTCATAACAAAGCGATTTTGGTTTAATAAAAAAATCACTCATATCACATATCAGATCATGCCCTTCTTTATAAAGGGGAACTGATTTTGAGATATGGGCATCAAAAGAATTAACCAGTTCACCATTAAATTTCCAGTTAGCTCTTTCCGCATACACAACATCAGTTTTTTTTTTCATACACCAGCCCCTATAAGCTAAAATTTATTTAAATAATTTGCCTAATTCGTATGATAACATTATATATCTAATGCTCTTTGCTGATGTAAAAGATAAAATGTTTTTATGACATTACCAAAGAGAGTAAAAATTGTTGAAGTTAGCCCAAGAGATGGGCTTCAAAATGAAGTCCAGTTGGTTTCTGCGGATTTGAAAATAGAGTTAATTAATCTTTTAGTTGCAGCTGGTGTTTCTTTTATAGAGGCTGGAAGTTTCGTAAATCCTAGATGGGTGCCACAAATGGCAAATAGCGATTCTGTATTTGCTGGAATCAAAGGTGCAAAAAACGTTAATTTTTCAGCATTAGTTCCAAATTTAAGAGGATTCGAACGTGCCATAGAAGCTGGCGCCAAAGAGGTTTCGATTTTTACCTCAGCTTCAGAATCTTTTAGTAAAAAAAATACTAATTGTTCGATTCAGGAGAGTTTGGGGCGTTTTGTGCCTGTTCTTAAATCAGCTGCTGATAAAAAAATACCAACACGCGCCTATATTTCTTGTATAGCGGGATGCCCTTATGAAGGAGCTATAAGCCCAAGCAAAGTGGCAGTTTTGGCGAATGAACTTTATCAAATGGGTTGCTATGAAGTTTCCTTAGCTGACACTACTGGTGTTGGTACACCAGGTATTATTTGTCAGGCTATAGAAAAAGTATCAGCAAAGGTCCCTCTTGATAGTATTGCTGGCCATTTTCATGATACTTACAGCCAGGCATTAGTAAATATTTATGCTGCTCTATCGATGGGCGTATCTATTTTTGATAGCTCTGTTGCTGGTTTGGGTGGTTGCCCATATGTAAAAAACTCTGATAAATATAAAGCTCCTGGAAATGTTGCAACTGAAGACCTAATTTATATGCTTAATGGTCTTAATATAAAGCATGATATTAATTTAAATAAATTGATGAAAGCAGGACTTTTCATCTCAAAAAAATTAGGAAAAAAGAGTGGATCAAAAGTTTCTGCAGCATTTACTTGAAAAGATAATGCTTTTTATTGTATTTTGCAGCATTGAAATGGTTCTTAAATACAATAAGCGAATTAGAGACTCGATATGAATTCTCCATCTGAAGACAAAAAACAACAAAACCAGTTACAAAATCTCAGGCAAATCTCAGTTAATGACGAGATTATTACACCTGATCAAATTATTCACGAGATGCAACACCATGAATCTAATTCACAAGATGAGATTATCAAAAAGTCATCTGAAGTATTGATAATTCAGTCATTATTTTTACAAAAAGCAAAGGAATTGGGATTAGATGAAGATTTATCACCGGATAGTAATGATGCAATTGAAGAAACAATAATTTCAAGGTTGATTGCAAAAGAGGTTGCAAGATCAGATGAAATAACCGAGGAGGACTGTCAAAAATATTATAATCTTCATACCAATGATTTTTTAACCAAAGAGATGTTAGAGCTGAAACATATTTTGATAAGTGTTACTCCTGAGGATAAAAATAGTAAGAGCGCAGCAAAAAAATTAGCTATGTCCGTCATCAAAAACCTTAAAGAATCCATCGATAAATTTGATTTTTTAGTTAATGAGTACTCCCAGTGTCCCTCAAAGAATTCTGGTGGTTCTCTTGGAAGAGTTGCTCGAGGTCAATTGCCCCCAAATTTCGAAAAAGAAGTATTTGGTCTTAATAAAGGACTACATGAAAAGCCAATTGAATCTGATTTTGGTTATCACATAGTTTTAGTTGAAAAAATATTACCACCACAGCAACTTGAATTTGAACAAGTGAAGGGGGATATAGCTGATACGTTAATCGAGATTGGACATCGTATTGAACTCTCAAAATATACGCATCAATTAATTAAAGATGCTAATATAAAAGGTGTAGATTTCGAAGTTGGCTCAGTTAGCTAGTTATTTGAAAATCAGATAGAACAGATTAAGTGACGCCATTAAATATCGCGACTTAATATTTCGATTTGCTGGCCAGTTAGTTTTTTGCATGTTTGATTAAGTTCTTCTACTCTAAATAGTAAGCTTTTTTCGCTTGGTGGTGATAGAGCTATCCCGTCTAATGATTCATGGTCTTTAGTTTTTCTATCAAGTAATATTTCATTATCCACTGCTTGGTCAAGCATAGATTGAAGTGAGTCCAAGTGGATTTCTCGAGCTGATTCCTGTAATAATTGAGATTTAAAATTTTTGTATCTTACAGTTAGTAAAGCGCTAGATAATTCTAACTTTATACCATGAGCATCCAATAATTTTCCCCCTAATCGATGTATTACTGAAGAACAACATAAAGCCCTCAGAGGGTGCTCATCAGTATTGTCGTAACCTTTAAAATTTAGGTATATACAACGTTGGTTTGCATTGAATCTATTGGCACCATATATATCAGCAGCATTGTTTACTAGAATATCGAATTGATACATTAAGGATTCAAGATGTTCAGGATTAACTCTTGTTTTTAAAATAGTTAAATTTTTACATTCAATAGCTAGAATTGTTGACTCTTCGTATTGATCTTCTGTTTCAGATGGCTGACAACCAATTCTTGATGATATTAAAGGCTTAAGCCTATTTTCAAGCATACTCAATTCATCTGTGGCCTCAACACCATCGCTAGGGAGTTGCTGAATAATACGATTGAGTCTAAGCGAAAGAGTTTTTCCTGATTTTACTGATGCATATATTAGTATAGAAAACATACCAGAAAATAATAAGGCGATCGTTATATTAATAGCTCGAAAGTTGTTTATAAAAAAACCATCATAAAATTGAATTAGTCCATACCCTACAATTTCATTTTCAATAGCTATAGGGCTGGTGTATCTACTCCCTAAATTATCCGGAGTATTTTTTTTAATGGGCCCTTTAGCTTTAGCCAAAATCTTTTTTGATGCATCATATACTGCAACGTACCCTACACCATCAATTGCTAGCATGTCGTCTAATTCTATCTGGAGGCTTAATATATCTTTGTTTATTATTGAGGTTTTAGCTACCTTCGCTAGCTGTAGACCTAGTGTATTTCCTAAATACTCCTCTTGTTTGTCGGCAACTACAGATATCTGTTGATTTATAATTAGCGCACCTAAAGTGCCAATAAATATTGCAAATGATATAGCAAGTATAGGTAATGTTTTCGCGTAAGATTTTTTATTCTTGCCCATCACCGGTAATTCCCATAAAGTTAGTTTTTAGATTTATGTTAACTTAGCGCACACTCTTCTATAATACCTCATATGAGATGCGTCTGCGTCCATAGATTTTCATTACTTATACTGGATTCATTGTGAGAAAAATTTTACTTATTAGTATATCAGGTGCAGATAAACCTGGGATAACAGAAGCTGTCTCCGAGGTTCTTATGCGTCATAAATGTGATATTTTAGATATAAGCCAATCTGTGATTCACGATAATTTAAATCTTGGGTTATTGGCAAGAACACCGATAGCATGTGAATTGGATTATATAAAAAGTGAGATTTTACCTTCAATTGATGCTTTTGCAGTAAAAGTGCGTTTTCAGGAGATTAGCGAGAAAAGTTATTCTCACTGGGTTGAACAACAAGGTAAGCCCCGTCATATTGTTACACTACTTTCAAGAAGAGTTACTGCTGAGCATATAGCTAAAGTCTCTGCAGTCACAGTTAAACATCAGCTTAATATCGATAAAATCACCCGTCTTTCTGGGAGAGTGCCTTTGGATCGTATGGAAAATAGCATTAGATCTTGCGTAGAGTTATCTTTGCGCGGAGTGCCTAATCAGCTAGATGAATTTCGTTCCTCACTATTAGAAATGTCAAGTGAAATGGAAGTTGATATAGCTTATCAAGAGGATAATATTTTTCGCCGTAATCGACGTGTTGTAGTATTTGACATGGACTCAACTCTAATTGACTCTGAGGTTATAGACGAGCTTGCAAAAGAAACGGAAGCTGGAGACAAGGTTTCTAAAATCACAGCAGCTGCAATGCGCGGTGAAATAGATTTTAAAGAAAGCTTTGGTCAGCGTCTCCGGTTTCTTGAGGGACTAGATGAGTCTATTCTCGAAAAAGTTTTTCACCGCTTAAACCTCACTGAGGGAGCAGAAGATTTAATGTCTACACTCAAACTATTAGGTTATAAAACTGCAATTCTTTCAGGTGGATTCGATTATTTTGCTTCTCGCATTCAAAAAAAATTGGGAATTGACTATGTTTATGCAAATAAACTTGAAATACTTGATGGAAAGGTGACCGGTAATATCTCTGGAACAATTGTTGATGGAGAAAGAAAAGCGATATTACTACGAGAAATCGCAGATGGTGAAAATGTTTGCTTAGAGCAAGTTATAGCAGTAGGAGATGGTGCAAATGATCTTCCAATGCTGAGTATAGCTGGTTTAGGGATTGCCTTCAGAGCAAAACCTTTAGTTAAAGCAACAGCCAAACAATCTATATCTAAGGTAGGCTTAGATGGAATTCTTTACCTAATGGGTATCAGCGACAGAGACACTTCACGTCGGGTATAATTTTTAAATAAATTTATGTGAATCATCTAAGACAGCGGCACTTTGCTGGGCATCCCTGCTATTTCTCGAACCAGTTTCGGAACTAAATACCCAGGAAGTTTTGCTGTGAGACCAACCAGCAATTTTTTGGCTATCTCATCGCTTACTTCAAAGTGTGAGGCACCCTCAACCTTATCTAGCTGATGTAAATAGTAAGGTAGAACTTTCATCTGATAAAGCCTTTCACTTAGTTCTTGCAGAATGTTAATAGAATCATTGACCCCGGCAAGCAAAACTGTTTGGTTTAGTAAAATGACACCAGCTTCAGAGAGATTTTTAAGAGCAGCCCCCACAGTGTCATCTAATTCCTTAGGATGGTTGCTGTGTATAACAAGTGAGGTCAGTAGGCGCGTCGATGTAAGCCATAATAAGCAATCCTCTGTAATGCGATCAGGTATAACAACTGGAAGCCTTGTATGCACCCTTAGCCGCTGAACATGAGGTATCTTTGCAATTTCTTCTGTTAACCAGAGTAATTGGGTATCACTAATAGAAAGCGGGTCACCCCCACTAAAAATAACCTCAGTAATAGTTTTATTTTTATTGATATATGTTAGTGCCTGCTGCCATTCACTCATTCCTAATTTATTATCTTGGTATGGAAAGCTACGTCTAAAACAGTAGCGACAATTTACTGCACAGTTTGAACTTACAATAAGCAGTATACGCCCCTCATACTTATGTACTAAACCAGGTATTAAATTCGCTTTATTCTCACCTAAAGGATCCTTAGTATATCCGGGTGCTGCATAGAGCTCCTCTTCAGAGGGCAGTATTTGCCTTAAAAGAGGATCATTAGGGTCACCTTTTTTAATACGCCTTAAATAGGCATAAGGAACTTTTAACTTAAAGTTACAATTAGCTTTCAAGGAACCGCCCAAAAGACTTTCAATAGTTTTATTATCTAAATCTAGCCATTCAAGAAGCTTTTTAGGATCACGGATGCTCTGAGAAACTTGCTCTTGCCACGTAATACTATCTACAGATACAACGGAACGGGTTATCATAGTGACCTCTTTTTAAAAAACAGTTTATTTGAACACTGAGGTAATAATGTCTAACTATTCTACCAATGAATTTCGCTCAGGTCTGAAAGTAATTTTGGATGGCGATCCTTGCAGTATTTTAGAAAATGAATTTGTAAAACCTGGTAAAGGCCAAGCTTTTAGTCGCGTACGTCTACGCAATTTAAAGTCAGGTCGAGTATGGGATAAAACATTTAAATCTGGAGAGTCTCTTGAAGGAGCTGATGTAACAGAATGTGATATGCAATACCTTTACAACGATGGCGATTATTGGCATTTTATGGAGCCAGATACATTCAACCAGCATCAAGCTGATAAAACAGTTATTGGAGATACTGGGCTGTGGCTGAGGGAGCAGGATATAGTAATGGTGACACTTTATAATGGTTCACCATTATTAATAACTCCAGCTAATCATGTAGAGCTTGAAATTATAGATACTGATCCTGGCTTAAAAGGCGATACTGCTCAAGGTGGAACTAAACCAGCTACTTTGAGTACTGGCGCAATTATCAAAGTGCCTCTTTTTTTGAATATAGGAGAAGTTGTAAAGGTTGATACACGAACTGGACAATATATAAGTCGTGCTTAATTTAATTATAAATGAATATTACTTGTGAATTTTTGGCAGCCAACAGCAACGAATGATGCTCTCAAATTTCGCGCCTATGTGCTCTCTAATATAAGAAATTTTTTTCATAATAGAGGAGTTTTGGAGGTGGACGTACCATTACTAGGAAAAACTGGTGTTACTGATCCATTTATTGATTGTTTTGAGTTAAACGTTAATGGTGAAACTAGATACCTGCAGAGTTCACCAGAATATTTTATGAAAAGACTTCTTGCCTCCGGTTCTGGGCCGATTTATTTCTTGGGAAAAGCCTTTCGTGCAGAAGAAGTTAGTAGTAAACATCAGCCAGAATTTACTATCTTGGAATGGTACCGACTCGATTTTGATAATAATCAGTTAATGAAAGAAATAGCAGATCTTATGAATATGCTCAAAATAAGTAATAGTTACCAGTCAATAAGGTATGCAGATTTATTTAAGAAATATATCCGAATAAATCCTCATGAGGCTCGTCTCGAGGATCTGCAAAAGATAGCTTCAACAGTCTCAGATGCTAGTTTTTTTGAAGAAGATAGGAGTGTTTGCTTAGATTTGATTTTTAGTATGTGTATCGAGCCTCAACTTCCTAAAGGCTTAGTATTTATTTACGATTATCCAGCATGTCAATCCGCGTTGGCGAAACAAAAAAAAGATCATGAAGGCAATTATGTCGCTCAACGTTTCGAGTTATATCTCGATAATCTAGAGTTAGCCAATGGGTATGTTGAATTGATTGACTTTGACGAGCATATTGCCCGTTTTGCTAAAGACCAATTGATTCGCGAAAGATTAGGTAAGAAAATCATTCCTCTAGATTATAATCTCTTAGAATCCTTGAAATATGGGTTACCAGCTTGTGCTGGTGTTGCCATTGGTATAGATAGATTGATCATGAAGCTGATGGATTTAAATGACATTTCTAAAGTTATGTCATTTGGTTATACCGGAGTTGACTCGAATAATGATTAAACGTCCAAAGAATGAAAAACCAGTAGCTATATTTCTTATGGGGCCAACCGCATCAGGTAAGACAGATTTAGCAATAGAGCTACATAAACATCTTCCTGTTGAAATAATTAATGTTGATTCTTCTCAAATCTACAAAGGAATGGATATAGGTTCAGCAAAACCGACTAAAGAGATTTTGAAAAAAATAAGACATAGGCTGATAAATATCAGAGATCCATCTGAACCTTATTCTGTTGCAGATTTTGTGATAGATGCACAAAAAGAAATGAAAGAGATCGTTGATCAGGGAAAGATTCCACTTTTAGTAGGTGGGGCTATGCTATATTTTAAGGCCTTGCTGGGAGGTTTAGCAGATAACCCACCCGCTGATCTCTCAATGAGAAAAAAAATAGAAGCCGATGCCCTTCTTTATGGATGGCCGCACTTATATAGAAAACTCAAAAAAATTGATCCTGAGTTAGCAAAAGAATTACACCCAAATAACTCACAGCGTATTCAGCGAGCTCTTGAAATTTTCTATATAACAGGCCAAACACCATCAGCTATTAAAAAAGATCAAAAAAAATATGGTAGTAAGATAACACCTATTTCTAATAGTTATCGAATCATTCAAATTGCATTAATTCCGTCGGAAAGGGCTTATTTACATGAGCGAATTGAAAAAAGATTTAAAAAAATACTAGATACAGGTTTTGAAGCAGAGGTTAGGTTGCTTCACGAGAGATCTGATTTAAATGAAAATCTACCCGCAATTAGGGCTGCAGGCTACAAACAAATGTGGAGTTATTTAACAGGCACAATTAATTACAATGAAATTGCTGACTTAAGTAATGCTGCGACTAGGCAACTTGCAAAGCGACAGTTAACTTGGTTAAAAAAATGGCCCCATTTACAAAAAATACAAATAGATCGCTACAACGACGAAAAGGATTACTCTAATAATAAAGTGCTATCTGATTGTTTGAGTATATTAAAACGTCAAAATATATATACTGATATTTGTCAGTAGTACTATAATAAATCATTAAAATTTTTTTATTTAAAAGGAGTTTGTGTGTCAAAAAGTCATAATCTTCAGGACCCTTTCTTAAATACTTTACGGAAAGATAAGATCTCTGTATCTGTTTTTTTGATAAATGGAATAAAATTACAAGGAAAAGTGGAGTCCTTTGATCAGTTCGTAATAGTTCTTAAAAATACAGTGAACCAGATGATATATAAGCATGCCATTTCGACTATTGTGCCTGCCCAAAATGTAAATCTACCAGAGGTGGAATAGTTGATACAAGTAGTGTTGAAATTTAAAACAAAGAGCCAACGTTAAATTGTTTTTTGATCGCCCCAGTTCCGGTGAGCTTGCGATCTTAGTTCATCTAAATCTTTATAGTGAGAGTGAACCAGAGGATCCAAAAGAATTCGAGGAATTAGTGATCTCAGCAGGAGGTGTTCCTGCATCTTTATTAATTGGCTCTAAAGGTACACCTAATCCCAGGTATTTTGTTGGTACAGGAAAATTAGAAGAGCTTAAACAATTAGTTTACGAGCACTGCGCTAACCTTGTAATATTTAACCATAGTCTGTCACCTAGCCAAGAGAGAAATCTCGAGAGTGAGCTTGAATGCCGTGTGTTAGACAGAACAGGATTGATCCTAGATATTTTCGCTCAAAGGGCACTAACACACGAAGGAAAACTTCAGGTGGAACTTGCACAACTGCAGCATATGTCAACAAGACTTGTTCGCGGTTGGACCCATTTAGAGCGTCAAAAGGGCGGTATAGGCTTAAGAGGCCCAGGTGAGACACAACTTGAAACCGACCGAAGGTTACTACGTTATCGAATAAAGTCTATTTTAAAAAGGCTAGCAAAAGTTAGAAGCCAAAGAAATCAAGGTCGGCGATCACGTGAAAAGGCACAGATACCAACTATCTCTTTAGTTGGATACACAAATGCAGGAAAGTCAACGCTGTTTAATCGACTTTCTAAAGCGGGTGTTTATGTTGCAGATAAACTTTTTGCGACACTAGACCCAACTATGCGTCGTATAGAGTTAGATAATTTGGGGCCAGTTATTCTTGCTGATACAGTAGGATTCATTAGCCATTTACCGCATAAGTTAATAGAAGCTTTTAAGGCAACACTAGAAGAAACTAAAAATGCTAAGTTACTTTTGCATGTAGTTGATGCAGCATCCGAGATGCGAAAAATTAATATCAAGCATGTCAATGACGTATTATCTGAAATCGGGGCAATAGGCTTGCCAACATTAATTATCTACAACAAAATTGATCTTGTTGATCAATTTAAAGAGAGGATAGATAGAGATGAGAATGGCAGACCAACTTCAGTATGGTTATCAGCTCAGACAGGCCTGGGATGTGGCCTTCTGTTTCAGGCTATATCTGAGATATTAGCTAAAGATATGATGTCTAAAAAAATTAGACTTAACCCAAGTATGGGGAAATTAAGATCTATCTTGTATACAAATAATGCAGTTTTGGATGAAAAACTTGAAGAGAATGGAGATTTTTTACTGGAGGTAAAGACTCCAAAAGCTAACTATAAACGCATATTAAAGGAGGCAAAAATTAATTCTAATCAATTAAGTGAAGAGCATTAAATAATAATATTGATTTAATGTTATTTAGTTGGCGGAAAGGTACAATTAGAAGTTAATAGAATTTAAAATTCATAAGAGTTATTTGGAGATTATTATGGCCTGGAATGAACCTGGTAATGGAAAGGATCCCTGGGGTGGCAATACTGGTAATCAGGGTCCACCCGATATAGATGAAGCACTTAAAAAATTACGATCACGTATAAGTGGAATATTTGGCGGTGTTGGTAATGGAGACAAGAAATCTAATAATCAAGGTGGCAAAGGCATTCTTGGCATTTTTTTTACAGTACTCATAATTGGTTGGTCTATATCCGGTTTTTACCAAGTCGATGAGAAAGAACAGGCAGTTGTTTTGCGCCTTGGTAAATATTTAGACACTATGGGACCTGGATTACATTGGAATCCCTCCCTCATAGATAGAGTAACTAAAGTCCGAGTCACAGAAGAGCGTCAATATTCTAGCAGGGGACAAATGCTCACAGAAGATGAGAATATCGTAGAGCTACCTATAACTGTGCAATACAATATTAGTGACGTGAAGGCTTTTGTCCTTAATGTTAAGGATCCCGAGCTCAGTTTGAAGCAAGCATCAGATAGCGCATTGCGCCACGTAGTTGGAAGTAGCAAATTGGATGAAGTTGTATCTACTGGTCGACTTAAAATTGGTGATGAAGTTCAACTCAGGCTTCAAACTTATCTTGATAACTACGGCACAGGCATAAAAGTAAGAAAAATAAACATTCAAGAAGCAAGGCCACCGAGTCAGGTTAAGGCTGCTTATGATGATGTCATTAAAGCACGAGAAGATAAAGAAAGACTCATTAATGAAGCTCAAACCTACTCTAATGGAATAATTCCTGAGGCTAGAGGTCAGGCTCAGCGTCAGATCGAAGAGGCTAACGGGTATAAAGAACAGGTAGTAGCTGAAGCAGAGGGTGAATCGAAAAGATTCGAGTTATTGCTATCTGAATACAATAAAGCACCACAAGTTACTCGCCAAAGAATATATTTAGATACTATGGAGCAAGTTATGGGTAACAGTACAAAAGTGCTAGTTGACGTAGAAGGAGGAAATAATATGCTTTATTTGCCTTTAGATAAAATTATGGAGTCCAGTAAAAACAACGTTAAGCTTCCACCTTACGGATCAAACAGCGTCAACCAGAGCTACGATCAACCTAGTCGCCAGAACTCATCAAGATCAAGGGAGGGCCGTTAAATGTCTAAGCGTACTTTATCTATAGTTTTTGTATTAGCATTAACCCTAGTTGCAACTAGTACTTTATATGTAATTCAAGAAACAGAGCTTGCTGTTAAGTTGAGATTTGGTCGTCTCATAGAAACAGATATTCAGCCAGGATTGCACTATAAAATTCCTTTTGTTGACAAGGTTAGAAAGTTTGATGCTCGAGTTCTTACGCTTGATGCTGATCCAGCAAGTTTTTTCACTGTAGAAAAGAAAAGACTAATAGTGGATGCATTTTCCAAGTGGCGTATCGTGGATGTAGATGTTTATTACAGATCAACAGGAGGCAATTTTCTTGTTGCACAGGAGAGATTAGCTAGCCGAGTCAATGACGGTTTGCGTAATCAATTTGGTGCAAGAACTTTGCAAGAGGTGGTATCTGGTGAAAGAGATCAGCTAATGAAAAACTTGGCAGATAAACTCAATCTTACAGTTCGTCAAACTTTAGGTGTCGAGGTAGTAGACGTTAGAATTAAGGGAATTGATTTGCCACCAGAGGTTAGTGAGCAGGTCTATAGAAGAATGAAAGCGGAGCGAGAAAAAGAAGCTAGAATTCTTCGTTCAGAAGGTGGAGAGCAAGCTGAAAAAATTCGAGCAGATGCAGATCGACAGAAAACAGTACTATTAGCTAATGCATACAAAATCGCAGAGGAAACAAAAGGTCAGGGTGATGCACAAGCTACCTCTACTTATGCTGATGCTTACACTAAAAACCCAGAATTTTATGCTTTTATTAGAAGCTTGACCGCTTACGGGAAGTCTTTTTCAAATAAAGGCGACGTACTTTTAGTGGATCCAAAGAGTGATTTCTTTCG